>WNGE01001911.1_pt1 | contig 25940 bp, 17 predicted proteins | sample 5400651 | NCBI WGS metagenome assembly WNGE01 (sample SAMN13153370, study PRJNA577476) | soil metagenome | isolation source: 60 cm soil or saprolite under grassland replicate 2 | place: USA:California | collected 2016-06-15 | reverse complement strand
AACTACAAAACGGGAAAAATAGCTGTCGTTAACAGGCCGCAAAACGGCTAAGAAAGACTGAGGAAACTAAGATTTCCAACGGAAGAAAAAACGGGAAATTATCCTGTCGTCGATCGGGAGAAAACATTGACGCCGGACACACTCGGCTCACTCAAGCGAGCGGGCACACGTGCATGTATAAGAATCTACGTTCGAAAAATATGCGATCCTGAGTATCGTGATTGATTCAGTATCGAGTGATTAAGGACACCTCTTGTCTCGCCCCATTATCCGTGATAGCGAAACCTAGTCTTGAATGAGCGACAAGGTGAAAATTGCCTAACGGTAGTCGGCACTAAAGCGGCAGATTTTGCGCGGTTCAATGAGATGGAATTGAAGTCACATCCGTGGATACAGAAAACAGAGGTCGGGAGTCAGGAGCCTGGGGTCAGAAAGAACAAAGAGTGACCAGTTTCCTCTGCCCTCGCCCAATCTCACGCTCCACTCATCCAGTAGCCGCTTCCCATTACCCGCACGCTCTCCGTTTATAGACATTGGTCACCTGAATAAATCGGCCCGCGGCGACATCCACGAGCTTGTCCTTATATTTATACCTGTAAAGCCGCCGCGCGAGTTCTGGATCGAGTTGCGCTAGCACTCGGTGTTCTTGTATCGCAGCCACCCGATCTGAGATCGCGTGATGGGCAACACTGACAAACCCGGTAGACGACAACTAAATTTCCAGTTCCGTTAACAATTCAAGAGACCGTTGGTTTCGTGAATCTAAGAGACGCTTCGTTGAGAAGCTTCAGATAAATGCGGCCGGAGACAGATGGAATAACTCGCCGAGCCGCTTTGCCTGAGCCTTGCTGATTGCTCGTTTGCCGTTGACGGCATCTGAAACGCGGCTGCGCGAACCAAACACCGGCAACAGGTCCGCCTGTCGCTTTCCCGATTCTTCTAGTAATGCTTGCAGTAGTTCGGGGGGCTTCAACGCAGGCACCAGCTTGTGCGCGCGTTGGTAGTCACCGATTAGCCCAAGCACCAGGCGGCAGAGTTCCTCTTCCTCGATGGTGCGACGGTCGCCCTTGTCGAGCAGCGGTTCAATTTCACGCGCCAGACGCTCAAGCTCTTCAGGCGTTTCGATCACTCGCGGCAACGTGTCCGCGAGCAGCGCGCCATACTTTCTGCGGTTGAGCCGCCGGCTAGCAGTCCTTCTTCCATTGGTCGCGGTCGTATTCCGCGTGCGTGAGGAAGTGCTTGAGTGTGACAGCTTGTAAGCCATAATCAATCCTCGTAATCAAGCGATAGTTGTTTCCCATGATATTGAAAACGACACATGCACCCACCTTACCTGCGTGAGAAAAAGCCTGCCGAACTTCAACCGGGTTCCGCCATGCGGCTGCTCTCGTGATAGCACCCCATCTCAACAACGAAGCAGCGGCCTCCGGATGGGCTTTGGCGTAACCCAGCAGTCGCGCTTCGGTGATGATCAGCATGAGGGATTAGCTTCCAATCGCATGTTACCGTATTGGTAACACGCCGTCAAGCGCACCGACTTCGGATTGACCGTTTTAAGTATCGCACCTTTGGCTGATACTTGGGCCGGCAGATCTCGACCGTAATTGTGAGCACTACTCAATGCAAAGGTGAATCACCTTAAGAAGGCCTGATGAGCTCATAGCGTGGTCTTCCGGGCGAGATCTTTAGCACGTCCAAAATCGAGGTCGAGATCGAGACCTGCGAGAGGGGATTTGGCGAAGAGTCTGACCAAACTGTCGGGTTGCTTTGTGCGATTAGTAAGTTGGCATGTCAGATTAGGCGCTCTGGCGCGTCATTATAGAGTACGGGGCTTATCCGAAGAGGTTTGGGGCCGTTTTCGCGACACCCGCTTAACTTGGAATAAATAGAATTAAATTGCTTCCTAAGGAACTGCCGTGTTATTGATGGCGCAGGGTTGATAAAGGATAGTTTGATGCTGGCGCGGTAAACGGGTTAGAGAAAGCGCCTAATATCTTTGACATTGATTGAGCGTGGCGATTTAAGGCGACTTGCTCCACGTAAAAAACTGCTAAAGAGCTGCCAGGATTTCCAGGCTTTATCGGAACCTCGCGCACTCTGAGGCGCGAGGTTTTTTATTTGCTTCGCACTCGCTTTAGCAATTCACAGCTTATTGCCGCGCACCGAAGAATGTTTACCCGGTCGCTACCGCTCGCGGTACTGACACAGGCTCGCTTTAGAGGTGGCTGCGATGGCGACAATAGAAAAGGAACTGAACGCCGATCTCAGATCGCAAATTCCAGATATTGGATTGGAGAACTGCGGCTTCGATACGCTGGCACTGCACGCTGGTGCTAGTCCCGATCCAACCACCGGCGCCATTCTCACGCCAATCTATCAGACGACTACCTTTCGTCAGGAGGCGGTAGGCCAGGACAAGGGATATACCTACAGCCGCTCGGCCAATCCTACCGTCTCCGCCCTTGAGCGACGTCTGGCTGCTTTGGAGGGAGCCGACTTCTGTACCTGTTACGGCACGGGTCTGGCCGCAACCACCGCCTTGTGTCTCGCCCTTCTTCGCGCCGGCGATCGGGTCGTCGTTTCGCAGGCGGTCTATGGCGGCACAGTCAGACTCTTCCAGCAGGTGCTTGAGCGTTTCGGCGTGGAGGCAGAATTCGTTGACACCTCGGTTGAAGCGGCTCTGGCCGAAGCCCTAAGCAAACCAACGCGGTTTCTTTTCGTTGAGACGCCGGCTAACCCAACTCTGAAAGTTACCGATATAAGTTTGGCGGCGCGTCTCGCCAAACAGGTTGGCGCCCTACTCGTCGTCGATAACACGCTGCTTACCCCGGCACTTCAGCGTCCGTTTGACCTGGGCGCAGACATTGTTCTGCATTCAACGACAAAATTCATTGAAGGGCATAATGCAACTGTCGGTGGCGCCCTGATTACTCGTGACCCTGAACTGCAAGAACGATTTGACTTCGTGCGCAATGCGATTGGTGCAATTCAGTCGCCGTTTCCAGCCTGGCTGACACTTCAGGGAGTTAAGACTCTACCGCTGCGTATGGCTCGCCACTCAGAGAATGCCTTGCGCGTGGCCCGCTTTCTAAAGGCACATGATCGGGTGACGAAGGTACTCTATCCGGGACTTGAATCGTTTCCGCAATTCGAACTGGCCCAACGCCAACAAACGTCTGGCGGCGCCTTGATCGCCTTCGAAGTCGAGGGAGGCGTGGAAGCGGGAATTCGTCTGATGAATCGAGTGCGTCTGTGTGCGTTGGCGGAAAATCTGGGCGCTGCGGAAACACTAATCACACATCCTGCCTCAATGACCCATGCGGATGTTCCGGCGGAACAGCGCGAGGCGGCAGGTATCACGGATGGGTTGGTGAGACTGTCGGTTGGTCTCGAGGACCCGCTTGACCTAATCGCCGATCTGGTGCAGGCGTTGAAGGAGTAAGCAGAAGGCAGCTAGCAGTAGGCAGTAGCCACAAAGCAGAGCTAATAACAAGGGGTAATCGGAGAAGAAGGGGCTTAATGACTCATAAACAGAACGTCACGGTTCTTAAGTTTGGTAGTTCAGTGCTACGTAGCGAGAGCGATCTACCGACCGCTGTTCACGAAATCTATCGTCACTGGCGTGAAGGCCAGCAAGTCATCGCCGTAGTATCTGCCTTCGGTGACACGACGGATGCGTTGATGCGACGCGCCGAGAGTGTTTGTGGACAGCCGGACAAATCGGCGTTGGCTGCGCTGCTCGCGACTGGTGAAGCTGCTTCTTCAGCCCTGTTAAGCATGGCGCTCAACAAGGTCGGCATTCCGTCTCGAGTGCTTGACGCAGCGCAGGCAGGCTTGCGCACCGTGGGTGGCCGACTTGATGCCGACCCGATTGCTATCGATGCCCCCCGACTTCTGGTTGAGTCGCGACGCGCTGTAGTGGTGCTGCCGGGTTTTGTAGGTCGAGGCGAAAGCGGGGACACGACTTTGCTGGGTCGTGGCGGTTCTGATTTGACCGCGCTCTTTCTCGCGCATCGGCTGCACGCGCGTTGCGTGTTGCTGAAAGATGTCGATGGACTGTACACCAGCGATCCGGTTTGCACTACTGTGCGCGCATCGCGCTTTGCGCAAGTCAGTTATGAAACTGCGGCCCGGCTGGGCGGATCAGTAGTGCAACGAAAAGCAGTTCGCTTCGCCGAAGCACATCGTCTCCGCTTTACAATCACAAGTATTGGAGCCGCGAGCGCCACCGAAGTTGGCCTTTTCAGCGATCGCCTCAACGGCTCAGAGACTTCCATAAAGCCTCTACGCGTGGCTTTGCTTGGCTGTGGCACTGTAGGCGGCGGAGTTTACGAAAGACTCGCCGCGCTTCCTGAGTTGTTTAGCATCACCGGTGTAGGAGAACGCACCGGTCAGGGGGCTCGCGCGGCCGGCGTCCCCGCGCATCTGATCACTTCTGATCTGGAAGCGCTTGTGGACCAGCCTGGTGATGTAGTCGTCGAATTAATTGGTGGCACCAAGCGAGCGGCGTCTTTGACCGAGCGCGCGCTGCGACTGGGTCGAGCCGTAGTCTCGGCCAACAAGGCGTTGTTAGCTGCCGACGGTCACCCTCTGGAGACTTTGTCCGAAGAAAGCGGTGCTTCATTGCGTTACAGCGGCGCGGTGGGTGGTGTGCTGCCGGCGCTGGAAGCGATCAGACAAGCGAAGAAGCTCGGACCCCTCAAGCGGTTCTCGGGGGTGCTGAATGGGACCTGTAACTTTGTCCTCGATCGGCTCGCGGCGGGTGAGACGATGAGTGCGGCAGTGCGGGCGGCGCAAGACCTGGGCTTCGCGGAACCGCATCCGAAGCTAGATCTGATGGGCATTGACGCTGCTCAGAAGCTAGTCCTGCTTACGTACGCTGCATTCGACATCAAGATTTCTTTGCAATCTATCTATCGCCAGGGTATTGACGTTCTGCACTCTGCCACTGTAAGGGAAACGCAAAAGCGCGGAAGGACAATACGACTGATCGCCGAATGTCAACGCACTCCTCAGGGAGTCGAGGCCAGTGTGAAACCAACTGAACTTCCGCTCGACCACAGGCTGGCCCAGGTCCGTGGCGCTGAAAATTGTTTGCTAATCGAGCCGGAAGTTGGCGAACCGTTAGTGGTTTCGGGAAAAGGAGCCGGACGGTGGCCGACCACGGAAGCGGTAATGGCGGACCTCTTTGATGTCAGATGCCAGATCCAACTGGCCGGAAGCGTTGAGGAGATCGAAGAGCGAGAGGAGTGTGTCGCATGAAGAGATCTACGCGCTGCGTTCATCTAAGTGGTGAGAATGATGAGTACGGAGCGATGGTTGCACCGATTTATCAAACCGCCACTTTCCGCCAGCCGACGGCGACAGAATTTGGCGAGTATGATTACACGCGTAGCGGCAATCCCACACGCACACTACTTGAGCGGCAACTTGCGGAGCTGGAAGGTGGAGCGCACGCATGCGCTTTCGCCAGCGGCATGGCGGCCATCACCGCGCTCACACGGCTGGTCAGAAATGGCGAAGAAATCATTGCGGGCGATGACCTGTACGGTGGGACGGTGCGGTTGCTGGAACAGATCCTGCCGCGCCAGGGTATTCGGGTGCAGTACGTAAATACGAGCGACCTCGAGGCCGTTGAGAAGGCTCTCACTTCAAGAAGCAAATTAATTCTGATCGAAACACCGAGCAATCCGCTGCTGCGAATATCAGACATCCGCGCTTTGGCTCAGCTTGCGCAAAAGGCGGGAGCCCTTCTCGCCGTCGATAACTCTATGCTTTCGCCGGTGCTGCAACAGCCGCTGGCCCTCGGCGCGAGTGTAGTAATCCATTCGGCGACCAAGTTTCTCTGCGGCCACAGTGATGTCACCGCCGGAGCAATAATCACTAATGACGAGTCAGTGCACGAGCACATAGCCTTTCAGCAAAATGCCGAAGGCGCGGCTCTCAGCCCATTTGAATCGTGGCTGCTGATGCGAGGATTGAAAACGTTGGCATTGCGGGTCGAGCGTCAAAACGATTCTGCGCGGAAGATAGCGCAGTATTTGAATCTTCTGCCAGTGGTTACGCAGGTCTATCACCCTGGATTCAGCCATCATCCAGGACATGAGATCCATCGCGGCCAGTCCGAAGGAGATGGCTCGGTTGTCAGCTTCACTACCGGCGACCAGGAATTCTCAAGACGAATCGTCGAAGGCACTAAGCTCTTTACCATTGCGGTTAGCTTTGGCTCGGTGGCTTCCACGATCAGCCTGCCTTGCCGAATGTCCCACGCCAGCATTCCTCCATCACTGAAGCAGCGTCTGGCGCCACCAGCCGATCTCATACGTTTGTCGGTCGGTATCGAAGATGCGAATGACTTGATGACGGACCTGGACCAGGCAATAGCTACGGCGCTCGTGCAAACTGCGAAGAAGGGTAGGAGAAGAAAGGCCCTGGCAGCATGATCCTACCATCAAAGAGAACCACGAACTTTCGCTACGCCATTCGCAATATCGTTGCCGCGGCGGAAGCGTTAGAGCAAAAGGGACGACGGGTTACCTATCTGAATATTGGCGACCCGCAAGCCTTTGGCTTTCATCCGCCGCTTCAGATCGTCGAACCCGTACAGCGCGCCCTGGCTGATTCGTTCACTGGTTATGCGCATTCGACGGGTCTGGAAGAAGCCAGAATCGCCGTGGCAGACTACGCGACTCAATTGGGCGCACCCACGGGACTCGATGAAGTCATTCTCACCAGCGGCGCGTCAGAAGCGGCCGATTTGGTTTTGACCGCACTGGTTAATCCCGGTGAAGAGGTATTGCTGCCCGCGCCGGGCTACCCACTCTACCCCGCAATCCTAAGTAAGCTCGGCGCCGAAGTCCGTCATTACCATTTAGACGAACAAAGTGGATGGCTGCCGTCAGTCGATGAAGTGCGCTCGTTGATTACTAAAAGCACACGAGCGTTGGTACTCATCAATCCTAATAATCCGACCGGTGCAATTACGCCCGACTGGGTGACGAGAAGTCTGCTCGAACTGGCCGCGGAGCATAATCTTTTGGTAATCGCCGATGAAGTCTATCGCGAACTTTGTTTTGCGCAGGCACCTCAGCCTTCGTCGGTGCTCGCTCAGGATTTGGGGGTGGCTTTGATCACTCTCGAAAGCCTGTCAAAAACTCACTTAATACCGGGCTGGCGCGTGGGTTGGATGCGGTTTACGCACACCGGCAAAATGAAGGAGTTGATCAGCGCAATTAATCGGTTGGCCAGCGGCCGATTGTGTTCGCCGACACCAACTCAGTACGCCGTCAAACCAGCGTTAACAGGTAGCAATGAATGTATTCAAACATTCATTCACGCCATCAAGCGTAGTCGTGATTGCGCAGTTGCTCACGTGCGAGCAATCGACGGGCTCTCGTGCTCAACTCCCGAGGCCGCCTTTTATCTCATGATCAAAGTAGAGGATCTTGGAGAGCAAACAGATGAGCGCTTCGTACTCGACCTGTTGGAACAAACGGGCGTGCTGGTAGTGCACGGTTCGGGCTTCGGTTGTGATCCCCGCGCGGGCTACTTCCGCCTGGTCTATCTGGCAAACAAAGAAATCCTGGACGCCTCGTTTCTTGAGATCGGCCGTTTCATGGCGAAGTGCTACGGGCAACCGCTGGTTGTCGGCTGAAGTAAAGTTGCGTTGGATCAAGAGCTGGACTCCACAAGGATTTTGAGGAAGGCATTTTGTAAAGACAGAAAATCAGGAGAACAAGAATCTTGTCCCACCCACAGCTCCGCTATACCTGGACGATCGCGGAAATTGAAGCGATTTACACTTTGCCTTTTCCCACCCTGATCTTCTGTGCGCAGGCTGCCCATCGCTGTTATCACCGCACCGATGAAATCCAGGCCTGCTCACTACTCAGCATCAAGACCGGCGGCTGTCCCGAAGACTGCGCCTATTGCCCGCAAGCAGCTCGCTATCAAACCAGCATCGAACGTTCCGATTTGACGACAGTTGAGGAGGTTTTCGAAAGCGCGAGGCAAGCGCGAGATCAGGGGGCGACACGATTCTGTTTGGGCGCCGCCTGGCGTGAAGCTCCTGAAGGCCCTTCATTTGAGCGAATACTGGGAATGGTGCGAGCGGTGCGCGCGCTGGAAATGGAGGCATGCTGCACCCTCGGTATGCTGACTGATGAACAAGCGCGAGCTTTAGCAGAGGCCGGCCTCTCGGCCTATAACCACAATCTGGATACTTCGCCGGAATTCTACGGTCAGGTCATTACTACCAGAACCTATGAAGATCGCCTGCGCACTCTGGCCCGTGTGCGCCGCGCGGGAATTACCGTCTGCTGTGGGGGCATCATCGGCATGGGCGAAAGCCGCCGGGATCGTTGCTCGCTGCTCGCCCAGCTCGCCCGTCAGCAACCCCATCCCGAAAGTGTTCCAATAAATCTTCTAGTACGGGTGGAAGGCACACCACTAGCGGACCAACCGGCGCCCGAGTCTTTCGAGTTGGTGCGCACGATCGCAACCGCGCGAATTCTGATGCCGTCATCAATGGTGCGTCTTAGTGCGGGCCGGACAGCTCTCTCTGACGAGACGCAGGCGCTCTGTTTTCTGGCCGGGGCAAATTCCATCTTCATCGGCGAACGGCTGCTTACCACGCCCAATCCGGAAACAGATAAGGATGAACGATTGCTCGCCCGGTTGGGCCTGCGTTTTGGCAAGACATCCCGGCAACCAGAATCACCCGTGCCAAAAACGATTATCGATTCTGCTTTGGAAACTATCTCCGAGGTCAATTAATGAGTCATTCGTTCGAATTGGAGCGGCGGGTTCGAATCCAGCTTTCAGATCTGGAAGATGCCGGCATGAAACGCTATTTGCAGGTCTCGCGAGGCATCAACTTATCCTCAAATGATTATCTCGGACTGGCGACACACCCGCACGTGAAAGAGCGGACTACTGAAGCCGTGCGGCGCGACGGCTGTGGCTCAACGGGTTCGCGTTTGCTGAGCGGTAATCGTGAAACCTTCACCCGCTTGGAGCGCCGCTTCGCTCGTTGGAAGGGAACCGAATCAGCGCTTTTCTTCGGCAGCGGATATCTTGCGAATCTGGGTGTGCTCTCAACTTTTCTGGAGAGTGACGATGTCGTCTTCTCTGATGAACTCAACCATGCGAGCTTGATTGATGGGATCCGCTTGGCCAAGGCGCGAAAAGTGGTCTTTCGTCACGGTGATATCGAGGATCTTGCCCGATTGATCGAACGCGATCATGGTCCCGGCCAAAAGTTTCTGGTCACCGAATCAATCTTCAGCATGGATGGCGATGAAGCACCCTTGCCGGAGTACGCGGCGCTGTGTCGTGCTACCAATACGGCGCTGATTGTTGACGAAGCCCACGCCGTTGGAGTCACCGGCTTTAATGGCAGCGGGCTAATTGAAGAAGCCGGAATTGGGCCCGACGTCTTCCTCTCAATCAATCCGGCAGGTAAAGCCCTCGGCGTCGGCGGGGCTTTCGTGGCGGGTCCGGCCTGGGCGATTGACTATCTTTTGCAACGCGCGCGTACTCTGATTTTTTCGACCGCGCCACCGCCGGCCATGGCCGATGCGCTCGACGCCTCCCTGGACGTAATCCGAGATGAACCTGAGCGACGCGCGCGCCTTTTGGATCTTTCCATCAGACTGCGCGAGTTATTAATTGAGCAGGGAATTACCATCACGCCCGGCTGTTCGCAGATCGTTCCAGTTATCATTGGCGACAGCGAACGAGCAGTTGACATAGCCGAACTATTACAGGTGCAAGGCTACGATGTGCGCGCTATTCGTCCGCCTTCGGTGCCGTCGGGAGCTTGCCGCCTACGTCTCTCAGTAAACGTCAATCTCGATGAGCACACGCTGTCAGAGTTCAGTCTGGCGCTGGCGGAAACGCTCAACCGGTATGTTGGAGTAGCGGCATGATTAGGGGCCTCTTTCTGACCGGTACCGATACTGGCGTCGGCAAGACAGTGGTCGCGGCCGCCTTAATGCACCGCTATCGTAAAGAGTTAGCGCTGCGCTATTGGAAGCCCATTCAAACGGGAATTGAACAAGATGATGATACGGCTACTGTGCGTGCTGTCGGCATGTGCCGCGACGAAGAAATTCTCGCTGACGGAATCAGACTGAAAAGTGCCGTTTCGCCGCATCTCGCGGCGCGACTGAGCGGGACGCGAATCACAGTGGAGCAGGTTTACGGAATACTGGCCTCGCATTCTGATCAAAAGGTGAGCTGGATCATTGAGGGAGCCGGAGGCGCTCTCGTTCCCATCAACGAATCCGAACAGATGGTGGATTTGGCCCGTATGTTGAGCTTGCCGGTGCTCGTAGTCGCTGCTACCAAGCTCGGCACGATTAACCACACCCTACTAACCGTCGAAGCGTTGCGCCGCCGCGGTTTGATAATTGGCGGGGTGGTGATGGTAGGCGAGAGTAATGCTCAGAATTGCGAGGCTATCGAATCTTATGGGGCGGTGTCCGTGCTTGGCCAGATGCCGCACTTTCCCGAACTTAACTCGCAGACGTTAGAGAAATGGGCAAACACCGGACTCGATAAGAACGGTGTCTTACTTGCTCATCTCCAATTAGCGCATCACGCGCTTCCGCATTTTAGGTTGTGACGACATCGCTGGCCGGGGAGTACGGCCACATGCAGCGCTTATGATCGACCAGGCCCCAACTCTGATCGAGCGCGACCGATGCCATCTCTGGCATCCGTATACCCAAGCCCTGACTGCGCCCTCGCCGTTACCCATCGTGCGCGGAGAAGGAGTCTATCTTTATACCGAAGATGGCCGCAAGATCCTCGATGGCATCTCTTCCTGGTGGGTTAATATTCATGGGCACGGTCATCCACGCCTCAAACTAGCCCTGGCCCGGCAAGCTCATGAACTCGAGCACGTCGTCTTTGCAGGCTGCACTCATCGTCCGGCGGTAGAACTCGCCGAAGGTCTCATCTCCGTCTTGCCACCAGGACTGAGCCGAATCTTCTATTCGGACAACGGCTCAACCGCCGTCGAAGTGGCGGTCAAGATGGCCTATCAGTATTGGTACAACCTCGGACAGCGACAGCGGCAGACTTTTATTGCGCTGCATCATGCTTATCATGGCGACACCGTGGGCGCGATGTCCGTCAGCGAAGATTCTGTATTTACTGCGCGCTCTTCGCGTCTACTCTTTAGCGTGACGCGTGTTGAGTCGCCGTATTGCTATCGCTGTCCCGTAGGACTTAAGCGTGAGACCTGTGGCATCGATTGTCTCGGCGACCTGGAAAGGACGCTCAATGGCCAGAACGAGAGCGTTGCGGCCGTGATTGTCGAGCCGATGCTCCAAGGCGCGGGCGGAATGGTTGTCTGGCCCGCGGAGTTTCTAAAAGGAGTGCGCGAGCTTTGTGATAAATACGGCACTTTGTTGATTGCCGATGAAGTACTCAGCGGCTTCGGTCGCACAGGTCGCATGTTCGCCTGTGAACATGCCGCCATCACGCCCGATATTATCTGCTTATCCAAAGCTCTGACGGCAGGTTATCTGCCTCTGGGAGTAACCGCGGCCACGGAATCAATCTATCGCGCCTTCCTGAGCGGGGATCGGCTCAAGACGTTCTTTCACGGACATTCATATACTGCGAATCCATTGGCCTGTGCCGTGGCTGTGGAGAGCTTGAAGATATTCAAAGACGAGTCCGTGCTTGATCGAGTTCAGAAACTTGAAAAGCAGTTTCGCGATCGCTTGCAGCCTTTGCGCCAGTTACCACACGTGGGCGACGTGCGCGCTATTGGCGGGGTCGCGGTATTGGAATTAGTACAAGAGAAGAAATCAAAATCTGCCGGCGGATATCTCGATCGTATCGGCCCTCGATTGACTGCTGAGTTTTTGCGGCGTGGTTTGCTTTTGCGTCCCTTGGGAAATGTGCTCTACTTCATGCCGCCTTACGTAATTAGTGAAAGCGAAACCGACTGGGCCATGGACCAGATTACGGATGTCATTGGTAATTTTTCCTGGCCGGCGAATTAGTCACCTGCGTGCTGCACGGCGCCGAAGGATTCTCATAAACCAACATGTAGCAACCGAAAAGCGATAGGTCATCCCCGACGATGATTACCAGCCTCGATGATTTGCGAAAGGACTTGCGCGAGATTGACGCGCAATTGCGGGCGCTACTTCAGCGCCGAGTTGGGTTGGCAATTCAACTCCTGGAAATCTTGAGCACGCAAGAATTGACTCTTGGCGATCTCGATCAGGATAGCCTGCGACTTGGCCTCTTATTGTTGTCTCCATACGAGGGAAGCATCGCACCACTCGACAAGACCGCTGTAGATAAGATCTTCCGGCGAATCGCGGTAGAGACGAGGCGGCTGGCGTCGTCGAAGGCCAGAGCGGGCGAAGTCAAAGAGGAGAGACTGAGCCTCCGTGAACTGCAAATCTTCCTTCTTATTGCCGAGGATTATTCGCTGAAAGGGATCGCGTTGAAGTTAAATATCAGTGTGAAGACAGTTGAATCGCACAAAGCCGCAATCATGGAAAAGCTGAACATTCATTCATCGGTTGGACTGGCGCGATACGCGATCAAGAAAGGATTGATCGTGCTCTAATGCTATCAGGAAACTGTCCGCGCCGAACAACTGAAAGACTTCTAACTTTGACGACCAGCGGCGGCTCCTTTTCTTAACAGGGTATCCTGCGTGGTGAGAAGTATTCCCGGGTAATCGAGCGTGTAATGAAGTCCCCTTGATTCGTGACGCAGGAGAGCACTCTCAATAATCAGTTCCGCGACCAGTCCCAGGTTGCGCAACTCGATGAGATCGGCGGTGACCCGGTAGTTCCAATAGAACTCGTTGATCTCTTTCTGCAAATTCTGGATGCGCGCACGGGCTCGCAACAGCCTCTTATTGGTGCGCACGATGCCGACGTAGTCCCACATACAGCGGCGAATTTCATCCCAGTTGTGAGTGATAACCACAAGTTCATCCGGATCAGATGCTTCGCCGCTCTGCCATTCAGGTAACTGCGGGATTTCAGAGTCCTTGCCCTGAGAGAGGGCCTTCTGGGCCGCCCGATGTGACACCACCAGCGCTTCCAACAGCGAATTGCTGGCCAGACGATTAGCGCCGTGAAGTCCGGTGCAGCCTACTTCGCCGGCAGCAAACAGACCTTTAATTTCTGTCTCGCCGTCCACATTAGTGACTACACCGCCGCATTGGTAGTGCGCCGCCGGTACCACCGAAATCGCTTGATGGCTCATATCGAAGCCGAACTCCAGGCACTTCGCATAGATGTTTGGAAAGCGTTGCTTGATAAACGGACCGCCTTTATGCGTGATGTCGAGCCACACACAGTCCGCACCGGTTCTCTTCATCTCGGCGTCAATCGCACGCGCTACAATGTCGCGTGGCGCCAACTCGGCCAGCTCGTGATAGCGATCCATGAAGCGCTGACCGTCAGTTCCAAGCAAAACGCCGCCTTCGCCGCGGACTGCTTCGCTGATCAGAAATGACTTAGCTCGCGGATGAAAAAGGCAGGTGGGATGAAACTGGATAAGTTCCATATTGGCGATACTCGCGCCGGCCCGATATGCCATGGCGACTCCATCGCCGCTCGCGATGTCCGGATTGCTGGTATAGAGATAAACTTTGCCGCAGCCTCCCGTCGCTAACAAAGTGGTTCTGGCCCCAAAGACTTCCACCTTCTTGGTAGTTTCGTTCAACGCATAACAGCCCAGACAGCGATTCGGTCCACCAAGATCGATTTTTGTCCGAGTTACGAGATCGATGGCGATCATCTCCTCATATATCGTAATGTTCTGGTTCGCCGCGACTGCGGCGACCAACGCCTGCTCGATTTCGTGTCCGGTAATATCGCCTGCATGTATGACGCGTCTTCGTGAATGCCCGCCCTCGCGTCCGAGATCGAATTCTCCGTCCGTGTTTTCCTTCCTGGTGAACTGCACACCCAGCTCGAGAAGTTCACGCACTAGCGCCGGCCCTTCGCTGACGATCGTCCGTACGACCTCCTCTTTGCATAGCCCTGCCCCGGAAGCGAGCGTGTCCCGTACGTGAAGCTCAAACGAATCGTCTTCCGCCATCACGGCGGCAATTCCGCCCTGGGCGTAGTTGGTGTTGCTCTCAGTTCGAGACTTCTTGGTAATCACGCCGACCGAACCGAACCGCGCCACCTTGAGAGCAAATGTCAAACCGGCTATGCCGCTGCCAATTACCAGGAAATCGAAATTGTTTTGGCTCATCGGTGTGAATGTTAGGCGAAGAAATGACCGCGAATCAAAGGCGTGCCGGTAGGAGTGAAGGTCTTGATGCCCCCCGAGGATAGAGATTCTTCTGAAAACTCTGAACCAAGAATGGCGCACGCAGCAGAAGCTCGTCCGGTGTTTGTTTAGGTTGGCGCTAAGAAGCTGAAGAATTCCCGCGAAACCCAACCAACGAGGTTGTGGATTGTTTGAAAGGGCCGTTAGGCCTGACATCTTTATAGAATCGACAGAGCAATTAGATTAGAAGGCCCGTAGGGCCGACATCTTCTCATGCCTCATTGAATAGGTTTGAAAATGTAGCGTTCGTCGTAGGGCACATTGAACTTGTCCCGTAACGCGACATATTCCTGGTGAAAGGATCGCTTACGGTGATGCGTTTGCTGATTTTGGATATATCGAATAATCATGCTGAGTTGTGAATGAGAATATGAGAACGCACCAAACCCTTCCTGCCAGTTGAATCGTCCTCGCACCCAGCGTTTGCGATTTATGAAGTTGGTCGAGCCTGACTTTATGTCGCCAACTAACTCAGACAAAGTACTGTCTGGTCTCTGCCCAATTAAGATATGAGCGTGATCGGGCACGTTGTTAATCGCGATTAGCTTTTGCTGTTGGGCCGTCACGATCCCGGTGATGTACTTCTGCAACTCGTCGTTATGTATGGGATCGATTAAATTCTGTCTGCCTTCAACGGCGAATACAATCTGAATGTAAATTTGAGTGTAGGTATTGGCCATGAATTCCTTTCTCCGCTCTCTGGTTGGTTGAGCATCTAAATCGAGGTTTTATGTCAGCCCTACGGGCCTTGGCAGCTTCTCCTCTCGAGTTTCTATAAAGATGCCGGGCCTAACGGCCCTCGAATCGGTATATCCATCGCATGTTGCCAAATCGTCTAACGAAAACAAAGAGTTTAGATTTGCATTACTTCGTGCGCTTCCGGGCTGCACAAACAATACTGCCGCCGTGAGAAGACTATTTCAAACCGAATAAACGCTTACAGTCTCGTCCCTCTGGCAAGAATCCCCATACCAAAATGTCAGATCGCCAAAACTCGGCGTCAATACTCTAGAAGAGCGAGTAAACTTGACCTGAGATGCTGCAGCCGCAACCCAGTCCCGTCAGCCATGAAGCTGCCTTCCTTGAGCGTTATCAAAGGCTCTATCGTTGGTCTCTGGCACTCACCCGAAATAATCAGCAGCAGGCTGAGGATTTGCTTCATGACGCCTTTGTACAGTTTCTTTTGAGTCGTCCCGACCTGCAATCAATTCAAAATCTCGACGGCTATCTCCACACGATTCTCAAAAACATGCGCATATCGCAATTGCGGCGGTCCACTCGGCTCCAGGAAGCGACCTATGCCCTGGCCGCCACATCGCTCGATAACATCCTGCTGCTTCCTGATCACATCTCTTTGGAGAGCGGCCTCGGCTCTGTCGAGCAGCGCACGCAGATACAAATGCGCGATGAGCTACAGCGCATCTGCCAATACGCGATCATGCGCAAGACCAGTTCCCGCGTCGGCAGCGTCCTTATCCTGCGTTTCTTTCTTGGTTATTATCCGCAAGAGATCGCGCAGATTCTGCGCAGCTCGCGCGCTGTGGTCGATAAGCTACTGCAACGCGCCCGCGGCGAAGCGCGCCTGTTCCTCAATGAGCCTACGAGCCTGAGCTTCATTAAGGCCAACGCGTCGCCTGACGTCCTGCCCGCAGAGACGGTCGCTCCGGAATGTTCGCTGAATGAATTTTTGCAAGGTCTGCGTGAAGCAATTTATCGCTCGCAACTTCCGGCCTGTGCCTCGACCAAAACAATGCGCGCTTGGTACGAGGCCAAGTCCAGCACGGAAGGTCCAACTGGTCCAACTACCCAGGCTCTCAGTCATCTGGTTAGTTGTCCGCGATGTCTCGACCAGATGAACGAATTGTTGGGACTTCCTCTTTTGGCTGCTCGCTATCCGATGAATATGACTGGTCCAGACACGCGTAAACAGGACAAAGATGGTAAAGGCGGCAAGCGCGGAGGGGGATCTTCTGCCGGTTCCGGCGGTGGCGTGCGCGAGACATTTTTCGAACGATCGAAGAGGCGGTTCAAGGATGCCTTCGAACATCGACCTCAAGAGCTTCGCGTATGTGTCAACGGTTTTCTACTCGGCTCGCAACGCATCAATGCTGAGTACAACGAGCAGGCGCTCAGTATTAAACGTGAAGAAAAGATTGGGTTCGTTGAAGTCTTCAGCGAGCGTGAAATTAGATTGCTGTTCTACTGCGTCGAGTCGCCGCCCGATGGCCCAGTCGAGCACCATCAAGTCGTTGATTTAAGCGACGGCCGATCGCTTGAGTTGTCGCTCGACTTCAGCACTGAGTCTCCCAACCTGGAGCTTCAATATCATGATCCGACGCTGGCCTCAGACGTTCTCACTGATCTGGAACTCTCCGAAAGCGAAAGCGCTCCTTCAGGCGCTGAATCACCAAAAAAGGACTTAGGTCGAGAGTTCGCTTCCTCGATCAAACAGCGCGCGCTGGCAATGTGGCGACAATTTGTGGCGGCGAATGTATGGGCGCGCCCAGCGCCGGTGACTGCGTTTGTGGCTCTCATGATAATCGCGGCGCTGCTTGTTAACAGATACATGCAGCCGACTTCGCATGTGCCTTTGGCTGCGGATCTATTACAACGCGCCGCCGCCGCTGAGAATGTAGTTGCCAGCCGTCGCGATCAAGTGCTTCATCGCACGATCACTCTTGAGGAGAGGTCAGTACCGGGAGCGATAGCGACCGGGTCAGAGCTGATCGCCAGCCGAAAGATCGAGATTTGGCAAAGCGCGGAGAAGGGAATCACCGCGCGCCGTCTTTATGACGAGAAGAACCAGCTTGTCGCTGGCGATTGGCGCAGAAATGATGGCGTGCAGACTATCTATCACCACTCAAGCCAGAAGTCAGAAGTCAGAAGGCAGAAGTCGGAAGGTAGCGGCGTTCAGAATCCAATCCGCAATCTTGATGACGTTTGGCAATTAGATCCTTCTGCGAATTCGTTTTCATCCTTGATCGCTGACGCACCGACACGTGTCGAAGATCGCGGCAACGTCTATGTCATATTCGCGGAATCTGTGAAATCTGCGGATGCGTCCGCTGTCAGTACCGCGAGCGGTAGCGACCGGGTCTCAGGTCCTGTCAGTACCGAGAGCGGTAGCGACCGGGTTTCCGGCTCCATCCTGAAGGCCACGCTGATTCTCAACCGTTCCGATCTGCATCCGGTTGAACAGACATTGGTGATTACCCAGGGCAACGAAACTCGCGAGTACCGCTTCATCGAAACCGCCTTCGAACAAAAGGCGCCGAATACTGTCGCGCCCGCTGTATTTGAACCCGAACCTGAATTACTTTCGGCAACGAAACCCGATACTCGAAACTCGAAACCGGAAACAAATCCGCTTGCGCCCTTAGCGCCTGGCCCTTTGCCCCTTGCGGCTTCAGCCTCAATGGAGGTCGAGGTGCTGCGGCTGCTTGGGTCAATCTCCGCGGACATGGGCCAGGAAGTAAGCGTCAGGCGCGAAGCGGATGGCGCGCTTCATGTCGAAGCGGTGGTCGAATCGGAAAAGCGGAAGGCGGAAATCCTCTCGGCTCTTTCTCCTGTGGCGCACGAGCGCGCAGTCAAGCTGCGCATTGAGACGACCGCCGAAGCTCAGGCCCGCATCCGCCGCGAGAGCCGGCGCGGCCAAACCGACAATGGATCGCCAGTCAATCTTGAAGGAACGGCTACCGCGAACGCGATTCCTGTTGATGCCGACGTGCGCCGCTATTTACAGGCGAAAGGAATTGCTGACAAGCAGCTTGATGAAGAGATTGCCCGGTTATCAAGCCGAATGATCAATCGCTCACATCAGGCGATGCTCCATGCGTTCGCGCTCAAGAATTTGGTGGAGCGGTTTTCCGAAGAAGACTTACGTTCACTTGATCCGGCGACGCGCGCCAAGTGGCGGTCAATGATCGCGGCTCATGCTGCCGCCTTTCTTCGCGACACGGGATCGATCCGGCAAGATCTGACTCCAATGTTTGGGGCCGCTGGATCGGCGTCTGCTGACGAGACAGTTGATGTTACCGATGATGCGTCGCTGCTTCGTGCCGCGTCGCGGCTGGCGCAACTCGCGTCAGTCGTTAACGAAGGAATTCAGTCCGATTTTACGATCTCAACCGGTGGCCGCAGCGCGAACGTAAAGACCGCGCAGTTTTGGAGGTCACTCAAAAGCGCCGAACGCGTAGCCACAGCGTTACAGCGATAGCGACCGGCTCGTGTCAGTACCGCGAGCGGTAGCGACCGGGTTCAACCCGCAGATTGCGCCGATTAACCAGAAACCGATCAACTTCTGATTATCTTGGAGGATAACGTCATGACTAGCCCCGTCTCTAACATCCGCAAGCGAAGTATTCTTACCCGGTCACTACCGCTCGCGGTACTGACAATCTTGGCGCTTTGCTCTTTGCCCTTCGCGGTCGCGCGCGGCCAGGGCACAAGCGCCACGCTCAGCGGCACTGTCGTTGATCAAAACGGCGCAGTCGTTCTCGGCGCGGATGTGAAGATCACTAACCCGGCGACAGCTTTCTCGCGCGAGACGAAGACGAATGATAGTGGGGATTACACGTTTCCGTTGCTGCCTCCGGGAACTTATCAAGTCACAGCGCAGCGCGATGGCTTCTCTCCGGTGCGCGTAGAGAACGTGGTGCTGAACGTCGGAGATCAGAAGGCGCTGAACATCTCGTTAAAGGCGGGCGATGTCAACGCGACGGTCACGGTTGATTCGAATGCGGAGACGATCAGAACGGATGGCAGTGTTGGCACGGTGATTAATCGTCAGTTCGTGGCCAATATCCCTCTTAATGGAAGAAGTCTCCAAGCACTGATCCAGCTCGTGCCAGGTGTAGTGCTGACGCCAGCTCAAGGAGCAGGTGCAACAGATTCCACGCAGTTCAGTGTGAACGGCCAGCGAACGGCTTCGAACTACTACACAGTTGACGGCGCCGGCGCAAACACCGGAATAGTTACCGGCGTCGCAACTCTCCCGAGGGTGGCTGGAGCCGGAGCAGCGCCTGGAACGACAGCACTAGGGGGCACGAACAGTTTGGTTTCGTTAGACGCCCTTCAGGAATTCCGGATTGAGACTTCGAGCTATGCCGCAGAGTACGGGCGTACGCCTGGCGGCCAAATCTCTTTGGTCACGCGTAGTGGCACGAATCAGTTTCACGGCAGTGCGTATGAGTATTTTCGCAACGAGGCACTGGATGCAAATGACTGGTTTGCGAATGCTAATAAGCAGCCGAAACCAAAAGAGCGGCAAAACTTCTTTGGTGGAGTGCTCGGCGGACCTATTAAGCGAGATCGTCTCTTCTTCTTCGGCTCCTATGAAGGGCTGCGGTTGCAGCAGCCTAATGTACAGGTGGTAAATGTTCCGACAGTGGCTCTGCGTACCCAGGCTGCTGCTGCTTTGCGACCATATCTGAATGCTTTTCCCCTGCCGAATGGGCAGGACTTTGGAAACGGGACGGCTCAGTTTATTGCAAGCTATTCGGATCCGGCGTCTTTCAATGTTTTTGCGCTGCGATTGGATGGGCGATTAACAGATAAGTTGACTGGGTTCTTCCGAATCAATCATGCTCCATCGGAGTCGAAAACCCGCGGCAGCGCATTATCAACCATAAGCGATGTGCGTGCCGAGAATGATTCATATACTGGAGGGATCACTTGGGTGGCTGGGCCGAATATCACTGCGGATGTGCGCCTGAATTGGACGCGCAACGCACCCCAGCTGGATAGAAATTTGGACGCCTTTGGCGGGGCAGTCATACCGAATGCATCGGATATCTTCCTGCCCGGTCGCGATCCTTCAAATGCCTTCTTCTTTTTTAGCGCTCCAGGGGGACCACAATGGAATTGGGGGCGTGGCCTCCAGGATGTCCAACGCCAATTCAACGCGGTCGCTACACTCGCCTGGTTGGTCGGTCCTCATCAGCTCAAGTTGGGCGTCGATTACAGACGCCTTAGCCCCCTTTTGGGACAGGGGGGCCAGAGGTTTGAAAACCTTATTTTTGCAACTACTAAACAAGTCCTGTCAAGCCAAGCCCTCGTTTACCAGCTCACCGACGCTGATATAAAGCCGCGGGAGCCAATCTTTGATAATCTCTCTGTATTCGCACAGGATACGTGGCGGGCCTCCCGCCGGCTGACACTGACCTACGGGCTGAGATTCGAGAGGGTTCCACCCCCGTCCGAGGTGAACGGTCGATCGCCGGCCGTTCTGCTCGGTATTGAAGATGTTATCCCACAGAATCCTCGGCTGGCACCTGCTGGAACGCCGCTCTGGCACAGCCGATTCGGGGATTTTGCGCCCCGTTTCGGTATCGCTTATCAAATTAGTAGACGACCAGGATGGGAGACGACGTTACGAGGAGGGGCAGGCGTATTCTATGACCTCGGATTGGGCAGTATTGCATCTGCGTTTCAGGGTCTCTACCCATTTTTCGCCGTCAAAGTAACTTTTAATGTGCCATTCCCTCTAGGTCCTCCTGCAAATACCCCGCCTCGGTTGGTGCTCGACCCACCCGCACAGTTGTATGCGTTGGAGCCAAATCTCCGCCTGCCATATACAGGAGAATGGAATGCGAGCTTTCAGCAGTCAATCGGGGACGCGCAGAGCGTAACAGTTGGATATGTCGGTGCTGCCGGACGACGTCTGTTGGTACAGCAAATTAACCGGGCAGCATTGGCCGATTTCCCTGCAAACGTTATATCATTAGTAATCCAGCGTAACCTGGGCTCATCAAGCTATAATGCGCTGCAGGTGCAATACCAGCGTCGCCTTAAGCAAGGTTTCCAGGCGATCGCCTCCTATTCTTTTGCAAAGTCTACTGACAACACCTCTGTAAACGACTCGGACACACCGGCAGCCAGTTTTCTTGAACAGAACTTCGGGCCATCTGACTTCGACGTCCGGCATGTGTTCTCCACCGCTCTAACATATGAGTTACCGAGGCCTTCGGGTCCTGCGCCACTTCGTGTTCTCGCAAAGGATTGGGGCGTGGATGTGATGTTTCGTTATCAGTCTGCATTACCTATTACTCCAATTGCGAATCTTGCGGTCATTAACGGTGTAAGATTCTTCCCGCGGGCTGATCTGGTACCGGGACAGCCGCTCTACATCGATGATCAAAATGCGCCGGGCGGACGCCGCTTCAATCTGGATGCGGTTGCAGCGCCACCTTCAGGCCAGCAAGGCAACTTTCCTCGCAACGGGCTGCGTGGGTTACCTGCCTCACAAGTGGATCTTGCGTTGCGGCGTGAGTTCAAGCTGCGTGAATACGTGCGGCTGCAGCTGCGCGGAGAGCTCTTTAACGTCTTCAACCATCCGAACTTTGGCCTACCCGCAAGCTCAATAACTGACGGGAACTTCGGCAAACCAACATCAATGATGAACCGAGCGTTCGGCGGGCTGAACGCGCTCTATCAGATGGGTGGACCGCGCTCGGGCCAGCTTGTTGTAAGGGTTACGTTCTGATACGCACAACAACGTCAAGAGAAACTTTGGCGGTGGGCCAGTAGCGTGTTGCCTCCCGATTAAGGGCGAATAGCACAGGTGGCGATCGAGGCGCACATTGCGACGATTGATCACTCTGATGTACAAGGGATGAAAACGCACGCACGTCGTTTTTCGGGAGGAATTGTTCGGCGCAGTGCGTTACTAGTGTACTCCCCTAACTTGTGAGGACCAATCATGAGACTGTGTTCCAGGCGATTTGCATTTGCGGTTCTGTGTGTGAGTAGTGTGGCAAACGCAACCGCCTTAGGGCAGCAGGGTGGGACGCTTACGCCCGACGATGTGATGAAGATTGAACAGATCGGTGGGGCATTATTCTCTGGGGAGGCGGCCTTCTCTCCAGACGGCAGATCCGTAGCCTACGTCAGGCAGCGTCCGCTTCTCTCGGTGCGAACCTACCTCCAGGCTTGGTCGCACCTTGATATTCATATCGATCGTGGGGATGTCTGGGTCGCGCCAGTCGCAGGCGGTCAGGCTATCAATATCACCAAAGGTGACGCCGACGGCAGCGGTTACTGGTACCCAAGGTGGTCCCCAGACGGTGAGCATCTAGCGATGCTCTCGACGAAGGGTGGAGGCAATGTGCACCTCTGTGTATGGGAGAAGGCGACAGGGCGGCTAACAAAACTCAGCGATCGCGAAGTTTTTTTTACTCTTGCACTCATCAGGACGTTCGATTGGATCGATAACCGACGGCTCGTAGCAGTTCTATTCCCAAAGGGGGAACAGTCACGATGGTTGCTTAAAGGACAGCGACGTATGGATATCGTTATGCGGGAGTGGTCGAAAGCGGTTGCCGGGCGAGAGACGACAGCAAGCGCGCTGGACAGCGGCGTAGCGCCCGATTTCGAGGCTCGCCGTCAGCGGTATTCTATGCAGTTAACTCTTCTTGACATTACGGGGCACGAGCAACCGGTCGCGTCGATGGGCGACTGGTTTGATCCAGGAGGTGCGCCGCTCGACGTGGCGCCGGATGGACGACACATAGCATTCCTGAAACGCATCGCCTTACTTGCGCGCGACCCGGCAAAACCACTGCGGCCCTGCTTGAAGATATGCGACGGAGACGGGGATTCGCGATATCAGATTTCGATTGCAGATGCCTCTGGGCGTGTCCTGATGCCGGCGGCAAAGGGCGTCCGATTCGTCAAGTTGAATTCGTTCCGGTGGTCGCGCGATAGCCGTAGCTTCGCATTTATCGGTGTCCGAGAAGGTGATGATAAGGACACTTTCCACGCATTCAGCGGCGACCTAGATGGCCCAATCGAGGTCGTGCCATTGCCTGGTTGCGATCCGCTCACACTTGCTTGGGCGGGTGGCAACCGCCTGCTCATCTCAGCCGAGTGTAGTATGTTGAGTGCTAACGCTGCGGCGAAGAAGCGAACGGACTGGTGGCTAGTTGCGCCTAGTGTGGCGCCACGCAATCTGACAGAGAGGTTCAAGAGCTCACCGGAGGATCTGTTGACGGATTCTACTGGAAAGATCTTTGTCGGTGTCACGGATGGTGGCGTGTGGCGGATCAACACAGATTCCGGCGAGACGGCAAACTTGACGACCGCGTTCGAGCGGAAGATTGCAGGAATCGCTTGGCCGGAAATCCGGGTGCCTCGCACACTCGGCGTTTCGCGCATCGTTGTCTCGGTGCCACGCGGCTCTGTTACCGATTACTACCGCATCGATGTTGCCTCAGACGCCATGACACAAGTTGCTCGTCCGTCGGAGTCTGCCGAGCTCATTGCCTATTGCCCAGAGAATGATGTGGCTCTGTTCTCCGCGGCAAATCGAACTGCCACTTATCTCACGCTCGTGCAAGGCGATCAGCAAAGACGGCTGGCCAAGATGAACACGTTCCTGGACGACATCGCTGAGGGCAAGCGGCGTATGATCCAGTATCGAAGTTTGGATGGGCAGGAGTTGAAAGGTTGGCTCATCCTACCGCCGAATTATCAGAGCGGAAAGCGGTATCCACTCGTCACGTATGTTTATGCTGGAGCGATCATGGGAGACCGGTCGCCGTTGTTTGCTAGCCTCAACCAGGGAAGCTTTTTGAATTTGCAGTTGCTTGCGGCACGTGGCTACGCGGTGTTGGTTCCATCGATGCCGCTCAAGCCAATGGGTGAGGCGGGCGATCCCTACATGGAACTGACGAAGGGCGTACTACCGGCAGTCGATAAAGCGATCGAACTTGGTATCGTTGACCCACAACGACTGGCTGTCATGGGGCATAGTTATGGTGGCTATAGCACCTACGGTCTGGTGACGCAAACGAATCGCTTCAATGCGGCCATTGCCATAGCTGGTATTTCCGACCTGGTAAGTTCATATGGAGTCTATGACTATGGATTTCGTTACCAGGATTTTCTCGAGGACTTTCCCTCCCTACAAGCGAGTTTCGAGTCCGGGCAATTGCGCATGGGCAACCCGCCGTGGAAAGACTGGGGGCGTTACTTGCGCAACAGCCCGCTTTTCTATGTGGATCGCGTGCAGACCGCGTTGATGATGGTCCATGGTGACCTAGATTACGTGGCCATACAGCAGGGTGAGGAATTCTTCAGGGCGCTGTATCGTCAGGGCAAGCGCGCCCGCTTGATTCGTTACTGGGGAGAGGGACACATACTCGGCTCGCCAGCCAACATCCGGGATATGTGGACGCAGATCTATGCTTGGCTCGACGAATTCTGCGACATCACTCGCGATGCCAAGGGCAACCTGGTCTTCGATGGCGATCATGTGAAGTCCAGAAATGGTGCACCGGCGCTTATTCCCGCAGACTTTGCGCGGTTCAATGAAATGGAATTGCGCTCGCATCCGTGGGTCAAGCAGTAGAAGCAAAGGGCAAAGTGCCAAGAGCTAAGGGCCAAGGCGCAGAGGCGGTGCCCGAGCAAAGGCAAAGGGCAACCCCGTATAAGAATGTCGAAAGTGGTCGGAAAAATGAAATTCCAGTTGGAATGAGTCAGGCATTCCAAGGAATGTCTAGTCGAGTCCAAGGAACGAGTGATTCACTGCAAGGCGTGGGTCTCCAATTCCCTAAAATGCACCAAGCGCTCCAAGGAGTGGACGAGGGATTTCGAGAAGCGGATTCGTGATTCCCAGGAATTAGTGATTGATTCCCGGGAATGAATCATTCGGCCCCTGGAGAGCGGGAGGCATTCCCTATCCCTTTGGGAGCGAGTCAGGGTGAGGACGTAGGAGCAGAAGGCAGGCCTTTTCATTGTTCTTTGTATCGCTAGGCCCTCACCCCAGCCCTCTCCCAGAGTGAGATGGAGTTTCAGCGACCGTAGGAACGAGCAAGTAAACAACAACAAGAGGAGACCTCAAGAGATGCCCGACTATATTCCGTCAAGCGATGCTGATTTCAGTGGCTGGTTACTGAACTTCTTGACTTACGCGAATGCTAACCTCGCCACGCTCGGATTGACGGCCGCAGACATTGCGCCGTTGCAAGCGGCGGCGACTGCGTTCGATACCACGCGGGCGACTAACGACTCGGCGCAAGCACAAGCGCAAGCGGCGCGGCAAGCCAGGGACGATCAGAGGACGGAAACCGAAACCCTCACGCGCGCGCTGGTTGGCGAATTGCAAGCCTCGGCCACGGTGACCGATTCACAGCGACAAGCATTGGGCATCACGGTGCGCGCAACGACGCGCACGCCAGTAAGCGCGCCGACGACGAAACCAGTGGCAACCGTTGATACGAGCCAACGCCTGCGTCACACGATTCAGTTTGTCGATGAGTTGACACCGACCAGCCGCGCCAAACCGGACGGCGTTACGGGATGCGAAGTATGGGTGAAAGTCGGAGACCCCGCGCCTGCCGACGCCAGCGCGTTGAAGTATCTGGCAACCGACACGCGCACGCCTTACACGGTGGACTATGACGGCGGCGATGCCGGCAAGACTGCCTATTACATGCTGCGTTGGGTGAACACTCACGGCGAGCAAGGGCCTTGGTCCCAGACGGTGAGCGCGACGATTGGAGCGTGAGGGAGCAAGGAGCTAGGAGCGAGGGGCAAAGGGCGGTCGGATTTCGGACTCGCCCGGTGAGATAAGGAAGTAAATATCTCACGCGGTAAATTGCGGAATGGAAAGCAGA
>WNGE01004897.1_pt1 | contig 25942 bp, 21 predicted proteins | sample 5400651 | NCBI WGS metagenome assembly WNGE01 (sample SAMN13153370, study PRJNA577476) | soil metagenome | isolation source: 60 cm soil or saprolite under grassland replicate 2 | place: USA:California | collected 2016-06-15 | reverse complement strand
TGGGCACCCGTGAGGGACAGATCATCGTCTTCTTCATCATCGCCATCGCCGCGGCGGAGGCCTCGGTGGGGCTTGCGATCTTCGTGGCCCTCTTCAGGCACAAAGAGACGATCGACGTCAACAAGATCAACCTGTTGAAGTGGTGAGATGACCGCGAGCATCCCTCTCTGGCTCGTTCCGGCACTGCCACTGGCGGGCTTCCTCGTCAACGGGCTCGCGGGCAAGAAGCTGGGCAAGAGCTTCGTGTCGGCGGTCGGCGTCGGCTCGGTCGGTCTGTCGACGGTTGCCGCCTCCGCGCGCCTCCTTCCCTTCTTCGCGGGCGACCACGCCGCGGTCGTCGAGAGAATCGCTCCCTGGTTCTCGGCGGGCGGGTTCTCCGCGGAACTGGCGATGCGTCTGGATCCCCTCTCCGCCCTGATGACTTCCTTCGTCACGTTCGTCGGTTTCTGGATCCACGTCTACTCGGTCGGCTACATGCGCCACGACGAGACGGAGGCCGGCTACGCGCGCTACTTCGCGTACTTGAACCTGTTCATGTTCGCGATGTTGATCCTGGTGCTCGCGCAGAACTTCGTGCTGATGTTCGTCGGCTGGGAGGGTGTGGGCCTCTGCTCGTATCTGCTGATCGGCTACTACTACGAACGGCAGTACGCCGCCGACGCGGGAAAGAAGGCCTTCGTCGTCAACCGCATCGGGGACTTCGGATTCCTGCTCGGCATGTTCGGGCTCTTCTCGCTCTTCTCCTCGCTCGACTTCGACCGCGTCTTCACGGCCGCCGCCGCCGATCCCGGCAGGTACGCTCCGCACCTCACGCTCGTCTGCCTCTGCCTCTTTCTGGGCGCGGTCGGCAAGTCAGCCCAGGTGCCCCTCTTCGTCTGGCTCCCCGACGCGATGGCGGGGCCGACTCCCGTCTCGGCGCTCATTCACGCCGCCACGATGGTCACGGCGGGCGTCTACATGGTCGCGCGGTGCAACGTCCTCTTCCGCCTGGCGCCCGAGGCGATGGCTGCCGTCGCGGTCATCGGAGCCGTCACCGCGATTTTCGCCGGCATCATCGCGGTGGCGCAGAACGACATCAAGAAGGTGCTCGCCTATTCGACGGTCTCGCAGCTCGGCTACATGTTCCTGGCCTGCGGCGTCGGGGCCTACGTCGCCGGCATGTTCCATGTCCTGACGCACGCCTTCTTCAAGGCCTGCCTGTTCCTGGGCTCGGGCTCGGTCATCCACGCCATGGGAGGCGAGCAGGACATGCGCAGGATGGGAGGCTTGAAGTCGAAGCTCCCGATCACGTACTGGACTTTCTTGATCGCCACACTCGCCATCGCGGGGATCCCGCCGCTGGCGGGGTTCTTTTCCAAGGATGCGATCCTGGCAAGCGTCTTCGAGCACGGGCAATACGTCCTCTGGGCCATCGCGCTCTTCACGGCCGGGCTGACGGCCTTTTACATGTTCCGCCTTGTTTCGCTGACGTTCGAGGGGAGGTTCCGTGGCACTCCCGAGCAGGAACACCACCTGCACGAATCGCCGCCTTCGATGACGGCGCCGCTCGTGATCCTGGCCATCCTGTCTTTCGTCGGAGGTTGGATCGGGCTGCCCAGGGTCTTCGGAGAGAACCTCGACCGCTTCACAGCGTTCCTCTCCCCCATTCTCCTGCCGCTCGCTTCCACCGCGCTGACCGCCGAGCGGGGGGGAAGAGCCTTCCCCGGCATCGAATGGCTGCTGATGGGCGCCTCGGTCGCCGCGGCCCTGGCGGGTCTGCTTCTGGCCCGCGGCTGGTACGTCCGCGGGGACGGGCGCGTCCCCGAGAGGATCGCCGCCTCCTTCCCGGCCGCCTACGCGCTCGTCGCCGAGAAGTTTCGCGTGGACGAGCTGTACGACCTTCTCTTCGTCCGTCCCTTCGACTGGCTGGCGCGAGCGCTCTGGAAGGTCGTGGACGTGCTCGTGATCGACGGGATCCTGAACGCCGGAGCGTTCCTCGTGGAGCTCGTCGGCGACCTGCTCCGGTTTCTCCAGACGGGCAACGTGCGCAATTACGCACTGGGACTGTTTCTCGGGTTGATCGCGCTCATGCTCTTCGTGATCGGGGCGGTCTAGGAAAACACTATGACTTGTAAGTCGGAGCCGATAGCACGCGATGGGTGACCTCATCGGCAATCATCTGCTCTCCCTCGTGGTCTTTGTGCCGTTGGCGGGCGCGGCGCTCCTGCTCTTCTTTCCGGAATCGCAGGCGAAGGCGGCGAAATGGTTCGCGCTGTCGGTCTCGGTCGTCGAATTCGCGCTGTCGATTCCTCTCTGGACACGGTTCGCGATCGCCGGGGCGGGGTTCCAGTTCTCGGAACGGATGGCCTGGATTCCGTCGCTGGGGATCTCTTACTCGGTCGGCATCGACGGCATCTCGCTCGTGCTCATCCTCTTGACGACGCTCCTGACGCCGGTGTCGCTCCTCTTCTCCGTCACGCACGTCGAGAAGAGCGTGCGCGCCTTCTCGATCGCCTTCCTCGTGCTGGAGACCGGGATGATCGGGAGCCTCGCCGCGCTCGACCTCGCGCTCTTCTACGTCTTCTGGGAAGTGATGCTCGTCCCGATGTATTTCATCATCGGCATCTGGGGAGGCGCGCGGCGTATCTACGCCGCCATGAAGTTCTTCCTCTTCACGATGGCGGGGAGCCTCCTGATGTTCCTCGCGATCCTGTATCTGGCGGTGCGCCACCGCGCCTCCACGGGGGAATGGTCTTTTCTGCTCGCGGATCTCACGCGCCTCGATCTGCCCGCCTCGACACAGGCGCTCCTCTTCTTCGCCTTCGCCCTCGCCTTCGCCATCAAGGTGCCGGTCTTCCCGCTCCACACCTGGCTCCCCGACGCCCACACCGAGGCCCCGACGGCGGGCTCCATCATCCTCGCGGGCGTGCTGCTGAAACTGGGCGTTTACGGTTACCTGCGCTTCGCGCTGCCGCTCTTCCCCGATGCCGCGATGCATTACGCGCCGTGGCTCGGTGTGCTCGGCGTCATCGGGGTGATCTATGGGGCGATGGTCGCCTACGCGCAGAAGGACATGAAACGCCTGGTCGCCTACTCCTCGGTCTCGCATCTGGGGCTCGTCGTGATCGGCATCGGAGCGTTCACGGCGACGGCCCTCTCCGGTTCGATCCTCCAGATGATCAACCACGGCCTTTCGACGGGCGCGCTCTTTCTGCTGGTCGGCGTCCTGTACGAGCGCCGCCACACCCGCGAGATCTCGGCCTACGGCGGGATCGCGGGCATCGTTCCCGTGACGACGGCGCTCTTTGTGATTGCGACGCTGTCATCCATCGGCCTGCCCGGATTGAACGGCTTCGTCGGGGAGTTCCTGATCCTCGTCGGGACCTGGACCTCGCCGCACCGGTGGTGGTCGGTCGCGGCGGCCACGGGGGTCATCCTCTCCGCGGTCTACATGCTCTCGCTCGTCCAGAGGGTCTTCTGGAACCCGCTGGTCCACCAGGAGAACCGCTCGATTCCGGAGATCCGCAGGAGCGAGCTGTTCGCGGCGTCCGTTCTGGTCGTGTTGATGGTCTGGATCGGCGTCCGGCCCAATGACGTGCTCTCCCGTCTCGAGCCATCCGTCGAGGCGGTCCGCGCGTCCGTGGCCCAAAGTTCGGCCCGCGTGCGAGCCCCTCGCGCCGTATCGGCGGGGTGGGGGGGCCGCGTCCCCGCCCGCGACAACGGAATGCAGGCCACGACGGGAGGCGGGCGGCCGCAAGGGCCGGCCCTACGGCATGAAATCCGACCGCAGGCCCACGCGCAAAAGGCGGCGCGATGAGTGTCCTCCAGTTCGGCGCGCAGGACCTTGCGGCGATCGCGCCGGAGATCGTGCTGGCGGGCGTGGGCGCCCTGATCGTCTTGCTCGATGCCTTCGTACCTTCGACACGGCGCTGGTTCGCGACGCTGTCGCTGGCCGCGGTCGCCGGGTCTCTCTATTTCCTTCTGCGGGCGCCCCCGGGGACGACGTTCGCCGGCCGCCTGGACACCTCGGCGCTGACCGAAGCCGTCGGACTCTTTCTCGGCGCGACCGCCGCCGTCGCGATTCTCGTGGCGAAGCCGTATCTGGCGCGCACGGGCGAAGAGAAGGGGGAGTTCTACGCGCTGCTCCTCTGGGGCCATCTCGGCGTTTCCCTCATGACCCGGGGGCTCGACCTGCTCACGGTCTTCATCGGCCTGGAGACTCTTTCCCTCTGCTTCTATGTCCTCGCCGCCTTCTTCCGCGGAATCGAGGCCTCCTCCGAGGCCGGCCTGAAGTACTTTCTGACCGGCGCTCTCGGCTCGGCATTCACGGCCTACGGCATCGTCTTCCTCTTCGGCAAGAGCGGCAGTGTGAAGATCTCGTCGCTGGCCCAGCCGGGGCTTGCCGGCGATCCGCTCGTGATCCTCGCCCTGCTCCTTCTCCTCGTCGGGTTCGGGTTCAAGATGTCGCTCGCGCCGTTTCATGGATGGGCTCCGGACGTGTACCAGGGAATGCCCACGCCCGCCGTGGCGTATCTCTCGGTTGCGCCCAAAGGCGCCAGCCTGCTCGTGCTGTATCGGGTCCTGACGGCGGTCTTTCAGGAAGGAATGCCCGACCGCTTCCGCGCGGGCGTGGCCGCGCTGGCGATTCTGTCGATGACTCTGGGCAATGTCGTCGCGTTGGCACAGCGCGACGTGAAGAGGCTCCTCGCCTACTCGGGGATCGCGCATATGGGATACGTCACGATCGCCCTCGCCGTCTTCGGCGCGGATTCCCTGGCCGCCGTCATCGTCTATTTCTTCGCCTACCTCGTCTCCAACGCCGGCGCATTCGCCGCGGTGGCGGCGCTGTACCGCGACGAGACGAAGCCCCACCCCATCGGGCTTCTCGCCGGCGAGGGGAGGCGCTCCCCCTTTCCCGCCGCCGTCTTCGCCCTCTGTCTCTTCTCCCTCGCCGGGATACCGGCGACTGCTGGCTTCATCGGAAAGTTCTTCGTCTTCAAGGCGGCCATCGAGAGGGGCCTTTACGCGCTGGCGGTCATCGGTGTCGTGAACAGCCTGATCTCCATCGGTTACTACCTGAAGGTCGTCTACCTTATGTACATGCGGGAGACCATCGAACCTGAGGGTCCGCCGCCGATGGCCATCGCCGACCGGCTGGCGCTGTCTCTCTGCGCCGCCGGGATTCTCGTCCTCGGCATTTTTCCCGCCGCTCTCTGGGACCTGGCGCGCCGCGCCGCCCAAACTCTCCCCTTCGCCTCCCCATGAGACAAGGTGTGCAATCCAGCCGGGTTCTAATTAAATAAGGTACTACCTGGTAATTTCCTTAATTAATATGGCTCTGACGGGAGAAGCATCCAATTCTCTAAAGAAGAGTGGTAGCGCGACCAGGGTATAGGTTCCCGGAGGAGCCTCGGACAGGTCGAGGCTTTCGAGGATCGCGACTCCGCGGGAAAGCAGCATCCTGTGGACCGGCAGGTCCGCCGCGTCCTCGGGATCCACGGACATCGCGTCGGTCCCGACGAGCAGGACTCCCCTCTCCGCCAGCCGCACGGCGGCCAGGGGTGACAGAAAGGCTCTCCCATCCGTCCGGAGCAGAACCCGCTGCGTCCCGAAGCAAGGGCGCGGCAAGGCATCCGGCCCAATCTCTCCTCGGCCCGGCAGATCCACGACGCGCGCGGGCCCCATGAACGCCCCCAGCGCCAGCCGTCCGATCGGCGCGGCGTCCGGCATCACGTGCGAAGGGGCGTCCACGTGGGTGCCCACGTGAGCGCTCATCGTGAAGCAAGTGGACTCGAAGAGCGATCCTTCGATGAGCCTCGCGGTCGAGCGCCACCGGAAGGGAACGTCGCCCGGCCAGACAGGCGTCTTCTCGTCGATGCGCCGCGAGATGTCCAGGATCTTCAGCGCATCCGTCGGACCGTCTTCTTTGGCGCGTAGCGTTCGGCCACGTGGGGGTCGTACCCGTGGTGGCGCGGGTTTGTCGTGACTTCCCGGTACTCGGCGTCGCATCGGTAGCAGATCGTAACCGGACGGACCCTCCCTGCGACAATCCAATCCACGACGACCGTCGCGAGGAGCACCGGAGTAAACCAGATCCAGCCCAGCTTCCACCCGACCAGGAGCGCGATCGCCAGAGAGATCCCCATGAAGAGACAGCCCAGACGCTGGTCGAAGTCCTTCTGAAGAAAGAAGGCGCTGTTGCCGCAGAAGGCGCAGCGCTCGATCCCCGCCGCGCCCGGAACGCCTTCGAATCGCGCGGTGTAGGGGCGGCCGCATTTGCCGCAGGAGAAGGAGCCCGCTTCGCCGCCCGCATGCTCCCGGCTCTCCATGCAGTCGGGACAGTAGTAGCGCGCTTTCACGCTACGCGGGAAACCCCGTCGCCACGGTCAGGTAGGAAGAGAGCAGCTCGCCGATCAGAACGAAAACGAGCGCGACATAGAGCAGGCCCGTGGCGGCTTGATTGGATTTCATGTCGGCCGTCTTCCAGATGAAATAGGAGAGCGCGAGCGGTCCCACGATCCCCCAGAGGACCCGGAAGAGAAAAAAGAGCGCGTCCCGCTCCAGCGACAGGAGCGACGCGAGAGCCTCTCTTCTGGGCGCGATCACGACCGCGACGGCGAGCAGCGCGGCGCGGCTGAGGGCGAGCGCCGCGAAAAGCGCCGCCCCGCGCGCGAGCAGCCGAAAAGGGAGAGAGCGAGAGATCAGATACCAGTGGCCGAGGTTCATCGTCAGGAGGACCGCTCCAAGGAATAACCCTCCCAGCAGCGCCCCGGCGGCCGTCCAGACGTCCCCGTAAGGACGGGGAGCGTGAAGCGCGACCCGCCACAGAGAGCCTGCGGCGCACAGAGCGCCGGCCGCCAGGACAGGCCGGGCGGAAAGGGCTCTTCCGGCTTGCGCCGCTGCCGTGTAGAGCAGAAGCAGCGCCGCCGCGATCCCGGTGGCGATCCCGGGCAGGCCGGCCGGGCGAGCCAGCGCGCCGAGCAGGAGGAAGAGGAACGCCAGCGCTCCGTGAAGTGAGAAGAAGCCCTTTCCGAGAGTCCGCGGCGGAAAGAAGAGCAGCAGCAAGGCGGTACCCGCACCGGCTTCCAACAAGAAGAGTCCCATTCCGCCGAGAGCCATCGCACGATATTAGTCCTTGGTCCCTAGTCCCTGGTCCGTGGTCGCTGACGCGTTCATCAGGACGACCAAGGATTCAGGACCACGGACTAACGACTCCGCCTTTCCGCGGCGGCGAAGATCTCCTCGGCGATCCTGTCCACGTGCGCGGTCAGTCCATGATCGCCCTGGGGGATCTCGACGAAGCGCGACCCTTCGCGAAGCCTGCCGGACTCCTGCCAGCGGCTCCAGACGTCCCGGACGTTCTCGATCGGGACGCTTTCATCCCGCCGCCCCATGATCACGATCACCGGTGTTGACGGTGGATGCTCGTCCGCGTCCACGCGAGCCATGTCCTCGAAGAAACGGCGGTGGATGAGCAGCTCTTTTTCCTCTCCATGATGAAAGAACGCAAGCGCGTCACCCGGCGGCAGTTTCTCGATCCACCGGCGGCCGAAACCCAGCGCCGGCGCCACCAGGACCAGCGGGGCCGCCAGAGCGGTTCGTCCGGCTTCGAGGGCGACGAGCGCGCCGAGCGAGCTGCCGACAACGACTGCGGGAAGGTGCTTCTTCAATTCCCAGACGCAGATCCTCGACATCGCGCGGAAGTCGAGCCTTTCAAAGGAAGGGATGTTCAGGTCAGGCGCGATGACTCGGAAGCCTCTGGGCTGGAAGATTGCCCTCAACGCCTCGACCTTCCGCCCGCGTGGCGAAGAAGCGAAACCGTGAAGATAAAGGATGTTCCTCAGCCTTGCCTCCGAAGCGCCGTCTCCGGCTGCCGCAGCGCTCGACCATCCCGGCGGCGGCAAGGTCAAAGAGGCTAACATCCCCTTCCCTCGAATCTCTAACCGACCGTCCTGAACGGGTCTGGCCGCTTCAATGTCGGGTCTTGAGACACTTGGCGGGAGGAAGAACGATCCTGAAGCATGCGTCCCATACCTAGGTCTAACCATACCTAGGTCCAATGGAATCTGGCCTGGATGCGCTTCATCATGGACGGGAGCCTCCAGCCCATGCGTTCACAAGACTTGCCTTCCGTCTCCGCGTTTGGCACCCTGCGTTCAGTCGATGAACAACAGGGCGGGGTTGATCCTCTGGCCGTGGTCATCGCCAGTCCTCGATCTGATCTTCGCCGCCAAATCACGGAACACCTTCAGGGCGCCTATTCCATCCACGAAGTCTCCCGGTGGCAAGCCCTGGACAGGACGATTTCGAGACTGAACCCGGGCGTGGTGCTGCTGGACGCGGAGCTTCTCCATTCGAGCGGAATCACCGATTTTTCGATCATTCGCCGCATAGCCCGAAAGGCCCGGATCATCGTGATTTCTCCCTCTTCGAATGACATGGAGGGCATCGCGGGCCTCAAGGCGGGCGCCCGCGGCTATTGCGAGAGAGAAATCGAGGGACCGCTCCTGCGAAAAGCCGTAGACCGCGTTCGGGGCGGCGAAATCTGGGCCGAGCGGCGATTGATCCCGCTGCTCGTCGAGCAATGCACGCTTCATCCGGAGGAGCTCTCCCAACTGCCCATCCAGTCCGACAGGCGTCTTGCCCTGCTGACCCCGCGTGAGCGCGAGATCGCCCGGCTCATCGGCGCGGGCGCGAGCAATCGAGACATCGCCACGCGGCTGCGCGTCAGCGAGGGAACGGTCAAGGCGCACCTGACGGCCATCTTTCGCAAGCTGGGGTTCTCCGACCGCCTCCAGCTCGGACTCTTCCTCGCCATTCTCCGACCGCCTCCAGCTCGGACTCTTCCTCGCCAAACCCAGTCTGAAGATCCGGAGCCGCCACTGACTCCTCTCTCGGGTCGCGCGGACGCCTGAGCCCCGGAGCGGACGTCCCTGACCTGAGCACAAAAGAAGGGGCATCGAGGGAGCGGCAGCGGTCCGAGCCGACCTTGCCCTTCATTCGACTAAAGTGTGCTAGGATCTTCTGCCATCGAAAGAAGGAGGGTGGGTTCTATGAAAAGGTGCGTGCTACTTGTAATTCTGTTGCCCTTGGCATTCCTGTCCTACGTCTCGGCCCAAACCGGCAGGAGCGACGGGAAGGGAAGAGTTGCAGGGAGGGAAGGGATTCTACTGCCCCGCGGTATGGGGTCAACCAAGAGCTGTGTGCCCAACCCCGCGTCGGCCGGCGCCTCGGTCCAATGCTCTTTTACGATGCAGAACCTGGACCCGGAAAGTCCCGTCACCCAACTCACTGTTGCTAACACGATCCCTGATCCGCTCGCTCCACCGGCAGCCGAGTGCACCACCACGGTACCCAGCGTAACCCCAAATATCCCCTGCTTTCTCCTCGATCCAGTCACTGGCCTCCCGACGGCTACCCAGGTGACCACGCTCGCGCCTTTGGGCACCATAGATCCTGGCACGGGGATTCATACGGATACCTGCGGCGGCGTCATAAACGAGACCGCGCCTGGCTGCGATACGAGTAACTGCGACTTTACCGATCGAGTTTCCGGCGCTGGCGTGGATACGGGCGTCTCCGTAAACACCAGCACCGGTGGTGTTGTCCAGATTCTGGCCTGCACGCCAACGCCGACCAATACCCCGACCAACACGCCGACCAATACGCCGACCAATACCCCGACCAACACGCCGACCGGTACGCCTCCCGCGAGCTTCACCCCGACGCCAGGCGTATTTACGCCGACACCGGGAGCCGTAGTGCCCACGCTGTCCGAATCTGGATTGCTGGCGCTGGGACTGCTGCTGGCGGGATTGGGCTACGTTCTGTTGCGGAGGAGCCAGGGCTAACCTGATCTGACAGATCGCGCGTCGCCGACGGTTCGGACGGCCGAGGCCGTCGACCAGTTCCCACACGAGGGCCGGCTTCAACGCCGGCCCTCGTTCTATACGACGCCTGGACAGCGACCCGAAGGGAGTTCTGCCCGTAACCGGTTATGGGGCCTTCCAGGTTTCGAGGAGGCGCCAGCCGGCCTTCCTTTCCGGCTTCGGAATTGCTCGCTTGCACGGGACGTGCGACTTTCCTAAGCTGCCGGCCGGGAGCGACAACATGAGCTCGCGTTTGTCTCTCGCACCGGTCGTGTCTTTCTTTCTGCTCGCGGCATCCTCGCTGCAAGCGGCCGAAAACCGACCGGTGGTGCTCGAAGTGGACGCGCGCGAAGCGCCTAGGAAGATCTTTCACGCGAAACTGACTTTTCCGGCGGTACCGGGCGCCTTGACCCTCGCCTATCCGAAGTGGATTCCAGGCGAGCACGGCCCGACGGGGCCTATCGCGGATCTGGTCGGGCTCAAGTTTTCCGCGGACAAGAACCCGATTCCCTGGAAGCGGGACCCCGCGGACATGTATCTCTTCAGAGTGGAAGTTCCACCGGGAGCGCAGTCGGTCGAGGCGGCCCTCGACTATGTCTCGCCTGCCGAGACGGGCGGCTTTTCCTCCGGCTCTTCCGCGACTGCGAACCTCACGCTGATCTCCTGGAACCAACTTCTGCTCTATCCGGTGGACAGGAAGCCGGACGAGGTCTGGTTCGCGGCCTCTCTGCGGCTGCCGGAAGGGTGGCAGTGGGCGGGCGCGCTGGACGCCGCCGGGCAATCGACGGAAGGGATCCGGTTCGAGCCTGTTTCGCTTGCGACGCTCGTCGATTCACCGGTCCTGGCCGGAGCTCACTTGCGCGTGATCACTTTGACCCGGGAACCTTCGGTCCACCGGCTCGACATCGCGGCCGACAGCGAGGCCGCACTGGAGATGAGCTCCGAACTCGAAGCGCAATACCGCTCGCTCATCGCCGAGACCGGCGCCCTCTATGGATCGCGGCACTATCGCCATTACGACTTTCTGCTCACGCTCTCCGACCACACGGCCCACTTCGGCCTCGAGCACCACGAATCGAGCGACGACCGCGTAGATGAAAGGTCGCTCATCGATGCGGATCGGCGCAAGTTGATGGCGGGGCTTCTTCCGCACGAAATGACGCATTCCTGGAACGGAAAGTACCGGCGGCCGGCGGACCTTGCGATCGGGAGCTTCCAGGAGCCGATGCACGGCGACCTTCTCTGGGTCTACGAGGGCTTGACCGAGTACCTCGGGCAAATCCTGGCCGCGCGCAGCGGCCTCCTGACTCCGCAGCAGTACCGCGAGGAGCTGGCCCTGACCGCGGCGGAGATGAATCATCAGAAGGGGCGTGCCTGGCGGCCCCTCCAGGACACGGCCGTGGCCGCTCAGATCCTCTACGGAGCGCGCTCGGACTGGGCGGCCTGGCGGCGCGGCGTGGACTTCTATCCGGAGAGCGAGCTTCTCTGGCTGGAAGCCGACACGACCATCCGCCGCGAGAGCGGTGGCAAGAAGAGCCTCGACGATTTCTGTCGTCTCTTCCTCGGCGGGCAGAGCGGCGCACCGATGGTGGTCCCGTACACCTTCGACGACGTCGTCGCGACGCTCAACCGCATCCTCCCCTACGACTGGAAGAGCTTCTGGAGGACCCGCCTGGATTCGACCGGGCCCCGAGCCCCGCTGGCCGGTCTCGTGGAGGGCGGCTGGAGGCTCGTCTATACACGGGAGATTCCGGACATGCAGAGAGCGGCCGAGGACACGCGCAAGATCACCGACGTTCGCTATTCGCTCGGCATTTCCACGCGCGAGGACGGCACGATTTCCGACGTCGTCCCCGAATCGCCGGCCGCCGCCGCGGGCGTGGGACCGGGAATGAAGGTCGTGGCGGTCAACGGCCGCCGCTGGAGTGCCGCGATCCTGCGCGACGCCATCGCGCGGTCCGGGTCGCGTCCGATCGAGCTGCTGGTGGACAACGGAGAGTTCTTCAGAACGTTCCGGCTCGACTACGCGGGCCCCGAGCGTTATCCGCATCTCGAACGGGACCCGGCACGCCCCGACCTTCTCTCGCAGATCATCCGCCCGCTCGCTTCCCGCGCCACCCAGACGAAGAAAGAGAAGCCGACGCGCTAGCGTTCGGCCGTCCGAATGCGCGCGGCTCTCCTGGCTCTGACGGCCCTGGCCGCGGCCGGGGCGGTCTTGTGCGCTTTGGCGGTCCGCTCGACCTTTCCACGCGAGAGCGGCACGCAAGGCGTCGCGGGCATCGTGGGGCGCGTCCAGATCGAAACCGACGCTCAGGGGGTCGTGACGGTCCGCGCAAACCGGCCCCTGGACGCGATCTTTGGCATCGGGTACGCCCACGCCCGCGACCGGCTCTGGCAGATGGACTTCCAGCGGCGCATCGGCTCGGGCCGGCTCTCGGAGATCCTGGGGAAGAGACTCGTCGAGACGGACCGCTTCCTGCGCACCATCGGATTCCGTCGCGCGGCCGATCAGGCCCTTCGGAGTCTCGCTCCCGGCGTCCGGGCCCAGCTCGACGCCTACGTGGCCGGCGTGAACCAGTTCCTCGCTGCATCCGGCTCTCGACCGATCGAGTTTCGCCTCCTGCGATTCTCCCCCGAGCCGTTCAACGCCGCCGATTGTCTCGTGTGGGCCAAGATGATGGCCTGGGACCTGGCATCCGTCAACGCCGCCGACGAGATCCGCCGCGCCCGCTTCGTCGAGGCCGTCGGAGCCGTGCGCGCCGCGGAACTGTTTCCACCGGTCCCCACCGAACCGACGATCCTCCGCGACGAAGAATGGAACGGGGACTTCCGAAAGGAGGCGCCGCTTTCCGCCTCCCGCCTTCCGCTTCCCGCTCCGTGGATGTCCCTCGAAAATCGCTTTGCGCTCCTTGAAGAGCTGGGGTTCGGCGCGGAGACCGTCGGGAGCAACTCCTGGGTCCTCGCCGGCTCGCGCACGAAGTCGGGGCGCCCGATCCTGGCCAACGATCCGCACCTGGGCCTGCGGACGCCTTCCGTCTGGTACCTGGCTCGTCTCGAGGCGCCCGGCCTCTCGGTCGCCGGAGCGACTCTGCCGGGGATCCCGAACATCATCATCGGGCACAACTCCCGGATCGCCTGGGGGTTGACGAGCCTGGAACCCGATGTCCAGGACCTCTATCTGGAGGAGACCGACACGAAGGACGGCCGGCGCTATCTCCACGCCGGCGTGTGGCGCACGTTCGAGACGCGCACGGAGACCATCCGCGTGCGGGCAGGTCCGGATTTCGTCTTCGAGGTTCGCTCCTCGGTGCACGGCCCGATCGTCACCGACGCGCTGCAAGGCGCGAAAACGCTCGGCACCCCGGCGGTGGCGCTGCGCTGGACGGGCCTCGACCCGCAGGACACGACGGCCGAGGCGCTGGCCGCGATCAACGTCGCGGGAGGCTGGAACGAATTCCTGTCGGCGGCCTCGCGATTGCGGTCTCCCGCGCAGAACCTCATCTACGCGGACGTGGAAGGGCACATCGGTTACACGGGCTCGGGAGCGATCCCGATCCGTCCCCGTGCCGACGGGCTGCTGCCCGTATCGGGCGCCGGAGCCGACGACTGGTCGGGTTATATCCCTTTCGAGGAGCTCCCCCACGTTCTGGATCCGCGGCGCGGCTTCCTCGTCACGGCCAATAATCGTGTCGCCTCGGAACGCTATCCGCATTCCATGACGCGGGACTGGCCCGAGCCCTACCGGGCGCGGCGCATCACCGATCTTCTTCTCTCCCGCTCCGTGTGGGCTCCGGAGGACCTCGGCGAAGTCCAGCTCGACCGCGTCTCGTATCAGGCCGCCGAACTGTTGCCGCTGCTGCTCGATGCGCGCCCGGAGGACGCCGGGGCGGCCCGGGCTCTCGCGAGTCTGCGCGCCTGGAACGGGGAATTCTCTCCGGATTCCGTGCCGGCCTCCGTCTACGCCGCCTGGTACGCGAAGCTTTCGGAGATGCCGCAGGACGAGCTGAAGGACGTCCCGGCCGGCAACGTCCGGTCGCGGTTTCTCGTCAACGCGCTCAAGACAAACTCGGCCTGGTGCGATGACGTCCGCACCTCCCGAAAAGAAACCTGCGCCGTTTTTAAAGCCATGACCCTCGCCGGAGCCCTCAAGATCCTCCGGCGGCGCCTCGGCGAGGATTCCTCCCGATGGAACTGGAAGCGGCTCCACCGCGCCCGCTTCCCCCACGGCGTCTTCGACCGCGTCCCGCTCCTGCGCGCCGTCTTCAGCCTCGAAACTGGCGCCGGAGGCGACGCCTCGACCGTGAACGTGGGCGCCTACCGCCGGGATGGCTCCTTCCTCATGACCGACGGGCCGACGTACCGCCAGATCCTGGACCTCGCGGACTTCTCACGCAGCCTCTATGTCCACACGACGGGCCAGTCAGGAAATGTCTTCGACCGCCGCTACCGCAACCTTCTCCCCCTCTGGCGCGACGGCCGGTACTTTCGAATCGGCGAACCCCCGGTCCATACCCTCAGTCTCGTACCCGAGAAATGATGGGAGCAGGAATTTCCACCGCTCCTCTCCGGAGGAGAAAGCTCTTTTGGACCGTGGACCCTGGACTTTGGACTCGCGCGTCAGTGCGCCGGGGCCGTGGCGCCCAGACGCGGGGCGGGACGTTCGTTGGGGCCATCGTCGCGAACCTTGCCGTCAAGCAGCCGGACGATCCGGTGGGCGTGCGCGGCGATGTCCTCTTCGTGCGTGACGAGGACGATCGTGTTGCCGCGCGCGTTCAAGTCATCGAAGAGAGCCATGATCTCGGCTCCCGTCTGCGAGTCCAGGTTTCCCGTCGGCTCGTCGGCTAAGAGGATCGAAGGATTGTTGACGAGGGCGCGGGCCACCGCCACGCGCTGTCGCTGGCCGCCCGAGAGCTCGTTGGGGTGGTGGCTCATCCTGTCGGCCAGACCCACCGCTTCCAGAGCGCGCGCGGCCCGCTCGCGGCGCTCCCGGCGAGAGAGACCCGAATAGACGAGCGGCAATTCCACCTGCTGCAGGGCGGTCGTTCGCGGGAGCAGATTGAAAGTCTGGAAGACGAAGCCGATCTCCTGGTTACGGATCGCCGCCAGCTCGTCGTCGGTCATGCGGGCGACCTCCCTGCCGTTCAAGACGTAGGAGCCGGAAGTCGGCGTGTCGAGGCAGCCGATCAAGTTCATGAGAGTGGACTTGCCGGAACCGGAGGGGCCCATGATGCCGAGGTATTCGCCCCGTTCGACGCCCAGTGTGACGCCCGAGAGGGCGTGGACTTTCTCCTCCCCCATCTGGTAGACCTTCGTGATGTCGCGGATGTCGATCAGCATGAGGCGCCTCAGAAGATCGCGTTCCAGCCGACGCGAATCCCGACCGTCAGGAGCCACAGCGTCACGATCACACCGGCGGCCGCGCCGCGTTTGACCCTCGCCGCCGCGGCGAAGCCAATGATGAAGAGACAGAGCGACCAGAGCGAGAAGATGTCGAGAGACTGGAGAAGAGCATGGAGCGGCTTCGAGGAGTCGCGCGGCACGAGGAAACCGAGGTTCGAGGTCAGCAGGTCTCCCAGGGCCTGTGGATTCACGGTCTCCAGCCGGGTGATCAGGAACAGGAGCAACGCCGCTTTCAAGACCCCCGGCAGGAATGCGTGCGTCGTCACGCCGAACGCCTGGGAAAACCGGCTGTCCCAGCCGAACGCCTTGAAGGCGCCCCAGATCACGACCGCGGTCAGAACGCTGGTGACCGCCGGGAAGGCGACGCCGGCGATCCAGCCGAAGATACCCCCGATCTTCTTTTGCTGTTGGACGATCGAAGCGATCCGGTCTTCCGGGATGGACTGCCCACGGCTCTGCATGGCCTGCCGGGTCAGCTGTTCGTAGTCGATCTTCGGCAGGAGGACCGCGGTGACGGCGACCGACAACACCGTCCAGAGCAGGAGCGGCGCGACCCACGACGGCCGACGCGCGATGGACTCGAGGGTCGCAACCGGCGAGAAAAACACTCCGGAAAGACGAGCCAGGCCCGGGTCGGAGGACGACGCGTCGGGAGCCGGCGGGACCGAAGCCTCGCTCGCGTCGGTCAACGCGGCTCCGCCGTGATGCCGGTGGGAGGCGGCGGGGCCGTCTCCGGCAGCCCTTCGACCTGAACTCCCTTCCAATCCAGGATGTCGGCTGTGGCGAAGTGATAGGCGGCCAGAGCCTTGCGGTAAACCGTCAGGGCCTGCAGCTCGTTCGTCCGCGCCGCGGAGAGGTCGCGCTGGATCTGCGTCACCTCGAAGGACGTCGACATCCCGTTGTCGTACTTCTTCTTGACGGCATCGAGATTCTTCTCGGCCAGCTCGCGTCCCTTCGATGCCGCGGCGATCGAGCGGCGGGCCGTGTCGATCGCCCGGGCCGCTGCGCGCACTTCCACGACGACGTTCTGCTGAGTGGTGGTCAGGCGAGCCTTGTCGGACTCCCAGAGATACTTCGCCGCGCCGTAGGATCCCCGGGCCGCGCGGTTCAGGATCGGATAGGAAAAGTTCAAGCCCACCGACCAGTTCTTGAACTTGCGGTCGATGACCTGCCGGAACGCGTCTCCGAAATCTCCCGTCGAGAGGATCGCGCCGGTGGTCGGGTCGTGCGTGGTGCCGCCGATGCCCGGATTCCCGTAGCTCGCGGTCAGGTTCAATCCGGGCAGGACCTGGTTCTTGTAGTAGTCATACCGGACCTGGTCCGAGTCCACGAAGTAGGCGAGCGACAGGATCTCCGGCCGGCGCGCGAGGGCCGTCTTCGTGCCCTCCTCGACCTGAATCTGGACGTTTTCTCCCTGGACCTGGTCGGTCGGAACGATCGGGGTGGTGGACCACCGGACGGGATCCACGTTCAAGAGGCGCGTCAGACGATCCTGCGCGTCTCCAATCAGACCTTCGGCCGTGATGATGTCCTGCTCCGCCGTTGCGATTCCGACCTCGGTCTGCGTGATCTCGATCGGCGCGAGGGAGCCGACGTCGATCTTGATCCGGGTGATCCGATTCAGATCCTGGGCGATGCGCAGGGACTCCTTCTTGACTTCGAGGTTCTGGAGCGCGTAGACGAGATCCCAGTACGCCTGCTCGACAGAGTTGACGGTCGTCTGCACGCTGCGGACGAAATCCTGATACGAGGAGTCCCGCGTGTTGCGCGCGATGCGGATCAACCACGTCGTCGTCCTGGGGCCGAAGTTGCGCAGCAAGGGCTGATTCATCGAGAGCGTCAGGCTGCTCGAGTAGGAGGGATTGATGAAGGAGAACGTGGAGTTCGTCGTCGTCTTGTTTCCGGTGAAGCCGAGCGCGAAGGTGCCGCCCGTCGGCGCGAGCTGGCTGACCTGCGCACGGGCATCCGTAAAATCGCTCGTGTTCACGTTCGCACCGACGAGTGTCGAAGTGGCCGGCTGCTCCGTGTGCGACCGGGAGACCGAGGCGCTCACCAGCGGATCGAAGATGCCCTGAGTCTGAAAAAGCGAGAACCGCGTGGACTCGGCGGCGTTGACTGTGACATTCAAATCCTGATTGTTGGCGAGCGCGAGGCCGATCGCCTGGTCGAGCGACAGAGGAATGCCTCCCTGGGCGGGAGCCGGGAGCTCCCGCGAGCTGCGCTGACCGGACCGGGCCGAAACGACGGGCCGTTGCTGTGCGGCAGCCGGGGAAAGCGCCGCGAGGCCGATCGCGGCCGCGGCGGGCAGAGCCGTCCACCGAGTCGGGAACCTCTTCATTCGGTCACTCCTTCGTCAAGCTTCTTACGCAACCGCGAGGGTAAATGTTTCTCCCGTCCGGCCTGCCTGGAGATCTTTTTCGGGGAACCCGCCGCATCATAAACCAACGCGGCAGCGGTCGGCGGCCGGCCGGGCGGTTTTCATCGGCCGCCGGAAACGGAAAGCTCCCCCGGATAGAAACACGCCGCTGCGCGGCCGGGAGAGATCCGCTCGAGCGGCGGCAATTCCTCCTGGCAGCGGGGGCGCGCGATCGGGCAGCGCGGATGAAAGGCGCAGCCGGACGGAGGCCGCGCCGGCGAAGGAGGCTCGCCCGGCAGGATCACGCGAACGCGCCCCGAGAGAGGATCCGGTTCCGGCACCGCGGAGAGAAGCGCCGCCGTGTACGGATGAAGAGGACTCGACGTCACCTGCTGCGCGGGACCCTCCTCGACGATCCGCCCCAGGTACATCACGGCGATGCGGTCGGAGATGCGATCGACCGCCGCGAGATCGTGCGAGATGAAGAGATACGAGAGGCCGCTCCTTTCGCGCAGTTCGAGCAGCAGGTTCATCACCTGCGCCGCCACCGACACGTCGAGCGAAGACACCGGCTCATCGCACACGAGGAATTTCGGGCGCGTGGCCAGGGCCCGCGCGATGGCGATCCGCTGCCTCTCTCCTCCGGAAAACTCGGCCGGGAAGCGGGAGGCCGCTTCGGGAGAAAGACCGACTTCGGAGAGGAGCTCCGTGATACGGCCGCGCATCGCGCGGCGGGGCGCCAATCCCTGAGCTCGCAGAGGCTCGGCGATCTGGTCCCCGCATGTCATACGCGGATTGAGCGATGTCTGAGGGTCCTGAAACACCACCTGCAGGTCGCGGCGGCGGCGGCGAAGCGTCCTGCCGGAGAGCGCCAGCCAGTCTTCGCCGTCGAACCAGATGCGTCCCGAATCGGGTTCCTCCAGCCGCGCGATCAGGCGCCCGCTCGTCGTTTTGCCGCTTCCCGATTCGCCGACGAGCCCGAGCGTCTCGCTCCGGCGCACGAAGAGGCTGACACGATCCACCGCGGTCATGCGCCCGGCCGAGGCCCCGAAGAGTCCGCGGCGGATGGGGTAGGTCTTCGTGATCTCTTCGACGCGGAGCAGCGCGTCCGGTTCGCTCACGTCTTCTCTCTCGACTCTCGAACCTCGACTCCCGGCTCATACAAGAAGCACCGCGCGAGCGCCTCCCCCGTGGGATAGAGCGCGGGCTCGGAGGCCTCGCACGGGGCGAAACGATCCGGGCAGCGAGGCGCAAACGCGCAAACGCCGGCGGGGCGAAAAGCCAGATCGGGCACTGTTCCGGGGATCGCCCGGAAGCGCCGCGCTCCCGGAGAACCCGAAGTCCCGATTCGGGGTATGCAGTCGAGCAGGCCTCTCGTGTAGGGGTGGCGAGGTGACCGGAAGAGGTCCGCAGTCGCCGCCTCCTCGGCCACCCTGCCGGCATACAGGACGAGCGCGCGATCGCTGTGGCGAGCGACGGCTCCGAGATCGTGCGTGATCAGCAGAAGTGCGAGGCCCCGCTCCCGCCGCAGCCGGTCGAGCAGCTCGAGGACTTCCGCGGAGACCGTGGCGTCCAGGGCGGTCGTCGGTTCGTCGGCGACGAGCACGGCGGGATTGCCGGCCAGCGCGATCGCCAGCAGCGCGCGCTGCTTCAAGCCCCCGGAGAGCCGGTGAGGATACTCGCCGAGTCCGCGATCCGGATCGGGGAAGGAAACCTCGGCCAGAAGCCCTCGCGCGGTCTCCCGCGCCTCCCGGGAGGTGCATTCCCGGTGGAGCCGGATCGCTTCGAGGAGCTGAGCCCCGATGGACTGCACGGGATCGAGGGCGGCCGCCGGCTCCTGGAACATGACCGCGATCTCGCCGCCGCGGACCCGTCCCCACTCGGCTTCCGTCAAGCGACGCAGGTCTCGTCCCCGGCACGCGATCGTTCCGGAAACGCGAGCCATTTCCGGCGCGAGATTCACGAGGGCCCGGCCGAGCAGCGTCTTCCCGCATCCCGTCTCGCCGACCACCGCAAGCGACTCCCCTTCATGCAGGTCGAAGCTCACGCCGTTGACGGCGGGCCGCCACGCTCCTCCAAGCCACAACTCGACCCTCAGTTCGCGGACGGACAGAATCCTTGATGAGGGACGATTGTGGATTGTCGATTTCAAGACCGTTCCTTTGGGATCAATCGGCAATCATCAATCGTCCATCGTCAATTCTTCTTGACGGCCTCCAGCTCCCGCACCTTCTCCGCCACGTCGCGGAAGCCGGCATCGAGCCCGTAGACATCGAGGAACGTCCGATAGGCGTTGTCCATGTCGCCGGTAGACTGATAGACGCCCGCCAGATCATAGAGGAGCCCCATGGTTTCCGCCTCCTTGATGTCGCGAGCCTCGAGCCCCTTGCGGTACCACTTGATGGCGAGTTGCGGCATCCCTTTCTCGAGGAAGCAGAGACCCAGCATGCTACAGCACTCGACGGCCCGTCTCGGGTCCTTGCTCGCAAGCTGAAACTCCGCGATCGCTTCGTCGATCAAGCCCATCTCCTTGTAGGCGATGCCGAGATTCGAATGGGTCTCGTAGTCCTCGGCGGAGAGCTGCTGCTCCACCCCCTTCTTGAACTCGCGAAAGATCTCCTCGAGGGACGCCTCGCCTTCCGGCCCCATCGCGGGAGCGTTCGTGACGGGCGCCTGCTCCGCAAGTTCCTTCTCCAGCTCGTCGGCCAGGTTGAAAAACTGTTGCTCGTCGGCGAAGAGGCTCTGCTCGTCCAAGGAAGGAGCCGGCGCGGAAGGAGGCGAAGGAGCATCGCCTGCTCTTCGCATCTCTTCACCCAGCAGCGCGTCCAGCCCTTCGTACGACACGGGTCCCGATTGAGAGGCCTGCAGGGAGGGAAGAGCTGCTTCTCGACCGGCCGTCGCGCTCGGAGGAGAAGCCGCGGGCGCCTCCGGCTCGAAAGCGAGAGACTCGGATCCGAAATCCTCGAGGAAGTCGCCGGTAGGAGCCGGGCGCGGCTCGACCGGGAACTCTTCGAAGGGTTCGGCCGGCGTCGGAATGCCGGCCGCGGCGCCCGGGTCAGAGAGTCCGAGTCTGGCGAGTGTCGCCTCGGCGCGATCGCTCTCTCCCCGCCGGCGATAGAAGTCGGCGAAGGACTCGGTCTCCTGCGCCAGCGCCGGGTTGCTCGAAGCCGTCATCAACTCGAGCAGGCGTTCGCGCGCACTCATCAACTCCGGACGCTTGCGAACGACGACCCGCAACCTTTCCACCGCCTTGTCCGTCAGGCCGTAGCGGGCGAAGATTTCGGCCTCGACGATAAGCGCGTCCAGTTCCCTTTCCTCCGGGGATCCTGAAGAGACGAAGGCAGGAGCGGGGCCGGCAACGGGCGGAGCGGTGGCGGCAGGCTCGGGCAGAGCCTCCTCGAAGTCCACGACGATCTCCGGCTGCGCCTTCGCCGAAGGCGCAGAGCCGGAAGCCTCTCCGGTTCTCGAAAGCTCGGCCAGCCGAGCGGCGGCCTCCGGATGCTCGGGAGCGGCGGCGGCGGCGAGGCGGTAATTCTCGATCGCCGAGGCCAGGTTGCCCCGGCGGTCGTCTTCCCGGGCCAGAGCCAGGCGCGAGCGCGCGGCCTCGGTCGCGTTGCCCTCGGCCTCCCGCACCTGCGCCATCTTCAGGAGGGAGTCGCGATGAGCTTCCTCGACTTGAAGGATCGTCGAGAGGTAGCTCGCTGCCCGCGCGAAATCCCCGGCGGCGGTGGCGGCATCCACCAGGGGCGACACATCCGCAAGAGCGGCCTCGAAGTTCGCTTCCGCCAGATGGGCCCGGCACATTGCCAGACGGGCTTCTTGATGCCCCTCCTCCAGCGCAATCGCCTGCTCGGCGGTTCGCACGGCGTCCACCTTCTGTCCGAGCTCGAACTGCGCCTCGGCCATCAGGGCGAGGGTGTCGGCCGTGCGCGGGGCGGCCTTCAGAATCGCCCGGGCCGCGGCGGGATTCTTCTGAGCCAGGAGCGAGCGCACCAGGGTGTTTCGCGCCGCGGCGTCCTGCGGCGAAAGCTCAAGCGCCTTCTGAAAGACCGCCCCCGCCTCGTCGTGCGCGCCGCGGCGCAGGAGCATCGAGCCGACCAGTCCGTATTGCATCACCGCGTCATCGAGCTGGTTCACGCTCCGGTAGAGATCAGCCAGCCGGACCTGGATCTTCAGGTCGTTGGGGTCGACGGTCGCCATCTTCTTGTAGGCGGCGATGGCCGCTTGTAGCTGATCGTTCTTCTGGTAGTGGTCCGCCAGCACCTGATACTGCGTGCGCGCGTCCTGAGAGAGCCCCTGCTTGGTGTACAGGTCCGCCAGGCGCTCGTAGACCTCCAGACGGGCCGGGTCGATCTTGTTGATCTTCTTGTAGATCGCGATCGCCTTGAGAAAGAACCCGTCCAGGGAACAGAGCTCCGCGATCCGAGAGAAGAACGGAATCGAATCGTCCGCGCGGTTCATGCGGACGTACAGGTCGCCGACTTTGTTCAGTGTCGAGATGTCCCGGGGATTCTCATCGAGCACACGCAGGTAGTCCTTCAGGGCCTGATCGAACTTACCCTTGGCGATGTGCTTCTCGGCGGAACGGAGGAGCTGGTCGCGCGTCGGCACTACCGAAATTCTAACCCGGATGGTTCGGAGACAGAGGATCCAATCGCGCGCACGTGACTGCGAGCAAAGGATTTAGTGCTCGAAGCGATCGAAGCGAGCCGTCGCGCCTCAGTCTCACGGATCATTCTGACCCGCAATGTTGTAGAGGCGGATGGGGCAATCCCGCAGGGCCCAGGACGACCCCGTGGTAGGTCAGGCGGTGCTCGGGACACGGTCCCGCGACACGCAGCGCTTCCCAGTGCTCCGGGGTTCCGTACCCCTTGTGGTGCTCGAATCCATACGCCGGGTACCGCGCGCCGAGTTCGTCCAGGAGCCTGTCGCGGTAAACCTTCGCAATGATCGAAGCGGCCGCAATCGACGAGCAGAGCGCGTCGCCATGGACAACCGGAAGCTGCGGACGCCGTACGCCGGGGACTGAGACGGCGTCCACAAGGATCGCGTCCGGCTCGGGCCGCAAGGCCATGATCGCGATCAGCATGGCCTGGAGACTCGCTCTCAGGATGTCCCGGTGGTCGATCTCCTGGGCGCTCACGACCCCGACGCCGACGGCGAGCGCACAGCGGCGCAGCTCGACATCCAGCCGCTGCCGGCTGGCGGCATCAACCCTCTTGGAATCGTCCAGTCCCGGGAACACGCAAGCTTCAGGAAGGATCACCGCCGCGGCCACGACCGGACCCGCGAGCGCGCCCCGGCCGACTTCGTCGACGCCGGCAACCAGCAGATAGCCACGCCGGCGCAACTCCGTCTCGAGGCGGTCGAGCTCGCGAAGGCGGCCGAGTTCGGCGAACAGCGCGCCTAGAGGATCGGCGTTCACCGATGACGCGGGGAGTTATTCGGTTCGCTTTTCGTCAATGCGCGCGGCCTTTCCCTTGCGGCCGCGCAAATAATAAAGCTTGGCGCGACGCACCGAGCCCTTTTTCTCGACCTCGATCGAGTCAATGACGGGAGAATGGAGAGGGAAAACCCGCTCGACGCCGATTCCGCTTGAGACCTTGCGGACGGTGAAGGTCTCGCGGGCGCCTCCGCCCCTCCGGGCGATCACGACTCCGGCGAACACCTGAATGCGCTCCTTCTCTCCTTCGCGGACCTTCACGTGCACGCGAACCGTGTCTCCAGGAGAGAACTCGGGCAGATCGGTCTTGAGGGTCGGGTTCTCGACTTCCAGCAGGATATCGGCCATGACAATCCTTTCTCATCAACAACGGAAACCCGCAACTCTCCCTCCGATCGTGGGAAAGCGGGTCTTTCAGTATAACCGATTCCGAGTTTCAGGTTTCACGTTTCAAGTTTCAGGATCCTGAAACCTGAAACTTGAAACCTAATCCTCGGCCTCGCCGGGCTCCTCCGGACGCTTCAGCAGCAGGTCCGGCCTTCGCTTTTCCGTGGCCTCCAGCGCGCGCGCCCTCCTCCATCGTTCGATGCGGGCATGGTCGCCGGACAGGAGGACTTCAGGAACGGTGAGCCCGCGGAACTCGCGGGGTCGCGTGTAGTGCGGGTAGTCGAGGCGCTGGCGCATGAAGGACTCGCGCTCGACCGATTCCGTCCTCGCGACGACTCCCGGGACGAGCCGCGACAGGGCCTCCACCACCGCGAGCGCGGCGACCTCCCCGCCCGGCAGTACGAAATCTCCCAGAGAGATCTCCTGGTCGAAGAGGCGCAGATCCCGGCAACGCTCATCGATTCCTTCATACCGGCCGCAGAAGAGCAGGAGCGAGCCGCGTCGCGAGAGAGCCGCGAGCATCGCCTGATCGAGCCTTTGCCCGTCGGGCGTCAAGAGCACGGAGCGTCAAGAGCACGGACCAGGCCGGAGGGTTTCCACGGCGCCGCTCCACGGCCGACGCCACGACCGGAACGGTCATGACCATGCCGGGTCCTCCTCCGAAGGCCTCGTCGTCCACCTTGTGATGCCTGTCGGCTGAGAATTGCCGCAAGTCGGTCACCGTCACCTCGAGCAGTCCAGAGGCGATCCCTTTCCCGAGCAGGCTCTCGCCCAGGGGAGACCGGAAGTACTCAGGAAAGATTGTCAGAATCTCAATCTGCATAAGCGTTAGGTGCTAGGTGTTAGGTGTTAGGTGTTAGGTGTTAGGGGGTACAGACCGGGAACATGGTTTACAGATTTGACCGGGGACATGGTTGACAGTTTCGCACAGGATGGGTGGGAGGGGGTGAGGGATGCCCTGGAGCGAGACGACGAAGATGCAAGAGCGGATGCGGTTCGTGCTGGATGCCGAAGGGGAGCTATTCACGATGACGGAGCTGTGCGAGCGTTACGGGATCAGCCGGATGACGGGGCACAAATGGCTGCGGAGGTTCCGGCAGGACGGGGTTGGGGCTTTGGAGGACCGAAGTCGGGCACCGCTTTATTGCCCCCATCAGACCGATCCGGAAGCCGTGGGAGCCCTAGTCGAGGCCCGAGGCGAGCATCCCTACTGGGGCGCCCGGAAGCTGATCCTGTGGCTTGCCAAGCGACAGCCGGGGCTAAGGCTTCCCGCCGCCAGTACCGCCGGCGACATCCTCAAACGCCTGGGTCTGGTCAAGGACCGGCGCCGACGTCGCCATCTCCCGCATCCCGGCCCGCCCACAACCGAGGGGGCCTACCCCAACCAGCTCTGGTCGGCCGACTTCAAGGGTCAGTTCAAGACTCGCGACGCGGTCTACTGCTATCCCCTCACCGTGGCCGATAGCTTCAGCCGGTACCTGCTGGGCTGCCAGTCGCAACTGACGACCGCGACCATCCCGACGAAGAAGAACTTCGAACTCGTCTTCCGCACGTACGGACTGCCCGAGGCCATCCGAACCGACAACGGGAACCCCTTCTCCTGCGCCACGGCGATCAGCCGCCTCTCCAGGCTTTCCGTCTGGTGGATCCGCCTGGGCATCCGCCCCGAGCTGATCCAGCCCTCCCATCCCGAGCAGAACGGCCGCCACGAGCGGATGCACAAGACCCTCAAGGCCGAGACGACACGTCCCCCCGCTGCCAATGCCAGAGCCCAGCAACGTCTCTTCGACTCCTTCCGTGAAGAGTTCAATACCGAGCGCCCCCACGAGAGACTCGGCAACCAGACCCCCGCCTCTCTCTATCAACCGTCCCCCCGCCCTTACCCAGAGCGGCTCCCGCCCCTGGAGTACCCCGGCCACTTCGAGGTCCGCCGCGTCAGCCGCAATGGCGGCATCCGATGGAAGAAAGGATGGGTCAACATCAGCACCAGCATCATCGAGCAGAACGTCGGCTTGGAAGAGGTCGACGACGGCGTCTGGTCCCTCTACTTCGGCTCCGTCCTGCTCGGCCGATTCCACGAGGACGACCTGACACTCCACGGAGCTCGACTCAATTGAGAGGGGCACGGAGCACTGAAGAAAGGAGAACGCACCAGGAATCCGAAGGCCTACTTACCACCCCGTTGTGTAAACCATGTTCCCGGTCTATTCTGTAAGCGATCTCCCCGGCTGCTCAGAGAGCAGATCCTTCGCTTCCTCCTTCGCAAGCCCGGATAATTCACGGACACCCAGCCGAAACACGTGCAACTCTTTGAGAGATGAATGGGTTGTTGCGGCGATATTGCGTGTTGCCGAGGTACACCTTGTTCCCGGCTGGAGTCGTTCGTGAATTATGCGGGCTAGGGCTTCGGAGGATGTACGACCGGGGAGATGGGTGACAGTTTAGACCGGGGACATGGGTGACACTCTTGGGGTTTTTTTCTCTAGCGCTTAGTAGTAGTCGGGGCTG
>WNGE01002857.1_pt1 | contig 25958 bp, 17 predicted proteins | sample 5400651 | NCBI WGS metagenome assembly WNGE01 (sample SAMN13153370, study PRJNA577476) | soil metagenome | isolation source: 60 cm soil or saprolite under grassland replicate 2 | place: USA:California | collected 2016-06-15 | reverse complement strand
AAAACAAACAGTAGCGGCAGAAAGCATGAAGAATGAATGCCTGAGCGTAGAGGAGCCAAAGAGTGACTGCGAACATCGACCACACCGTGAAAAGCAGGAAGCGGTGAACATGAGCGTAACCGAAGGCGGCGAGAATCGCGAAACTGAAAACACAAAAATAAGCGATTGCGCCGATGAGAGCGAGCGGAACTCCCCCAATGCGGGCGTACGGGCTACCCAGCACTTTAAAACAGTCGGGAGACCCGCCGCAGACCATGGTCTCGCCGGTCAAGGCCTGGACCGCGAGATAGGTTGCATCGGCGAGGCCAGCTAACGAGATTAATGCAACTATGGAGTAGATAACGATTTGAGAACGCGATATGGAGAGGCCATTGCTTCCCGGCTTTGAAGTAACGCGTTTGTTTTTCATTTCAAGACTTTGGTTTCTCCTTTACCGCGGCATCGATCGCAGCGCGCAATGCGGTTGGATTCAGCGAGGTGGGAGGGACCGACTCATCGTTGATGAAGATGGTCGGGGTATTCTTAACTCCGAGGGTTTCGCCTCGTTTTCGATCCGCCTCAACCTTCGCTTTCACCTGTTCGCCGCTAACGTCCTTTTTAAATGGCTCGAGATTCAACCCGATCATTCCAGCGTAGGCGTCAAATAAGGACTGAACATCCTTGCTCTTGGCCCACACTGATTGTTCCCGATAAAGCAAGTCGTGCATTTCCCAGAAGCGTCCCTGGAGACCTGCCGCTTCGGCAGCATAGGCGGCCTCGTGGGCATGCTCATGAATGGTAAAAGGAAAGTTGCGGAAGATGACACGTAAACTCGAAGCGTAATCGCGCTCAATTTGCTGGAGAGGCCCCTCCAGAGCGCCGCAAGGAGGGCATTGAAAATCGCCAAATTCTTCAAGGGTAACTGCGGCATTGGCCGGCCCGCGCGTGTGCACCTTTTCCGGGCTTTCTTTTCCAACCCCTTTCTCCTTGGAGATCGTCACGGGAACCGCCCGTTTCGCCCGGTAAAGCATGGTGGCCGCTCCGAGAGTGACGAATCCGACCACGGCTACGATGATGAAAGGGAGAACGCGTTTCAAGGTTGTCTCAGTTGAAGAAGGCTGAGTAGTTTAACGAGGCCCCACAGAGTTCAAGGGTAATTCAGTTGGCGCGGTCAACTCGCGATTTGTTTAACGCGTTCGCCTATATACTGCAAGCCGGCCGGCGGCCTGCCACCAACACTGAGAGCGAGATGGCGCTTAGGACTGATTATTGAACGATAACCGCCCTGTTTAACTTATTGGCTATCGCAGGGAGGTCCGGGTTTGTCCCTGCGTTACTGACACGTCGGCGCCGTCAATGCCTCCCGTGGCGTTGACGTCGAACCGGAAATTGCCTTGGTTCACCTTCTGGCCCGAGTGTTTCTGCACCGCAGAGACATCATTTTTATCGACACCGCCGGTCGCGTTGACATCCCCCAGGAGCACACCCATTTGAACGGCGACGTCGTTTGTGTTCTGGCCGTCGTTTACACCGAGCAAGGTAACAGTAGTTTTTCGCGTATTGACGACGTTCTTGAGATTTATTGTGACGATCGATGACCCGTTGCCGCTAAAGCTGTCAACGGACGCGCCACCTGACGTCGAAATGACGTTGCTAAATGCGACGGGCGTCGGGAATGTAATTACGATTTGGTCGTCGATTCCTGCCCCAGCAAGGGTTAGACCGGGAACGCGGCATTCGATACCGGGGATAGTATTGAACTGGGTATTTAGTGGAAGAGTAACGCCCAATGTCTGGGCCCCCGTTCCAGTTCCATGGATTTTTATTGAAGCGGCGTCGATCGCTTGTACCGGAAAGGCGTTGGTCCAAAATGCGGAATGCCCGTCGAATGTCTGCGCTTTTCGTACTACGGCTCCGGCTCCCTTGGGGATGATATCGGCCCCGCGGTCTGTCGTCGCCGTTGTATCCCCCAGCAGCCGCCAGCCTCCACTGTTACTAACCGAAGCGTCATAAAAATATGCGGCCGGCGACTTTTTGAAGGCCGCTTGGGCATTGTTGAAGACTAACAGCTGATCGCCCGCAACAAAGGAGCCATTGGCTGGCCCTAGCCCGGTGGCGTTGAGAGCTACGTCAACCGGGCGCACCATGCCGATCGGATTATCCTGAGTCCGATTTGTCGCAGTTGCCAAGGGCGTTGACATCTTTCTTAGCAACACAGCGCCGAGGTTTGTCAGTAGACGAGTGGGCGCTTTGTTACCATTGTGAACTACAAAATAGCCATCGGGAAGCAGCGGGTCGTCATCGCCCACACCGCCGTCGCCGCCACGACTGTTGATACGGTGCCAGGAACTGGAGCTACCATCAAAGTAATACTGCGCTGCGTAGGGGGAATTGTAGGTGGGAGCCGAGTAGTCCGGCATCTGAAGCAAGGTTTTGTAAGTCGGAGGGGACGTTGTCGGAGTGAAAGAAACGTTCACATCGCTCGCTGGAAAGATAGTCGCCGGAGTCCAATACGGAATCACCTGGACCTGAGTGTTAGCCGGTATTGTACTTAAGTTGCTTGAATCGTCATTACTCGCATCAACTGTTAGTGTCCCGGTTCCGTTTCCTATGATTAAGTATGTGTGTCCTTCTTTTGTTCCCGTTCCGCTAATTGGACCGATGAGAGCGTAATAGTGATTATGCTGAGCACCGCCGTACAAAAATTGACTCTGGCTCAAGGGGTTTCCCACCAATGTGATGGTGCTTCCGCTGGCAGAGGCAATGGCTCCGGTGAATTCCGGGGGACGGGTAAAGGGAATTGAAACGAAAGTATCGGAACTTCCCAAAAGTGTGGTGGTGGTGAAGCCGACGGGATCGGTGGTAACTGTTACCTGGGCACTGGCGAAATTTGCGGCACCGAAGAGGAGAGCGACAAAGCTGGCCCTTGATCGGGCCGACGGCTTGAGCATGCGTACAGAAAAATCCGCCTGAGCTCCTATCGCTAAAGATGACAGGATGATTTTATGGAGGGACGTCACATGGGTTGGGGAAGGGAAAAGGCGGATTTGACGAGGATTCCAAATATTTGTCAAGCCTTTCTAAAAGTAAAAGATTTTTAAGAACGTTTTGCGGAACCTGTTTTCTTAACCGCGGATCGCGCAGATATCGCGGTAGACGAATCGCTCCTTTTCAGCCTTTCAGTATTTCAGCGTTTCAGCGTTTTCTATCACTCCACTAGTCCATCACTCCCTTGGGGACTGTCAAAGTGACCGGCCGTTTCGCTCGGTAAAGCATCGTGCCGGTTCCGACGGTGAGCATCGTAACAAGCGCGACAATCACGAAGGGGAGGGATCGCTTCATCATCGTAGAGTTCGTCAACCAGTAGCGGTACGCAACCCCGCACCGCGAGTTTGCAGCAGCTTGTGACTGACGCCAAGCGAAGCCGTGCGCGAATCGCGGTTCTATACCGTCAGGGAAGTTTGTGGCCGTTCCTGTTTCCTACAAACGAGGCATCATTACCGTTGATAAGACCGTCGATAGTCACATCGGCGCGGAAAGTTGCCGCGGTGGGAGTCTGCCCCGATTTCGAGTTGATGTAGTTTTGGTCCTTGGAATTAACTACGCGATCGCCAGTTACATCGCCACCAAGCACACCCATCGAGACGGGGATACTGATGGTATGCGAACCGTCGCTCACATTCAGAGTAACCTGAATTGTTTGGATGTCCGTTACGCCACTGAGATTTAGCGTGATCACCGGCGTCCCATTACCACTGAAGCTGCTTACCGTGCCCGTTCCGTTCGTAACGGAAGCGGAGACGAAAATAACGGGATCAGCAAATGTGAAAACAATCTGATGCGTCCCATTAGTTCCCCCGGTGCGGCATTCAATACCGACCGCTCCAGCACGCGGCAGATTCACGTCGAATGTACCGGCCGTTCCGTGTCTCTTGCGGGAAAGCACGGAGTTGACCTCCGGTCCTGACCCGACGAGCGCGTAAGTTGCAGCGTTCGCTGAAAAGTCGTTAGCCGTAGCATTCGCGGTCGTGTCGATCGCGTCGGTCGAGCGAATAGTCGTGGAGACATTGGCATAAGTCCTGGCCGAAAAAGCGCCTAGTAAATCGCCCTTACGCGGATTGCCTACCTTGTCCTTGGATACGACAATTGTGATCAAGCCGCCCGAAGTAAAGCTGGCCGCATCCGGTGTTCCAACCTTCGTGGTCGTAGGAACGCCTAGCACGAGAGCAGCAGTAGTCGTCGTGACGGTGCCATACTCGAACGAAACAACGCCGTTTGTATCCTTGGTCATGCCAACATAGTACTGACCACCTGGTGAAGTCGGAGAGTTCCACACAACTCTCCACATTCTGTTAGGTAGAGCGATGCTGAGGTCCGCCACCCTCAATTTGAAGAGGAGCTTACCAGCGTTTGCACCCGAATTAGGCTCGGCGATCGAAAGCGATTGCACGTCTAGATCAGCATTCCCCGGAGCTGCCTTTTGATCGCCCGTCGGATCGGCAGCGACGGTGAATCCCGTATCAGAATTTCCCACATATCTAGCTGAGACTTCATTATCGCCGCACGAGGTGCCGACTCCGTTAGTCGCTGTCACCTTGTAGTAATAGGTCACGCCGTTATTAGTGGCAGTGGTGTCGTCATAGCGCGTCTGGCTCCCACCGACCGAGGCAAGAAACGTTTCGGTACCCGGCGCCGTGCTACGAAGAATATTATACCGTGTGATGGCCGAGCCGCCGTTGTCCGCCTCCGACCAGCCAAGGTGCACAATACTGCCGTTGCGCTCCGCGGTGAGAAACGGTTTGCCGGGCGCGGTTGCGCCGGCGGGCGGATCAAACGCAGATAGCAGCCGGCGTCCACCTGATTGGCGTGCAATTGCAGCCAACGCTGTGTAGGAATTGCCGACCGCGCCTGCGGCAGCTTGGGCACATTCACCTCCTGCGCAGCCGTCAGCATAGCCGACGAGCACGCGACCCTGTTGATCGATCTGCACATCCATGAAGTCGAGAAGATTTCGGCAAACATTTGCGCCGCCGGCGAGCCAGATGCAGCCGCGCTGGACTGGATCGTTCGGAGTCGCGTCAACTGTCTTCCAGGTCGCGCCGCCGTCGTAGGTGGTGGCGATATAGAGATGCCATACACCATCGAACTTCGGGCCCTGCAGTCCGCCCGCGGTCGGTGTTCCAAGGAATGCGAATGCAGCACGATTATCGTCGCCGGCAACGACCGCCGGAAAGACAACATTGTTAATTCCGAAGGCGGCGCCAACGTCGAGCGGCTGAGTCCATGTACGCCCCTGATCTGTCGAAGTGGTGATTACAGCCTTGGTATCACCATCCGCATACCCGAAGTAAACCCGCCCTTTGCCACCGGTCTGATCACCTCTACCGATTCCAATGGAAGGGTCACTTCCCGCGGAATTGCTACCCGGAATCGGCCGAATAACCCAACTGCTAGCCTCGCCATTATTTTCCGAAACCACTGCGGCCTGCGCTGTGCCGCAACCCTTATTTGGCAGATATACTGTGCCGTCCGGCCCAACTTTTACGTGACCATGGAGTCCACCGCATTGATCGGTGTAAGCTGGGACAACGACAGGATCTGTTAGAAAAGTCTGGCCGCCATCATCGCTGCGGGCGCAACTGGCGTCTACAAGCGCTTGCGAACAGTAGTAAACCGCGTTGGGATACAACGGATCATGTGGTGGGGGTAATCCGGTAACGGGATTGAGATGGTAAGGACCCCCACCGACGGTCTGGTGATCTATCCCCGAGCCAACACGAGGCCCCAAACCGGCTGGCGACCACTGCTCGCCATCGCTAAAGGGCGCTGCCGTGTCGGTGTATGAGATCTGCGGTGCCACTGGGTCTCCGGCGAAACTCAACAGCGACACAATCGTGCGACCCGTCTGATGGTCGGTAAACAGGATTGGATCAAAGTCTTGCAGCGAAGTCGGTGCGGGTCTGTTCTCCCAGGTTGGTCTGGCGCAGCCATTGAACGTGACTCGCAGCGTTTGCACATCCGATTGAAACATCGCGTGCCCCTCGGGATGTCCAGCGATTCCCAAGGCAATACCGATGGATGGCTCGCCGGAGCTGCGACCGAGGGTGCTCGGGCCAGCTTCAGCCGGCGTGAAATTTTCAAACCTGGGCGAAGACCCAGTAGCGGCGGGGGCGGGAACCGGTGGAAGACCCGCAGGGACCACCCCAGCGGTGCCGTGGTACTGGTCGACTTGGGTTGCGGCAAAATAAACCACGTGAACAACGAAAGTGCCGGTGCCGATGCTTGAGCTGGCTGGGTTCAGGTCGACCTGTTCCTGCGTGGTGCCGCCTGCCCCGGAAGATGCAACCACCGCACCCGAGAGCGAGCCTTTGTGCACGTACATGTCATAGTCGCTGGAAGGGCTCGTCCAGTTGATTTGCACATGTACTTGTTTGCCCACCCAGTCGGCTGGCGTGCCGGAGATAGTCAAGGTATAGCTGTCGCAATTGGTCCCTTCGGTGCAGGCTGATTCTCCGCCGCCAGTGGGTGGAATTCCGGTTCCCGTGCCGTTCCACGAAAGGCTCGGGCCGGAGGGCGTGATGGTGCCGCCAGCGGGTGCCGCGGCAAAGCTCAACCAACCCAATGATGCGCCGAGAACGCAAAGAAGGAGAGTGATGACGGCACGGAGATTAAAGAGACCGGATTGCAAGAAATTTTTTTGCATAGGGGTTATCCTTCCAACAGATCGGCGAAGAGGCATCGTCGAACGTTTTTGGTCTCGAATTTCGCCTCGCCAATGGAGGCGTTTTACGCAATGGAAAACAAGCTGTCGAGCATTTTCCCTATAAACAAAGACGGAAATCCTTTTTGCTCCATTCCCCGCTTCGTCTTGCGCATCGGCAGGCATCGTACCAACTTCGCGCACCACTATTGATGAATTACTTGAGCGGCATCATCTCCACTAACTGTATATTGCTCGCCTGTTGGCTGTTGACTGTCACTCTCATAGGCTGCTCCAAAGCGCGAACACCGGTCGAGGCGCGGCAACCGGAGGCTACCCCAGGTTCGCGGACTCAACCGGAGAAGGCCAACATTGACCCATGCTCTCTTCTCACGGCCGAAGAGATCGAATCGGTTCAGGGCGAACCGGTCATTGATACGCATTCAAGCAGTCAGACCAGCCGCGGTTTTGTCGTTTCGCAGTGCTATTTCCAACTGCATACCAGCGCTAACTCCATCAGCCTTAACGTTACGCAAAGGAGTGACGGGCCGGATGCGCGCGACCCAAAGAAATACTGGCGGCACAGCTTTCATCGCGAGGACGAATCGGGCGAAGCAGATAGGAAAGACAAAAGGCAAGAGGAAGAAGAGGCGAGGAAGTCACCGCCCGAGAGAGTTCCCGATCTTGGCGACGAAGCATTCTGGACCGGCTCGCACGTAGGCAGTGCGCTCTATGTGCTTAAGCGTGATGTCTTCATACGGATAAGCGTCGGTGGTTCGGGAGACGTGGCGAGCAAGCTCGAGAAATCTAAGACGCTTGCTCAGGTTGCTCTGAAGCGTCTTTGAGAGACGCTATTCGTACGCGTCGAGAAACCGCTCGGATTTCCGAAAGCTGGAGAAAAACTAACGGCCGCTTCGTTGGAAGCGGCCGTTAACTCAATACCGGTTGGAACCGGCCTCCGATAGCAGCGGATCCGAAGCCAATCGTTACTATGGTGTAGGTGTTGGAGTTGGCTTTTTACCGTGGGGTTTTGGCGTTGGAGTCGGTGTTACAGTTGGAGTTGGAGTTGGAGTGGCAGACGCACAAGCGTGACTGTCTGCTACTGTATAGTTGTTCGCGTACGCAAGGCTGTTCGGCATCTGATCATACAACGCTGCGCCTAAACCGACGCTCTGCGCCACCCCTGAAACAAAACCGCTGACGGTGTCGCCCGTGTTCAAACCGAGATCGCTCGCCTTCACGACGATAAGAACCTTATCGTAAGGCGCGCCGTAACTGCTTTCGGGCTCGGCAGGTTTCTGCGTGCCGGAGGTCACAAACCGGCCGTCAATAGTCCCACCGGAGCTAGGCCCGGGAGTATAGGACTCGAATGTTGGCGTGGGCCCATTCCAAGTCATACGGACCCCTTTGTAGGTGGTAGTAGAGCCATTGACGAGCTTCATGGCCACATACCAAGAGGAGTCCACCGGCTGTACCGCTTGACCGGGGTCAGTATTGATCGTGAAGAATAACTTGATTTGGCTTGGATCCGCCGCATCAGGTTGCGCGATCTGAAATGACTTCAGGTCCGTGCCGGGCCCGCCAAGTGTATCGCCGATTGGATCGGTCAGTTTGGTGAGACCAGACCCCACGCAAGCACTTTCAGGTGGAGGAAGTGGAACAACGTCGGGAGCAACCTCGTTACTCTTCGGACCTACACCCTTCTTGTTAATTGCTTTGACGACGTAATAATATTTCGTCGTCGTAGGATTAGCAGTGGTATCGGTATAGGCAGTCTTCGACGTGCCTGTGTTACTGACAAGAATGATCTCGGCGCCTGCCGTAGTACCTCGCAGTATTTGATAACCGGTAATATTCGCCCCGCCGTTATCCGGTGCCTTCCAGGTTAGATGAGTCGCGAACTGGTCGCGCGAGCCACTAAGGCAGGGAGCTTTCGGAAGCTTTGCGGTGGTCGTATCAGTGAACGCATCCTGGCTGGCCAGCAACGTCTTGCCGCCGGACTGGCGCGCGACGCGCATGAATGCGGTGAAGGAGTTCTGAGACGGATTCCCAACACAATCTCCCACGCAACCATCGCTATAGCCGAAGATGACGCGGCCTTTGTCGTCCATCGTCACCTCGTTAAAGTCGAGAAGGTTGCGATTTTCATTGCCACCGCCACCCTGCCATATGCCACCGACTCCCTGAACCGGGTCATTCGGTGTCGCATTGACAATAGTCCAGGTATTCCCGCCGTCGTAGGTAGTCGCAATGAACAAATACCAAATGCCAGGGAAGGTAATGCCTTCATAATTGCCGGCGCGGTCCGTGCCGAGGAAGCCAACAGCGGCGCGGTTTTTGTCGCCAGCAATCGCTTCGGGGAACACAGCGTTCTTAATTCCATGGCTCGCCCCAAGGTCAAAATCCTTCGACCAGGTTGCGCCGTGGTCGTCGCTGACCTGGACGTGGATGTGACCCTCTGTGCTGTCGGTATTACCGGCTACGTAGGAAAAGTAAACCCGGTTGTTCTTATCGATTGCGATCGAAGGATCGCTGCCATGCGACTGCGTCTTGCTATTTGGAACAACATGCTCGGTCCAAGTAATGCCCGCGTCGGTGCTCACGACCAGCCCTGCGTTGCCACCGCAGTCCCTCACCGGCACGTACACTGCGCCATCAGGACCGACGTGAGCATGCCCGTGGATACCGCCGCATTGACTTCCAAGGTTCGGATCGTAAATGGAAATGCCAGGTCCGTAGCTCAACCCAAGCGTATCGCTGCGCTGGCAAGTTGCCCCGCCTTCGGGATAAGTCTGTCCGCAGTAGTAAACCGCGCGACCCTTATTAGCCACGACGTTGGAAAACGGGCTTCCAGGCGGATATGGACCTGAAACAATGGTTTCATGATCGCTACTGCCGCTGACTGGAGCAACTCCGAACGGGACCCAGGAGTCGCCGTCGTCATCGGTGAATCCATACACGAGTCCAGCGCCTACTGTTGAATTGGAAGCGAATGTGCGCCCCGTGGGCTGATCCGTCCACAGGATCGGGTCAAGACCTCCGATTGTGGAGAGATTGGTTACGTCTTCCCAGAGCGCTTCACAGCATTCGGGCTGGGCGGGGGCTAGCCGCTCTGGCGGAGTCAATCGCCAAATCGGCCCAATATTCATGGTCATGATTCGACCGGTAGCGGGATTGAAGCCTATGTTGAATTCCCCACTGCCTGGTTCAGCCGAGGTTCCGGGCGGGGCATAAAAATTCTGATAACGGGGAACGCCCGGCGCAGTCGGATCGGGTCCGCCGAAGCCAGGAAAACCACCCCCTGAACCTGAGCCCGCGAGCAACTCCATACGGACATGAACGGTTTCGCCTGTGGGGGTGTACGGCACGATCTTTATTGAATACTGGGTGGTTCCAGCCTTGAGCGGGGTGATGCTGGCGACCTCTGGGTTGGCGCCACCGGCGGATTGGTACGGAGCTGGCTTGCTGCCGTCCAGGTCTCCTACAACACCGTCGTAGATGTAAAGGTCGTAATCGGACGCGCCGCTGCCCGTGTCGTTCCAAGACAATGTGACCTTGATTGATGCATTTGGGTTGTTCGTGAGATAAGTAGAACTTAGGGTTACACTTAGCGTGTAGTTATCGCATGGCTGCCCGGGTCCGCACTCCGGTCCAACATCGACGAACAGGATGGGAGTCGGATTGGCGACAGCGAACGGCCCCGCGTCGTAGGTCAGAACGGGATTCGCTTCCGAAAGCGTTCCGCTCGAAGGCGTGGAGGCAAAGCTGAACATCGCAAGCCACGCTGCAATGGAGCAAAGAATGAATGCGGCGAAGACGCGCGGGTTGAATGCGCCCGATTCAGAACCGGAGGATTTTTTCATGAGGTGAGGAGGTAATATTTAAAAGAACGACGGCGTACGCCGGTTACTCGTTTGTTCGGATTCGCGGTGCAAATTGGTTGCGTTCTACACAATGGAAATGGATTTCCGACACTATTTTCGCTGAAGTCGGGTTTTTGTTAGCGCCGCGATCAGATGTTCGCTGTGGTTTGGGCGTCATTGCAAATCTAACTATGTACTCCTCCGTGTTATCTCTGACTAACCAGTGCACCTGTGCGCGTTGATTTGCCGCGATCTGGGTGCTAGTTAGCACCGCTCCTTACCATGACCCGGAATTACAAAGATACTCTAAATCTTCCGCGCACCGATTTTCCGATGAAGGCGAATCTGGCGCAGCGCGAGCCCGAATTGCTAAAGAAGTGGGAGGAAACCCGCGTCTATCAGCAGATCCAAAAGGCGCGCGCAAATGCAGAGCTTTTTGTCCTGCACGACGGCCCGCCTTTTGCCAACGGCGACGTCCACATGGGCACCGCGCTCAACAAAATTCTGAAGGATTTCGTTGTGAAATCCCAAACCATGCTGGGCAAACGCGCCCCTTATGTGCCGGGTTGGGACTGCCACGGGCTCCCGATTGAATACAAAGTGGTGAAGGAATCCCGCGATCTCGCGCCGCTCGAGGTGCGCAAACGTTGCGAAGCTTTCGCGCGCAAATTTATCGATATTCAGCGCGAGCAATTTAAGCGCCTCGGCGTTTTGGGGGACTGGGAACATCCCTACCTCACTATGGATCCGGCTTACGAAGCGGAGATCTTGCGCGCCTTCGCCGTTTTCGTTGAAAAAGGCCTGGTTTACGAGTCGTTGAAACCGGTTTTCTGGAGCACCGGCGCACAGACCGCCCTCGCGGAAGCCGAAGTGGAATATCAGGAACGTGATGACACCGCCGTCTTCGTGAAGTTTCCAATTATTTCCGGCGCGCTCAAAGACAAGGCCAGCATCGCGATTTGGACGACGACACCGTGGACGTTGCCGGCCAACCTACTCATCGCCGTGCATCCGAAAGAAATTTACGTCGTCCAGGAGTTCACCAAGCCGAAGGCGGAAGGGACCTCAAACGTGGGAGGGACCTCAGCGTCCCGAACAGAAACCCTCGTTCTCGCCGATAAACTCGTTCCGCAATTTTGTGCGGCGACTGGTTTCGAACCAACCGGCGAACCGATGCAATCTTTTCCCGGCGACAAACTCGAAGGCATCGGCGCGCAACATCCTTTTCTGCCGCGCACTGCCATGGTCCTGCTGGCCGAGTTCGTCACCATGGACAGTGGCACCGGTGCGGTCCACATCGCACCCGGCCACGGCGAAGACGATTACCTACTCGGATCAAAAAACAGTTTCCCGATTCTCTCGCCCGTCGATGATCACGGCCGCTACACTAACGAGGTCGGGATTCCGGAACTCGTCGGCAAATATGTTTTCGACGCCAACGCCGACATCATCCGGATCTTGCGCGAGCGCGGCATGCTCCTGGCCGAACAAAATTTTCATCATAGCTATCCCTATTGCTGGCGCTCGAAAACGCCGATCATCTTTCGCGCGGTTGAACAATTTTTTATCCGCCTCGACGAGATCCGCGGCAAAGCGCTGGATGCCATTCATCATCAAATAAAATGGATCCCTTCGTGGGGCGAAAACCGCATCGCCGGAACGGTCGAATCGCGGCCGGACTGGGTCATCTCACGCCAGCGCAGTTGGGGTGTCCCATTACCGGTCTTCTATGTTGGGCAAACTTCCAACTTGACTGGAGGGGCGAGCTCCCGCGAGCCCGCAACTACGGTGGCGTCGCAGGAGCTCCGCCCTCCACAACGCAACGCGCCTCAGGCGGGCCGCGCCACATTAAACGCCGATTGGATTCGCAGACTTGCCGATCTTGTCGCCCAACGCGGCTCCAATGTCTGGTTCGAATTAAGCAACGCCGAACTCGCGCGTGAACTGGAATTGCCGGAAGGAACCACCAAACGCAACGATACCATCGACGTCTGGATCGATAGCGGCGTTTCGCACCGCGCGGTTTGCGCCACTCATCCGGAATTGCGTGACCCGGCCGACATGTATCTCGAAGCAACCGATCAGCATCGCGGCTGGTTTCAGTCGTCGCTCATGACCAGCATCGCCCTGAATGATCGCGCCCCCTACAAGATGTGTCTGACCCATGGGTTCGTCGTCGATCTCGACGGAAAGAAAATTTCCAAGTCCGGCACTTACGACAAGCCGACGGACGCCGGGCATTTCGTAAAAAAACACGGCGCTGATCTCATTCGATTGTGGGCGAGCAGCATTAATTTTGGAGATGATGTTCCGTTCTCGGAGGAAATGTTCACCCGCCTGGGCGACACCTACCGCCGGATCCGCAATACCCTCCGCATCTTGTTAGGAAATCTTTTTGATTATCCCGTAGCCGGCATCGGTGACGCCGGCCCGCGGTCAGCGCCCGCGGCTACAACGGAATTAGATGGACCAACAATAATCGATCGCTGGATTCTCGATCGGCTCGATCATGTCATCGCGGAATGCCGGAACGCCTATACAGCCTTCGAGTTCCACAAGGTTTACCATAGCATCAATCACTTCTGCGCAGTCGATCTCAGCAGCCTCTACGTCGACATCACCAAAGACCGGATGTATTGCGACGCTCCCGATTCGCCGCGCCGCCGCGCCACTCAATTCGCGATGCATAAAATTTTCGACGCGCTCTGTCGTTTGCTCGCACCGGTCCTGGCATTCACCGCCGAGGAGGCGTGGAGTTACACTGTAGCCGGCGTCGGTGACGCCGGCCCGCGGTCAGCGACCGCGGCTACAAATTCTGTCCATCTCCAGCTCTTTCCAGATTGTAAGGCCGGGGCAACCGACGACGCTGTTCGACAGCAAATCGATCAGTTACTAAGACTGCGCGGCGTCATCGGTCAGGCCTTAGAAAAAGCGCGTCAGGAAAAACTAATCGGCAACTCGCTTGAAGCTCGGGTCATATTGAAATGCGATCGAAAAACCATCGGTTCGGTTTCGAAGGAAGAGCTCGAAGAATTTTTCATTCTGAGCGACCTCATTATCGAAGACGCGGGGGAGGCGTCCGCCATGGTCGAGAAAACACCGTACGCAAAATGCGCGCGTTGCTGGCGGCATCGGGAAACTGTCGGCCAAAGTGCGGCCCATCCCGATTTGTGCGACCGCTGCGAAAGCGTGGTCGCGTCGGCAACGAAAATGGAGGGGCGAGCTTGAGTTTACCCGCCGCGGCGGGCGAGCCCGCCAACGAGGCGTCGCCGAAGGTAGCCGTTCCCTGGAGGGGCTCGCCGCGGCGAGTCCAGGAGGCGCGGAAGCGTGTCCCTCCGCGTCACGATCGGAACACAGGCTTGAAGTCTGTGCGTCCAGCGGTGTGGAGTCTCACCGCAGTTAATATTTCTGTGTTGCACCTGCAACATCCGAACGTTAATTGGGTTTTGCACTCCGCTCATCGTGCGACAAACAGCAGCGCGCCGTCTGCTGGCAATGCGGCAGCGGGTTACAAACCCGCTGGGCGCACAGGCCAAAGGCCCGTGTTCCGAATATGAAGTGGATCGCGTTGCTTTCCCTCCCGCTCTATGCGCTCGATCAGATCAGCAAGTATTGGATTTTGCATCGCATCGATGCCGAATCCCAACTCGAGATCATTCCTCGCTGGTTCTATTTGGTAAGTGTTACCAACACCGGCGCGGCTTTTGGTTCTTTCAAAAATAACAACGCGTTTTTCATCGTGCTGTCGTGCATTGCCCTGATCGCAGTGGTTTTCCTTCTCTTGCGAAAACAAGATCACAAAGATGCCTGGCGCGATCTCTCCCTTGCTCTGCTCCTCGCCGGGGTTTTGGGCAATCTGACCGACCGCCTGACCCACGGTCATGTCATCGATTTTCTTCTCGTTAACTTACATGTTCGCTTTGCCAATCCCTGGCCGGCCTTCAACGTCGCCGATTCCTGCATCTGTATCGCGGTGATCTGCTTCATCATTCATACCTTGCGCCAAAAACCGCTGTCCACGGCCGAAGGTAGAAGCGATTGATTTCGGGCCAGCAGAATTGCAGGGCAGGCGCTCTCTCCGAGCTGTATGGCTCTACGAGCCGGAAGCCCAGCCTGCCGAACCCCGATCTGGCAACCGGGAACGGTTGCCCTACAAGGCTGCGCAATGCAAAACTGGTAACTGTGACAATGGAAGGAACCGCACGCACCATCGCGGCAAAACTGCGCGAACAGGGCCATATCGCATACTTCGCCGGCGGCTGCGTCCGCGACATGGTGCGCAAGCTTGCGCCAAAAGACATCGATATCGCGACCGACGCGCGCCCGGAGGAAGTGCAGAGATTGTTCCCGCGCACTTATGCGGTCGGGGCGCACTTTGGCGTCATTGTTGTTTTGGAAAACGAATTCCAATTCGAAGTCGCGACCTTCCGTTCCGACGATGTTTATTTGGACGGACGTCGCCCGAGCGAGGTTCATTTTTCCTCGCCAGAGGAAGATGCGCGGCGGCGCGATTTCACGATCAACGGAATGTTTTTCGATCCGGCGAAGAACGAAGTGATCGATTTCGTCGGTGGCCGGGCCGATCTGAAAGCGAAATTGATCCGCGCCATCGGCGATCCGGCGCAACGTTTCGCAGAAGACCGCTTGCGAATGCTGCGCGCAATTCGTTTTGCGACCGTGCTCGAGTTTGAAATTGAAAACGAAACCTGGAGCGCGCTGCAGCAAAGCTCCTCTTCTATCACCGAGATTAGCGCGGAACGAATTCGCGACGAGCTCGTGCGCATTTTTCTTTCACCACAGCGGTTGCGCGGCTGGGATTTGCTCGATCGCTCTGGACTTCTGCGCGCAGTTCTGCCCGAGATCGAGCCGATGAAAGGTTGTGCCCAACCGCCGCAGTTTCATCCCGAGGGTGATGTCTTTCAGCACACCCGGTTAATGCTAAAGCTTTTGCCTAAAAACGTTTCCGTGCCGCTCGTTTTCAGCGTCATTCTCCACGACGTCGCCAAGCCGCGGACGGCGATGGTGGATGCGGACGGCCGGATCCGTTTCAACGAGCATGATCGCATCGGCGCGGAGATGACCGAACAGATCATGGAGCGTCTGCGTTTTTCGCGCACGGAAATCGACGCCGCCGTGGAGATGGTGCGTCAGCACATGGTTTTTAAAGACGTGCCCCGGATGCGCGTTGCCAAACTGAAACGATTCATGGCGCGTCCAACTTTTGAAGATGAACTGGAGCTGCATCGGGTCGATTGCGCCGGCAGCCATGCCGTGCTCGACAATTACGAATTTCTTCGCCGCAAAAAGGAAGAGTTCGCGAACGAGCCAATCATTCCGCCACCCCTAGTTACGGGAAATGACCTGATCGCGCTGGGAATGAAACCGGGGCCGAAGTTTGGCGAAATCCTGGAAGCGGTGGAAACACGCCAGCTCGAAGGCGCCCTTAAAACGCATGAGGAAGCGCTGGAGTGGGTCAAGCGCGAATACAAAAATTAGCCTGTCATCCCGAGCGATAACCGCCCGTCCGGCTCGGACCGAGGGATCCCGTGGAGTTACCTCAAAGCTTTCGCATCGGGATCCCTCGACCTCGCTCGGGGATGACGTGTTTTTGACATCAAACCTCAACCATCGAACATCTCTCCGAGCCGGAGGCAAACATCCCATGCGCATTTTGATGATCAGCGCGGAAGCGCCGCCCCTGCACCGCGCCGGGGCGCTGGTGGACGTGCTCGATGCCCTGCCCCACGAACTGCGCGAACGCGGCCACGAAGTCAGCGTGGTCCTGCCGTTTTATCGCGAGATTCGCGAGAACAGTCTGACAGAGGCAAACGACACCGGTGTGACGGTTGACATTCGCGTCGGCGAAAAAAATTATGTCGCGGAATATTTCGAAGACCGGACCTCGAGCGGCGTGCAGTTATTTTTTGTTCGTTGCGACGAATTTTTCGATCGCCCGGAAATTTACGGCGAACATGGGGTCTCCTACGAAGACAACGCCACCCGCTTTATCTTTTTCAACAAGGCCGCCATCGAACTGGCGCGGCGCCTGACCCCGGCCCCGCAGATTTTGCATGTGCACGATTGGGCAGCCGCGCTCATCCCGGTTTATATCCAGGCGCACAATCTGCCTTTCGCCACTGTCCTAACGATTCATAGACTTGCGGAGCAGGGAAGTTTTTGGGGGCTCGACTTCGCCCTTACCAATTTGCCGCAGCGTTTTTTCTCTCTTCGCGGGGTCGAATTTTTCGGCCGCCTCAATTTCTTGAAAGGGGGCATCTTTTTCGCCGATCGCGTCACTACCGTCAGCGAACATCACAAGCACGAAATCTTGCAACCCGAAGGTGGCCATGAACTCGACGTCGTTCTCCGTGAAAATGCCCAGAAACTCAGTGGCATCTTGCATGGCGCCGATTATGCGCGCTGGAATCCGGCGAATGATCCGCTGCTGCCGGCTCATTTCGGTTCTGAAAAATTATGGGGCAAAATAATCTGTCGCGACGCCTTGCTCGCAGATCTCCAGCTCGCCCCCGCGCCGCGCGGTCCGGTTTTCGGAATGGTCACACGCGTGGTCGCCGAAAAAGGTTTTGGAATTCTCACCCCGCTCTTCGATCGCCTGCTGACGGATGACGTGCGCCTGATTATTTTGGGCGAAGGCGACCCGACGTTCGAAACCGCCCTTGCCATCGCTTCCCGCCGCTATCCCACACGATTCGCCTATCGCCGTCATTTCGATGAGAGGCTGGCTCACCTGATCGAAGCCGGTTCCGATATCACGCTGATACCGTCGCGGTTCGAGCCCAGTGGGCTAATCGCAATGTATAGCTTGCGATACGGCGCGCTCCCGGTCGCGTATGCCAGCGGCGGGATTCAGGAAATCGTCCAGGACTACGATCCGACACTTGAGCCTTCCGACTCGGGCTATGGTTTCCTTTGCTACGACTATTCCGCGGAAGCGTTTTGGGATTCGATCAAGCGCGCCCGAGCCCTTTTTCGCGATCGCACAGTTTGGACCGGCCTGATTCGCCGGGCGATGGTGCGGGAATTCTCCTGGTCAGCAGCAGCGCAACGCTACGAAGAACTTTATCGGGACCTTGTTGGCGCGACGGAAATCGCTGCCTGAGACGCGTCCGCTGCAGGAACACAGGCTTCCAAGCCTGTGCGCCACACAGGTCTCTAGACCTGTGTTCCTTTTCAAGGAGCGGCGGTCTCCCAACCGCCGTTTACAATAATAGAGGGCGGTTCGTGCCGTCGGCGCCCAAATTTTTGGGACACGACAGCGCGTGTCCCTCCAATTCAGTGGTCAGAGACCGCCGTTCCCTGGAACACAGGCTTTCAAGCCTGTGCGCCACACAGGTCTCCAGACCTGTGTTCCGATGTCCCTCCTTTGAAAAGGACAAGGCCCAAGTCACACACGAATAAAGCGAGAACAACAGCGTCAAAAAACCGCACCGTGATCGCCGTACTATATAATAAGGGCAACGCCGGGCTGGAAGAGCCTTGCATTCCGTGGTCCGTTCCGGTTTCCTCTGCCCTTCCACCGACTCGCCCCATGATCCGGATATCCGCTACGGCCAAAGCCATTTCCGCCGGCCTTGTCGTCACGCTGTTGCAAATGCTGGTCGCGATCTTCCTTCTGGCACCCGATGGGCCGTTCGAATACCGCTATCAAACACTCCTCCAACACGATAGCCACTGGTTCGCCAATATCGTTGATCGTGGTTACGAAACGATTGTACCGCCGATTTCCCACAAAATGATGGAAGTCTCCAATACCGGTTTCTTCCCCGCCTACCCCGCGATCGCCTGGATATTGCATCGTGGGCTCGATCTCGGAGCCGAAAACGCCTTACTAATTACAGCCCAATCCGCCGCCTGGGGTTTCTGGACCTATTTCTTCCTCTTCTGCGAACGATGGAACCTGCCTTCCGGTTGGCAGTTGCTCGGCGCGCTCGCCATTCTGGCGCATCCCGCCGCCTTTTTTCTCGTCGCCGGCTATTCCGAATCGCTTTTTTTAATGGGGCTGCTCGGTTTCCTCTACTGGAGCGGGACGGAATCGCGAGGCGCGCGAATTTTGGCGGCGATTCACGGTATCGTCATGTCGGCGACCCGAATCGTCGGTTTGCCCTGCGCGCTTGCGCCGCTGGTGAAAAGGATTTGGGAGCTCGGCTGGCGCAAATTGACGAACGTTCGCGGTTGGTTGGCGAATTATGGCGCGATTGCTCTCCTTAGCGCATCAGCTATGTTGGGCGGTCTCGGATTTTTCGTTTACTGCCAGTTCCGCTGGGGACGCTGGGACATCTACATGCTAACGCAGCAGTTCGGCTGGGGAATTGAACCCGATTACCTCGCCATTTTTAAACCATCGAGCTATCACTGGCTCCTGCCGGCGCTCGAAGATCCCACCCAAATGAGCCAGATGGCGATGACGTTCGGCGGACTCCTGCTGCTCGGGATTTTTGCTTTCGAATTTTTACCGGGCGCGCGCCGTCAAACCAACCGTTGTGTGCGTATCCCATTTTATTTCACCGCCTTCATTCTCTATTTCCTCTCCGTCTCCGGCGTCGCCTGCGCGCATATGGAAAGCATGCTGCGTTACGAATTTTGTCTCCATCCGCTTATCGTACTGGCGCTTTTGCATTATTTGCACAATCTTCCCCTCCGCTCGTGGCTGGGACGAGCAAGCGCGGTGACTGTAACCGCGTTGATCAGCGCGGCGGGGCTGGGCCTCGAAAGCTGGTACATTTGGAATTTTACACGGGGAAACTGGGTCGCTTGATTTAATGAAAACGAACGTAGCCATTATCGGCGCCGGACCAGCCGGCCTGACCGCCGCTTACCTTTTGTCGAAGAACGAGGTCAGCGCCACCGTTCTGGAAGCCGATCCGGTTTACGTCGGCGGGATTTCCCGCACCGCCACCTATAAAGGTTTTCATTTTGACATCGGCGGTCATCGCTTTTTCTCGAAGTCGAAAGAAGTAAACGATCTTTGGAACGAGATTTTGCCGCGGGACATGCTCGATCGGCCGCGCAGCTCGCGCATTTTTTACGGCGGCAAATTTTTTGCCTACCCGCTCCGCCCGTTCGAAGCGCTGGTGAAACTCGGCCTCCTGAGATCCACCCTCTGCGTTTTGTCGTGGTTGAAAGCGCGCCTCATGCCTGTGCGCGATCCGCGCAACTTCGAAGACTGGGTCAGCAACCAATTCGGCAAACGTCTCTTCAATACTTTCTTCAAGAGCTACACCGAGAAAGTTTGGGGGATGAGTTGCCGTGAAATCTCGGCCGATTGGGCGGCGCAACGGATCAAGGGTTTGTCATTAGGCAGCGCGATCAAGAACGCGCTTTTCCCGCAACGCCGCCCCAAAGACAGCTCCAAAGTAATCAAGACCTTGATCAACTCCTTTAAGTATCCGCGCCGCGGACCGGGAATGATGTGGGAAACGTGCGCGGAAAAAACCACAGCTCTGGGCGGCGCGATCGAAATGGGCTGCCGCGTCACCCGTTGCCAATACGACGATGTTAACGGGACGTGGACGATAATCTATCGCGACCAGCACGGCAGCGAACATGCCCTCGAATCCGAACACGTCATCTCTTCGGCCCCGATGCGCGAATTGATCAACGGTCTCGAGCCCGCCGTTTCCGAAAAAGCAAAGCGCGCCGCCGATTCACTGAAGTATCGCGATTTCCTGACCGTAATGTTGATCCTGAAGAACCGCGACGCTTTCCACGATAACTGGATCTACATCCACGATCCGAGTGTGAAGGTGGGCCGGATCCAAAACTTCCGTTCCTGGTCGCCGGAGATGGTGCCCGATCCAGACAAAGCCTGCTACGGACTGGAGTACTTTTGTTTCGAACACGACGGGCTCTGGGACTCGAAAGATGAAGACCTGATTGCACTGGCCAAGCGCGAGTTGATCCAGATCGGCCTGGCCCGCGAGGGCGATGTCCTCGATGGCTGCGTTGTCCGACAGAAAAAGGCGTATCCGGTTTACGACGACGATTACGCGGAACACGTCGCCACTATTCGCGACGAGCTCGACCCTCGACCGCCGTTATCCCAATCTTCATCTCGTTGGCCGCAACGGCATGCACAAATACAACAACCAGGATCACGCCATGATGACGGCGATGCTTTGCGCGGAAAATATCATCGCCAACACGAAACTTTATGATCTGTGGCAGGTGAATCAGGACGCCGAATATCACGAAGCCGGCGACGCGCCTGCGGAAGAAACAGTAGGAACGGCAATTCGTCTCGTGCCAACGCGAGTCCCGGGTACGCCTGAGCTCGCCCCCGAGGGCTAATTGTTGGTGCGGCCGTGCCGCCATCATTCATTTTTCAGGACCGGACCGACGCGGGGCGCCAGCTCGCGGAAGAATTGTTGAGCTACGCCGGGCGCGACGACGTCATCGTTCTCGCTCTCCCGCGCGGCGGTGTGCCGGTGGCGTTCGAAGTAGCGCAACGGCTCGGCGTTCCGCTCGATGTTTTCGTTGTGCGTAAGCTCGGCGTGCCTGGCCACGAAGAACTCGCCATGGGCGCAATCGCCTCCGGTGGTGTCCGCGTCTTGAACGAAGACGTGCTCTACGTCCTGCCGGATGCGCAATCGATCGTCGAGATGGTCACGGCAATCGAACGCGAAGAATTGAAACGGCGGGAACGCGATTATCGCAGTGATCGTCCCGCGCCGGAGGTGCGTGGGCGGACTGTGATTCTAGTCGATGATGGACTCGCCACTGGCGCGACCATGCGCGCCGCGGCTGCCGCGCTTCGTCAGCAAGCTGCGGCGAAAATTATTGTCGCTGTCCCTGTCGGCGCACCGAGTACCTGCCACGAGATCAGGAGCGTAGCTGATGAGGTCGTTTGCTTGCAGACGCCCGGCTCATTTAATAATCTCACTACGATGAGCGCGAGAATCTCCCTCCGGGTAGCGCGGGCAATGCCAGTCCGGCTCGGACCTCGCGTGTTGGTTTCGGCGTCCCGCCGAAACAATCTTTTCTTTAATATTTTTTATGTCTGAAACCACAACCACCGCCCCTCCGGCATTGCAGCCGCGCGAAAAACTTACCAAAAAAGCCGTCACCGCCGACCACCCCACCTGGTGTCCCGGTTGCGGCGATTTCGCCGTTTTAGCTTCCTTTTACAAAGTCCTCGAGAAACGCCAGCTCGATCACGAAAAGATCGTCACTCTCGCCGGGATCGGTTGCTCCTCGCGCTTTCCCTATTTCGTCAACGGCCACGGCGCCCATTTCATTCACGGCCGCGCCGTTCCGCTCGCTTCTGGCATCAGCCTGGCCCGACCCGATCTCCACGTCTTTCTGTTTGGGGGCGACGGCGACGGTTTCTCCATCGGCGGCAACCATCTCAATCACGGCGCGCGCAAGAACATCAACATGGTCTATTTCATCATGGACAACTTCGTCTATGGCTTGACCAAAAAGCAGACTTCGCCCACATCGCCCATCGGTTTCAAAAGCAAAACCGACCCGACCGGTGCGATCGACATGCCGGTCAATCCGATGAAACAGCTCATCAGCGCCGGGGCCACGTTTATCGCGCGCACCCACGCCACTCAGGTCAATCACATGATCCAGATGATCGAACGCGCGATGGATCATCCCGGCTTTTCCGCCATCGAATGTTTATCTGAGTGTGTCGAATTTTATCCCGGCGCCTTCGATCCGGCCAACCCGCGCAAAGGCGGCAGCTTCGAGCTGGTCCAGGAAAAGAAATGGGACAACACCCCGGAGGACGAACTGCGCCACGACGTCACCGACGAGCTCGCCGCCTACAAACTGGCGCAACTACCGTTCCCCGGCGTCTTCGGCGTCTTTTACCAGAATGACAGACCGACAAAGAACGCTCTCGAGAAGAAATGGATCGAGAGTACTCGCGAGAAAACCGGCAACGCCGCCGATCTGGAATTGCTCCAAAAAACCTTCGACAGGATGAAGTGAGTTCCGTCGTCAAAATCCGACCAACTGCTCCTGCAACTATCTACTGCCGCCCGAGCGTTTCGATTTGATGGAGTCGTCGCTTAAGGAGCAATTGCGGGCGCTTCTTCAACAGAAGTCCGTTTGTCACGGCGAATTTACCCTCGCCTCCGGCGCAAAGAGCGACTTCTACGTCGACGCCCGCGTCACCACCCTGGATCCGCGCGGGGCCTGCCTCATCGGCGAGGTCGGTTGGGAACTGGTGAAAGAAACCGCTTCAAAGTTAGGCAAGCGTGTGGAAGCCATCGGCGGTCTCACGCTGGGCGCCGACCCGGTTGCGCTGAGCATCGGTATCGCCGCACAACGCCAGAATCCTTCCAGTTCGCTTCAGGTCTTCACGGTCCGGAAAGCAGCGAAGGAACACGGCCGGCAAAAGCGGATTGAAGGCAATTTCTCGCCAGGCGATTCGGTCGTGGTAGTTGACGATGTCATCACCACGGGTGGATCGACCATTCAAGCAATCGATGCGATCGAAGAAGCCGGCGGACGCGTCGCTTTCGTCATTGTGCTGGTGGACCGAGAAGAAGGCGGCCGCGAAAACATCGAGAAACGCGGCCACACAGTTGTCCCCATCTTCACCCGCGCCGATCTTTCCAATTCCGGGTAGCGCGCAATGCCAGTCCGGCTCGGACCTCGCGTGCTAACGCCGGTCCGGCTCGGACTCGCGGCGTCTCGCCGAAACAACTTTTCTGCTTCCGTCCGCTTTGGACGATTTAACGATATTAGTCCGTTGGAAGACTCGCCGTGGCGACCTTGGACTCGCGCGTCGCCCGCAAACGAACTTTTTTCCCGATCTAGATCCATCGTAAGCCGGTTATGATGCATGAAATCTACTGCGGCCTTTTCTGAAAATGACTGCAATTAGACCCGTGAAAAATGATGTATAGGCAACTGCACGATTCGCCTAAGTTCCCGCCTTAATGGCTGTCGAGCGACGTCTCGTGACCCTACGAGACCAGCCGACCGTCGCCACATCGATCGGCACCAGAGCGGTTTTTGCTCGACAGACCAGGACGCGGTCGTCATCATCGCTCTCGCAGGAGGCGCAATTATGGCACAACAGACGAAACCCAACGAAGATCCGAAAAAGAAGCGCGTTATCGAGTTCGACATGTTCGTCCGCGACCTTGAACCCAGCGAAGAAGAAAAAGTTCGCGGTGGCGGTGGGAGCTCCAAGAATCCGTCCGAAAACAAAGACGCCGCGAAGTAGCCAGCCGCTAGCGAGCCGACAATTCGAATCAGACCTTTTCCCCTAATGCGCGCGGGTGTTGATTTCGAAATGCCCGTGAGGTTATCGGTGCATCGGTGCCTAACGACTCCTCACTCGAGCGCGTAGAGAAAACCATCCGTGCTGCCGAAATAGACGACGCCATTTGCCACGAGCGGTGACGAAAAGATCGCGCCGATGGCAAATTGCCGATCGGCCGACACGAGCGGTCCTTCGCGCCAGCCATCGAAAAACAAAAGCGGGAGGTTGAATCTTCGATCCGCGGTCAGGACCCAGTTTGCGTTTTGCTTGGACGTCTCAGTCTGAAATTCCCAAAGCAACTTGCCAGAATTGCGGTCACGCGCTTCAAGGGTGCCGTTCAGGACGCCGATAAAGACGACATCATTTGTGACCGCAGGCGACGAGAACATGTAAGCTTTGTCCTCCTGTTTCAGAATCGGCTTTCCGGTCGCCCCTTCCACCACGTGATAGAGACTGGAATCGGAAGTAGCAAAATAGACCTTCCCATCCAACACCGCGGGGGAAGTAATGACCCAGCTCAGCGCGTTATCGAATTTCCATTTTTCTTTGCCCGTCGTGGCGTCGAACGCGTAGAGCTTCGCATCGCGACAACCAGTATAGACCACGCCGTCCACGACCGCGGGCGAGGATTGGAAGCCGACCTGATTGTGAGCGAGCGGATCCTCGCCAGCATGGTAGCGCCAGTTCTCCTTTCCGTTCCCCACATCAACCGCGTAGAAATAACTGTCCCAGCTGCCGACAAAGGCGACGCCATTCACGATCGCGGGAGATGCATGCACGACATCGCCGGTCTTGAATTTCCAACGGAGCTCACCCGAGTTAGCGTCCAGCGAATAGAGATTTCCATCGCCGCTGCCGAAATAAACTGCCCCGTCCACGACTGTTGGGCTGGAAAGAAAGACGTCGAACGCGTCGGCAAAGGTTTGGTTTTTCGGCTGCCAACCATGCAGGCCTTTCGCTTCGAAACGGCGCTCCCCTCCCGTGGCAAATTTCCATTTCACCGCACCGTTCTGAGCGTCAAGCGCGTAGAATTTTCCATCGTAGCTGCCGACGTAGACCATGCCGTGGTCGATCGCTGGAGTGCAAGGCACCGGTCCGCGCGTGGCGGTCTTCCAAATCTGCTGCCCGCTCTCCGCGTCCACCGCATAGACATTCCCGTCGTCACTTCCGAAGTAGATGACCCTGTCTTGCATTACTGGTGAGCCGACGACACGCGCTCCGGTCGGAAATTTCCATTTCAGGCGATGGAACTCGCGCGGCGCGGCTCCCTGGTAAGTGCCAGTGTGCGCGGCGTTGCCGCGGAACATCGACTGCGCTTCTGCCACACTCGTCAGGGAGAGGAACAGAAAAAGAAAAGGTGATATTCTCATAAAGAGAGAGTCGTTCCTTCTCCCGGGTGGGAGAAGGTTAGGATGAGGGCATTCGACGGAAATCTGCATTGGCGAATCTTTAGTTGTTGCTGCGGCGAAGAGTCACAGGAATTTCGAGCGGACCCTGAAAAATCGTTCCCTGGATTTCGTCCTTGCGCGCCCGTCCCTCAAAACTCAGCCCGGTCTCATGCGAATCGACCGTGACGAATTCTCCTTGCTGCACGACGCGATCGACCGGCAATTTATTTTCCTTTCGCCCCACGATGACGAACTCCGCGGTGGCTCCTTCGGGCCCGCGGTTCTGCAGTTTGATTGTGACCTTGCGCGGGTAACCGAGAAGCTCATACCCGCCTTTCCATTCACCCTCGATCTCCTTCGCGATCGGGGTGCTGCGCGGCGGAATTTCCACCTGTGGTGGTCCAGTTTTCTCCAGCGCAAATGGCGCGGCGTTTCCCGCCTGCACAAAATCGCCAGCTAATTTTCCATCGCCAACGAAGCGCGCGTTAAACTTCGCCGGCCCGATGCGTTGGTCAGCCAGCGCCGCCTTCATCGAAAAGATGATATCGCTGCCGCTCGACGTGATATCATTCAGCGGCGCCCCTTTGAGTCCCAATCCGGGAATGGTAATGGAACCTTGCCAGCCGCCGCCGCCACTCTCCGCTGCCAAATCGACGATGAGCGTCAACTGGCGCCCCGGGATCTGCACCGTTCCTTCCCATCGGCCGGCGGCGTTTTCGTCCGCGCGAGAGATGAGCGCGGAGGCGAGAAATAAAATAAATGCAATACGCATGCATTCTCCTTTG
>WNGE01003579.1_pt1 | contig 25962 bp, 24 predicted proteins | sample 5400651 | NCBI WGS metagenome assembly WNGE01 (sample SAMN13153370, study PRJNA577476) | soil metagenome | isolation source: 60 cm soil or saprolite under grassland replicate 2 | place: USA:California | collected 2016-06-15 | reverse complement strand
AGCTTGCGTATACCACCACGCGGGGATGGCACAGACGAAGCTTACAGCATGACGCAGGCGCTCACCTTTGATGCTTCAAACCAGGCTTCTATTCTCGCCTGTATCACAGGTGCCCGCGATAACGCACGGCAGGTACGTGAACAGATCAGTTCGGAGATGTGGGAGCAACTAAACCAACTTTATCTCCAGATGAAAAGTACCAGCATCGAGGAGATCTGGGACGCGGAGCCGCACAAGTTTCTGGTCAGCGTCAAAGAAGGCGCGCAGCTCTTCCAGGGGATCGCGGATGCAACCATGAGTCACAGTGAAGGCTGGCATTTTATTCGTGTCGGACGCTTTATCGAACGAGCCTCCGCCACAGCAACACTGATCGACGTACATTTTAACGCCTTCCTGGGTGCGGAGTGGAGTTACTCAACAGAGCTACTCAATCACCTGGACTACCTGGGCTGGGTTGGGCTGTTACGTTCGTGCGCCGCCTTTGAAGCCTATTGCAAGGTCTATACAGCAAATGTTCAGCCAATCAGAATCGCTGAATTTCTGCTTCTCAACGCCGAATCTCCACATTCTGTACGTTTTGCCGCCGCAATGATGCAAGGCGCATTACAAGCCATCGCGAAAGCAACTAATATACGCAGCACCGGACGCGTCGAGCGGCTGGCCGGGCGCCTGCGTGCAGCGCTTGATTACGACCAGATCGAAGAGATCATGAGTGGCGGGATGCACGCTTATCTGGAGAATATTCAACGCCAATGCGCACAGATCCACAGCGCAATTTACCAGGCTTACGTGGTGTACCCGATCGATGTTGCGCTCACGGCGCGGGGCGCAGCTCAAGCCTGAATGCTGACACGGTTATTTGATGAAAGAAAATATCCTCTCATATGAGAGATAAAAGATGTGGAGACGGCTATGTACTACACAGTAAGTCATGTAACGCGATTTCGCTATAGCACGCCCATTACCGAAAGCATCATGGAGGTGCGTATACAGCCGCGCAGTGAGGGTTTTCAGCGTTGCCTCGATTTTCGTTTGCACACCAATCCACGCTCCCTCATCATGAACTACCGGGGCGAACTGGGCAATAGAGTACATCATTTCGACGTGCCCAATAAGCATAGCCAGCTCACGATCACCGCACATGCATTTGTAGAAGTGATGGCACCGCCCGAGATCCCAGAGGCGCTCAGCCCTGATGCGTGGCAAGAACTTGATGAAATGACAGCAAACGACGAGCACTGGGATATGCTGATGCCAAGCCGCTTTGCACGTCCGAGCGAACTGCTCTATGAGCTGACACACGAACTGGGTTTGCAGCGGCGCGATGATCCATTGACCGTGCTGCATGAGTTAAACACGGCTATACGTGAGAAGTTCGAGTACTCACAAAAAAATACACAGGTTGATTCGCCGATCGATGTAGCATTGAGCCAGCGACGTGGCGTCTGCCAGGATTTCGCGCATATTATGATTACTCTGGTACGCGAGCTAAAGATTCCTTGCCGTTATGTCAGTGGCTATCTATATCATCAGAGTAGTGCACGCGATCGCTCGGCAGATGATGCAACGCATGCCTGGGTTGAAGCGTTGTTGCCAGGTCTTGGCTGGGTTGGCTTCGACCCGACGAACAGTAGTATTGCAGGAGAACGTCATATACGAGTTGCGATCGGTCGCGATTATGCCGATGTTCCTCCAACGCGTGGCGTATTCAGAGGCAAAGCCGAGAGCGAGTTAACAGTCGCGGTCAAAGTACTACCATCTGAAGGGCCCTCGTTCAGCAACGACTTACCTATAGAAGACAAATGGATCGTGTCTCCAGAAGAAAATTATGAGTACGACGACAGGCCAACACAGCAACAACCACAGCAGCAGCAACAGTAATTATGCATCCGTTCGCTTCAGTTCGGCCTCCAGATCATCGATAAATTGGCGTGCAAGGCGACCTGAACGTCCTACGTGCTGGCGTTCCCAACGTAAAGCACGCTCCTGGAGCGTCTCCTCGGGAAGAGTAAGGCCACGCTGCTGTGCCAGGCCTGTGACGATTTTCAGGTAACGCTGCTGATCAGGAGTGCTGAATGTCACACGGAGTCCAAAGCGATGCGCCAGCGATTGTTTCTCGTCCATACTATCGCGCCAGTTCACATCCTCACTCGGCTTACCGCGCTCAGAGAAGTTCTCACGTATAAGGTTTATACGATTGGTGGTGGCATAGATGAGCACATTCGCAGGCCGAGCCTCAGCCGTCCCTTCGAGCAGCATCTTGAGCATCTTGTACTCTGTCTCGTGCTCCTCAAACGAGAGATCGTCGATAAAGAGCAGGAAGCGAGGCGCACGGCCACGCAATTGAGCTGCGATCTTTGGCAGATCGCTACTATATTCTTTGCGTACTTCCACCAAACGCAAACCCCGATCGGCATAAGTATTGACCAGCGCTTTCACGGTCGAAGATTTGCCCGTTCCCGGCGCACCATAAAGCAAGACATCGTGAGCAGGTAAGCCAGCAAGGAAACGCTCGGTGTTAGATTTGAGCAACGACTGTTCACGCTCGTATCCGATCAGGTTATTCAACTGAATAGGATCAGGGTGAGCAATCCCATGCAATCCCTCCTTGATCCCTTGCCAGCGCAAGACGCGATAGCGCGCGAGTGGGCCAGTGCCATGACGCGACCAGTATGCCTCTAGAGGCTCAACCAATGTCGACCAGTCTGTGCTCTCAGCAGCTTGATACGCCAGGTCGTTGCGCGCATTCCGAATCTCTCCTTCATCGAGAGGCACGAGATCGTACCAGGGCGCCCAGGCATCACTCAGTATGGGTAGTACGGGCACTACAATATCGCATGTTAGTTTCCATAGCATCTGTGCATCGAGTTGAAATAAAAGATGAAGTGCGCGCAGATCACGTTGCGCCTGGGCACGCAGAGACGATGAGACACTACTGGCGCCTGCACGCTCGACCAGGGAACTCCAGAGATTGTTATCGTCGATGAGACGAGCAACAAGGTAGGCTTGCCAGGCATCGGATAGGATCGGTGTGGTATCTATATTCACTGCTGTAGCTAGCTCTCTAAAGGCATGGCTATATGCAATGGCTGTAGATACCACGTCAGGTTCAGGAGTTACGAGCAGTTGTAACAGATCTAGAGCTGCCTGTCCCGCACTATCTTCGAGCACATTATGGAGCAAGGTTATGCCGTGGACGGCCTGTAAAGCAGTCAGGACAGATTGGTGGGACGTTAGCGAAGAAACTGGATTCACGTATTGGTTACCTCTATTAACAAGAATTATCAGCATCTCTGATCGATGAGAGCGGTCTTTCAGATAATGAGCACAGTATATCATGGATTGCATGTATTGGCACTGTCTGTCGTTCGTCCGATAACCTGGCGCGTTTCTGCCAGATAAATTGCCAACACCCGGCCTGGCATCAACAGGGAGCACATCATAACCACAGCGTGCCCGAAATGCCTCTGCAAAGTCCCTGGACCATGTTGGCATCGCAGCGAGTTCATCCTGGAAGGTTCCGACGATGACGTTGCCGAAAAAGTCCCCAACGTGTTCCTCAAATGCACCATGCACCATCGTCAGGAGCGTCTGGCAGGCGGAGAAATTGAAATAGTCAAACCCACTCTCTCTGCTATAGAACAGTATGAGTCGATGAGTGCCAGATCCATGCCACGTCACTCTCTTGCCATGCACCGGGACCGGGATAGGCTCCCCGACGGGCTGGCCTTGCCCATCAATTGGGATGACGGAGGCGGCAATTGGTGTGCCAGCCTCTGGACACTCCAGCACGCCTGCCCCTTCCACGTCACAGGCGATGTGTTCGAGCGATTGTCCAGCAAATGTAGGATGTGGCGTGACAAGGCGCGCTTGCATGTTCGCGCCGGAGAAGCCGAACTGGTCATAGAACCAGAGGCGCATATCAAGTGCTCGCGCGTCTTCACAGACACCCCTGAAAATCGTCCACCATTCCTCTGAGAAGTAAGGAGGATCATCTGCATCACTGCCATACAGCGGTCCGCTTGGGGCGAGATTCATGATGAGAAGCTCGATGCACAGCGGCTCCGCAAATCGCTCAAGCTGCCAGCGGCTCCGCAAATCGCTCAAGCTGCCAGCGGAGCCGCTGTGCATCGAGCTTCTCGCCACTCCACCACCAGATAGGCACTGGGGAAAAACTACGAGGGGGCTCATCAAAACGCTTGTCAAGGTCTGTCGGCATACGTGTCCTTTCTCAGTATTTGAAGCGTGCTGTCGAGCGAGCGCGGGGGATGACTGGGACCCTGGTAGGGGTAAGCCCAGCGATGGGTCCCAGAGCCGACCTCGATGGGTATCGCATCGCTTCCGGGAAGGGTGACGCTGGCCGTGGCATTGGGCGGCACCACGACCACCACCTCGATTTGCCCTGCCTCAATCGTCCATGCGCATTCGGCTAGACCATAAGGGGTCAAGTGCCGTGCGCGTGCATACGTGAGTCCGCCACCTGGATGTGGCCGTACATCCAGGTGGCGATACCCCGGAGCAGCAGGCGTCAGACCACCCACAATACGGTGCAGCCAGTCGGCGACGGCCCCCAGGGCATAGTGGTTGAACGAGGTCATCTCCCCTGGATTGACCGAGCCGTCTGGAAGGAGGCTGTCCCATCGCTCCCAGATAGTGGTGGCACCCATCGTCACCGGATAGAGCCACGACGGGCATTCACGCTGGGTGAGCAGGTGAAAGGCAGCGTCGTACTCCCCCACGCTGCACAAAGCATCACAGATGAGCGGCGTACCCACAAAGCCAGTGCTAATGTGGTACCCTCTGCTGCGCACGAGTTCGACCAGTCGTTGGCCCGCATGCCGACGCTGCTCATCGTTCTTAAGCAGACCAAACTGCAAGGTCAGTGCATAGGCGGTCTCGGAGTCGCTCAGCACGCGCCCAGTAGGAGTCACATACTCGGCGTCAAAGGCATCCCGAATCTGGGCGGCAAGCGCAAGATAGCGTGCCTCATCATCAATCCGACCAAGAATGCCCGCCACCCGCCCAAGCAATTCTGTTGAGCGGGCGAAGTAGGCGGTAGCGACCACGTGTGGATCGGTGAGTCCAGCATTGGAATGATCCGATGATGCAGTCGGGTCGAGCCAATCGCCGAACTGAAAGCCGTGCTCCCAGAGCTGATTCTCGCCAGCCACACTTGTAATGAGATTAACCCACGCACATATACTGTCAAACTGAGCAGCCAAAATGCCTACGTCACCGTACTGCTGGTAGAGGACCCAGGGTACGATCACTGCCGCATCGCCCCAGGCGGCTGCTGGAAGGGGGCGAGTAGGCAAGACGTTAGGAACCACAAAAGGAACGATGCCTCCCGCAGCCTTCTGCTCAGCGTCCAGGTCTGCCAACCACGAAGTGAGAAAGCCAGCAGCATCGTAGAGGAAACACGCGGTAGGCGCGAATACCTGGATGTCGCCCGTCCAGCCCAGGCGTTCGTCACGCTGCGGACAATCCATCGGGATACTGAGAAAATTTCCTCGCATACTCCACACGACATTCTCATGGAACCGGTTGATGAGCGGATCCGAACACTCGAACCACCCAATGCGTTCCATATCAGAATGACAGATCACCGCGTGGATATCGTCTACCTGCAACTCGCCGGGCCAGCCTTCTTCTCTCCCTGACACTTTTTTGAGGAGAGAAAAGGAGCAAAAGGTGAAAGGAAGAGAAAAACAGGCAAACTTTCGAGGCAGATAAGGGCCTTCTGTGACCAGAAGGGGAGCAAGAAAAGCGACGAGGGGAAGAAGAGATCGTTCTCACAAGCGGAACGAAAAATTCAACATGAGGAGAACGATCTCAATGAATGCATTCAGCCCATTATGTATGGTCTGGCACCAACACGTCAAGGAGTTTTTTAGCGGGTTACACGGACATCAAAGCAAAACGCTAGCGTTGTTGGTGATGGGAGCCATCCGAGCAGAAAGTAGTGTCCTTTCCAAAGTAGCAGAAGCGTTATTAGAAGAAAGTGAGGCAAAAGCAACGAGTATTGAGCGGCGTTTAGAGCGTTTCTTAAGTAATGAGAAGATTGATCCCAAGGACACGTGGGATGCGCTTTTAGGGCAGGTGATGCCGTATTTCCGGCACCACCCTATGCAGCTGGTGATTGATCTGACGCCCTATGAAGAGCATGCACAGGTCATCTATGTGGGTCTTTTGCAGCATTCACGCGTCTTACCGTTGGTTTGGAAGGTCATGCCGGGACAAGAGACATGGGAGCAAGGATTATGGAGCTGTGTGGAGGAATTATTCGAGCGACTCGCGCCTCACCTGGAAAAGGCGCAGTGGGAGAGAGTGCGTTTGGATGCTTTGCGATGGTGAGCTTGTGTGTGAAGTATGGGTGGCATTATCTGTTCAGGATCTGCGACGAGCATACCTGTGAGCATTGGTCTCCCAACGGTCAAATCAGCCCACCTGCCCTGTCTCCGATCTGGTAAGTGAGCCTGGAAAGGGGTTTTATGGAGCTATTCGCTTGTGGCAAGAGGATCAGATCGAGACGAATCTGAGCGCGTGTTGGGACCAACAGGAAGAAAAAGCGTTGTTGGTGATTTCTGATCTGCCAGCCGGTCCCAAGCGCATCAATGACTACAAATTGCGCTGGCGGGTCTCCGCGACGTTTCAAGATCTCAAAAGTCGAGGGTGGGATTGGGAAGAAAGTCATGTTCGTCGCTTAGACCGCGTGGATCGCATGCTGTTGGTACTCTTTTTGATGGTGTGGTGGCTGGCTCATCTGGCCGCTTCCTGTATTCACCATGGAAAACGGGATCGTTATGATCGTCACGATCGACGCGACAAAGGCATCTTTCGCATTGGGAGACTCTATCTCTTGGATATTGAGCGAAAAGCCTCTCGCACCTGTGAATTGGTACATTGTTTATTATTCAGACGATCTTCTCAAGGATGGCGCTTTTCTCTGAGATTTTGAGTGATGCAGGAAACAGTGAGTGCTATTTCTCTTTTCCTGCTATGCATGCTCAAAAAAGTGTCAGGGAGAGAAGTCGACGAGCGCACCTGTGCTCTCAAAGGTCGGCAAGAGCTGGTACTCGATCATGCCAAGATCGGGCTCATTATTGGCCTTGATGGCCGTATACAACTTGTCGTATTCTGTCGGGCCTGAACCGACATTCTGCGCCGTGACATGAATGTTGGGATGGGTCTGGTTGAAGCGCGCGACCACCTTATCGATCCCTGGTATCCAGTTCCAGAAGGTCAAGTTCACCGGACCAGAGGAGGTGGTGCTCGAAGTGGTACTCCCACTGCCACCACAGGCAGCCAGGGGAGCCATGATGACCAGTGCCATGCTGACGATGGCGAATCTGAGCGCCAAGCAGCGCATCCACTGAGGAAAGGAAAAAGGTTGCATAGTCTGAGCACTCCTTTGTAAAGTAAGAGAAATTGCAGTTACACTCGCTGTCTGATCTACGAAAGCCTACCTAAAAGCCTGCACGGAACCAAATTGCTTGGATGTGTCAATGAGCTCAACAATGGGTTCGCCAGGTCCAAGAGATTGAGAAGGTTGCGTCACGGTCTTTCCCCTCCTTGGGACATACTTGAAGGACTGAACCCTACATGCTAACATCAACGACGATGAGGTGAAACGTTTCAAGTAAATATGTTCTGTTGTTAGAACCTCCTTTCTTCCAGTCAACAGACAAGGGAATCACTAGCCAATCCGAAAAAGTCATAAGGGCAAAATTTTTAGAGTCGCGAGGGATGGAGGGAAGGATGGGTTTTCTGTCCTCCTACTGTATCGAAAAAGTCCTCTAACACCAGTTTGGCCATACCAATACTCGCTCCATCTCGTCCGAGCTGACTCAAACTGATTTCTGCCACCTCGCAAGGGAGTTTGAGCGCGTATTGCCTGGTCGCCTTACGGATTTCCGCTAAAGCGAATTGACCCAGTTCCAGGCCCACCCATCCACTCAAAATAATCTGGTGCGGGTTAAACAGGTTGATCAAGTTGGCCAACCCTGCTCCCAGGTAACGAATGGTCTCGTCAAGCACCTGATTGGCAACCATATCATCGCGGCTGGCCATGTGGATCAAGGTTTGAATACTGCCAAACTCATCACCCATTTGCAATGCGGGATGGGTTGCATCAAGCTCGTGGAGACGGCGGATGATCCCCAGTGATCCCACATAGGCCTCCAAACATCCCAGGTGTCCACACCGGCAGGCCTCTCCATCCAGAGCAATAATCGTATGCCCCCATTCCCCTGCACTGTTCGTCGATCCACGATACAACTTGCCCTCATGGATAATTCCGGCACCCACCCCTGTGCCCAGGTAAACAGAAACGACGATTTCCGTCGCAAAATGCGGATTGAGGTCAATCTCGGCGAGGGCCATTGCTTTGGCACCGTTATCTAAATGCAGAGGGAATGGAAAATGGCGTGCCAACACCTCTTTCAGTGGAACAGGTTCCCATCTCCAAGCTGGAGCAGAAACAAGCTCTTCCTCGGTGTGTTCGACAATCCCAGGAAGTCCCAGACCCATCCCCAGAATCTTATCCGGCGTGATCTGCTCTTTTTGCAAGATAAACGTGACCCCTTCAATAATACGATTGACCACCTCGGTAGGGTTATTCTCCTCGCTTGACAAGGGGGAACGAAACATAGTGAGTCGGTGCAATCGCAGATCAAAGAGCCCCATCGTGACGCCGGTCTCCCCAATTTCCCCCCCAAGAACATACCCATAGTCCAGATTCAAGGTCAGAATGGCCCTCCGTCGTCCTCCCTCTGACGCTGCAAATCCAGCTTCCATCACAATGCCCTCAGCCAAAAGCTCGCTAACCACATTCGTCACCGTTCCCGCACTTAAGCCGGAACGCTGACTCACCTCAAACCGACTGGCAGCTTCACTGGTAAACAAAGCCTGCACGACGGTGCGTCGATTGATCCGTCGAAGGTCACGTGCGGTCGGATTGAGTCCCTTTGTCGGATTGAGATCCTCTCTGCTCTGCATCTCGCCATTCCCATTCATTTTAAGAGTTAAATTAAGTATTATCTTTTCAAGAGTATACTTAAGAAATCTTCGATTGTCAAGTCCTTGACGTGACCAATTTTGCGAGTTATATTAAGACTTAAAATAAGACAAAAATAGAACGAGGAACGTCTATGATTCAAGAACACGACGTGGTCATCACTCGAAAGGCTTTTCCAGCGGATTTCGTCTGGGGGGCTGCAACGGCTGCCTATCAGATTGAAGGAGCGGTTTAGGAAGATGGACGAGGTCTGAGTATCTGGGATACGTTTTCCCATCTCCCCGGCACGATAGATGGGGGAGATATGGGCTTCACTACTATGCGAAATCGGATTACCTGCCTGAGCTCAGCGATGCATCCATTGAGACGATGATCAGCTACGCAAATCGGCTGACCTCCCCGCTCACGGCTATTCTCATGGTCCAACTCGGAGGAGCCATCAGCCGTGTAGATGAGCACGCGACAGCCGCAGGCAACCGAAATGCCGAGTTCATCCTCAACATGCAAGCTTCGTGGCAGCCGCGGGACGAGCCGTCCCGACATATCCAATGGACCCGTGAATTCTCGTCAGCCATGCGCTCGTTCTCGACGGGTGGCACATATGTGAACATGATGAGCCCTGACGAAAACGAGGACCGAGTAGCTGCCGCTTACGGTGCCAACTACGACCGGTTACTAACTCTCAAGAGCAAGTACGATCCGACCAACCTGTTTAGAGTCAACCACAACATCAAACCAGAAGGAGGCAAAGTATGATACTCGTCGTTGGAGCTACCGGAAACCTCGGTGGCGCAATCACACGGATGCTTCTGGCACAGGGCCAGCCTGTGCGCATCCTCGTCCGCCCACAGTCAAACTACCAGGCACTGGCAGACCTGGGAGTCCAGGTCGTGCCAGGCGATCTCAAAGAGCGCAGTTCGCTCAATGCTGCGTGCGAGGGAGTAGATATCGTCATCTCGACCGCGAGTGGCGGCCAGCGTGGTGGGGAGGACACGGTAGAGACGGTGGACTGGGAGGGTCATCGCAACCTGATTGATGCAGCTAAAACCGCCGGAGTGAAGCAGTTCATCTTCGTGTCGGTGGCCTTCGCCGATCCGCAGAGTCCCGTTCCCATCTTTCAAGCCAAAGGCCGAACCGAAGACTATCTGCGAGAGAGCGGACTGCCCTACACCATCATTGCTCCCAATATGTTTATGGAAGTGCTGTTCGCCATGGTCGTGGGCATGCCAGCAATGATGGGAGAGCCGGTCACAATTGTAGGTGAGGGCCGCCGCAAGCACTCATCTATCTCCGCGGACGATGTGGCCGCCTTCACCCTTGCCGCCATCGGTCACTCTGCGGCCATCAATCAGAAACTGATTCTTGGTGGGCCAGAGCCGCTATCGTTCCGGGACGCGGTAGCCATCTATGAGCGCGTGCTTGGTCGCCCAATTCCACTCAGAAGTGTCGCTCCAGGTGAGCCTGTTCCAGGTCTGCCCGAGGAGATGGCCGCGTTGTTAGCCGGTCTCGATACGTTCGATTCCCCGCTGGAGATGACCAGTATGGCTCGCACCCTCGGCGTTCAACTGACTCCGCTGGAAGAGGTGGTACGTCGGACGGTCAGGAATGCGACGTCGGTTTGAGGCCATGAACAAGTGAGAAGCAACGCATTGTTCTCACTGAGACAACACACTATTGAAACGTAACCATTTTTGGAGCGTGGGGAGCTTATGCTACGACAACTGGTTAACAATTGAGTAATGCCGCCGTGAATGCGAGGCTCGCCACGATGTCCATCACGACGACACTGATGGAGGTGCCGACACCCAGAGACAAGAACCACGGCGGTGACTTCCCCACTGTCTGGTTCCTCATGCCAAGCAGCCGGTCAACGCGGTGCGCAATCGACTCGCCCCTCCCGACCAGCGTTTGCACTATTTTCGAAGGTGAGTCATCAACCAGGGAGAGCCAGACCTTCGTGAGCGCGGAAGCTAACGCGAGCGGGCGGTCCGTTGACTGTGCCACCAGATCATCAGAGGCCAGTTCTTTTTCACAGTGGAGTTGGCGATAGGCAATACGACTGGTCGGCAGGTAGAAAAAGGCATCGCGCAGCAGGAGCGCGACCCAATTCAGCAAGAAATCACGCCGACGCACGTGGACCAGTTCATGCATGAGCACTGCCTCTAATTCTTGTGCGTCAAGGTGATCAATCATCCAGGTCGAGAGCAGCATCCTCGGCCTTCGTATCCCGTAGAGCAGTGCCAATGGCCGATCTGCGCGAACGAGCTGCAAACACAGTTGGGGGAAGCCCCGCTGGTGCGCGAAGTGATCCACGAGCGCCTGAAGGTCTGGAGCTGTGATCACTTCTTGCTGCTTCATGACCCGCTCCATCAAAATGAGCCGTCCTAACCCAAGACCAAGCGCACCGACAAGAGTGCTTCCCATTAAAAGCAGAACGGTGATGTCCAACGTCGTGTCCCAGGCTAAAGCATTCGAGGCGCACTCCTGATCCAGCACATGCTGTACCCCCCCCATCAAGACGATGAGGCTAACCAGCGGTGTGATCAGGACGAGCAGGTGCATGACCAGACGCTGCGACCAGTCGCTGAAGAGATGCAAAAGGTGAAGGACCAGAACGCTGCCAAGGAGAATGACCAGGAGCATGCCTGAGAGGTAGAGCAGGGTATGCACGCTTAGTCCTCCTCCTGTTGGCGACGGTACATGATTTCTGCAAGGTACTGACGCGCCTGCTCCACTTCTTGCTTGGAGAGCTTCTCCAGTCCTTGGAGCGTGGCATCTGAGAAGCTGATAAACAGATCCTGAAGAATGTGACTAACAAACCGTGAGATGAATTCCTGCTCCGTCATCGTGGGAGTGTAAACATACGTTTGCTCGTGCTTCTCGATGCGCAGGAACTGCTTCTTCGCCAGCCGACTCATCGTACTCATGACGGTCGTATAGGCGATCTGCCGCTGTTGGTAGAGGATTTCAAATACATCTCGGACCGTTGTTCCCTGGCTAGCAGGGCGCGCCCAGATCAATTCCATAATCTGCGCTTCTAGATCGCCGAGTACCTTGCGAATGCCTGAGCGATCAGGCCGAAACGCGGTAATCTCCGGTTCAAATTCCATCACGCATCTCACCTCCTCGTAAAAATTGCTCACAATACTACTACTATACTCCAACAGGCCTTGATTTGACAAATGGCCAGGCTGTATTTTTTCGTGAGAAAACGAGCCGCCTGGCCTCAAGCAGTGGACGGCTTCCCCACAGTAGTTGGCTCCCACCATGCTAATAGTAGTGGAGTGCATGACACCAATCACCCACTAGCCCAATTGCTTTGATGGGCAGGTGCTGCCAAAGAGGGCGGATGAGTTGGCGTACGACACTTCTTCCTGGTTGATCGGGAACACTAGTCGGTTCATGTGCGACTGGAGAGACAGCCGGGCCATGTGCGACTGCCGGATAAGAGTAGCGATAAATCATCTTCGCTTCGGCACCCCACTTGCTTTTGAACTGGATAAGGCCTTGATCTCCCACGCGGACATTCCCGAAGTCGTAGCAGCGAAAGCCCTCAGCGCATGCCTGCTGAATCGCGTGCCAGTGGAGCAAATCGTTGGGTCGCAACGCGTGATCCTCCCATCGCCATCCCGTGAAGATATGGGAGATGGTTTGACCCCACTGCAGAAAAAGAAACCCGGATACCAGCCTACGGTGCCCTGCCTGGACCTGTTCGGCCAAAAGCAAGCGCAGCAATCCCTGTGGATGCAGCCGTTGCCAGGCTGGTTCGAAGAAGCGGTACGGCTTGGGCACGGCAACGAGCCTGCGCATGGTTTGCAGATACAATCCATACCATGCCCGCAAGTCGCTGATCGTCTCCGCCTCTCGGATCTGCACGCCTAACCTGGTCGCCTTGTTGACCGCCCACCTGATCCGCGCGTCCAGGCGCAAGTGGTCAGGCCGCTCTGGCAATGCCAACTCGTATGTCTCGAAGAGGGGCACACCGATGACACTCTCCACCAGCCCATCAAGGCTTGTAGATTTGATCTTGAGATGGAACTGGGCACCTGGTACGGCGCGGCTCTGTTCAATGGCAGCCTGGATGAGAGCGACCCTTGCCTGGTCGTCGTAGGCAAGCGGACCAGCGATGGGGGAGTCAAACAAGGAGGCGCAGATGTGTCCAGTACGCCATCCTCGGCGATAGAAAAGCGGGAGAACACCGCGCAACTGACCAGAGGTGTCCTCGCAGCCCAGGTGCATCGGCGTATAGCCATAGGTTTCTTCCAGCACGCCTAGCCAGGCGGGATGCTGATAAATCACGCTGGTGGGGAGGCTCTTCATCAAAGGTTCCCAGCGGGGATCGCTCTGAGGATCAACTTCGACGATGCGCCCGGCTCCTATATCACGCCTTTGATCTGTTTTCACAGAGACTTCTCCTTCTAGTGGTATATCAGTGATACGCAGTGAAAAGACTTCTCACAAGGTCTACTATGACACAGTATAGTACTACTGTCAATAGTACGTATGTGATCGTTGATGCTTTTAAGAGGGTTTACCTATGTAGAGGTGTGCTGCTGACCTGGCAGGGCGATTCTGACCAAAAGAGTCCTCCGAAATGTCCTGGTTCCTCGCTTTTGATCCTCGACAAATGAAAGTATTCATCTCAATGGCTGAAGGCGCAGGGCACTTCTCAGGAGGCTCGACAAACAGGCTTAAGAAGATTGATAGGGTCCAATATCAATTCCTTTTCCTTGTGGCCGGGAATGCCCATCAAAAGGTTCTTTTGCAAAAAATCTCGGAGGAACGTCATGGGTGGTGAAGCCCACCGCTTGTACGCTTAGGCAGCCACCGCAAATATGAATGGCAGGGATCTCAGCTACGCCCTCGATGATCACCACCTCACTTCCACTCTCCAGATGAATTGTGATGGCAGGAGTCGTCGCGAGATTCTGCGCGGCAGAGGAGAGAACGCTTTTTACATCTCGTAGGCTGGGCAATGACCTGAAGAAGTTCTTTTCGGCGTGGTATTTGAAAATAAAGCGTTTTATAGCAGATTTTAAGGCTCAGAAACCCTCTTGTTGTTACCTTATAACAAGAGGGTTTCTGCTTCGAAGGGATAATCTGACATCTATATGCTAACATGCCATTCTAATCCTGATCTTGTTCGTCTTCTTCAACCGGACGAATACCTCTATACTCGTCTAAATCAGATCGACGAAAGTACTCCCTCCTTAAGGCACCATGTTTGTAGGGCTGTAGATGAGGCTTGACGTTACGGGTAAAGGCATCCCTTGAAACCCCTAGATACCTGGCGGCCTCGGCTGCTGTATAGTATGTTTCTCCATTAATCTCTATAGGCACTACGCTTCCCTCCTAAAACATTTGTAACGGTAGTATACAACGCCCTCGGCTTTTAGGTCAATCTCAAAACTTTCAACACATATTGACAATGCGTCATTTTATATGCTACAATCATTAAAGACACATCAAACACTTTCCATGTAGAGTTATTTCGTATTGTTATATGCGTGCTAACTACAAAAATACTGGCTAATGTGGGTCTAGCACATTAGCCAGCGGTGAGAGACTAGTGCTACGTTCGTCAAATACAATGATAACAAAAACACGGAGAAATTCACCTCAATTGGCTCTACAGGCTAATCCGTTTTGTGACTACATTTAAGGAACATAGCACTAGCCGTTAAAGTCAACCTAGACTCGTCACTCGGGATGATACCTGCGTGAGGGTCAGATGTCAAGCACGCGCAAAGGAGGCGCACATGATGTTAGACGAGTTCACTCTCGCAGAACCCCTGCACCTTGGAGACGTAAGCATTACCATTGACCACGAACTCTTTGTCGATGCGATTGGCTACGGCCTCCTGTCGTACTTTGAGTCCGGTGAGTATGAGAACAAGCAGATGAGCGCACGCGACCTGCTCAATGACTTCAAGCAAACACTCAAGGAGGATGACACCCCTCTCTGCTGGCGGATTGGCTTTCTCATTGAAACGTTCGCTGGCCTGCTCAATCCTGACCTGGATGAGGATGACCCTGCACTAACCTATCTGGAGTCGCTTTCTCGCAAATGTCAGAGAAGCTATCAGTAGGTGGACATCACTCAAGAAAGGAAGGCAGCAGCATGCAACTCACTGAGCAACACGTCATTGATCGAGCCGACCCACGTTACGACGTGATTGATGCTGCTGCCTTTGCATCCAAGAACCTCTACAATGCTACCCTCTATGAGATGCGTCAAGCGTTCTTTACTGATGGTATCTATCTCACCTACAACGAGATACAGCGTCGGATGCAGTCGCATGAGGCGTACAAAGCACTACCAGCGAAGGTCAGTCAACAGGTGTTGATCCTGCTTGACAAAAACTGGACATCCTTCAAAGAAGGACTCGAAGCCTACAAAGAAGACCCGTCCAGGTTTACCGGACGACCACGCATCCCGAAGTACAAGCACAAAACTGAGGGCCGAAACATTTTGATCTACACGCTTCAGGCATTGAGTGGAGGCAGAGGGAAAGGAGCCTTACAACAAGGCATCATCAAACCATCAGGATTGGCGATCACCGTTAAGACCCAACAGAAAGCTATCAATCAGGTTCGTATCGTCCCTCGTAACGGTCATTACGTCGTCGAAGTGATTTACAGCAAAGAACCTATCCAGGCGCAAGTCGACCCTTCTTTCTGTGTTGCCATTGATCTAGGAGTCACGAATCTGGCGGCGATAACAGCAAACCGTGCGGGGTGGGTACCCCGATTGGTTAACGGTCGTCCGATCAAAGCGTGCAACCAGTGGTATAATAAACGCATGAAAGAGTTGAAGCTGTGCCTTCCTAAAGAGGACCGAGAGCGCGTCACAAAGCAAATGGAGCAGATTACCAACCACCGTAACCGGCAGATTAGCCACTACCTGCACGCGGCCAGCAAGTGCATTATTGACTTCCTGGCAAAAGAGGGGGTAGGAACCATCATCGTTGGGAAAAATCCGCTCTGGAAGCAAGAGACGGGCATGGGGAGACGCAACAACCAAAATTTCGTGAGCATCCCACATGCACGCTTCATCGAGATGCTCACATACAAAGCTTCCCTCGTTGGCATCCAGGTAAAAGTTCAAGAAGAGAGCTATACCAGCAAAGCTAGCTTTCTTGATCTGGACCCGATCCCTACCTACACACCCAATGATGAGACAGAGTACCTCTTTAGCGGAAAGCGGATTGGCAAGAGAAACCGCTTGTACCGCACAAAAGATGGACGTAAGATCTGTGCGGATGTGAACGGCTCCTACAACATCTTGCGCAAACGTAAGCCTGATGCATTTGCTGATGTAGGTGCAAAGGGAAGAGCGGCCTATGTAGTTCAGCCCTTACGGTTAGCAGTAGCCGTCTAAATCAAACAAAAACTATAGCGTGTGTGATAAAACGCTATAGTTTTTGGAACTATTCTACTTGAAGAGAGCTTTGTTTTAACGATGAGCCATTCCTGGAAGGATTGTGAATGGCCCATTTGTAGAGTTTTTAAAGCAACACCACGAGGAAAGGCATGCCATTAACACATTCAGAACATACCGCCGATACGTTGCGCGTCGCGCTCATCGGCTATGGACTCGCAGGTTCGGTATTTCACGCTCCACTTATTGCCGCAACGCCGGATATGAGCATTACGGCTATTGTGACGAGTTCGCCCACACGACAGCAGCAGGCGCGACAGGATTTCCCTTCGGCGGAGGTCCTCACGAAGGTAGATGCGCTCTGGTCGCAAGCCTCACATTACGACCTGGTTGTCGTAGCATCGCCTAATCGTACCCATGTTTCTCTGGGTATTGCCGCACTGAATGCCGGACTGCCGGTGGTAATCGATAAACCTCTGGCCGCAACAGTAGCCGATGCAGAGCGGCTAATTGCCACCAGCAAGAAAACGGGCAAGCTGCTGACGGTCTTCCAGAACAGGCGCTGGGATAATGATTTTCTGACCGTACGCCAGTTGGTCGCTGCCGATATGCTTGGTTCTATTACGCGCTTCGAGTCACGCTACGAGCGCTATCGTGCTGAGCCACGAGCTAATGCCTGGCGTGAATCAGCAACTACAGAGGATGCGGGTGGACTGCTTTATGACCTTGGGAGCCACCTCATTGACCAGGCTGTACAGCTTTTTGGTCGACCACTACAAGTTTACGCGGAGATGGAGAGGCAACGTCCAGGTGCCCATGTAGACGATGATACGTTTGTGGCACTTACCTTTGCGCATGGCATTCACGCACATTTATGGATGAGTGTTGTAGCCAGAATAGCGGGGCCACGAATACGTTTGAGTGGATTGCGCGGCACCTATGAGAAATGGGGATTGGACCCGCAGGAAGATGCTCTCCGTACAGGCATGCGACCAGGAGATGCAAACTGGGGAAAAGAAGCGCGCGAGCAGTGGGGCAAACTCTCTACAGATATTGGTGGCGTGCATATCGATGGCACCATAGAAACACTCACTGGCAGCTATGAAAGCTACTATGCCCTCTTGCGTAAAGCACTCTTAATAGGTGGACCTGCGCCCGTTGATCCGGCTGATGCAGTGCTCACATTGCGAGTTATTGAAGCTGCACAACAAAGTGCAAGCAGTAGGAGCATTGTGAAACTGGAGACATATCCTTTTTAACATCTTTACAAAACATTCCGCCAAAACACCCAAAAAACACCTGTAGGATAACCTGCTCGCAACCTCTTCGATGTATACTGAGTCAAAGGGAGAGCAGTAAAAACATTGTGCCTGTTTGAATTGGCTGCTGCCTAACCCTTTCAAACAGACTCTTGGTTTGCATCAAGTATACAAACGTTCGTAAATTTACGATATCGCATCTACTCACACAGAAAAAATTCCTTATTAGAAACAGTTATTATCAGCACAAATACTTAAATAGATCCTTTTCGATTTTTGGATATATAGAATCATCACAACTAGATGAAAGCTGAAATCTGCTTCATCAGGGAAAAGACAACCGCACATAGACGGGCAATTGTATTAAGCAGCGGTGGTTAGTGTGATTGCTTCAGGTCAATTGGCACAGGGGGAGCAAGTTGATTCATTCGAGCGACGTTTTGCGGAAATGTGTGGCGTACGTGAGGCCGTAGCCGTTTCATCTGGAACAGCAGCACTCCATCTCGCCTTATTAGCTCATAATATTGGCCCTGGTGATGAGGTTATCACCACAGCTTTTAGTTTTGCCGCTACTGCTAATACCATCCTACTCGTTGGTGCTACGCCTGTATTTGTTGATATTGAGCGAGACACCTACAACATCGATCCTGCGCTCGTTGAGGCCGCCATCACGCCACATACCAGGGCTATCTTGCCTGTTCACCTCTATGGTAATCCTTGTGACATGAGGCGACTGGAGCAACTCGCCATCGCTCATAACCTGGTCATTATCGAAGACGCATGCCAGGCACACGCGGCAAAAATTGGTGACAGGACCATCGGTGGGTTTGGCACTGGCTGCTTCTCATTCTATCCCACCAAGAATATGACGACAGGTGAAGGGGGAATGCTCACAACCAACGATCCTGTTGTCTCCCAAAGGGTGCGTCTCCTACGTAATCATGGACAACAAACACGCTACTGTCACACAGCGATTGGCTATAACATGCGTATGACAGAGATACAGGCAGCTATTGGCCTCGTACAGATGAGAAAACTAGAACAGTTCACCGAGCAGCGCATCTCTAATGCACATTTTTTGACGGAGCATCTCAGTCAAGCACTCCAAACACCCGGATCGCGCCCAGGGCATCGTCATGTCTATCATCAGTACACAATCCGTGTCCTGGACCCTGACAATCGCGACCAATGGGCGACGAAGTTGCATAAGCGGGGAGTCGGTACAGGGATTCATTATCCCACACCGATTTACCAGCAGCCTTTCTATCGAGACTCCATATCACGATTCCGCATCTCGCCTCCAGGTAGAACGGCAAATACACAATGCGATACGTCTGACCTTCACCTACCTGAGACAGAGAAGGCAGCGAAACAGGTACTATCACTCCCGGTCCATCCTGCTCTCAGCAAGGATGACCTCTCAACAATTGTCAGGGAGGTACTAACATTATGCAATTGAAAGTTGCAGTAGTCGGTGCAGGATCAATGGGGATGAATCATCTACGAATATTGAATGATCTCGACGATGAACAAACTCGGCTTGTGGGTATCGCGGAAACACACGAAGCAGCACTAGAACAGGCTACACATCGCTTTCACCTGGCAGGCTACACGGATTATCGCCAGATGGTTGAGGAGACGCATCCAGATCTTGTGGCAGTGGTTGTACCTACACATCTGCACTTTGAGGTAGCATCCTACCTTCTTGATCGAGGCGTTCATGTGCTCGTTGAAAAGCCTATAACCAGTACCATTGATGAAGCACTTGCACTTGTTGAGCTTGCTCGCCTACGAAATGTCAAGCTTGCAGTTGGGCATATCGAAAGATTCAATCCTGCCATTATTCAGTTGAAACGGCATCTTGTCGCTGGCGAACTGGGTCAGATTTTTCATCTCCATGCTCGCAGACTTGGCCCATTCCCACCTCGTATACGTGATGTTGGTGTGACACTCGACCTTGCCACCCACGATATTGATGTCATGCGTTATCTAACAGATGCAGAAGTTGAACAGGTCTATGCGGAAACTCAGCGTCACATCCATAACACTTATGAGGATTTATTGCTTGGTATCCTGCGCTTTAGCAATGATGCCATAGGTATGCTCGATGTAAATTGGTTGACACCCACAAAAGTGCGGGAGTTGAGCATTACTGGAGAAAAAGGGATGTACCTTGTCAACTATCTCACTCAGGATGTGTATTTCTATGAAAACGACTATACGCCGACGAATTGGGAAGCCCTGCGTTCTATCAGCGGTGTCAGCGAAGGAACAATGACACGTCTCAAGGTCCATAAAATGGAGCCTCTACGCTTAGAGTATGAAGACGTGTTCGCCGCGATACGCAACGATACGGCACCAACGGTTACTGGCGACGATGGTATAGCAGTCTTGAAAATCGTACTCCAATTATCAGAAGCGACACATCGGCGTGAGAGCAGAAGTCAGAGTACATATGTATCTATAGAGGTAGAGGCCTGATGTCACACTATGGCTTGTTTACAGTTGCAGTAGTCGGTCTGGGCAAGATCGGGTTACCGCTCGCCGTGCAGTACGCGCTTCATGGAAAATATGTGATTGGTTGCGACATCGCCTCCTGGGTGGTTGACATGATCAATACTGGTCAATCGCATGTTCAGGAGGAAGCGGAGTTGACGACTGAGCTTCCACATCTGGTTCACGAAGGTTTACTTTCAGCCACCACCAATACAACAGAAGCAGTGCGCCGGGCTGATGTTGTGGTAGTCATCGTACCAGTTGCGATTGACGCAAAGCAGGAAGTGAACTTCCACGCGATTGATGCTGCTACGGCTGCCATCGGAGCAGGTTTACAGCCAGGTACACTTGTCGTCTATGAAACGACGCTTCCAGTAGGTACTACTGCTCATCGGTTCTGCCAGATGCTTGAACAGGCGTCAGGACTTACAGCGGGTCAAGACTTTTTTCTTGCCTACAGTCCAGAGCGAGTATCATCAGGACACATCTTTCGTGATTTGCGCACTTATCCTAAAGTCGTAGGGGGTGTTAATGAGCAAAGCACGGCTGCTGCCGTCAGGTTTTATCAGTCCGTACTTGATGCATCAATTATCACTATGTCATCGGCGGATGAAGCTGAATTTGTTAAGCTCATCGAAACAACCTATCGTGATGTCAATATTGCATTAGCTAATGAATTTGCCTGTTATGCTGATGTCTATGGGCTTAATGCCGCTGCCGCGATTGCGGCAGCCAATACGCAGCCTTATTCGCATATCCACACTCCGGGGATTGGTGTTGGTGGACATTGTATTCCCGTCTATCCGTACTTCCTTCTCGCTGGAGTAGAAAACAAGCATAGACGCATGCATGATGTGGAACCACCAGAACTTACATTACCGCGCTATGCACGGCACATTAACGATGCAATGGCAGAGTATGCGGTACAACGACTACAAGCCACTATCGGATCGTTAGCTCATCAATCCGTACTCATTCTTGGAGCGGCTTATCGAGGGGATGTGCGTGAAGTTGCCTTCACAAGTGCGAATCTCCTCCAGAAGGCTCTCTTAGCGTATGGAGCCGATGTGTATACAGATGACCCGCTATTTAGCCCCGATGAGTTGCGTACACTGGGCTATACTCCTCTCGCTTCCGGCAGAGAGAACGAGATTCGCGCCATCATTCTACAGGCGAATCACCATGCATACCAATCGCTTGACTTTAGCCGCTTTAGTTGCTGCCAGGTTGTGCTTGACGGTCGCCAGGCACTCCACCGCGAAAAGATTGAAGCGCTTGGTATGCGCTATATCGCCATTGGGGACGGCAACTATAAACAAACATACAAAGGGACAGATGAGCAGCAGGTTTTCTCCTCGGTTTTCTTCGAAAGAGGGCAAAGATGACACGCATACTCTTTATTACACCTTACTATCCTCCTGAAAAAGGAGCAGCAGCGGTACGTATCAGCGAAACAGCCGCACGCCTGGTAAGACGAGGGCATCAGGTCACGGTTTTAACGACGCTTCCCAATTATCCAACTGGGATCGTGCCAGAGGAATATCGTGGTCATCTTCTACAAGAAGAGGAGATAGATGGAGTACGTGTGATACGTTTCTGGAGTTATACCAGCCCGAACAAGGGTTTTCTACGTCGTGTCCTGGCTCAACTTTCTTTTGGCTGCCTCGCTCCCCTGCTCGGCGGGAAAGCGACCGGTGACGCAGATGTAATTATCGTTGAGTCACATCCGCTCTTTAATGCCATTGCAGGACGCATATTAGCAAATTTGAAACATTGCCCGTTCATCTTTATGGTCTCCGATCTCTGGCCTGCATCAGCAGTCGAATTAGGAGTGTTACGTAATAAAGCCTTGATCCGGCTTGCAGAATGGCTAGAGCGATCGACGTATGAGCGAGCAAGCCTGATCTGGGCTCTGTCAGCAGGCATTCGTGACGGAATCATGCAATGTGGCATCCCGCAAGAACGTGTTTTTCTCTTGACGAACGGTGCTGATCTCAGCAAATTTCGTCCATTGCCGCAAATACAGGCTCGTACTGAGCTTGGGTGGGATGATCGCTTTACGGTTCTCTACGCAGGCAACTTTGGACTTTCTCATGGATTAACGACGGTACTTGAAGCGGCCAGGCATATACAGGATCGTGCAGATATACATTTTATTCTCGTGGGTGATGGTGCTGAAAGGGCCGATTTGCTAGAGAAAGCGCAGCAATGGAACCTCAAGAATGTCACCTTCTTAGATGCGCAACCACATGATCGCGTGCCGCTAGTTTTAGCCGGAGCCGATGTTTGTCTGGTTCCTATGCGAAACCTGGCATTGTTTGAAGGTAGGCTGCCTTTAAAAATGTTTGAAGTGATGGCCTGCGCTCGTCCCATTTTGTTAGGGGTGGAAGGCGAAGCACGCCGGATTGCTGAGTATGAGGCACATGCAGCTATATATGTAGAACCAGAGAATGCAGAAGCATTAGTAGCAGGGATTCTCTACTTACAGGAGCACCCAGAAGAAGCAAGGGTATTAGGGTTACAGGGTCGTGTCTACGTGGAGGCGAATTATGATCGAGATCAACTAACAACCGAACTTGATGTTCATATCGCAGAATTGCTTAGAAAAAAGATGCCTGCCCCTCCATCAAAAGAGAAGGGAGAAAAACATGCAGTCCAATCTTGAATCAGATATACCCACAGTCTCTGCACAACATATAAAAGAGCAAGAGGCTTTACCAGTAAACGACAAAAAACTGAAAGGTTTAATCACTGGCCAGCAAGGGATACGAGGACGGCAAAGACTTTCATCAACAGCATGGTATCTTATTCTCGTGCTAGGTGATGTGTTTTTGCTCATGACCTTATTAGGATTGTTGCTCTTCTTCCACCCCTTGCCTCAGATGCCAACGAGCGTATTCGGTATACGGGAAATGGAACTCATATGGATATGTCCGGCTCTGGTATCCTGGAGTCTTGCAGTTAATATGACTCAGGCGCAGAAGCTGAACTACGCATCGAATCGCTTTAAAGGCCCATGTTGTACATTATTTGCCCTTTTACTCATGTGTGTCTTCTGGATGCTACTCTCATATATTCTGCCTGGTCACGAAGCTATGGCTTTAGCGAAGTTAGAATGCTTATTCCTGGGATTTGCGATACCTACCTTTATGATTTGGCGCTTCATGTTTGCCGAAATCAAGCACTTGCCGCGTTTCCACAGCCGGGCGGTCATTGTTGGAGTCAACCCTGCTGGTGAGATTGTGGCTAGAGAATTACAGAATTCCAGAAGTGCCGATATCAGTATCCTGGGCTATATTGGTGAAAACACTGACGAGCAAGAGTATCAAGGTGCATTGCCCATCCTGGGTGATGGAAGTGCTCTACGCTATTTAGCGTATCATGGCTTGATTGATATGATCATCATAACACTTGAGTACGGCAAGAATCCTGGCCTGCTGAAAGACGCGACCGATGCGGCACAGTTTGGTATATCCGTGCTACCTATGGCAGTGGTCTATGAGAACAGTACAGGCAAAATTCCTGTAGAATATGTTGGAGATCAATGGTATGCGGCTCTGCAATCAGAGCAAATCTTATCTCCCTTCTACCTCTTTTGGAAGAAAGCTTTAGATCTGACCTTTAGCGTCTGTGGCTTATTGATTCTGTGCCCGATATTGCCTTTGATAGCGCTCATCATCTACCTTGACTCTCCAGGCTCAATTTTTTACAGCCAGGAGCGCGTCGGATTTCGTGGAAAAGTATTCCACATTTACAAATTTCGCACAATGCGCCCTGACGCCGAAAGGGAGGGACATGAGATATGGGCAGCCGCATCAGATCAACGGAGAACGCGGGTCGGACGCATCATGCGTGCTACCCATTTCGATGAAATACCACAACTCTTCAACATTTTGCGTGGTGACATGAGCCTGATAGGCCCAAGACCAGAACGGGCGGCCTTCGTCAGAGAACTGGAAAAGACCATTCCTTTCTATGGTCATCGTCTGGCAGTCAAACCTGGATTGACGGGCTGGGCACAGGTGAAGTATCGCTATGGTAGGAGCGGTAATGACTCATTGATCAAGTTGCAATATGATCTTTACTACATCAAAAGACAGTCTTTTATGCTTGATTTGTTTATCATATTGAAAACAGTAGGAGAAGTGCTATCTCTGCGTGGAGCATAGCATATTCACATATCGCTCGCCGACCCGCGTAGGGACAACCATAAGGGATTGTCCCTATGACATTTTCCCTGGTTACGGGACCAGATGTTGTGAAAGAGGAGTGAGATGACGTTTGAACAATTTTATAAGGCATTAATAAAACGATGGGGTATCGTTGTAATCTGCTTTTTATTTGTAGGACTGGGAGCATATATTGGCAGTAGCAAGTTTATAAAGCCAACCTACCAGTCAACTGTCCTGGTAGAGGTTGTTATTCGTTCTGGGGGCGATCCATTAGTTAATGACAACATACTTGCAAGCCAGCAACTTTCTGAGACGGAAGCAAACCTGGCTACCACCTATCCGGTGCTTAGTGCGGTTGTCTCTCGCTATCCTGGGCTCTCGGTCGATGATCTGGACAAAGAAGTGACCGCAACGGCCAGATCCAATACACCACTTTTTGAAATTAATGTCCTGGACCACGATCCAATACGGGCAGCCAACCTTGCCAATGATATTGCAGCGACACTCATCAAACAGCAACTCCAGTTGACACAACCAACACCTACGCCAGTTGTTCCTACGCCGGGTGCTCCCGCACAAAATAAAACTACGCAGAATAAAACTACACAGAATAATTTCCTGATCATAGCTCAGTCTGCGCGGCCTGCTTCAACCCCTGCACGTCCCAATAAACTCCTCAACACCGGTGGAGGACTATTGATAGGCTTGTTGTTAGGAATGATACTGGCAATGCTTCTGGAACTGTTGGACACACGTATCCGCACAAAAGAGTCTCTCGTATCATTGCTTGGTTGGTCAGTTTTATGTACGATCTGGCAAACAGCAGGTAAAGGGAGTGGGGCTCAATCAATCAATTATAACGCCAATGCTGATTCCTATGGTACCTTACGTACGAATATGGGATTTGTAGCACTGGACAAGCCATTACACACTCTGGTGGTCACAAGTAGTACTCCAAATGAGGGTAAGAGTCTTGTCGCAACCAATCTAGCAATTAGTATGGCTAAATCCGGTAAAAATACGCTTCTCATCGACGCAAACCTGCGCCATCCAACGCTGTACGAATACTTTGATATTCCGGCTCACGCAATGGGTTTCAGTAATGCCGTCTTAGCTTTCAGAACGCCGACGACGAACACATCTGCTTATCGGCAGTCCTCTCTTTCTATACCCTACAATGGGCAACCAGGCACATCCGCCAACCAACTTTCTCTCATTCCATTCATTCGACCAGTGAACATTCCAAATCTAGGGGTCATGCCATCAGGACCGCTACCGCCGAATCCGTCAGAGCTACTTGACTCAAAGCCGATGCAACTCTTCTTTACCGCACTCAGCCGTAGTGGAGCTGAGGTAGTGATCTTTGATGCACCTTCTGTACCGGGCTTGTCGGATGCCCTGGTTCTCGCATCGAAGGCCGACGGCACACTCGTAGTAGTTGATATCAATTGTGCCAGAAAAGGAAATCTCAAGCAGGTGAAAGAGCTGCTTGAGCAGGCAGGTGCTCACGTTCTTGGCTGTGTTGTGAATAAAGAGCATCAGAAGCGCAAAGACACCCCTTACAAGCTCGTTCCCTATAGCACTGGCAGATGGAATGATAGGGACAATTATGACAGAGAAGATGTGCGTCGCTCTACT
>WNGE01001908.1_pt1 | contig 25962 bp, 20 predicted proteins | sample 5400651 | NCBI WGS metagenome assembly WNGE01 (sample SAMN13153370, study PRJNA577476) | soil metagenome | isolation source: 60 cm soil or saprolite under grassland replicate 2 | place: USA:California | collected 2016-06-15 | reverse complement strand
GCCGGCGGCGAAGCGATGGCGCTGGCCGGCGACGTCTCCGACCCTCAAGCGGCGCGGCGGCTCGTCGAATCAACCGTGGCCGCGTGGGGACGCCTCGACATCCTCGTCAACAACGCCGGGATCTGGGAGGAAGACCGGGCGGGCGAGGGGGACGTGGCGGCGTGGGACCGTACTCTGGCGATCAACCTGCGCGGAGCCTTCCTCGTGACGGACACGGCCGTGCCGCATCTGGAGAAGACGCAGGGCTGCATCCTCTTCGTCTCCTCCACCGCGGGTCAGCGCGGCGAGGCGGGACACTCCGCCTACGCCACGACCAAGGGGGGACTCGTCTCCTACACGAAATCCCTCGCGACGGAGCTCGGCCCGCGCGGCATCCGGGTCAACTGCGTCGCGCCGGGATGGGTCGAGACAGACCTGACGCGCGAGGCTCTCGCGGACACCGGCCGCCGGCGTGACATCGAGGCTTCGATCCCGCTTGGCCGGGTGGCGCAGCCCGCCGATATCGCCGGGCCGATCCTGTTCCTGGTCTCCGACCTCGCCCGCCACGTTCAGGGCGAGGTCTTGAACGTGAACGGGGGGAGCGTCCTGATCGGATAAGTGCGACGTTCTACGTGCGACGTTCGGCGTTGAAGGCCGTGAACTATCCTGGGTGCAAACGTAGAACGTAGAACGTAGAACGTAGAACGTAGAAACTCGCATTCGAGGAGAGATGGAAAGACTCGACCGGAAGGACCTTCGTTTCATCCTGATCTGCATTGCCGTCATCGCGGCGGGTGCGTTGATAACGCTCGCCCTTTTCCGGCGCGCTTTTCCCGAGGCGTCCATTGAGTTTCGCGTCAACCGGGAGGAGGCGCGCGCGGTCGCCGAGAAGGTCCTGCGGAGCCGGGGCCGTGACCTGGCTTCGCAACGGTTCGCGGGCCGCTTCGGCGTGGAGGAAGTGCCGAAGGTCTACCTCGAGAGGGAGCTCGGGCTCGAGACCGCCGGCCGTTATTACGGCAAGGACGCGAAGGTCTGGCGGTGGGAGATGCGCTGGTTCCGGTCGGGCGTCAAGGAGGAGGAGCGCGTTGCGATCACGCCGCTGGGAGACCTAGCGTCTTTCGAATCGGTTCGCAGGGACGACGCGCCCGGGCCGCGTCCCTCCCGCGATGAAGCGCGCGCCATTTCCCTGCGCTTCCTCGCCTCGCGCGGCCTCGCGGCGAACCTCGAGCCGATCGAGGCCACGCCCCTTTCCCGTCCCGCGCGGACCGACTGGACCTTCGTGGACGAGAGAAAGGGCTTCAAGATGGGGGGGGCCACCGTCCGTTACGCGACGACGGTCTCGTCCAACGAGGTCACGGCGTTCAAGGAGTACGTGCACGTCCCGGAGGCATGGACACGGGCGTACGAGAAGCTGCGCTCGAAGAACAACACGGCCAACCTCGTCGGGAACTTCGCGCTCTTCGTCACGTTCCTCGCGATGATCGCCGTGCTGATTACGAAGCTCGTGCGCAAGGACATTCCGTGGAAGCTCGTGGCCGGATTCGGGGTCGTCGCGTTCCTGCTGTCCCTCCTCTCGACCTTCAACGGGATTCCCTTGAGTCTCTTCCATTACGACACGGCGAGCCCGCTGTCGGGGCACCTGGCCAGGGAGATGATTCTGGGTGTCCTCGGCGCGGTGGCCATCGGGGCCTCGATCGCGCTGGTCGTGGCGTCGGCCGAGCCGATCTACCGGGAGCGTTTTCCAGGCCACCTCTCCCTGCCTGGATTGCTCTCGGCGCGCGGGCTGCGCTCGAAGGGATTCTTCCGGGGCCTGCTTCTGGGTTATGCGATGACCGCGTTCTTCTTTGCCTACCAGGCGGTCTTCTATGTCGTGGCCGCGCGCCTGGGCGCCTGGGCGCCGGCGGAGATCCCCTACGACGACATCCTGAATACGGCGCTGCCATGGGCCACGGTCCTCTTCATCGGGTTCCTGCCCGCCGTGCTCGAGGAGGGATCCAGCCGCCTCTTCTCGATCTCCTTCCTCGACCGCCTGGGGGCCGGCCGGATCGTCGCGGTCGTTCTGCCCGCCTTCATCTGGGGCTTCAACCACGCGGCTTATCCGAACCAGCCCTTCTACATCCGCGGACTCGAAGTGGGTCTCGTCGGCGTGGCCATCGGCTTCCTGATGCTCCGCTTCGGCGCGCTGCCGCTTCTGGTCTGGCACTTCACCGTGGACGCGCTCTATACGGCGCTCCTCCTGCTGCGCTCGCACAACGCGTATTACGTCCTGACGGGCGGCGTGTCGGCGCTGATCCTCCTGCTGCCCCTGGCGGTCTCGCTCTTCCTGTACTGGCGCAAAGGGGGCTTCGCGCCGGCGGCGGGCTTGACCAACGGAGATTTGGGCTTCATCCCAGTGCCTCCCTCTCCGGCTCCCCCGACAGAGAGCGTCGCTCCCCCTCGTCCGGTTCCGCGCCGGGTTCTCACCTCGCTGGCGGCCGTGGCCGTTCTTCTCGCCGCAGCGTTTCTCGCGCCGGTCGATCCCAACCGCCGCGTCGTCGAAGACTCGACCGGGCGGTCGAAGGCCGCGGCCATTGCGCGCGCGTTCCTGCTCGCCAACGGAGTCGTTCCCGAGCGCTATCACGAGGTCGTTTACCCGGGGACCGGCTTCGCCGACGACGAGGACATGCGGGAAGCCAATGCGCAGGAAAACGGCGCGATTTCAGCGTTCTCGGAAGGGGCCGCGAGATACGTCTTCTCGCAGGGAGGAGCCGCCGGCTTCCGCAAACTCGTCGAAGACCGCCTGCCGCTCGATTTCTGGGCGGTCCGCTACTTCGAGGCCGAGAAGAAAGAGGAGTGGAAGGTGCTGGTGGACTCGCGGCGGTCCCGCGTCATCGGCTTCGTCAATCCGAAAGAAGAGACGGCGCCCGCGGCGCCTTCTCCCTCGTCGGAGGAGGCGAGGCGGCGAGCTCTCGAGGCCGCGGGGAAGCTCGGCTATCCGGCGGCCGCCTATACGGTCGTGGATCTGGGCACCCAGAATCGGCCCAAGCGCGTGGACACGACTGTCGTGCTCGAGACGAGTCCCCCGGGCGTCGGCCAGGCGCGGCCGAGGATTCGGGCCATCTTCCACGGGGCACGGCTGGCGTCGCTGCTGCCGTCGGTGCTTGTGCCGGAAGACTTCCAGCGCGCGTATCGCAAGAGGCTTGCCATAAGCTGGTTGCTCGTCGGAGCGAAAGTCGCGGCCATTGGCGGCGTGGTCGGCGTCAGTTTCCTTCTCTTTCTGCGTATCGTGCGCGGTCCCGAGTTTCGCTGGAAAACGCTCCTCGTTCCCCTGGCGATCGTGGCGCCTCTGGGCGCGGCGGGTGTCGGCAACAATTTCCCCGCTCTGTTTCGCGCCTACCCAACTCAGATTCCGCTTGGGGCTTTCGAGTTCACGGTCGTGATCCTTCTCTTGATCATCCTGATCCTGTTCCTCTGCGGACTCGCGATTTCCTTCGTGCTCTTCTCGGGCGCCCGTCCGGGATGGCGGCGGGCGAGGCTTTCCGGCTCGCTCTCGGACGCCGGGATGCGGGGCGCGGTGGCGGCGCTCGGCCTGGCCGGTCTCGCGCGTTGGGAAGCTCTCGTGGCAGCCCGTTTCCCGGCGGTCTTCTCCTTCGATCCTTCGTTGCCCGACTCTCTCCAGACCGCCTTCCCGGCGGTGGCGGTCCTGTGGAGCGCCGCGCGGAGCACGGTCGCGGCTGCGACCGTCGCCGCCGTTGTGGCGTTGGCGCTGCCGCATCCCGTTTTCCGGAAACCGCTCGGACGGTCACTCGCGGTCCTGACGGTTTTCTTTGCGCTCGTCCCGTCCTCGTTCCACTCGGCGCCGGAGTTCCTGGCCTCCTTCGTTCCGCCGCTGCTGATGCTGGCGTATCTGGCGGTCGTCGCGTTCTGGCTCCTCAAGGATCACGTGGGCGCGTGGGTGCTCTTCGGCGTCCTGACCTTCGGCGGCCGGGCAGCCGCGGCTCTCCTCGTGCAGCCGGCGCGCGCCGATCAGGTCTCGGGTTGGACGGGCCTGCTGCTCGTTCTGCTTGCCGCGATGGCGCTGCTCGCCGGCCGCCGTCCCGGGCCGCCGGAGGCATCCTTCGAGGCGGCGCCGCCACAGGAGAGTTAACCCGCATTATTCATGATCGACTCCGGCCGCCGCTCCGATCCCGGGGGTTCAGGGGGCGCCACGCGCCCCCTGCGCATGGATGCCCGCCGATACGGCGTCAGCGCTCCTCTGCGATGCCCGGGCATCGCCGTCGTCGCGCTTCCTTGTCTCGACGAAAAATCTCTGTCGCCGACAACGTGTTCCCGACTGCAGTCAACGGTCTTCTGTCGCAACGTTCTTAGGCGCAGAATGTTGCCCGCGTTTCGGCCGGGTGACCATGAATAATCCGGGTTCATGAACCGCGCGGCGATCGTCGGAGCGCTCTGCTGCTGCGGCCTGATCGTTCCGGCCCCGGCTCGACCTGCGGACCCGGGCGCCTCCGCGGTGCGCGATCGGGTCCGCTCGTACCGCGCGGCGCACGAGGCGGCCATCGTCGGGGAGCTCGCCGGCCTCCTTTCGCTTCCGAACGTGGCGTCGGATACGCCGAACATCGAAAAGAACGCCGAGAGGATCGTCGCCGCCTTGCGCAAGCGAGGCGTCTCGACGGAGCTGCTGCGCCTCCCGGGCGCGCCGCCGGTCGTCTACGGCGAGCTGGCCGTCCCGGGCGCGACGCGCACGGCGATTCTCTACGCGCATTACGACGGCCAGCCGGTCGTTGCCTCGCAGTGGGCGAGCGACCCCTGGACACCCGTCTGGCGCGACAAGGCGCTCGAAGAGGGGGGCCGCGAGATTCCGCCGGAATCCGTCCGGCCTCCGATTAATCCGGAGTGGCGGATCTACGCCCGCTCGGCGAGCGACGACAAGGCGCCGATCGTCGCACTGCTCTCGGCATTGGACGCCCTGCGCGCCTCTGCGATCCCGCTATCCGTCAACCTGAAACTCTTCCTCGAAGGGGAAGAGGAGGCCGGATCGCCGCACCTCCCACAGCTGCTCGAGGCGCACGCCGGCAGGTTGAAGGCCGATCTGTGGCTCCTCTTCGACGGGCCCGTGCACCAGACCCGGCGGATGCAGATCTACTTCGGCGCTCGCGGGGTCGTCGGCGTCGAGATCACGGCGTATGGGGCCACGCGGCGATTGCACAGCGGCCACTATGGCAACTGGGCCCCGAACCCGGTCGTCGAGCTGGCGAACCTGATCTCCAGCATGAGGGACACGGACGGGCGCATCCTGATCCCCAACTTTTCCGACGATGTCCGGCCGCTGACCGAGACGGAGCGGCGCGCGCTCGCGGCGGCCCCCAACGTGGACGCGAGGATGCGTTCGGAGCTGGGTCTCGCGCGCAGCGAGGGGGGCGGCGAGAGCCTGCTCCAGACGCTGATGCGCCCGGCCCTTAACCTGCGGGGGTTGAGCGGGGGCGACGTCGGCTCCCGGGCCACCAACTCCATCCCGACCGAGGCGACCGCTTCGATCGACTTTCGGCTGGTGCCCGACCAGACGCCGGAAAGAGTGCGGGCGCGAACGGAGGAGCACCTCCGGCGGCAGGGCTACACGATCGTGCGCGACGCGCCCGATCTCGACACTCGGCGCAGGACGCCACGGCTGCTGCGCGTCGTCTGGGACTCAGGTTATCCGGCCGCGCGGACCTCGATGGACCTGCCCGTGTCCCGCGCCGTCGCCCGCGTGATCGAAGAATCCGCGGGTGGACCGATCGTCGAGCTCCCGATGCTCGGAGGAAGCGTGCCGATGTACCTCTTCCTGGGCAAGCTCGCGACTCCCGTCGTTGGCATTCCGATCGTCAACCACGACAACAACCAGCATGCCGCCAACGAGAACCTGCGCCTGCAGAATCTCTGGGACGGCATCGAGACCTGCGCTGCCCTCCTCGCGCGCCTCGGCTACGTCTGGCGCTGAGGGTAGAGTTTCAGGTTTCAAGTTTCAAGTCTCAGATCGCTTGGGGCCACTTGAGACCTGAAACCTGAAACTTGAAACCCCTCAAGATCCGGTGGAGTGGTAACGGGCGACGCCGTTCTTCCAGAGAGAGAGTGCGAGGGTCGCGGCCACGGCGGCCACGAGAGGCACCGCCCAGAACTCGCGCAGGAATTCCGGCCGGTGGAGGAAACGGGTGGTGGGATAGAAGGAAGCGAAGGCGAACGGGATGACGAAGGAGAGAGCGAAGCGGACCCAGGCGTCGTAGATCGTGAGCGGGTAGCGGCCGAACTGCATCAGGTTGAAGACCGGCGGTGAGATCCCGATCCGATCCTCGATCCAGAAAGAAGTCGCGGTCAGACCGATGAAGATGGCCAGATACACGAGAGCGCCGCAGAGAGCCCACACGACGAAGAGCGTCACATCCAGCGGGCCGAACACGAGGCCGAGCCGCCGCGACGCCCAGACGATCGCGAAGAGGCCGGTCGCCGTCTCCTGCATCGACTCCAACCGGAACGACTCGAAAAGGACCTGGAAGATGGAAGAGACCGGCCGGAGCAGGACACGGTCGAAACGCCCCTCGATCAGATACCGATCGGCGAAGAGGTACAGGTTCCAGGAGAAGACGTTGAAGATACCGAGCGGGATGAGCGAGAACCCGTACAGGAAGACCATCTCCTCGAACGTCCATCCCTTCACCGCCGGGACCCTCGAGAACACGATCAGCAGAAATCCGAACGAGGCCGCCGTCCCCAGAAACGACGCCAGCACCGACGAAAAGAAATCCGCCCGATACTCGAGCCGCGCCTTGGCGTACTGGCCGAAATACATCCCGAACAACCGCAGATGCCGGATCACTGGCCCCGTTTCAGGTTTCATGTTTCAAGTTTCAGAAGTCTTCTCATTGTTCTTTCCTGAAACCTGAAACCATCTCCATCAACCGCCTTGAATTGTGATTCGCTGCCGTGAGCGCCGCCAGACGAATTGCCCCAGCGCGAGCAGCGCGAGCGTCCACGCTGCCTGCAGGGCGAGCATCCGTGCCGCGGCTGCCCCGGTGAGCTTTCCAAGATAGAGAGCCGCCGGCGTGTAATTGATGTGAGGAAACGGTGACGCGAAAAGGACCGTCCGGAGCGGCTCGGGAAAAAGGGTGGTCGGGATCAGGAGACCGGAGAGGAGTTCCAGGATCAGGTATTTGGCCCTGAGGATTCCCAGGATCGACTTGGTGCGGATGGCGATCAGCCCGACAAGAAAGTTGATCGCTGCGACCAGAAAAAAGGAGAGCCCGGCCGAAACGAGGAAAAGCGACGCCGCCGGGAGCGACGCGGGAGGGCGGATCGGGAACACGAGGCCGATCACGATCCCGATCGGCAGGGTGAAGAGGATCGCGCGGAAGGCGGACTGGCCGGCCGAGTCCGCGATCATTACGGTCTGGAAGTCCACCGGCCGGATCAGATTCATCGCCAGCCGACCTTCCTGCACCTGCGCCGCGATGTCGCGGTCGATCTCGTTGAAGTAGAAGGAGCGGATCGTCCATCCCACGGCGACGTAGGTGATCATCTCGGGAAGCGACAGGCCGACCACCGTCGCCGAGTGGTGGAAAACGGCCCTCCAGATGAAGTAGTACACCGCGACGTTGAAGAGATACGTCAGCACACCGACGTAATACCGCGCCCGGTAGGCCAGCATGTTGAGGAACCCGATCCGCGCGAACGGCACCGAACCGCGCAGGGTGACTGACGTCATGGGCAGCCTCTGACTGACGACTGAGGACTGGGGACTGAGGACTCGATCGGCAATTGTCCCACTGTCCTTTGACCCGGCGGCACTCCGCGCATAGCCATTTGAGTCCTCAGTCCTCGGTCCCAAGTCCTCAGTGCATTCCTTCGCGGTAGATGCGTTTCACGACTTCCTCAATTTGGGGCTCCTCGATGGAGAGGTCGGCCACGTCGAAGCGGTTCACGATTTCTTTGACGGCCGTCGCGGAGGAAAGTGTGCGCCTATCGATGTCCACGCGATAGCGATGCAACCCGACCTCCAGGATCTTCTGTCCGTTCCAGACGAGGAGCGAGGGGTCCGGCGCCGTCTTGACGTCGAAGACGATCGAGGTGACCGGGAGAATCCGGTCGCGAAGCTCCGAGAGGGCACCGTCGAAGAGCAGCTTCCCGTGGTCGATCACGAGCACGCGGCGGCAGAGCGTCTCGATGTCCGAGAGGTCATGCGTCGTCAGCAGCACCGTCGTCCCTTCCTGCCGGTTGATCTCCTGCAGGAACTCCCGCACGCTCGCCTTGGCCACGATGTCCAGGCCGATCGTGGGCTCGTCCAGAAACAGGAGGGGCGGCCGGTGCAGCAAGGACGCCGCGAGGTCGCACCGCATCCGCTCGCCGAGCGAGAGCTTGCGCACGGGCTGATGGAGGTAGGCCGCGATGCCGAACACCTTGTCGAAGAGCTCCATCCGCATCGCGTAATCCGCGTCAGAGATGGCATAGATCTCTTTCAAGAGCTTGAAGGACTCGACCACCGCGATATCCCACCAGAGCTGCGTTCGCTGGCCGAAGACCACGCCGATCGTAGCCACGTAGCGCGTGCGTTCCTTGTAGGGCACGAAGCCGTTGCAGAGAATCTCTCCGGAAGTCGGCGTCAGAATGCCCGTCAGCATCTTGATCGTCGTGGACTTGCCGGCGCCGTTGGCGCCGATGTAGCCGACCATCTCGCCCGGCTCGATGGAAAAAGTGACATCCGAGACGGCGGCGGTTTCGGTCGCGTGGCGGCTCACGAGTGACTTCAACGCGGCCGCCAGTCCCTCCTCGCGCCGGTAAGTCCGGAATACCTTCGTCAGTCCGACAACCGAAACCGCGGATTGACTCATGGCTTTTCCGCCTCCCGCCTTCCGCCTCTCGTCTCCCGCCCGGAAAGCGCGAGCGCTCGCCTGTAGATCTCCCGGGCCGGCCGTCCCGATCTCGCCGCAAGCTCGCGAGCGACCGCCCGTGTCCCCTTCCCGGAGGCGAGCCCGACCCGGATCTCCCGGTCCGTCTCCTCTTCCCGCATCGCGGCCGCGCGGTCCCGGTTACCTTCGACGACGACCGTCACCTCTCCGCGTCCTTCCGTTCGCGAGCGAAACTCGGCGGCAAGCTCGGCAAGCGTGCCGCGAGCCGCCTCCTCGTGGATCTTCGTCAACTCGCGGGCCACGCAGGCTCGCCGGGGACCGAGAATCCCCGCCGCGTCTTCCAGGGAATCGAGTAAACGGTGAGGCGCTTCGAACCAGACGAGGGTCTCCTTCCGCGGCTTGACCTCCTCCAGAAATCGCCGGCGTTCGCCCGAGCGTGCGGGGAGGAAACCGAGGAAGAGGTGAGGCACCGCCGGGAGTCCGGAGATCGCGAGAGCGGCCGCGGGAGCCGAGGGCCCGGGGACGACACGCACGGGAAAGCCGGCGCTCGCCGCCGCTTCGACCAGGTGTTCTCCCGGATCGGAGAGCCCGGGCATGCCGGCATCGGTGACGAGAGCGACCGTTTCTCCCGCCTCGAGGCGCTGGAGGAGCTGCACAATCCGAGTCTTCTCGCGGGGAGCGGGGCAGGACAGGCGGATGCCGTGGACACCGAAGCGCGCGGCGAGCTTGCCCGTGACGCGCGTGTCCTCGCAGAGGATCGCGTCCGCCTCGGACAGCGAGCGCAGCGCCCGCGGGGAGAGGTCTTCGAGGTTCCCGATCGGCGTTCCGACGACCAGCAGTTGTCCCCGTTTTCCCGCCGCTCCCATGAGCTCTCAAAATAGCATGTCGGCTGCCTTCGTTATGATCGCGACGTGAGCATCCGAACCCTAGCCCGCATAATTCACGAACGACTCCAGCCGTCCCGCGGATCTTTTCCGCCGGATACTTCGTCAGACCTCCTCTGCGATGCCCCCGGCATCGCCGTCGTCGGTCTTCCTCGTCCCGACGAAAAATCTCTCGCGGGAACAATGTGTACCTCGGCAACACGCGATATCGGCGCAACAGCCCATTCATCTCTCAATGAGATGCACGTGTTTCGGCTGGGTGTCCGTGAATTATCCGGGCTGGCCCGCACAGCGGCCGCGCTCGCCGGGCTTCTCTTTCTCGGCACCGCAGGAGGTGCGACGGTGGACCGAATCGCGGCCACCGTCAACGATGTCGCGATCCCGGAGAGCGAGGTGCGGAGAGCCATGGCGGTGTCGGCGCTGCATCCTGAAGCGGGAGAGACGCCCGACGCCTTCCGCGCCCGCGTGCTCGACGCGCTGATCGACGAGCGGCTGCAGTACGACGACGCCCTGCGTTTTGGCCCGGCCGTCCCGGACGCGGCGGAAGTCGAAAGCGAATTGAAGAAGCTCCGCGACAGGATCACGAGGGAAGGAAAGAATCCTGCCGCCGAGTTCGCCGCGGCTGGCCTGACGACCGAGGAGGTCCGGGCCACAGTCGAACGCCAGCTCATCATCCAACGCTACCTGCAGGAGCGCTTTCGCCCGATCGCTTTCGCGGACGAGGACCGCGCCCGCGAAGAGTACGAGAAGCACTATGCGCTGGAACGCAAGGCGGCGGGTCTTTCGGTGCCCGCGTTCGAGGCGGTTTCCGAAGAGATGCGCGCCCGCTCCCAGCAACGGGTGTTCGGCGAAGAGGTCGAGAAGTGGATGAAGGAGCTGCGCGAGAAGGCGCGGATCGCGACCTACCGCATCCCGATCCCCGCGCAGCCCGGCCGCACCCCCGTCATCGTCTCGACCGCCGTCCCACCGCCCTCGCCGACCCCGAAGGTAGGGCCGTAGTCCTTAGTCCCTGGTCCTTAGTCGCCCGGGCCGTCGTCCATGACCAAGGACCAAGGACTTCTCGCTACTAAGCTCCTGTCGGGGCCTCGGGCTCCAGCATTCCCATAATCGTCTTGCGCAGCGCTGGGCTTTTCTTGTGGCCGTGATGCTTGACGGCGTGCATCTCGGCGATCTCCAGGACTTCCTTCTGGGTACCCGCAATGGTCAGCGAGCAGTTCTTCTCGCTCGGAAACTTTCGGCAGTCCGCCACGACCCTCTTCGCCTTCGCCATCTCTCTTCCTCCTTTGCCTGAACTTTGAACTTTGAACTCTGAACTACCGATCGGGAGCCTGAAATCTGGAACCTGGAATCTGGAACCTATCCCTTCACCCCGGCGGCACCCCATCCTCCTTCCGGCGAGCAGGTGGAAGTGCAGATGGAAGACGACCTGTCCGGCTTCACGCCCGGTGTTGGTCACGAGGCGAAAATCCGGCACGCCGAGCTCCCTCGCGAGAGCCGCGGAGCGGGCGACGATCTCCCCCAGAAGGGCCGGATCCGAAGCTCCGTCGTTCAGGTTCTCCAGGTGTTTCTTCGGGATCAGGAGGATGTGCGTGGGCGCCTTCGGATTAATGTCCTCAAAAGCCAGGATCCGATCGTCTTCGTAGACCTTCTCGGAAGGGACCTGGCCCGCCACGATCTTGCAAAAGACGCACTCGCTCATAGGCTCGCCTAAGAATACCTCTCGCCGGCAGGAAAGGTCCCCGCCTCCCGGATCTTGACGTCGGCTCGGATTTGCCCGACGCGGCCGTCTTCGAAGCGCACCTGCGCGTCGATCGTCAGGCTCTCCTTCTCTGAGTAGAGCGCCTCAATCAGCTCGGCGTACCTCTCGGCGATGAAGCCGCGCCTCACCTTCCGGGTGCGCGTCAGCTCGCCGTCGTCCGGATCGAGCTCCTTGTGCAGGATCAGGAATCTCCGGATCTGGGATCCGGCGAGCTTCCGGTCGGTGGCCAGATCGCGGTTGACCTTCTCGACGCAATCGCGGACGAGATCGTAGACAGCGTCTTTTCCGGCCAGGTCCGTATATCCGCCGTAGGGGAGGCCCCGGCGCTCGGCCCAATTGCCGGCGGCCTGAAGGTCGATGTTGATGAAGGCGGCGGCGTAGTTCCGCCCGTCCCCGAACACCACCGCCTCCTTGACGTAGGGGAAGAATTTCAGCTTGTTCTCGAGGTACTTGGGGGCAAAGAGAGTGCCGTCCTTCAACCGGCCGACGTCCTTGGCGCGGTCGATGATCTTCAGGTGCCCCTCCTCGTCGAAGAAACCGGCATCGCCCGTGTGGACCCATCCCTCCGGCGTCTTGGCCTGCGCCGTGGCCTCGGCGTTCTTGTAGTACGACTGAAAGACGCCCGGTCCGCGGAAGAGCACTTCGCCGTTGCCGTCGATCCGGACCTCGACGTCCCGCACCGGCGTGCCCACGGTGTCCGGCTTGACCTCTCCGTCGGGCTGGACACAGACAAAGACGGAACCTTCCGTCGAGCCGTAGAGCTGTTTGATGTTGATCCCGAGCGACCGGTAGAAGTCGAAGATGTCGGGGCCGATCGCTTCGCCGGCCGTGTAGGCCAGGCGGATGCGCGTCAAGCCGAGCACGTTCTTGATGGGGCCGTAGATCAGGAAGCGCCCGAGCGCATAGCGCAGACGGTCGGACAGCGCGACCGGTTTGCCGTCCAGGATGCGAGTGCCGGCCCGGCGCGCGACCTCCATGAAATAACGGAACATCCCCCTTTTGAAGCGGCCGGCATCCTCCATGCGGATCATGACCTGTGTGAGCATGTTCTCGTAGATGCGCGGAGGAGCGAAGTTGTAGGTCGGGCCGATCTCCCGCATGTCGGTCAGGACGGTATCGCTTGACTCCGGACAGCTCACGCAGAAGCCGGCGACGTAGGACTGCGTATAGGAAAAGAGATTGTCGCCGACCCAGGCCATCGGCAGATAGGCGAGAAGCTCGTCCTCCTCGCTCAAGCCTTCCCGCTCGATCCCGTTGCGGCCGGTGATGATCATGTTGTCGTGCGTGAGCATCACGCCCTTGGGATTCCCGGTCGTGCCGGACGTGTAGAGGATGATCGCGACGTCGCTTCCGCGGCCCTTCGCCACCTCGGCCTCGAAAAAGCCGGGGTGCCCGGCGTCGTAGGCGCGGCCCAGCTCCAGATGCTGCTCGATGTCCTTGACGAAGGGCTGGGGGTAGTTGCGCAGGCCCCGGGGATCGTCGTAGAGAATCTCCTCCAGGGACTCGCATCGGTCCTTGATCTCCAGGAGCTTGTCCGCCTGCTCCTGGTCCTCGACGACGGCAAGACGGACTTGCGCCTGATTGAGCGGATACACCATCTCTTCTGCAACCGCGTCCTGGTAGAGAGGGATGGGAACCCCTCCGAGGCACTGCGCCGCGGCCATGGACCAGTAGAGACGAGGCCGGTTGTCCCCGATGATCGCCAGCCGGTCGCCTCGCCGGAAGCCTCTGGCCGCCAGACCGCACGCCAGCGCTCGAACTTCCCGGGCCACATCGGCCCAGGTCCAGCTCTGCCAGATCCCGAGGTCTTTCTCGCGAATGGCCGGCCGGGCTCCCCGCACGCGGGCATTCTGGAGCAGCAGCCTGGGAAACGTGTCGAGGTCGTCCGGGCGATCGGCCGTCATCAGAATTGCGGCAGCTTAACGCCTGCGAGGAGAAGGTCGGCCGTTCCGCCGAGCACGGCTGCCTCGTCGTCGGGATCGAGCTTCCAGCTCCGCACGCGCTCGATCGAGTCCTCGATCGAGACCGCCACGGTCGGCGTGTCGGACCCGAAGAGAATGCGCCGCTCGAGGCCCGCGATCGCGGAGCGGGAAAGGAGAACCGGGTCCGCCACGACGGGGCACAGATCGGCATAGACGTTCGACGCGTGGCGAAGAAGGTCCAACGTTCTGTCTGAAGACGGAGAGCCGAAATGTGCGACGATGATCCGCGCTCCGGGCCACCGCAGAGCGGCGCGGCCGACCGCATCCACGTCCGCGGAGGTCGCGGTCCCCTCGGCCGCGCTGCCGGCGTGGACAACGACGGGATGGTTGCTCTCGGACACCCGTTCCCAGAGAGGGCCCAGGCGGTCGTCGTCGGGAGCGAACCGTCCGACGGAGCAATGGAGCTTGAAGACGGGGAGCCGCAGGTCTTCGATCGCCTCGGCAACGACTGACTCGACATCATCCTCCGGGTGCACGGTGGCGCCGGCGACGACCAGGGGATCCTCGGCCCAGTTCTGCGCCATCCAGCGGTTGAGAGAACCGGCGACGCCCGCGCGGTGCGCGTAGGGGAGACTCCAGCAGCGGGCGATTCCCGCCGCGACGAGGCACTCGCGGGCGGCCCGGGGCGCGTAGGGGTACGGCATCGCCGGGGCGCCGCGGTCCTCGAAGAAGCGCCGGATCTTCGAGGCCAGCCGCTCCGGCAGCAGATGCACGTGTGCGTCCACGATCATTTGGGCGCCTCGCTCTCTCCTGACAGGCAGCGCCGGATTGGCAGCAGCGCCGGTCATACAGGACGCGTGTCTTCGATGACTCTTCCGTCGTTGGGGAGTGAGCCGGGAGAAACGAGCTCGACTTGCCCGCGCAGCTTGCACACTTCGCGGATCGACCCGATGACGGACTGCGCGAGAGCCTCGTCGCCGGCGGAGGCGGTCTCGCAGCGCAGCGTCATCTCGTCGACGTCATTGACCCGGCGCACGACGAGCCGCGCGCGCAGGATCTCCGGATGCCGCCGGACGATACTGGCGACCATGCTTGGGTGCACGAACAGGCCGCGCACCTTCGCACTCTGGTCGGCTCGCCCGAGCCATCCCCGGATCCGAACATTCGTGCGACCGCAGGGACTCCCTCCCGGCAGGACCGCGGAGAGGTCTCCGGTGGCAAAGCGCACCAGGGGATACTCGGCCGCCAGCAGGTTGGTCACGACGACTTCACCGACTTCGCCGTCGGGGAGAGGATCTCCGGTCCCGGGCCGGACGATTTCCAGGATCAGGCCTTCGTTGACGATCAAGCCTTCCATCGCCTCCGACTCGTAGGCGATGACGCCCAGATCCGCCGTGGTGTAGCACTGCAAGACTCGAACGCCCTTTTCCTGGAACTGCGCGCGGAGGGCGGGCGGCAGGGCTTCGCCGGAGACGAGAGCCTTTCGGAGGCTCGAGTGGTCGGCCCGTAGCTCGCGTCCTTTTTCGAGAAGAATCTTCAGGAACGAAGGGGTTCCAGCGTAGCCGTCCGGCCGCAGGTCTGCGATCGTGGCCGCCTGGATCTCGGTCTGGCCGACCCCGGCGGGGAAGACCGCGCAGCCCAGAGTGCGTGCGCCCGAGTCCACCATGAGACCGGCCGGCGTGAAATGGTAGGAGAAGGTGTTGTAGACGATGTCCCCGCGCCGGAACCCCGCCGCGAAGAGCGCGCGGCCGAAGCCCGCGAAATCGGCTCCGCGCCCTTCCAGCTCGTAGATCGGCCCGGGAGAGGCGAAGATGTGGATCGCATCGCCCGGAGCGATCGTCGCAAGGCCGCCGAAAGGCGGAGCTTGCTTCTGGAGCTCCCCGAGCTCGGACTTGCGCAGGACGGGCAGTCCCGCGAGAGCGGAACGGCTACTGATCTCCCCGCTCGGGATCTCCGTCAGCAACTTCGCCAGCGCGGGCGCCCGCTTCCGAGCCCTTTCGATCTGGCCGGGCAGCTTCGCGAAAAGCTCCGCCTCCCGCTCCCGCGAGTCGCGCGTCTCCAACTCGTCGTAGTACTTCATTCGGGTTCGCCTCCCGCCTGCCGCCTTCCGCCTCCCGCCTCCCGCGCGAGGCGCGCTAAGCCAGCCACCGCTTGCGGCGTCGGTAGTGCTTCACGTCCCGAAAGCTCCTGCGCCCGCCGGCCGAGAGGCCGAGATAGAACTCCTTGACGTCTTCATTGGCGGAGAGCTCGCCGGCGTCCCCGTCCATGACGACACGGCCGTTCTCCAGGATGTATCCGTAGTCGGCGTGGCGCAGCGCCGCCATCGTGTTCTGCTCCGCGAGCAGGAAGCTCACTTTCTCGTGCTCGTTCAAGTCCTTCACGATGCCCAGGATCTCCTCGACGATCTGGGGAGCGAGTCCCATGGAGGGCTCGTCCAGGAGGATCATCCGCGGTCTCGCCATGAGGGCCCTCCCGAGCGCCGTCATCTGCTGCTCGCCGCCCGAGGTGTATCCGGCGACACTCTTGCGCCTCGCCTCGAGGATCGGGAAGTAGGAATAGACGCGCTCGAGGTCGCGCCGGACCTCCGCCGCGCCGGCGTGCCGGGTGTAGGCGCCCGTCAGGAGGTTCTCCTCCACGGTGAGGTGGGCGAAGCAGTGCCGCCCTTCCATGACCTGAACGACGCCCCGCCGCACGAGCTCCCGGGGATTCAAACGGTCGATCCGTTTGCCGCGGAACTCGATCGAGCCTTTGGTCACGGCTCCGCGCTCGGCGCCGAGCAGGTTCGAGATCGCCTTCAACGTCGTCGTCTTCCCGGCGCCGTTGGCTCCCAGGAGCGCCACGATCTTTCCCTCCGGGACTTCGAGGGAAACCCCTTTCAACACCAGGATCACGTGGTCGTAGATGACCTCGATGTTGTTGACGGAAAGAAAGGGGCCTCCCTCCCCGGACATCGTCAGCTGGCTATTCCTTGGAGCAATCGCGCGGCGTGATGCCTTTCTCCTTGGCGTAGGCGGCCGCGGATTCTTCGATCATCGGGCGCACGATCGCCTGATCCGATTTGATCCAGTCGGTGATGACGTTCCACTTCTTGCCGTCCCATTGCTGGAACTTGACCGCGCCGCCTCCCTCGTGATCCATGCAGGAGACCTTGATCGGCTGCAGGAGTCCGACGGCGCCGAGCTCCTTCAAGCGCTTCTCATCGATGTTCAGGTTCTCCAGACCCCAGCGCACCTGCTCGCCGGTCAGAGGTTTCTTGCCGAACTTCGCCTGGGCGGTGCGGATCGCCTCCGAGTTCAAGATGCCGTGAATGATGCCCCGGTTGTAATAGATCGAGCCGAAACGCGAGAAGTCCTCCAGGTTCCCCTTGTGCCCACCGGAGTAGACGTACTTCTTGACGTCCTGCAGAACCGGGAAATTCGTTCCCGAAGGATGAAAGGCCGCCGAGATGTAGCCCTTGGCCGCGTCGCCGGCCGGAATCACGTCCTCCTCCGCTCCGCTCCACCAGAACCCGACGATGTGATCACGCGGATAACCGACCTTGGCGGCGGTCTTCAAGGCTACCGGGTTCATGACGCCCCAGCCGCGCAGGATCACCCAGTCGGGCTTCAATTGCCGGATCTGGAGCCACTGCGATTCCTGCTCGTTGCCGGGGTGGGCGACCTCGATGTGGGTGATGGTAAAGCCGTACTTCTTGGCTTGCAGATCGAGGATCCGAATCGTCTCCTTGCCGAAGGCGGAGCCGTGGTAGAGGTTGACGATTTTTTTCCCCTTCAGCTTGTCCATCCCGCCTTCCTTCATGCCGATGAATTTGATCTTGGCGGTGTTCTGGCTCCAGTAGTTCGTCACGAGGGGAAAGACGTACGGGAAGACGCGCCCGTCCGAGGCGTCGGCGCGGCCGTAGCCGATCGAGACGACGGGGATCTTGTCGGCGGTCGCGCGCTCGATGCACGCGTAAGTGATGCCGGTCGAGACGAAGTTGAACATCGCCGCGCCGGTCGGCCCCTTCTTCTTCAACCTCTCGTAGCATTCGACACCGCGATCGTTCTTGTACTCGGTCTCACATTCCTCCCAGGTCAGCTTGACGCCGTTGAGGCCGCCGTCCCGTTTGTTCAGCATGTCGATGTAGTCGATGAACCCGCCGAAGGTCCCGGTGCCCCCCGCGGCATAGGGGCCGATCCTGTAGTCCACCATCGGGATGAACTGCTCGTTCTGGGCGAGCGCCGGGACAGACAGAGCCGCGAGCATGACGATGGTCAGCCACACGGTTACGGACTTGCGGGGATTCTCCTGGAACCTGCTCATCTCAACCCTCCTCTTTTTCACTAATGTGGAAACGGCCATAGTCTCAGCTTTTCCTTCGCGATTTGCCAGAGCCGGGCGAGCCCGTGGGGCTCGACGGTCAGAAAGAAAACGATCAGGGCGCCGAAAACGATCAGCTCGAGGTTGGAGGCCAGGCTCCCGCTGAGTCGGGCGGGCAGGAGCACGTGCGTGGCGACGTTCAAGAGAATCGGAAGGAGCACGATGAACGCGGCCCCAAGGAAGGAGCCCAGCACGCTCCCCACTCCTCCGATGATGATCATGAAGAGGATCTGGAAGGACCGCGTCAGGTCGAAAGCCTGCGGCTCCACGGATCCCAGGTATGCGAACGCCCAGAGCGCGCCAGCGACGCCGCAGTAGAAGGAGCTGATCGCGAAGGCCAGGAGCTTGGTCTTCAGCATCGGAATCCCGATCACTTCCGCCGCCACGTCCATGTCCCGCACCGCCATCCAGGCCCGGCCGATGCGGCTTCGGACCATGTTCTTCGCCGCGAGCGCGAGAACCGAAACGAGGCAGAGCGTCAACATGTAGCGCCGGAGGGGCGTCTCGAACCGGTAGCCGAGGATGACCATCTTCTGCGCGCTGATGACGCCGGAAGAATTGTAGTTGGAGAACCAGCCGAACTTCGTCAGGGCCCACTCGATGAAGAACTGGGCCGCCAGCGTCGTTACCGCGAGGTAGAAGCCCTTGATCCGCAGACTCGGCAGGCCGAAGACCAGACCCACGGCGGCGGCCACGAGACCGGCCAGAACGAAGGCGGCGAGGAGCGGCATCTTCGGCACGCGCAACATCAGGTTGAAGGCCGCGAAGGCGCCGACCGCCATGAACGCCGCCGATCCGAGCGAGAGCTGCCCGGCGTATCCGGTCAGGATGTTCAGACCCAACGCCGCCAGCGAGAGAATGAGAAACGGCGTCAGGATCGCGCCGAACCAGTAATCGTTTCCGACCAGAGGCAGCACGATGAACGCCGTAGTCAGGATGAGCGCCATGCCGATCCGGTCCTGCCGGATCGGAAAGATGCGCTGGTCCGTCGCATAGCTCGTCTTGAGCTGACCGGCCTCGCGGTAAATCATCTCGCCTCTTTGACTGAGGACTGAGGACTGAGGACCGGGGACTCAAATGACAAGAGCGATGATGCTTCTCTCCTGAGAGATAGAGTGACCTCAACCGCTGTAGTCCTCAGTCCCAAGTCCTCAGTCCTCAGTCGGGGAACGACCATCACACTCTCTCGATACGGCGCTCGCCGAAGAGACCCTCGGGGCGCACGAGCAGGAAGAAGACCGACAGCACATAGGGGAACCAGTTCTCGATTCCGCTTCCAATGTGCGGCCCCAGGTAGACCTCGGCGAGCTTCTCGCTCGCGCCGACGATCAGTCCACCGACGATGGCTCCGGGGATCGACGTGAACCCGCCAAGGATCAAGACCGGCAGCGCCTTGAGCGTGACGAGCGTCAGCGAGAACTGCACGCCGATGCGGCATCCCCAGAGGATCCCCGCGACGAGCGCCACGAAGCCCGCCACCGACCAGACGATTACCCAGATGTGTCGCAAGGGAATCCCGACGGACAGCGCCGCCTGATGGTCGTCCGCGACGGCGCGCAGCGCCCGGCCGACCCGCGTCCTCTTGAAGAAGAGCGCCAGCGCGGTGACCAGGATGGCGGCGATCCCGGCGGCGAAGAGGTCGAACTGACTGATGTTGATGCCGCGCACCGAGAAGGGGACGTCCGGCACGCCGATGTCCAGGCTGTGAACCTGCGCTCCGAGAACCCCCTGGGCCGTGCCTTCGACCAGAAACGCGAGACCGATCGTGGCCATGAAGAGAGTGATCGCCGGCTGATTGACGAGCGGCCTCAGGACGACACGCTCGATCGCGAAGGCCAGGGCAATCATCACCGTCAGGGTCGCCGCGATCGCGAGCCAGAAGTTCATCCCCTTCTCCGTCATGCCCGCGAAGACGAGTGCCGCGAAGAAGACCATCGCGCCCTGCGCGAAGTTCAGCACGCCGGAGGCCTTGTAGATGAGGACGAAACCCAGGGCCACGAGCGAGTACATGATGCCGGCGAGCAGGCCGCCGATCAGAACCTCCGTGAAGAACTGCCAGTTCATGACGCCGCAGCCACGCCCAGATATGCCTCGATGACCTTCGGATCGTTGCGGACTTCTTCCGGCGTTGCGTCGGCGATCTTGCGGCCGTAGTCGAGGACCGCCACGCGGTCGGAGATGTCCATCACGACCGCCATGTCGTGCTCGATCAAGACGATCGTCGTACCGAACTCGTCGTTGACATCGAGAATGAAACGGCACATGTCCTGTTTCTCCTCGACGCTCATGCCCGCCATCGGCTCGTCCAGCAGAAGCAACACGGGCTCGGAGGCGAGCGCGCGGGCCAGCTCTACCCGTTTCTGCAGGCCATAGGGGAGTCTTCCGACGGGGATCTTGCGGATCGCCTCGATCTGCAGGAAGTCGATGATCTCCTCGACTTTCCGGCGGTGCCGGATCTCTTCGCGCTGCGCGCGGCCCCAGTAGAACGCCTGCTCGAGAAGGCTCGACCGCATTTTCAAATAACGCCCCGTCATGATGTTGTCGAGCGCGGTCATGCCCTTGAAGAGGGCGATGTTCTGGAACGTCCGGGCGATCCCCTGGCTCGCCGCCTCGTGAGGCTCCATCCTCCGCCGCCGGACGCCCTGAAAGGTCACGCTGCCGCGGCGCGGGTGGTAAACGCCGTTGATGACGTTCAAGAGGGAGCTCTTGCCGGCGCCGTTTGGGCCGATGATCGCGCGCAGCTCTCCGGACCGCACTTCCAGGCTGACTCCGGAAAGAGCCGCGACGCCGCCGAACGAGAGAGAAACATCCTCGATCTCGAGGAGAGCATCGCCAATCTTGCCGCAGCGGTCCATGCGCCTCCCCGGGGCGCCGGCGTGGACGAACTACTCCGAAACGCGCCGGACCGAAGCCCCGAGTCTGTTGAGTTTCTCCTCCATCTTCTCGTAACCGCGGTCCAGATGGTAGACGCGTTCGATGACCGTCTCGCCTTGCGCTGCCAGGGCCGCGAGCGCCAGAGCCGCCGACGCCCGCAGGTCGCTTGCCATCACGCTGGCCCCCATCAGGCGGGCGGGTCCCTCGACGATCGCGGAGCGCCCGTCGAGGCGGATCCTCGCTCCCATCCGCTGGAGCTCTGCCACGTGGTGGAACCGATTCTCGAAGATCGTCTCGGTGATTCTCGACTCGCCTTCCATGCCCGTCGCCAGAGCCATCCATTGGGCCTGCAAGTCCGTGGGAAAGCCGGGATACGGAGCCGTCGAAATGTCTTGCCCGGACAGTCTCTCGGTCGCGCGCACGCGCACAGTGTCCGCGCCCTTCTCGACGCGCGCTCCGGCGGCGGTCAGGCTCTCCATGAGCGCCTCCAGATGCTCGGGCCTGCAGCGGCGGACCGCCACGTCGCCGCGCGTGATCGCGCCAGCCAGAGCGTATGTCCCCGCCTCGATCCGGTCGGCAACAACCGCGTGCCCGGCGCCGTGAAGCGCTTCCACTCCCTCGACCGCGATCGTCGCCGTTCCTTCCCCTGCGATCCGGCCTCCCATCGAGCGGAGGAGCCGCGCCAGATCAACGACCTCCGGCTCCCGGGCGGCGTTCTCGAGAACGGTCTCTCCCCGGGCGAGGGTGGCCGCGAGCATCGCGTTCTCCGTGCCGGTTACCGTGACGGTCTCGAAGAGGATCCTCGCCCCCCTGAGCCTGGCGGCCTTCGCTTCGACGTACCCGTGCTCGAGAGTGACCTCGGCCCCCAACCTCTTGAACGCCGCCAGGTGGAGATCGATCGGGCGAACGCCGATCGCGCATCCGCCCGGCAGAGAGACTCGAACCTGCCCGCTTCGTGTCAAGAGAGGCCCGAGCACCAGGACGGAAGCGCGCATCGTCTTGACCAGATCGTACGGGGCGTCCGCCGCGTGAATCTCGCGCGCCTCGAGCGTGGCCTCGCCGGGCCGCGCCGAGAGGAAGACACCGGTGTGCGCCAGCAGCTTCTGCATCGTGCGGATGTCGCGCACGTCCGGCAGGTTGGAGAGATGGACTGGCTCGGGGGTCAGAAGCGCCGCCGCCAGACAAGGCAGGGCCGCGTTCTTCGCCCCGGAGGCTTCGACCTCCCCCTCCAGCCGAACCGGCCCCTCGATATGGAATCTATCCACGTGCGGATTGTAGTGAAGAGTCCTTGGTCCTCAGTCCGTAGTCCCTCGTCGAGGCGAACCAAGAATCAAGGACCAGGGACCGATTAGTTTCGGCGTGCGACGGCGACGCGGGGGATGCCGTTCAAGTCCTGATCGATGCGCACGAAGCGCCAGCGGTGGCGCCCGCGGACCTCTGTCTCGACCATTTCGGACTGGCCGTAGCCGATCTCGAAGAAAAAAAGCGCGCCCGGCTCGAGAAGCCTGGGCAGCTCGTTCAAGAGATGGCGGATCGCGGTGAGGGCATCCTCTCCAGCGAAGAGAGCGCGCGGAGGGTCATGCTCGCTGACCGTGCGCGGGAGAGTCGTTCGTTCGGAGAAAGCGAGATAGGGGGGATTGGTGAGCGCGAGATCGAAGCGCGGGGTTCCGAAGGCCGAGAGCCAGTCGGAGGCCGCGAGGCCCAGGCGGGAGAGCACGCCGTGTCGCCCGGCGTTGGCGCGCGCCAGAGCCAGCGCTTCCAGCGAGACGTCGAGAGCCAACGCCCGCGACGCGGGACGTTCGGCGAGATACGTGATCGCGAGGATTCCGCTTCCCGTTCCCAGGTCGAGCACGCGCCGCGCCCGGGGGGCATCGCGCAGGGCCGCCTCGAGAAGGACCTCCGTCTCGGGGCGGGGCACGAGAGCGCGCCGGTCCACGGTGAACGGGCGCCCGTAGAAGTCCCATTCGCCAAGCAGATGTTGCACCGGCGCGCCCGTCAGCCGCCTCTCCCACAGGGCGTGGAACCGGGCGCGCGCGTCGGGCTCGACCTCTCGCCGCGGATCGAGGGACAGGGGACTGGCGCCTCCCATCGCGTGCGCCAGCAGGACGCGGGCGTCCCACGGAGTCGCCTCGGCGGCATCCTCCCGCGCGAGTCGTTCCGCGGCTTCGAGCAGTTCTCTTGCGGTCATGAGGAATCGGGTGATCTTGTGATCGGGCGATCGGGTGATTGTGGGAACCGATCACCCGATGGCTCGATCACCCGATCACCAGATTCTTCTCAGGCTTTCGCGAGCTCTTCTTTCAAGCGTTCGGCCTGAAAGTGTGCGCTGAGCGGCTCGATCAGCTCGTCGAGGCTCCCTTCGAGGACACCGGCCAGCCGGTGAGTCGTGAAACCGATCCGGTGGTCGGTGATGCGGGACTGCGGGAAGTTGTAGGTGCGGATCTTCTCCGACCGATCGCCGGAGCCGACCATCTTCTTGCGCTCGGCGGCAATCTCGCCTTCCTTCTTCTCGCGCTGCATCTCGAGGAGGCGGGCCTTCAAGACCCGCAGCGCCTTGGCCTTGTTCTTGATCTGGCTGCGCTCATCCTGGCACTGCACGACGACTCCCGTCGGGATGTGCGTCAGGCGAACGGCCGAGTACGTGGTGTTGACCCCCTGCCCTCCCGGTCCGGAAGCGCAGAACCGGTCCACGCGGATGTCCTTTTCCTCGATCTTGACGTCCACGTCTTCGGCTTCCGGCAATACCGCGACGGTAGCGGCCGACGTATGGATTCGGCCGGACGCCTCGGTGTCCGGCACGCGCTGGACGCGGTGGGTGCCGCTCTCGTATTTCAGGCGCGAATAGGCTCCCGCTCCTTCGATGAGCGCCGTGATGGCCTTGAGTCCCCCGATCCCCGTGTCGTCGCGGTCCACGATCTCGACCTTCCAGCCGCGCGATTCCGCGTAGCGCGAGTACATCCGAAAAAGCTCCGAAGCGAAGAGGGCCGCCTCTTCGCCGCCGGTGCCCGCGCGGATCTCGAGGAAGACGTTGCGAGAGTCTTTCGGGTCTCTGGGTAGCAGCAGGACCTTGAGCTCCTGCTCGACCTCCTGCAGTCGAGCGGTCAGAGCCGTCCGCTCGGAGGACGCGAGCTGATAGAGCTCGTCCCCTGGCGGGAGCGATTCGGTCAGCTCCCGGGCGCCTTGCAGCTCCTTCTGGACGCGCCGGTATTCTTCCATCTTGGCGATGATCGGTTCGAACTCCGAGAGGGTCTTCTGAGCGTCGCGTACCGCGCGATGGTCCTGGACGAACTGCGGGTCGGCCAGGCGCGACCTGACCTCGTCGTACTTGCGGCGGATTTCTTCCAGTTTTTCGAGCATGGGCAATGGGTTCTCCGCTGTCAGCTCTCAGCCGTCAGCCGGACAGACTCCGAAGCCGCTAGAGAGCGGTGAAAAAGAGAGAAAGAGAGGGAACGGAGCGGACGCTCAGAGGTATTCCTCTAGGAGGAGGCGCCGGCGGCTTTCTTCTCGTAGCGTTTGCGGAAACGCTCCACGCGGCCGGCAGAGTCCACCAGCTTCTGTTTGCCCGTGAAGAAGGGATGGCACTTGCTGCAGATCTCGAGGCGCAGCTCCTTCTTGGTCGAGCGGGTCGTCCAGGTCTCGCCGCAGGCGCAGTGGACGAGAACCTCGTGATACTCGGGATGCAGATTGGTCTTCATGGAACCCGTAATCTTATTCGAGCCGCGGATTCAGCGCAACCCCGGGGGCCAACCGCGCCCGGGTCCCTGCGGATATGGCACATGTTCTAGAATCTTGCGTTCAGCCGTGTTCTACCTGTACGTCACCGCTCCCGGGATGCCGGCGCAGAAGTTCCTGCTCGACCGCCCCGTCACGACGATCGGGCGATCGTCCATGAACGATCTGCCTATTTCCGACAAGATGCTCTCCCGCCAGCACGCGCGGATCGTCCGGGACACCAACGGCGGGCTGACAGTCGAGGACCTGGGCTCGCGCAACGGCACGTTCTTGAACGGCGAGCGCCTCGTGATTCTGCAACCCTTGAAATCCGGAGACCGGATCACGGTGGGCGGAGTCACGCTCAAGGTGGAGTCCGAGTCCACGACCCGCGTGCGCATCGACGAGATCGCTGGCGAGGACGCCCTCGACAACACGATCCTGAAGGCGTCGGCGGAGCTGCTGCGCAAGCCGACCGAGACCGATCCGAGGCTCCCGGCCGAACAGCTCTCCAAGCTGATCGAATCGCTCCGGGTGGTCAACGAGCTGACGATCGAGCTGCTGCGCGACGTCTCCGTGGACGAGCTCTTGAAGTTCCTGATGGACAAGGTCTTCGAGACGCTCATGCCTGACCGCGCCGTCGTCCTGCTGCGCTCGAACGTCACGGGCGAGCTCGTTCCGGCCGTCGTGCGCGTCGCGGAAGGGATTTCCGCCGAGGACATCCGGCTGTCCAAGACGCTCGTCGCCGCAGTCGTCGAGAAGAAGCAGGGCCTCCTCCTGATGGACACGGCCACCGGCTCGGGCGTCTCGCTCTCGGAGTCCATCCGCCTCTCCGGAATCAAGTCCGTGCTGGCAGCGCCGCTCGAGAATGGCGGCGAGGTCGTGGGCTTGATCTACGTGGATTGCCGCATGGGGCACCGCTCCTTCGAGGAAGCGGACCTGCGCCTCCTGACCTCGCTCGCCAACGTGGCCGCCGCGAAAATCCAGAACGCGCGCCTCATGGCGGAGGCGGCCGAGAAGCGCCAGATGCAGCGCGAGTTCGCGCTGGCCCAGGAGATCCAGCAGCGTCTCCTGCCCGAGAGCCCACCCATCGTGCCTGGCTACGAGTTCTACGGCTCGAACCTCCCGTCGCGGCAGGTCTCCGGCGACTACTTCGATTTTCGTCCCCGGCCGGACGGAAAGTTCTACGCGACGATCGCCGATGTCTGCGGCAAGGGGATCGGCCCGGCGCTCCTGATGGCGTCCCTCCAGGCCTCCTTCCACGCCTGGGCCGACGAGCAGGTGCCGGTGGCGGCGATGACCGGTCGGCTCTCGGAGGCGATCTCCCGCCGCACCGGTCCCGACAGGTTCATCACCTTCTTCCTTCTCCTGCTCGACCCCGACACGGGCGAGATCGAGTACACCAACGCGGGCCACAACCAGGGCCTCGTGATCCGCAAGAACGGCGCGATCGACGAGCTCCCCTCGCACGGGCTCCCGCTCGCCCTCTTTCCCGGCCGGCCCTATGGTTCCTCGAAGATCTCACTCGCGCCCGACGAGTTCGTCTGCCTCTATACCGACGGCGTCACGGAGGCCTGCAACCCGGCCGGTGAGGAGTTCGGGCTCGACCGTTTGAAGGG
>WNGE01006588.1_pt1 | contig 25981 bp, 19 predicted proteins | sample 5400651 | NCBI WGS metagenome assembly WNGE01 (sample SAMN13153370, study PRJNA577476) | soil metagenome | isolation source: 60 cm soil or saprolite under grassland replicate 2 | place: USA:California | collected 2016-06-15 | reverse complement strand
AACGATAATTTCGCTGTCGTTTCTCAAGAAGAAATCGACCCGCGCCATTCCCTCACAGCAGAGCACGGAAAACGTTTTGATAGCCAGCTGGCGGATACGTTCCGAAATCTCCGACGGCAGATTTGCTGGTATTTCCAAGACAGCGCCGTTCTCATCGAGATATTTCGCTTCGTATGAGTAAAATTCGTGGCGAGGTAAAATCTCGCCTGGAACTGACGCGATGGGATTATCGTTGCCGAGCACGGAACATTCCATCTCGCGACCCTCGATACACTCTTCAATTAATATCTTATTGCCATAATTGAACGCATCACGGACCGCGCGCTCGAATTCCTCGCCATCTTTGACTTTTTGAATGCCGACCGATGAACCGAGGTTTGCAGGCTTAATAAAAAGCGGCAGGCCGAGTTCCCCTCGCGCGTAGTCGAAACCGATCTCCTCCGAGGAATATCTGCTGACTGCGATAAATCTGGCAATGGGAATTCCAGCGTCTCTTAGCAGCCGCTTCATCACATCCTTGTCCATGCCGACGGCTGAACCGAGGACGCCCGCACCGACGAACGGGATATTAGCGAGCTTCAGCAGTCCTTGGACGGTGCCATCTTCTCCGAAGGGACCGTGAAGAACAGGGAAGACAACATCCAAAGAGCCAGACCTCTGTTGGCCTGAAAGCGGCACAAGCTGGTCTTCTTGTTTGCCCGGAACCAGCGCCACATTTTCGCCGCCTTCCGGCAACTCAGATAGTTGCGATTTAGTCGCGGGGAGGAAAAATCGAGACCCCTCGTTCAGGTGCCATCCCCCTTTCTTGTCGATACCGATTAATACGACCTCGTATTTATTCTTATCGATAGCGTCAACTATATTTTTTGCTGATTGCAGAGAGACTTCATGCTCGGCAGATCTACCCCCGAACAATATTCCGACACGAATTTTCTTAGGCATCTACGGACGTGAAGCAGCTGGCTCGCGGAGCGGAAGCTGGATCGCGCTCGCGTGTGAGTCCTCGTGATAAACCTGGATGTGCGCAACACGCGCGCCTTTGGCGGTTTCGTCCGCGACCACGCCGCCTGAATTGTAATTCTTCTGCCACAAAATCGAATTGGGCGAAGAGATGACGAGCCGCAGCCGGCTGCCTTTCATGAGCCGGCGGGCGACGAATAGGCCGGGCGCGAATTCACATTTCACGATCTCGCCTGGTTTAACCAGCTTCTCTTGACGCAACGATTCGCGATAGCGCAGGCGGCGAACGTCGCTCCAAAGTGCGATGCTTGTGCCATCGGGTTGGATTTCGTAGAGATCGGCGGACAGATCGGTGTCGGGCGTATCGATGGAAAGCCAAAGCGTGACCGCCGGGCAACCGATCAGCGGCGTTTCGTTAGGAAATAGAGCAGTGTGATAAACCAAGCCGTCGTTGCCGATGCTCAAAGCGTAACTTTGATCGAGGCCCGCTGTCTTCTCTTTCGGATCGACTCCTTCGATATTCTCGCCACGCTTTGTATCGAGTGGATCGTACGTAAATTTGTCGGTGCCTTCCTTTGGCTGATTTTCTGTGAGCGCGCCGGAACGAAACACGCCGTTGGCGTCTCCGTTTTTGGAATCGAGATAGAAAGTTCGCGGATTTGCCGTTAAAGTTTCGAAGCTGTCGGCGTATTTCCATTCGCCATTCGCGCCGGTGTTTCCTGCAGCGATCAAGTAATAGGCGACTTGGTTTTTGAGAAACTCCGGCTTGGCGCCGTTCTTCATCGTCCAATCGTACCATTGTCGATGCAGATCGTTAAGATCGACGATCGCGGCAGGCCCGAACTTGACGCCAGCGACCTCATCTGTGGGCGTCCGCGTGCCCGCGTGGTCCCATGGGCCGATTATGAGAAAATGTTTTGCGCGGGCCTCGGGCGGAGCATTCGCGATATGATCGCGGTAAAACGTAAGCGCGCCGAGCTCATCGCCATCATACTGGCCCGTGACCGTCAGAATCGGCAAAGTGATCTTCTTGTATTGTTCGGTCGTCGGCGCCATCGCGTCGTAATACGCGTCGGCGGTCGGATGTTTGAGGATACGCTGGAAATTCGCGGAGGGATTTCCGACGAAAGAATCCAGCGACTTAAATGGAATATGTTTCTTATACGCGTCCAAATATTTCGTGCGCCAAAACTTTTGGTCACCAAAAAGATTGTTTTGGGCTGCGCGCCCACTGGTGAGCGTGAACCATTGCACATCGTAAGCTTCGCCGACGTTGTCGAGAGAGGGATAATCGAGCGGGGGATGCGCTGCAGCAACCGGCACGATCGTCGCAAGATGCGGGGGCAGTTCTTTGGCGGTCGCCCATTGATCAAATCCCGCGTACGATCCGCCCCACATCGCGACCTTGCCGTCGCAGAATGGCTGTTGCGCCAGCCATTCCATGACGTCGTGTCCATCGCGGGCTTCATTTGCGAATGGCTCAAACTCGCCACCGGAATTTCCGCGGCCACGAACATCGACAAGCGCAAATGCGTAACCGTGCGATGCGAAGTATGCGGCGCGGGGATGATACGTATCGGAGATGTAAGGCGTCAGAGTGAAAATCATCGGCGTCTTTGAGGACGTCCCATCTTTTGTTCTCGGCAAATACAGTGTTGCGTTCAGTTCGACCTTGTCTCGCATCGGAATCTTTACGCCCCAGCGAAGATCGTAATCGGCAGTCGCGGGCGGAGATTCTTTCGGAGAAGGCGATGCCGCGGGCGGCGGTGTCTGCGTAAAAGCCGCGAGCGCGGTGAAGACGATAACGACAGCCAAGAGCACAGCGCAGCCAAGCGGTGGAGTTTTCATTTCCTGCGAATTGGAAACGAAGCGCTTTGCCGAAACAAGAACGTTCTTTCTTGCCTGCGCCTGCAATAGTTTCTAAACGAGGCGGATGCGAATCTCGACGCGCTGGTCTCTTCTCAGCTTCGCTGCGATTCTGTTACTTCCGTCGATCCGCGCGATTGCACCCGATCAAATAATCGTTTTAAAAACAGCGCCCCTTTCTGGATGATCGCCGTGACTAGGCCATACGAGTTTGCGAGACGATAGCGCCATGGCTCGCGGGCTTTCAAAGAACCGGCAACCTGCCAAAGCAATGAGTGGCCGGAGCGTGACCGATTCTGTTTCCGAAGCGCGGTCGAAGCAGCAAATTGCTTCCAGGGCGAGTCGCCCATTCAGGGCCGAGCTGCTCTGCGCCGGCGCAGTGTTTCTCGTTGCGCTCTTTCTTTACAGTTGGACGCTCGCTCCAACGGTTACTTTGACGGACAGCGGGGAGTTGATTGTGGTCGCTCATGGCTTGGGGGTTGCGCACCCACCCGGTTTTCCCCTGTGGGTCATTCTTGCGCTTCTCGCGTCGCTCGTGCCCTTCGGAAACGTCGCGGTACGCATCAATTTTGCCTCCGCGTTTTTTGCGGCGCTCGCGTCCGCGATGCTCACTCTTGTCGTGGCAGAGTTAATGATTGCCGCTTCCTATCTCGCCGCATCCAAGCGAAAAAAGAAGGGCGCGCAGCAGAGGAAGAAGGCCGCGCCATACACTACAGTGGGGGCAAACGATGAGGATTCAGCCACCGGTCGCCTTTTGGTGCTTGCGCCTGCTCTTGGCGCGGGCCTGCTCATGGCGTTCTCCCGGACGCTTTGGTCCTACGCGACCATCGCCGAGGTTTATACTCTCAACACGCTGCTCATCCTCGTTATCTTCTTTCTGATGCTTCGGTGGCGGCGGTGCATCATGGCAGACAGAAGGCGTATCGGCACGGCCGTGGAGGCCGGCAAGAACACCCTGGCGGTGACGGTCCACGACAATTTTCTTTATGCCGCTGCGCTTGTATTCGGGCTCGCGCTAGGCGTCCATCACGTCACCGTGGCGCTCATACTTCCAGCTGTGGCTGTCATCGTTTACAGGACCGAGGGCCCGAGGTTCTTCAGAGGCAGACGACTAATATATGCTGCACTGATTTCGGTTGGCGCTCTGCTGGCTGTCTATACCTACTTGCCACTGGCAGCCTCGCGCACGCCTGTGATTAACTGGGGCAATCCGCGCTCGCTGGAAGAAATATGGTGGCACGTCACCGGCCGGCAGTACCAGGTGTTCTTCTCCTTTACGCCGAAGGTAATGGCCCAGCAGTCTGTGGAATTCGGCAGGATGGCCTTGCGCGAATTCGGCGTGTCCTGGTTTCCCTTGCCGCTTGCCTTAGCCTTCGCCGGTTTTGGCAGCGCTTTCAAGCGGGACCGCACAACTTTTTGGTTTCTCTTGTTTATCGTCACTGCCGATTTGGCTTACGCGCTCAGCTACTACATCGCGGAGGACAAGGATGCGTACTATCTGCCTACATTTATTTCGATCGCGATTGCCGCTGGATTTGGCATCCGTTGGTTGATCCAACTCGCCGTCTTCCAGTCCATGCCCGTTGGGAGGCCGTACCTCGTCGCTGCAATTGCAGTACTGCTCACGTGCACAATAGCTTTCACCGCCAATTGGCCGTTCAATAATCGCAGGCATTACTTCGTCGCGCACGATTACGTTGAAAATCTCCTTAGCGCGATCGAGCCTAACGGCCTCTTACTTACGCTCGACTGGCAGGTGGCGTCGCCGATGCTATATGCGCAGGAAATAGAACAGCGCCGGCGCGACGTGAAGATTGTGGACATTAATTTGCTACGCCGTTCGTGGTATTTCGATTACCTGAAACACGCTTATCCTGGTTTGATTGAGCGGTCGCGCGATAAGATTGACGCCTTCGTCGCAGATCTCAAGAAGTGGGAACACGATCCTGGAGCTTTTGCCAACAGCCAGGCGCTTACTCAAATGATCACGGCGGAATTCGAGGAGATGATTCAGTCGATGGTGACGAACGAGAACCGGATCGCGCCGGTTTACATTACGAGCGATTTGCTTTTCGCCGACAAACGTGACAGCGAGCTGATTAAGGGGCTCAGCCAAAACTATCAACTTGTTCCGCAGGGACTTGTTTTCCGTCTTGCGCGCGACCGGAACTTTCACGATTCGCGCGACGTACATCTGCAGACCCGCGGTCTGGCCGACGGGACTCTGCGGTTTGAGAAGGATGACGTAGTAAACCTCAAGGTTTTGCCGCTCTATACAAGCATGCTTATCAATCGTGGCCGCTACCTCGCGTTATTCAATCAGCACGAGCGCGCTATTGCTGCCTTCAGGCAGGCGCTCGCAATCAATCCCGGCGTCGCCGCGGCGCGACAGGGGCTGGCGGAAAGCATGGCGCTCGCTCTCAATCCCGGCCTCGCCGCGGCGCGACAGGGGCTCGCGGAAAGCATGGGTAAACTGCGGGACCCATAGCAGTGCTGTGCATTCTGATTGCCTATCCGGGCGGGCTTTTCTATAAGCGGGGATGTTTCGTCCTGGCCAGCGTGTTGCAATCGCAGTTTTCTTTCTGTTTCTCGTGTCGCTCGCAAGTTCGCGCGGCGCTGGTAACGATGACCCGCCAGTCATCGCGTTGAAAGCCGCGCGCCTGTTCGACGGCAAATCGAAAGCGCTCATCACGGACGGAGTCATCATTGTGCAGGGCGATAAGATTGTCGATGCGGGCAGCAATTTGCCTGTTCCCGCTGGCGCACAGGTGATCGATCTCGGCGATGCCACGTTATCGCCCGGATTCATGGATGCGCATACGCACCTGACTCTGGATTATTCAGGTAATTACAATCAGCGACGGCTGGACGAGCTTGATCTCAATGTTTCGGAGCAAGCGATCAAAGCCGTGACGTTCGCACGCGCGACAGTCGAGGCAGGTTTTACGACCGTGCGTGACTTGGGCAGCCGTTTCGTTGCCAGCCGCGAATTTGTCGATATCGCGCTACGCAATTCGATCAACAAAGGGGTGATCGTCGGCCCGCGCATGCTAGTCGCGACCAAAGGAATCGGTGCCACTGGCGGTCACTTCGATCCGACGAGCGGGTTTCGTGATTTCCTTTTTGGCCGCGAACCGGATTACACTGATGGGATCGCCAACGGGCCGGATGACGTTCGCAAGGCGGTCCGGTTCGAAGTCAAAAACGGCGCAGATATAATCAAAGCTGCCGTTTCCGGCGGCGTTCTTTCGTTGGCTCAGGTCGGGCGCGAGGCAGTCGAAGCCGGCGTAGATTCGATTGAGCACGGCTCATTTCTGAAACCGGAGACGCTGACGTTGATGAAAAAGAAAGGCACGTTTCTGACGCCGACGCTGATGGCGACGGAATGGATCATGAGCAAGATTGCAAATTACCCGCCAGCTTTGCAGGAAAAAGCGCGGGCAGCCGCCGCGGCACGATCGGAAATGTTTCGCAACGCCGTGAAAATGGGCGTCAAAATTTCGTTTGGCACTGATGCAGCTGTTTTCCCGCATGGCCAAAACGCAAAGGAATTTGCACTGATGACCAGACTCGGCATGGCGCCGATCGATGCACTGAAATCCGCGACTTCAAACGATGCAGAACTGTTGGGCATTGGCCAAAAAATTGGCACGTTGGAAAGAGGCAAGCTAGCCGACATCATTGCGATGCATGGGGATCCGACTGCAGACATTGCCGCGACGGAGCATATCTCGCTCGTGATGAAAGAGGGGAAAATCATCAGGAACGGACCACCGGCCATGCAAGCGGCAGCCAAATCAACTGAGGCAACAGACGTCGCGGCCCCGGTCGATTAGCGCGCCCCCTATGGGTTTTTCGGACAGAAGTTCACTTTGACAAGGCAAAGATAGCCCGCTAGTTTGCACGTCCCGTCGCTGGTTGAGCGGCTTAACTTTTAAGCAGGAGCCCCGTCACTTTTAGCAAAGAACCGGGCGTTTGAACTGCATACGGACATGCAAAGAAATCGAAGCAAACGTTATCGCGCGGCCGCCGAGCAAGTGGACCGGACAAAGGTTTACAATCTTACCGAAGCCGTCGCGACGTTGAAGAAGTTTTCGCCGACGAAGTTTGATCAGACCGTGACAGTTTCTTTCCGGCTTGGTGTTGATCCAAAGCAGTCGGATCAAATGGTGCGCGGAACCTGCCCGCTTCCGCACGGCAGCGGCAAACTGGTGCGCGTGCTCGTTTTCGCGGAGGGCCAGGCAGCTAAAGCAGCCGAGGGTGCAGGCGCCGAATTTGTCGGGATGAAAGACATGATTCAGAAATGTCAGGAAGGTTTTCAGGATTTTGACGTCGCCATCGCCACGCCCGCGGCGATGGCGGAGGTTCGGAAACTCGGGAAGGTGCTCGGACCGCGCGGATTAATGCCAAATCCCAAGGCGGGGACAGTTACCGACGACACGGCAAAGGCGGTGCAGGAAGTGAAGGCCGGTCGGGTAGAATTCAAGCTCGACAAGAACGGCAATGTCGCGGTGCCAGTTGGAAAGTTTTCGTTTGAGGAAAAAGCGCTCGTGGAAAATGGAAATGCAGTGATCGAGGCAGTTGTCCGGGCGCGACCACCAACCGCGAAAGGGCGTTACGTTGAAGGCGTGACTATCAGTGCGACGATGTCGCCGGGAGTCCATGTTGATCCAGCGCCGTATTTGAGTGTCTGAGCGTTAGATCGACAATATTAGATCAATAATATGCGACCCGAAAAAGCCAGCATCGTTTCAGATCTTTCCGAGAAATTGAAACACTCGCCCTTTGTACTTGTGGCCGATTACCAGCGGATGAGAGTTGGCGATTTTGGCGAGCTGCGTACTCGGCTCGCCCCAGTGGGCGCGGAAGTGCACGTGGTGAAAAATAATTTCCTCAAGCGCGCCATGACAAACTCCGGTTTTCCGGATGTGGGCGACAGGCTAATCGGCCAAACGGCCATCGTTACGGGCGAAAAAGATGTCGGGCCCGTCGCCAAAATTTTTAAGACGTTTGCGACCGAATTTAAAATCGCTGCGCTCAAGGTTGGCTTTGTCAATCGGGCCATTCTTTCCACGGCAGAATTGGAGACCCTGGCGGACCTGCCGCCGCGCGAAATTTTGCACGCGCAGTTCCTGGGGCTGCTCTTGTCTCCGGCTACGCGTCTGGTTCGTTTATTGAACGAGCCTGGCTCGGCGCTCGCGCGGGTGTTGAAAGCGAAAGCAGAAAAGGAGGGCGCGTCCGCAGAAGCGGCGAGGTGACGAATTTCCTCCCGCGATGGCGGGACGGGAAGCGAAATAAAACTGTCCGGGCCGATAGCTATCGGCCTTAATTTTCCGAAGGCTTTCGGAGGCGGCAATTGGAGGAAACAAAATGGCAGATACAAATAAATTGGTGGAGCAACTCAGTGAGCTGTCCGTGCTGGACATAGCCGGTTTGGTAAAGCAGCTGGAAGAAAAATGGGGCGTGAGTGCGGCTGCTCCAGTGGCGGTAGCGGCTGGGCCCGCGGCAGGTGCCGCTGGAGGCGCAGCAGCGGCTCCAGCTGAAGAAAAGGCCACGTTCGATGTGGTCTTGCAAGAAATGGGCGCGAATAAGATCGGCGTAATCAAGGAAGTTCGCGGCGCTGTGCCCGGGCTGGGATTGGCGGAAGCCAAGGCGCTGGTTGAAGGAGCTCCCAAAACAATCAAGGAAGGCGTGACCAAGCAGGAGGCCGAGGAGATCAAGAAAAAGATCGAGGCGGCTGGTGCGAAGGTCGAGATCAAATAGACTAGTTTTGGGCGGCCGCCGTCGCATAAATGACTTGCGCGGCGGCCGTTTTCGCCTACTATGAATTTTTGTTAAAAGCAGGCAGACTTTATTTTTAACCCGGCGCTCGGCGGCAAAACACAGAAGTGGCAGCAAAACGGTGAGGTCAATTTGACAGTCCGCTGTTTTGGTGTCATTTTTGCGCCCCTCCCTCGCTGCTGATCCCCTGAAATCTTGCCCGCGGCAACCGCAATTTATCGTGGTCGCCGCGAGCTTTAAACCCTTGGCCTAGTGATTATGTCGGAACGAAATTCGGAACGCATTTACTTCGGAAGCATTAAGGAAAGCATCGAACCACCGAATCTGATCGAGGTTCAGCTCAATTCATACGTCGATTTTCTCCAGAAGGATGTCCCGTCTTCCAAGCGGAAAAATCATGGGTTACAGGCCGTCTTCAAAGAAGTCTTCCCGATCGAGAGCTACGATGAAAAGGCGGTGCTCGATTTTAGTCACTACGAAATTGGCGAGCCGAAGTTGACCGCTTTGGAGGCGCAACGGGAAGGCCAGACTTATAGCGCGCCGCTACATGTCACGTTCCAGCTGCGCGAGGAAAAAGGCACCAAGGAAGAGAAAGTTTACATGGGCGAAATCCCGCTCATGACACCGCAGGGCACCTTCGTGATCAATGGCGCCGAGCGCGTCGTGGTCAGCCAGCTACATCGCTCTCCGGGAATCGCTTTCGAATCGACCATCCATCTGAACGGCAAAGTACTCTACAGCTTCCGGATCATTCCCGATCGTGGTTCCTGGATCGAGGTCCAGTTTGATACTGCCGATCTTCTTTACATTTATCTCGATCGACGCAAGCGCCGCCGCAAATTTCTCGCCACGACTTTCCTGCGTGCCCTCGGCTACGGCTCTGATGAAGAAGTCATCAAACTTTTTTATAATATCGAGAGTCTCAAGCTAAGCGACAAACTTGACGAAGAAGAGCTTGCCACCAAAGTCCTCACTGCGGAAATCCGCGACGGCGAGGTTACGGTCGCGCGCGCGTTCGAGCCGCTCACTCTGGCGACGATCCGCCAGATCATGGCTCTCAAGATTCGCGAAGTGAAAGTGATCGATATTTCGCACGATGACACGGTCGTGAAGGCGCTCAGGAAAGACCCGGCGCATGACCAGGAGGAAGCGCTCAAAGATATTTACCGCCGTCTTCGCCCGGGCGATCCCCCGACAGTGGCGAACGCTCGCGCCTTGCTTAAACGGCTCTTTTTCGATCCCAAAAAATATGATCTTGGACGCGTCGGCCGCTACAAAATCAACCAAAAACTTGGGATCAATGTCGATTCTACCGAGCGTATTTTGACCGACAAAGATTTTATCGCGGCAATCAAGTATTTGATCAACTTGCGCCGGGGCGAAGGCACGCTCGACGATATCGATCATCTCGGGAGCCGACGCGTGCGCACAGTTGGCGAATTACTGGCCAATCAGTGCCGTGTTGGTCTTGCTCGCACCGAGCGCCTGGTCAAAGAGCGCATGACCCTGTTCGACATCAACGTGGACGGGATGACGCCGCAAAAACTGATCAATCCGAAGGCGCTCAGTGCGGTTATCCGGGATTTCTTTGGCCGGTCGCAGCTTTCGCAGTTTATGGATCAAACGAATCCGCTGGCAGAGTTGACGCATAAACGGCGCTTGTCAGCGCTCGGACCGGGAGGTCTGAGTCGCGAGCGCGCCGGATTTGAAGTGCGTGACGTTCATCCCTCGCACTACGGACGTATTTGTCCGATCGAGACGCCAGAAGGTCCAAACATCGGCCTGATTAGCTCGATGAGCACATTCGCGCGCATCAACGAATTCGGGTTTATCGAAACGCCTTATCGTAAAGTGGAAAAAGGCCGCGTGACGGATCAAATCGATTATCTTACCGGCGATCGCGAAGAAAATTTCTTGGTCGCGCAGGCGAATGCTCCGATAGACGGCCGAGGCCATTTCACAGGGGAAAAAGTTTCGGTGCGCTATCGCGGCGACTTCCTCGAAGTCGATCCGTCGAAGGTGCATTACATGGACGTGTCGCCGAAACAGCTTGTCTCGGTGGCAGCGGGCCTGATCCCATTCCTTGAGCATGACGATGCGAACCGTGCGCTGATGGGTTCCAACATGCAGCGCCAAGGCGTGCCGCTCATTGTTTCCGAGGCGCCGCTGGTGGGCACTGGCTTGGAGGAGAAAGTGGCGCGCGATTCGCACGCCGTCGTTATCGCAACCGATGGCGGCAAGGTCGCTTCGGTGACGGCGGGCCAAATCGTCGTCACGAAGGATGGGCATCTGCCTGAGAGCAAAAAAAAGTTAAAAACGGACGCGGGAGCCGGGATTCACGTTTATGAACTTCGCAAATTCATGCGTTCAAATGCCGGCACGTGCGTGAACCAGAAGCCGATCGTGCGGAAAGGCCAGCATGTGAAACGCGGTCAGGTCATCGCCGACGGTCCGAACACCGATCGTGGCGAGCTCGCGCTTGGCCGAAACGTGCTCGTCGCGTTTATGCCCTGGAACGGGTATAACTTCGAAGATGCGATCATGATCTCCGAGAAGGTGGTGAAGGAGGATATTTATACTTCCATCCACATCGATGAATTCGAGATCGGGGCGCGCGACACCAAACTTGGACCAGAAGAAATTACGCGCGACATTCCCAATGTCAGCGAGGAAGCATTGCGCAATCTCGGGCCCGATGGGGTGGTGCGAGTCGGCGCGGAAGTGAAACCGGGCGACATTCTCGTCGGCAAAATTACGCCGAAGAGCGAGACCGAACTGGCACCGGAGGAACGTCTGCTTCGGGCAATTTTTGGCGAAAAAGCCGCCGACGTGAAAGACACGTCCCTCACCGTTCCATCCGGAACGTATGGGATCGTAATGGATGTAAAAGTTTCTTCGCGTCGGGAAGTTTCGCGAGAAAAGCTCACGCCGACAGAAACGAAACGGCAGATCAAATCGATCGGCGAAGACCATAAGCGCAAGAGAGAGGATCTGACCGAGCAGTTGACTGATTCACTTTCAAATATCCTTTTGGGCGAGAAAATTCCCCTCGATGTCGTAAATGCCGAAACCGGTGAAATTATCATCCCGGCCAATCGCAAGATTACCAAAACATTGTTGCGAAAACTCGCGGTCGTTCACGATCACATCGAGATCGATCCGAGTCCGATCCGCAACAAAATCCGCGAGATCATCGGCTCGTATGAACACAAGTTCGCGGAGCTGGAGCTCGAGCGCGAACGCGCCATGGACCGGGTGGAGAGTGGCGATGATATCGATCCGGGAATCATCAAGCAGGTCAAGGTTTATATCGCGAGCAAACGCAAGCTGAGCGTGGGTGACAAGATGGCTGGTCGCCACGGTAACAAGGGCGTCGTTGCGCGCATCGTTCCTGAAGAAGACATGCCTTTCCTCGCGGATGGAACGCCAGTCGAGATTGTGCTCAATCCGCTCGGTGTCCCGAGCCGCATGAATGTCGGCCAGGTTCTGGAAACCCATCTGGGAGTTGCTGCGAAGGCACTCGGATTCAAAGTCGCGACCCCGGTCTTCGATGGAATCGAAGAGAAGAAAATCCGCGAATATCTCCGGGACGCGAAGGTGAAGGAAGGTTTCTCCTGGGTGCAAGAAACTGGTAAGGCGCGGCTGTTTGATGGCCGCACGGGCGATCCTTTCGATCAGGAAGTAGTGGTCGGCTACATCTACATGATGAAGCTTGGACATTTGGTGGCAGACAAAATCCACGCTCGAGCCGTCGGACCCTATTCGCTGGTGACGCAGCAGCCTCTCGGTGGCAAGGCGCAATACGGCGGACAACGCTTTGGCGAAATGGAGGTCTGGGCATTGGAAGCGTACGGAGCTGCCTACACCTTGCAGGAGTTGCTCACCGTAAAGTCCGATGACGTGCAAGGCCGGACCCGCATCTACGAGTCGATCGTCAAAGGCGACAACTCACTTGAGGCGGGCACACCTGAATCTTTCAACGTGTTAATCAAAGAAATGCAGAGCCTCGGTCTCGATGTCAAAGTCGGCGGCCAAGCGCCAAGCAGTTTTCTTGAGAACGTCGCATAATTTTTAGATCGATAATTCCTAGATAATCATGAACGAACATTCCTGGCGTGAGTTAGTGGGCGAAGAACGCCCCGTGGGTTTTGATCAAGTCGCGATCGGTGTCGCGTCGAGTGACACGATGCGGTCGTGGAGCAAGGGCGAGGTCAAAAATCCGGAGACAATCAATTACCGCACCTTCAAGCCGGAAAAGGGCGGCCTTTTCTGCGAACGAATTTTCGGCCCGACGCGCGATTGGGAATGCTCGTGCGGAAAATACAAGCGCATCAAGCATAAGGGCGTGATTTGTGACCGCTGCGGCGTCGAGGTCACGCTTGCGCGCGTGCGCCGCGAACGGATGGGCCACATCGAACTGGCGGTGCCTGTTTCGCACATTTGGTTCTACAAATGCATGCCGTCGCGACTCGGACTCATGCTCGACATGAGCGCACGACAGCTGGAGCGCGTGATTTACTACGAGGACTACATCGTCATCGATCCGGGCAAGACTCCGTTGCAGAAAACACAACTCCTGAACGAAGTCGAATACCGTGAGGCGCAGGAGCAATATGGCGATGATTTCGTTGCCGGCATGGGTGCCGAAGCCGTGAAGAAGCTGCTCGCCGAGATCGATCTCAACAAGCTCAACAAGGAGCTCGAGAAAGCGATGGGCGCCACGAAGAGCAAACAGATTCGCAAGAAGCTGGCTAAGCGGCTCAAGCTCGTTCAAGGATTTCAAAATTCACATGCGCGTCCTGATTGGATGGTTCTCGATGTGTTGCCGGTCATCCCGCCCGATTTGCGTCCACTCGTTCCGCTAGAAGGCGGGCGTTTTGCGACTTCGGATCTGAACGATCTTTATCGTCGGGTTATCAATCGCAATAACCGGCTCAAAAATCTGCTTTTGCTCAAGACGCCAGACGTCATTATTCGCAACGAAAAGCGAATGTTGCAGGAAGCCGTTGACGCCTTGTTCGACAACGGCCGGCATGGCCGCGCAGTTACTGGCGCGGGCAACCGACCGCTCAAATCGCTCAGCGACATGCTCAAAGGCAAAGGCGGACGCTTCCGTCAAAATTTGCTCGGAAAGCGCGTCGATTACTCGGGTCGTTCGGTTATTGTCATCGGTCCCGAGCTGAAACTTCATCAGTGCGGTCTGCCGAAGAAGATGGCGTTGGTCCTTTTCGAACCATTCATTATCCGCCGGCTCAAAGACCTCGGTTATGTGCACACCGTGCGCAGCGCGAAAAAGATGATCGAGCGCCAGACACCGGAAGTTTGGGACATTCTCGACGAAGTCACGAAAGGCCATCCGGTGCTGCTCAATCGCGCGCCGACTCTGCACCGATTGTCGATCCAGGCTTTTGAGCCGCAATTGATTGAAGGCGAAGCAATCCGCATCCATCCGCTCGTCTGCACGGCTTATAACGCAGACTTCGACGGGGACCAGATGGCCGTGCACGTGCCGCTCTCCGTGGAAGCTCAAATGGAAGCGCGCATGCTGATGCTCGCCCCGAATAACATTTTCTCACCGTCTAGCGGCAAACCGATCACAACGCCGTCCCAGGACATCACGCTCGGCTGTTATTATCTGACGCAAAACCCGCGGCGAGCTGCCGGAAGTAAAGCCGACGGGCGTCTATCACTATTTTCCGATGCGACCGAAGTGGAATTTGCCATGGCCGAAGGAAGCATCCGGACACACGACCGCATTCGGATCAAGAATCCCGATCACGGCCAGCAAACGACCTACGGAAACGCCGAGGCAAAAGTCATCGAGACCACGGCGGGCCGGGTCATCTTCAATCAGATTTGGCCGAAGCAGCTGGGATTTTTCAACAAGGCAGCGGGCAAGAAGCAGCTGAGCGACATTATTTGGCGCTGTTATCAAATCGCGGGACCGGCCGAAACCGTCACGACGCTGGACAAGTTGAAAGAGCTCGGTTTTGCCGAAGCGACCAAGGCTGGCATTTCGATTGGAATCTCGGACATGATCATTCCGAAGGAGAAACAGACCGAGCTGGAAAATGCCTACAGGCAAATCCGCCAGGTTGAGCAGCAATATCGCAAAGGCATCATCACCGATGGCGAGCGTTACAACAAGATCATTGACATCTGGACGCATGCCGGAGACGAAATTTCCAGCGTAATGTTTCGCACCCTCGAACACAACGAAGGGCGCAAGGAACTGAATCCCGTTTACCTAATGGTCGATTCGGGCTCGCGCGGCAACCGACAGCAAGTGCGGCAGCTGGCCGGCATGCGCGGTTTGATGGCCAAACCTTCGGGAGAAATCATCGAGCGCCCCATCACTTCGAACTTCCGCGAGGGTCTCACTGTGCTCGAGTACTTCATCTCCACGCACGGCGCGCGTAAAGGTCTCGCGGACACGGCGCTCAAAACCGCGGACTCTGGCTATCTCACGCGCAAGTTGGTGGACGCTTCGCAGGACGTGATCATCAACGAACAAGATTGCGGGACCGTAAATGGGATCGTCGTACGTTCAATTTACGAGGGAGACGAGGAAGTGGTCGATCTTGGCCAGCGCATTATTGGTCGGGTGAGCTGCGAAACAATCGCGGACCCAGTGGAGAAAAGGAAGAAAATCGTCAAGGCAAATCAGCTGATCGACGAGAAAATTGCGGCGGAACTTCAGCGCGTCGGAGTGGAGAGTTTGAAAATTCGTTCCGTTCTTACTTGCGAATGCGGTCGTGGCGTTTGCGCGATGTGCTACGGACGCAATCTTGCTACCGGCCAGTTCGTCAAACTTGGCGAAGCAGTTGGGATCATCGCGGCGCAATCAATTGGCGAGCCTGGAACACAATTGACGATGCGGACATTTCACATTGGTGGCACCGCCAGCCAGACTTTCAAGCAACCGATTATAAAAGCGAAAAACGATGGCACTGTCCGATTCAACGATTTGCGAACGGTGCAGGCGCTCGACGGTAGCTGGATCGTTTTAAATAAGAACGGCTCAATCAGCGTGCACAATGCGGAGGGCCGCGAGCTCGAGAGTTATAACGTTGTTATCGGGTCAATGATTTCAAAAGACGACGGTACGTCGGTCAAGAAGGGGGAAACCTTCGTGCAATGGGACCCGTACAACGTGCCAATTCTAACTGACAAGGGCGGCAAGATCGAATTCCGCGACATGATCGCTGGCGTGACGATCAAACGTGACGTCGATGAAGCGACTGGCCTCATGGGGACCGTGATTATCGAGCATAAAGAGGATTTACATCCACAGATTGTGATCGTTGGCGACAAGAAGGAAGTGCTCGCGAGTTATTCCATCCCTGCTGGCGCACACGTGATCGTCGAAGAAGGACAGAAGGTGCGCGGAGGTGCATTGCTGGCAAAAACGCCGCGAAAAGTAGCAAAGACAAAGGATATCACGGGCGGTCTACCGCGCGTAGCCGAGTTGTTCGAAGCGCGCCGCCCGAAGGACGCGGCTGAGATTGCCAAGATCGATGGAATTGTCGAGATGGGTGGAACAGTCCGCGGCAAGCGACGCCTTATTCTGAAGGATCCCGACGCCGGGTCAGAGGAAGAGCATCTCATCCCGCTCACGAAACACATCATCGTCTTCAAAGGTGATTTCGTGAAGAAAGGACAACAACTCACCGAAGGCCCCGTTGTTCCTCACGAAATCCTTGAAGTCTGCGGACCTCAGGATCTGCAGGAGCATTTGGTCAACGAAGTGCAGGAGGTTTATCGGCTGCAAGGTGTGGAGATTAACGACAAGCACATTGAGATCATCGTGCGCCAGATGTTGCGGAAAGTAAAAATTACCGATCCCGGTGATACTTCATTGCTTTGGGGTGATCAGGTCGATCGGCTCGATTTTGAAGCGGAGAATCAGCGCGTGGTCGAACAAGGCGGAAAGCCGGCCGAAGCCACGCCCGTGCTCCTCGGCATCACCAAAGCCTCGCTCGAAACGGATAGCTTTATCTCGGCTGCGTCATTCCAAGACACGACGCGCGTGCTTACTGAGGCAGCGACGCTTGGCAAAGTCGACCGGCTTCGCGGATTCAAAGAGAATGTGATCATGGGTCACCTGATCCCGGCGGGTACTGGATTTCCCCAGCACCGCGAGATCAAACTCGTTGAACTTGGCGAGCAGATTGGTGCGCCTGTGATGGAAGAGGCTGAGCCGCAGCCAGCGATCGGATAACCAGCGGAGTGATCGAGCAGTGGAGTGATGGAGTAATTACTCATTCGCTCACCCATCATTGCAATACTACAGCCCGCCCATACTCCATCGTCTAATGTCGATCGTGACCAAAACGGGCGATAAAGGCGAAACCTCGCTCATGTACAACCGGCGCGTGTCCAAGGGCGATACCCGCGTTGACGCCTATGGCTGTGTGGATGAGTTGACGGCTGCGCTTGGTCTTGCCCGATCCATTTCAAACCAAAAGTTTCTTTCAGAGCAAATTCTTGGGGCGCAAAAAGACTTGATCGTTGTGATGGGCGAGCTGGCGACCGCGCCGAAAGATCGGGAACGTTACACCAAAGACGGTTTTGAACTCACCACGGCCGCGATGGCCGACCGGATTACGACAGTGATTAGCGATCTTGAGAAGGATAAATCGCTTTATCCGAAAGATTGGGTGATCCCTGGGGGGACGGCGGTTTCTGCGGCGCTCGATTTTGCCCGGACGACTTGCCGTCGGGCCGAACGGCATATCGCCACGTTTAGTGCCGATGAAAAAGATTTTAACCCGGAGATTTTGCGCTATCTGAACCGCCTCTCCGATTTGTGTTGGGTTCTGGCGCGTTATGCAGAGCGAACATCGCCAGTGAAATGAACATTGAATGGAAATTGAATTTGCCACCGGCGAGGCGCCATAGCATATTCCTGACCCGCCGTGCCGCTCGGCCGGCGTGATTTTTTATGGCCGATACACCAGAATTAGTGCCTGAGCTTCTTGAAGCCGGTGTCCATTTCGGGCACCAGACGAAGCGCTGGAATCCGAAGATGAAGCCGTTCATTTTTGAACAGCGCAATCAAATTTATATCATCAACCTGGATGAAACTGTCCTCCAGCTTCGTCGCGCCACGGAGTTCCTCCAGGAAATCACGCGCCGCGGCGGCAAGATCTTGTTCGTCGGTTGTAAGAAACAGGCGCAGGAAGCGGTGAAGGAAGCGGCGCTGGCTTGCGGGCAGTTTTATGTCAATCAGCGCTGGCTCGGCGGCACCCTGACCAACCTCTCGACCATTCGCAAAAGCATTGGTCGATTGAAATACATTGAGCAGATCGAACAATCGCCGGAATACAAAAAAATGGGCAAGCAGGAATTGGCTGCGCTGAATCGGGAGGCCGCGAAGCTGCGGCGCAATCTCGATGGAATACTCGAAATGGCGCAGTTGCCGGATGCGCTGGTGGTGATCGACACGCCCCGCGAGCAAAACGCGGTAAATGAGGCGCGGCGCCTTAGGATTCCAGTCGTCGCCATCGTCGACACGAACGCAGATCCCGAGTTGATCGACTATCCAATCGCCGGAAACGACGATGCGATTCGCGCTATTCGCGTGATTCTTCAAAAGCTGGTGGACGCCATTGTTTCAGCAAGCAGCGAAGCTCGAATCCGCGAGCAGGTCGAAATGGCGGGCGTGTCCGCCTGATGGCGAGCCTGCGCCGCGCCTACGATTCAACGCTCCCCTGGAACGCTCAACCTTTCATGAAAACAACAACCGAAATCGATCCACAACTGGTTAAGCAACTGCGCGAAAAGACCAGCGCGGGCGTTATGGATTGCAAACGCGCTCTCGCGGAGAGCGGCGGTGATCTCGAAAAGGCAGAGGCGATTTTGCGAACGAAAGGAATCACCACCGCAGGTAAAAAGGCCTCGCGCGTGACGAAGGAGGGCATTGTGGCCTCGTACATTCACCTGCAGGGGAAAGTCGGTGTGCTTGTGGAAGTGAACTGCGAGACCGACTTTGTGGCAAGGAACGAGAGTTTTCGCGAGTTCGTAAAGGACATCACACTGCACATCGCTGCCGCGCATCCGCTTTACGTCAGTCGCGCTGATGTTCCGGGCAATCTCATCGAAGCCGAGCGTGAGATCTACAAGGCGCAGGTCAAAGGAAAACCGCTTTCATTAAGAATCCGGACCAGACGATTGAGGATCTAGTTAAATCGAAAATTGCCGAGCTGGGCGAGAACATCGTCCTCCGGCGCTTTACCCGTTATCTCGTGGGCGAGCCACTTCCAGGCGAGACAACAGCCGCGGCAGCGTAATCATAGAGCCGATCTATTTTTTCTCCGGCATCGCAGGTGCGAGTAAGTCAATGTCGCGTTGCTGGATTGTCCGCCTGCGGTCGGCTTGAGTTCGAGTTCGACGTCATTTGTTGTTACGTAACGATTCACAAGCGATTCTGGTAATTTCTTGTCGGAAATCCGTTTCATCCGCGTGATCCGCGGCTAGTGTAAAAGGAATGGGACTGGCCGAGTACAAAGCGAAGCGCGATTTTCGAAAGACGGCCGAACCGAAGGGCGGCAAATCTTTGCCAAAAGCAGTGCGGGGCGCGTCCCGCTTTGTCATCCAAAAACACGATGCCCGCCGTCTGCATTACGACTTCCGGCTACAGATGGAAGGCGTTTTGAAATCGTGGGCGGTGCCGAAAGGGCTTCCCTGGAAGCAAGGCGAAAAACATCTTGCGGTCGAAGTCGAAGATCATCCGATCGAATATGAAGACTTCGAAGGCGTTATCCCCGAGGGAAACTACGGCGGTGGCACGGTGATGGTTTGGGACCGCGGCACTTATTACGTTTACGGGGAGCAGCCTTCTGAGTCACTGCGCGAGGGCAAGCTCCATCTCGTCCTCGAAGGCAAGAAAGCCAAAGGCGAATGGACACTCGTTCGGATTCGCCGCGATCAAGAGAAGAATCAATGGCTGCTGATGAAAACGGGCGCAAGTGCCCGTCCGCTTTCCAAGAGGCTCGAGGATCAATCGGCGAAATCCAGCCGGACAATGAAACAAATTGCAAAAGATCGCGACGCCGAATGGGAGTCCGACCGCGACGAACCCACAACAGATTCAACCTCTAGCGCAAAATCGGCATTGCGCGCGCGCATAAAAACCGCACTTAAAAAAAAAGAAGAGGCAGGGCGCAGCGGCTCGTCGCACGGTAAAGACGGCGGACGACCCGGCGGTCCGTCCCTACCGGCTTCGCTTCCTTCAAGCAAGCCGCGTTTCATCCAACCAATGAAACCGCGCTTGGTGGAGAAACCTCCAGCCGCCGGCGCTTGGATTTACGAGTTGAAATTCGACGGCATCCGCGCTCTCGCGATCAAGATCGACAAGAAAGTTTCGCTGCTATCCCGAAATGAAAATGAATTGGCCCAACGTTTCCCAGAAATTGTTGGGGCGGTGAAAACTTTGCCTGTCGGTGAATGCGTGATCGATGGCGAGGTCGTTGCGCTCGATGAGGAGGGCCGCTCGTCTTTTCAAATCCTCCAAAATCGCCGATTTACTTTTATGTTTTTGATCTACTGCAACTCGACGGCAAAAGTTTGATCTCGCTGCCGCTGGAACCGCGCAAACAACTACTTGAGCAGATTTGTTCAGACGCCGGCGATCCGATTCGTTTCTCGGGCGAGATCGGCGGACACGCTACCGCCCTGCTTCAGGAGGTGAAGCGCAGGGGCTTGGAGGGGATTATTGGAAAACAGCGCGGTTCTCCTTATGAGCCCGGACGGCGCAGCGGCATTTGGATCAAACTGAAGTGTGTTAACGAACAGGAATTCGTTATCGGCGGTTACACGCCGCCAGCGGGATCGCGCAAACATTTCGGTGCAATTCTCGTTGGTTATTACAAGGATAATCGCCTGATGTTCGCGGGCAAAGTAGGAACCGGCTTCACCGCAAAATCATTGTCTACGTTACACAAGAAGTTCCGCGCCGAAGAACGCGACGATTGTCCATTTGAAGATCTTCCGTCGAAGCAAAACGGGAAGTGGGTGCAAGCCATCACGCCTTCCATTATGCGCAAATTGCATTGGGTAAACCCGGTTTTCGTTTGTGAGATCAAATTCGCCGAGTGGACCCGGGACGGGAAATTGCGAGCGCCGGTTTTCCTCGGCCTGCGCGACGATAAAAAGCCAAAAGAGGTTGTCCGGGAAGCATAAATTCTGGATTGCACTTGTTCGGGCGATGAGCTGCAAATATGGTGAGGCGATGAAAGTGAAAGTCGTCGTCATGCCAAAGACCGCGGTGCTCGATCCGCAAGGGAATGCGGTGCGCGACGCGATGCGGCACCTGGGAATGCCAGAGGTTCGCAGCGTCCGGATCGGTAAATACATGGAGATCGATGTTGAAGGAAAAAATGGCGAACTTGAATCGCGTCTTCACGGCCTCTGCCGCGATTTGCTTTCGAATCCGGTGATCGAAGATTACGAGCTCACGAGAGCCGAGGAGTCGCGTTGAAATTCGCTGTCATCCAGTTTCCCGGTTCAAATTGCGATCAGGACTGCATCGCGGCGATTAACGGCTTCGAAGGATTGCATGCCGAATATGTCTGGCACAAGGAGACATCGCTTGATGATTTTGACGCGATTGTATTGCCGGGCGGATTTGCTTATGGGGATTATCTTCGTTGCGGCGCTATCGCCCGCTTTTCGCCGATCATGCGAGCGGTGATAGGTGACGCGCGCGCGGGGAAACTCGTACTGGGCACATGCAATGGCTTTCAAGTTCTGTGCGAAGCCGGCCTTTTACCCGGTGCGCTCGTGCGGAATCGTTCGCTGCGATTCGTGTGTGACATGGTCACTATGCGCGTGGAAGCCGATGATTCGCCATTCACACACGGTTGTCCAAAAGGAGCGCTTCTTCGCATGCCCGTCGCCCACGGCGAAGGTTGCTTCTTCGCGGATGCAGCGACATTGCGTGGGCTCAACGCAAATCGACAGGTGATTTTGCGATACGCAGATAGCCGCGGCCGCATCCTATGGTGCAAGCGATCAGCGCGAGTCGCACAACATCGGAGCGCGCAAAGCAAGTCGCGTGAGCCTTTTCATTACCGGGACAGACACCGGCGTGGGCAAGACACACATCGCGGTTCAGCTCTTGCGTCTGTTGCGCATGTCCGGCGCACGCTGCGCTGGAATGAAGCCAATTTGTTGCGGAGATCGTCGCGATGCGGAGCTGTTGTTGGCTGCCGGCAGTGAAGCGCTGAGGATCGAGGAAGTTAATCCCGTCTGGTTGAAGACGCCGGCGGCGCCGCTCGTGGGCAGTTTAACGGAAGGCGTAAAGATCGACATCGAACATGTCGTGGCGGCTTTTCGCGCTCTTCAGGCTAGAGTTGAGTACGTGGTCGTTGAAGGGGTCGGCGGCTGGCTCGTGCCGATTCGTGCCGATTACTTTGTGAGCGATTTGGCCATCGAGCTGAAATTGCCGGTGCTGGTCGTCGCGGAGAACCGGCTGGGCTGTATTAATCACACAGCGCTGACCGTGCGAAGCATTTCCGAGCACAGGCTGCGTTGCATCGGCGTCGTATTAAACGGCGCCCCTGCGACGAACGATATCGCCGCCGCGACGAATGCGGACATTCTAAAAAAAATTATCGATGTTCCATTATTTACTGAGTTAACAGAAAATCTGATCGAATTGCCTGTCGCCTGGCGACTGATGGTCGATTCGACGGCGGAGGAATAGCGTGTCGCCATAATACAAAAGTGTAAAGAAAACGAACACCAAAAAGCGAGTCAGTTCGTCCTGGTTCCCTCGCAATCCAAAATGGCATTGCTGATGCTTAAACTTCAGGACAACAAACGAATACTCCTATGCTTTTACAAAAAACCCTACATATGAGTCAACCGCTGGCAGAGTGCAAAGCCCGTCTCGCCAGTATTCAATCGTATCGGCGGCAGTTCCTTATGGTGACAAGAGCAACCGTGACCTCATCGAAGACGGTCGATTTTTGCTTTCGCGGACCCGTCGGTTTTGAGGCGCACACGGTCCTTCTGTCGGTCGAGAGCGAGGTGCCCCACCAATACGCGTTTGAATCCGCGGGCGGGAACATTGATTTGATGGGAATCGTTGATTTCGCTGAGATCCGGCCGAACTGCACGGAGGTGACGTTGGCGGTCCATTACGAGATCAAGAATAAGCTATTTGCCTGGCTCGACCGGCGCTTGCACTTTGTCGATACCTTTGTAACTGCCGAACTGCGTAGCATTCGCGCACACTTCGAAGGAATCGCGGCGAGCTACCTTGAGAATGCGCCGGCTCTGCCGATGTTCCAAACGGCTACAGCCTGAATCCAATCTAATTAATTCGGCGAGCCACGAAGCCCTTAGCTTCGTGGCTCTTTTGCTGTACGCCGATCCACTAGGCGATTCGCACTGCGCGCTTTTTGTCGAGACGAAGAACTTGACCGGACTTGAGCGTGATCTCTGCCTTGGGATTGCGAATCTTAACGCCATCCAACTCCACACTTCCTTGTTTAATCAGCCGTGATGCTTCGCTGCGTGACTTCTCGAAGTTGAACGCTTCATGATACGCCGTCCAAACGATTGTGACGAGATCGCGCTTCCCCAGTGCAGCCGCTGAAAAGATCGGCAGGTCGGCATGTCCCAGATCGCGCTTGCTGAAACGGGTATTCCATTCATCTAAAGTCTTCTGTGCGATGGCAGGGGAATGATAGGTCTGCACAATTTCGAAGGCGAGTTGCTTCTTCGCTTCGACCGGATGCGCGTCTGCGGCCGGTAGTCGCCCAAGGAGCAATGGATAATAGCGCGCCATAAGCTCATCGGAAATGCTCATCAGTCTCCCGAAAATGTCTGAGGGAGAATCGCTGATTCCGACAGAATTGCCGAGGCTCTTGCTCATTTTCTTGGAGCCATCCAAACCCTCGAGAATGGGAAGAAGAAAAACGACTTGCTGCGGCAGGCCCTCCTCCTTTTGGAACTCGCGCCCGACCAAAATGTTAAAAAGCTGATCCGTGCCGCCGAGCTCGACATCAGCCTTCACCATAACCGAGTCCCAGCCTTGCATGATCGGATACTGAATTTCGTGGGCACGAATCGCTAGCTGCTTGTCGATCCGAGCCCGGAAATCTTCGCGTTGGAGCATCTGTTGCAGCGTTACGCGGCTGTTCAGCCGAATGACATCTTCGAACGACATCGTCCGAAACCAGTCACCATTGCAAACTATCTCCGTGCGCGCGGGATCGAGAAGCTTGAATGCCTGCTCACGATAGGTTGCAGCATTAGCCATTACTTCTTTGTGCGTCAATTGCGGCCGCGTGGCGGAGCGGCCGCTCGGATCGCCAATCATCCCCGTAAAATCGCCGATGATAAGGACGGCTTGATGACCCAAATCTTGAAATTGTCGCAGCTTTCGGAAGATGACTGTGTGACCGAGGTGAATGTCAGTACTGGTTGGATCGACCCCGAGCTTTACCCGCAGCGGCCGGCCCAGCGCGAGTTTTTCTCGCAGTTCATTCTCGCTGATGATCTGTGCGGCGCCTTGTTTTAAAGACGCGAGAGCTTCATCCGGTTGCATGATCAACCACAGAATAGCGCGCCGGGCTGGTGCGCTACTTGTTTTTGTTCAGCAACTCGCGCACCTGCTCGATCGTGAGCGGCGCATTCTGCCTGTTTAGCGATTTTTGACTTTTACCTTGATCAAGGAAGGGCCGGTTTTCCGCGTAAGAATGGCTCGCAATCTTTTTGTCAGATTGAGGGGCATCCCGGGTACCGCGCGCGGTGCGAGTTGCATAAGCAGGCCGGGACTTTCCGATTGCTTGCTGTGACGAAATCCCGGATGCACTGCGGGTGTGGGGGAAGGATTGAGAATTAAATTGCTGCGCTGAAAAGCCGCGGGTCCCAGAAAAGCCTTTCGAATTGGATTTCTCCTGAACATAAAATGTGCCGACGGTTGCTTGTTTATTTATGGATGTGCCACCAGCGGCGATAAACGTTTTTTTCTGTGCCGTATTTTGCAGAGTCATATCTGGCCTGAGAAGGCGATCGACCAGCTTGCTTTCTTGATCCTGGGCACGAGCGAAGGAGAAAGCAGCCACAAGCAATAGAGAAGTTGCAACCAGTTTTCTCACGCGACGAGGGTGCCGAAATGAAGCGCCGTTTGTAAAGCAAATTGTCGATCCGTGGCGAGCCGTTACGAAGTTCAGCGGGCGATGCACTTGCCCTCTAAATCGATGCAGATCGGCTTTCTGTTGTTTTCGAAGGGTTCCTGACGAAATAATGCACACATGTCTGATCATATTTACAAAAAAATTGAGCTGGTCGGTTCCTCGCCCAACGGATTTGAGGAAGCCGTCAAAAATGCCCTTGCACGGGCCGAGAAAACCGTCCGCAATATGCGGTGGTTTGAAGTAGCCGAAACCCGTGGATATATCGAGAACGGCAAAATCGGTCATTGGCAGGTGACACTGAAGATCGGTTTCACACTCGACAAGTAACCGTAAAGGCGGCTGCCTCCTCGCGGAGGGCTTCGCAGTCCTCTGCCGCAAGGTCTCGTGATGCGCGTGGTGGAGCCCACGCGTTACCGCTATTCCTCTTCCTGAGCCGCCTGATACAATTTGGTGGCGCCGTAAATCAAGATCGCCGGTCGCAATGCGACGACGAGGAAGCGAAAAAGACCGGCCAGAATTCGACCGATCGGCAACCGATTCAAAATATATCCGGCTATAAAGGCGAATAAGACAGACTGGGCTGGTTTCTCGCGCACATAATCCTCAGTTTGATTGAGAAGTGCCTCGAAATCCTCCTTTGTGCAGGGAAACCCGCGTTGCGGGGACCCTTTGAATTTTTCAGCAGTTGATTGGTCCATTCGCTTAATTATTCGGATTGTGATGGTTCATTGCGCGCACCGGCCTGGTCAGCGCAAAGTCAGCCAAATCGACCTGGCGCCCGCGCCCGGGGGAAAATCAGATAGGGGCGGTTGTCGATGAAATGTGCCGGCGCGTCGTGCGGCCTTGAGCCCATAGCGGGCCATAACTTCGAGGGCGTGTTCGTGCAAGGTGGAGCAGTTGGTTGAAAGCAGAATGCGGCTGTCGCGCTCCGTCACCTCGAGCGCTCTAATGAGTAATTTTTCGAAATCGTCTTCGACGTGAAACGTCTTCCCGCGGGAAGAGCGTGAAAAAGTCGGCGGATCAAGAATAATCATGTCAAATTTCTCACCTCGGCGCGCAAGCCGCGGCAACACCTCCATCACATCGTCCGCCATGAAGCGATGATCGTTGGTCGGCAGACTGTTGAGGGAAAAATTCTCCCGACCGCGCGCCAGCGATTTCTGGGAAAGATCGATATTAATCGTAGTCGCTCCGACAGATGCCGCGCTAACGGAAAAGGAGCA
>WNGE01001905.1_pt1 | contig 25995 bp, 17 predicted proteins | sample 5400651 | NCBI WGS metagenome assembly WNGE01 (sample SAMN13153370, study PRJNA577476) | soil metagenome | isolation source: 60 cm soil or saprolite under grassland replicate 2 | place: USA:California | collected 2016-06-15 | reverse complement strand
CTCCGGATAGGGAGGACGCATTTCTGCGTCCCCCCCTCCTCAGAACCGTGCGAGCGGGTCGTCCCCGCACACGGCTCAAGCAGGCCGCGAGGGCGTGCAGGCTGTGCTTCAGCTGTCGTCTGGGACTGGTGTTGTCCGGTGACGGGTCTGGCAGTAGGAGTGTAGGAGGCGGTTGTGCACGTCCGTGCGACCAGGCGTCTGCGTGGCGATCGCTGTCTTGACGATCGCGGTGCGGATCGCGGTGAACCAGGCTTCCCACTGGGCGGGGGACTGTGGCTCGTGGTCGGCGTGCAGCAGGTAGTCCCCGCATTCCGGGCACCGTCCGCGCTGTTTGTGGATCTGGCGCATCAGGGCCGGGGCCAGCGGCGGGGGTTTCTGCTTGCGGCGCCGGTCGGCCCAGTAGTGGGCCAGGATGGGGTCATCGAGAGATGCCGCCCCTTTGACCGGCGCGTGTCGGACGATGGGGGTCCAGGCGAACCTGTGGAGGTAGGCGCCGCTGTCGCGGTCGCCGAACACCCACCTGTCCTGCCGGGCCGGGTTGTACCGGCCGAAGTACCGGGCGGCCACCCAGCGCTTCGGCTTGTCGGGGTGGCGGTGGCAGGCCCATCGGTAGAGCAACCGCCACACGTAGTCGTCCAGCGCGCTGAACACTTCGCTGGACACCACGGACCGGTGGTAGGCGGCCCACCCGCGGATGATCGGGTTGAGCCGTCCTATGACCACCTTCGGGGGGGCACCGCGGAGGGTGCGTACCTCGGTGGCCAGCCGCTGCCGGATCTTGCGGACCGCGTCTTTGGAGGGTTTGATGAGCAGCTTGCCGCCGCGCCGGGTCTGGTAGCGGCGGACGTTGAACCCCAGGAAGTCGAACCCCGGCTCCTCGACGTGCACGATGCGCGTCTTGTCCTCGTTGTGCGACAGTCCCCGAGGTGCCAGCCACTCGGCCAGCGCCTGTTTGACCTGTTCGGCCTGCTGTCTGCTGTGGCAGAACGCCGCATAATCGTCGGCGTAGCGGACCAGGACAGGCGTCTCCGGTACGGTTCTCCCATCGGAGTAGTACCGGACTCCAGCGGCTGTTTCCATACCATGTAACGCGATATTCAGCAGCAGTGGGCTGAGAATTCCGCCTTGCGGGGTCCCCGCGTCGGTCGGAGTGAACCGGCCCCTGTCGACCACGCCCGCTTTCAGCCATTGCTCGACCTGGTCCCTGGCCGGGAACATACCGAGTTGGCTCAGAAGCAGGCGGTGGCTGATTGTGTCAAATGCCGAGGACAGGTCTGCGTCGAGTACCCACAGCCTCCGAGTATTCTTCTTTCCGACGACCGTGAAGATCGTCCCGATCGCGTCCTGGCATGACCGGCCTGGCCGGAACCCGTAGGATCGGGGTTCCATCCGGGCCTCCCATTCGGGCTCCAGCGCGTTCTTCACCCGTGCTTGTTGCACGCGGTCGCAGATTGCCGGTATCCCGAGCGGGCGGAGTTTACCGCCTTTCTTCGCAATATACACCCGTTTCACCGGGAGGGCCTGCCAGGGCTTGGCGTTCCGGTGCAGATGCACCGCCAGCCTGGCCCGGCCCGGAGCGGTCAAGGCGACCTCCCCGTCGACCCCCGGCGTCTTCCTGCCAGTGTTCCGCTGCGTCACCTGGCGCACGCTGACCAGCGTGTTCGCCCAGCTTCGCAGCGCCAGCTTCTGCAGGTTGCGAACCTTCTTCTGGTCCCCTGCCTGCGCCGCCTTGAAGATCCTCTGCCGCAGCCGTCTCACCTCGTCCTTCTGGTGCCGCCAGTCAATGGCGTCCCAGTCCAGGTCGGGGCCGTCCGGTCCGTTCACCATACCGGCCGCGCCGGCGGCGGCCACCTGTAGCGTGGTCACCGTCTGCTGGGTCGTCATGGCGTCCAACTTGTCCTTCCGTGAAGGGGCTTCGGTTTCAGTTCGTCAAAGGCCCACCCGCGCACGTCAGCGGTCTTTCGACCCCAGACACCGGGTCTGGTATGCGGCCAGTTATACGCCCCGACCGCTGGAGGTGCGGTCTTCCGCGCGCGTTCCTGTCGCCTTTCGGCGGCCGCCGTTCGCTTCTTGCGCGTCATGTTCCGCCGTGGAGTTAGCCTGTCTTGCCTACCACCCGTTCCGGGGTGGACCGCGACGGTGTTACCACGCTCCACACATCTGAGATACGACCGGGTCGGGTGTCCTCTGTCCCCCGGGGCCGTGGTGCTCATACGGCTGGCAAAGCCCCATCCAGCCGCCACCGCCGTTTCCCAACGGCAGGCCCTGCACCTTCTTCTTCGTCCCGTCCACGAAGGCTCTGGGTAACGAGGGGTCAGCGAGGATTCACTTACGTTCACCCTTCCGGTCTTCCCCTTGCCTGTGACTCCCGGACGGAACGAGAGTCCTTGGGCTTCACCCCCGGGCTTCGCACCCCGCAGGCGACAGCACCTGCGACGCACGCCGGAGTGGGGACAGGCTGTGAGCACTAGCCCGGAGCTGCTCTGTCGATCACTCGGCCCTCCAGTCCCTTCAGCTCGCTCACGATGTGCGACTTCGTGTTGCAAGGCTTCGACCCTGTTGTTGGCGTATCGCTCGGTGACGTGCCGGGCCGCCGGCAGCAGTTCCTCCAGCACGCCGGGGTAGGCCGGTGCCTTGTCGGTCGTGATCTCGACCGGCCGCGGGACCTGCAGCAGTGCCCGGGTGAAGAACCGGCGAGCCGCCGCCGCATCGCGCTTGTCGGTGGCGAGCACGTCGATGACCTGCCCGAACTGGTCGACCGCCCGGTAGAGGTAGCACCACCGGCCGCCGACCTTGAGGTATGTCTCGTCCACCCACCATCGGTCGCCGGCCGCGTGGCGGCGGGGACGGGCGGTGTCGGCGAACAGTGGAGTGAACCGCTGTACCCACCGGTACACGGTGACGTGGTCGACCTCGATGCCGCGCTCGGCGAGCAGCTCTTCCACGTCCCGGTACGACAGGCCGTACCGCAGGTACCAGCGGACCGCGACCGTGATCACCTCGGGTGGAAACCGGAAGCCGGCGAAGGCGGACCTGTCCTGGACCCTGTCGGGTGCCAGAAGTGGTCACAGCCTCTGGCCTGCGTCGATGCCGTTCGCGGCACGTGCGGGATGATCGCCGACTGTGTCGCTCCGGCTGCTGTATCTGATCTTCACTCGGCTGGTCGCTTGGCTGGCGCTGCTGGCGCGCTCCACCGCATCGAAGGACGCCGAGCTGCTGGTGCTGCGGCATGAGGTCGCCGTCCTGCGGCGGCAGCGACCCAAGCCCCGGCTGGACTGGGCTGACCGGGCGGTCCTGGCCGGGTTGATCCGGCTGCTGCCGGCTCCGGTGCGAAGGCACCGGCTGGTCACGCCGGGTACGGTGCTGCGCTGGCATCGCCGCCTGGTCGCCAGGAGGTGGACCTATCCGAACCGGGTCGGCCGCCCGCCGGTGCCGGCGGAGGTCGCCGCGCTGGTAAAGCGGCTGGCCCGCGATAACGCATCCTGGGGCTACCAGCGCATCCAGGGCGAGTTGCGCAAGCTCGGGCACCGGGTGGCTGCCTCGACGATCCGCCGGATCCTCCGCCGAGCCCGGATACCGCCGGCGCCGACCCGCCGTCGGGACACCAGCTGGCGGCAGTTCCTGCGGACTCAGGCGTCGGCGGCGCTCTCGGTGGACTTCTTCCACGTCGAGACGGTGACGCTGCGGCGGCTCTACGTCCTGTTCGCCCTCGAGCTGGAGTCCCGCTACGTGCACGTCCTGGGTGTCACTACCAACCCGGACGGGGCGTGGACCACCCAACATGCCAGGAATCTGCTGCTGGACCTCGGCGAGCGTGCGGCTGCTTTCCGCTACCTGGTCCGGGACCGGGCCGGACAATTTACCGCCGCCTTCGACACAGTGCTCGCCGATGCCGGCATCGAAGCACTGAAGATTCCTCCGCGCAGTCCCCGGGCGAACGCATACGCCGAGAGGTTCGTGCTCACCGCGAGGACCGAGCTCACCGACCGGATGCTGATCTTCGGTGAACGGCAGCTCCGGCACGTCCTGGACGTCTACGCCGGGCACTACAACGGCCAGCGGCCACACCGAGGGCGGCAGCTTCGGCCGCCACGGCCGGACCATCCGATCCCGACCCGACCAGCCCAACGGATCACCCGCCGAGCCGCCCTCGGCGGCCTGCTCAACGAATACCAGCCAGCCGCATAGAAGCCCAGCTCAGATAGGGTGCGCAGAGTTCTGGAACCCGACAGGGTCCAAGGGGCAGGTCGCCCCCGCGGAACGGCCTGGTCGTCGCACGGGAGCATCTCGTCCGGCGGCCGAACCGGCCAAGCGCGATCCGGCCCACCGGGTCCACCGGTGAAGTATGCAGCGAGATCCGCGGTCCACGCTGTCGGCAGCTCCTCGCCTCGCCGTGCAGCTCGAACAGCGCCGGGTGCTGCCACGACTGCAGGTACTCACGCGCAGCAGGTGCAGCCCACCGGCGGCCGCCGGGACACCGTCGAGGGCTTGAACCGGCGCACCTCCTGCATCCACCGCACGTACAACTGCACCTGCGCCCGCCCGACCGCCAACGGATCAACCCGACGCTCGGCGCACCAGGCCAGGTAGACGCGAAGATCGGACTCGGTATGGGCACGCGACGGCCCGGTGAACCGGGCCAGGTAGGCCGCTGCCGCCAGCCGCAACGGATCAAGACCGGGCGTTCGCTCCCCGGCCGGCAACAACACCGCACTGATACTCATCCCACCGACGATCCACGCCCGCCTTGACTACCGACAGTGCCCAACAGCCCCCACATCGATACCAGAGGTCAACCAGCGAGGCGCGGCGGATGCGAACGGAGCCGGCTCGGCCGCTCGTAACTGTTCTAGCGCGGCGGTGGTCTCAGAGCACCGCGTACGCCAGGTCGTCTAGCAGCGTCCGGGCCTGCTCGGGGTCACCACGTACCCCGGAGGCCCAACCGCGCGGGATGGACGGCCTGATACTGTCTACGATACTATGGCCAAGGACCTCGCCGCCCGCGTCGCCGACCTTAAGCGGCGTCGCCGCAGCGTGGCACCGCACGACATGGACAGGCTGCTCGTGGACGCCGGTTTCACCCGCCGACACGGTAAAGGGGACCATTGGGTCTACACCCACGCTCAGCGCCCATTCCCGCTGACGATCGATCCGCGAAACCCGCTGTTGCCGGCGTACGTGTCGAAGGCGATCGCAGCGATCGAGGAGGTGATGGGTGATGGAAGCTGAAGACTACCTCGCTCTTCCCTACGCGATCGAACTCGTGCCGGATACCGACGAGGCAGGCCATCGAGGCTGGGTTGCCGAGATCGAGGAACTGCCCGGATGCATCAGTCAAGGAGCAACCCCCGAAGAAGCCATCGCCAACGTGCGCGACGCGATGCTCGGGTGGATCTCCATCGCGCTCGAAGACGGCCGAGACGTACCGCAACCGCGCGCGCTTGGCACCTACTCGGGAAAATTCATCGTTCGCGTGCCGTCGAGTCTGCATGCGGATCTCGTCAGAACCGCTGCCCGGGAGGGCGTGAGTCTCAACCAGTTCGTCGCCACTACCTTGGCGCGCTATCTCGGACGAGTCGACGCGAAGGCATCCTGATCCTGACGCGACGACCGTCGAAAGCGACGGTCCATAGGCGATCTCCGGCGGGCTCTCACCCAGGGCGGCTGCCAACGACTCGATCAGAACCCGGACGTGCCGGCTGACCACCGCACCGCCGCCGCGGAAGTTGGACACCGCACGGATCGGGCGACGAACGGCCCGCCAGCAAAGGCTGGCACGTCCGGCCTGACTACCGACGGTGCCCGGCCAGGCCCTGCAGCCGTCCACCGGCGACGAACCTCGGCGCGGCGGAAGCGGGTGGGTCGCGTCATGCAACGACCTGGCGTTGGACTCCCTCGTCGTAGCAGCCTCGGGACTGGACTGCGAGCCCACCTGCCTGCATCGGTGGGGTCGGCGTGCGCGTGCTCGCCGGCGTGCCGACTCACCTCGCATGACGTTCCCGAGCCCGCACGGAGCGACGGGTTACGCCGCCTGACCAGCCGACAAACGCGTGGGTGGACGCCCGTGCGCCATGGCGTCAGCGGCGGCCGACCCGCTACGTCTGCGGGATCTCCCCTGGCTCCCACAGCTCGAAACGATTGCCTTCGGGGTCTACCGCGTGGCCGAACCTGCCGTAACTGGCCTCCGAGATCTCCTCCTCCACCACGGCGCCGGACGCTTTGAGCCGAGCGAGCATGGCGTCGAGGTTCGAAACCCGGAAGTTGAGCATGGCTTGCTGGTCCATACGCCCGAAGTAGTCCGTGTCGCTCGGGAACGGCGCGAACACTGTCGGGCCCGCCTCCTGCTCCCAGGACCACTTGGTGGACATGCTGGTGATGCCAAGGGTCCTCTCATACCAGCCGGCCAGGGCCTCAGGATCCTTGGCGCGGAAGAAGAAGCCGCCGATGCCCAGCACGCGTTCCATGTGCACGGACACTAACCGGGGCGTACAGCTGATCGACACGCTGGGTGGGAGGCGGCAGCGGTACCGACCCGATAGCGAACCAACGGCCCACTTGACCCCTCGCCTGCCACCCCCCGCTGCCGAGCGACGGCGCCAGCCTCCGCGGCGATCGCCCCTGCCCACACCGCAGAAGAGCGGACAACAGCCGGATGATCTTCCAAGTGGCCTGAGGGGTGCCAGGTCACGGTTGGGGCTGTGAGCAGGGGTGATGTGGTCTGGCATGATCGCGGCTCGTGGTGGTGCGCACGCTGGGTTTCGTGATCGTCCGACGGCTGCTGGGGCTGGCCGGGCTGGGCCCGGCGCCGGATGCGAAGGACGTCGAGATTGCCGTGCTGCGCCACCAGCTGGCCGTCGTGCGTCGGCAGATCGCCCGGCCGCGGGTGCACGCCGTGCGACCGGCTCACCCTCGCGGTGCTGGCCCGGCTGCTGCCGCGGCAGCGGTGGGGAGCGTTCCTGGTCACACCCGCGACGCTGGTGCGGTGGCACCGGGAGTTGGTGGCCCGCCGCTGGACCTATCCGGCGGTCGGGCGAGGTGGCCGGTGCCTGGACGCGGAGGTGGTCGAGGTGGTGGTCCGGCTGGCCAGCGAGAACCGCCGGTGGGGGTACGCGCGGATCGTGGGGGAGTGCCGCAAGCTGGGCGTCGTGGTGTCGGCGAGCTCGGTGCGTCGGATCTTGCGCCGGCGGCGGCTGGGCCCAGCGCCCCGCCGCGGTGGGCCGAGTTGGACGCAGTTCCTGCGCTCCCAGGCCGCCGGAATGGTAGCCGCCGACTTCTTCACGGTGGAGACGGTCGGGCTGGCCCGCCAGTATGTGCTGTTCTTCATCGAGGTGCGCAGTCGCCGGGTGCACCTGGCCGGGATCACCGCCCACCCGACCGGCGACTGGGTCGCCCAGCAGGCGCGCAACCTGCTGCTGGACCTCGGCGAGCAGGCGGACCCGGTTCCGGTTCCTGATCCGGGACAGAGACACGAAGTTCACGGCCACGTTCGATGCGGTGTTCACCGCCGCCGGGTTGGAGGTGCTGAAGATTCCTCCGCGCAGTCCCCGCGCGAATGCCTATGCCGAACGATGGGTGCGGACCGTCCGGACCGAGTGCCTGGACTGGCTGCTGATCTTCAACGATCGGCATCTGCACCGGGTCTTGACGGTCTACCTGCGGCATTACAACACGGCCCGGCCGCATCGCGGGCTCGGCCTGGCGGTGCCACAGCCGACACCGTCCAGCGCAATCGGCAGCACCTCTGCGCGGCCCAGCCGGATACGACGCATCGACGTCCTCGGCGGGCTGGTGCACGAATACGTATCAGCGGCCTGAACCCAAGATCACCGCGCTGGCTCTCCGAGCGGGTGCGACGTGCCCACACCGCTCGGCCCGGCCCGGCCGGATCCTCGTCTGATCTCCGGCGCTCGTCATGGACGCGCGGAGAAGGCTGCGGCCGGTGGAGATCCTCCCGCGGACCAGTCACCCGGCTCGTTCGAACCCTTCCGACAGTTCAACTCCAGACTGGCACCGTTCACGCGTGTGCCGCCGAGCCGGCGTCGAACCCGAATTCCAGCGTGTTCTGACGGTGAGCAGACCGATCTTCAGCGGCGGGATTCTGCGCAGCCGCCGGCGGCGGGACCCGCAGTTTGGCCGCCGCTACCATGCAGATCCCAGTTCGGGAGGCTGGTATGGATCCGCGCAGGCACCTGCTGGTCCGCTACGCCGGTGGGTTCGCCCCCGGCGTCGCCGCGTCGCTGGTGCTCTACGAAGGCTGGCCCGTGCCGAACATCGCGCACCGCACCGTTCCACCCGAGGCGGTGGCCCACCTGGAGCTCCTGCTTGCGCAGGGCCGGCCCGAGCAGATGCTGGAGACGTTCTACCACGACCTGGTGATGATGTCCGAGGAGGAGATCAGCGGCATCAGGGCGGCACCCACCTGGCCGGCGCGCGTGGCCGCGGCCTACACCGTTCCCCGAGAGTTCCGCGCGTTCGCTGCGCAGCCCTTCGACCCCGCGTTGGCAGCGAAAATCCCCGTGCCCGTGCTGCTGCTGGTCGGAGGCCCGGAGGATATCAAGGCTGACCCCGAGATCGTCGCCGCAGCGCTCCCCGACGCGAGGATCCGCATCCTCGACAAGCAAACGCACATCGCCCACCTCACCGGCCCCGGAGACCTTCGCCGAGCAGGTCATCTCGTTCCTGCGCGACTGAGGAGCGGAGGCGAACGCGCTGACATGGTCGCGTCGGGCGGCCCAGCCGGGGTGGGCAAGGCGGCGGATCGCCGTGGAGGCGTCCACATCGGACGAGTTCGGCGAGGCACACGCCCGCTGCGCCAGCCGCACGCAGCGGCCCGTCCCATTCGAATGAGACCTCGACGGCCACGGCGGTTCGCCGCTCGGCGGGTGCTGGCGGAGATGCAGGTGACCGGGGGCACATTGGCCCGGGTCCGGCCGACGTGGCGCGACACCACACGAGGCGTCCCCGCCTGCCATCTCAACGCACCCGAGTCGGCGAGCCTGCCGCGGGCCGGCCACAGCCCCGGTAGCGTCCGCCGCGTCCCGTCGACAGCGATCCGGCGCGCGGTGCCCGCCCCCACTCGATGCGGGAGGCCGCCTCTCGACACCCGCTGGCTGATCAGTGGCCGGCGTCCGGGAAGTACGGCTGGGGGGTGCCGCTGGCGACGTACCTCTGGAGCCGGTCGAGGATCAGCGCCCAGGTCTGGGCGGTGTGGCCGAGGTCGGTCTCGCCGTAGCCCGCGCCGAACCCGTAGTGCCGGAACAGCACCGAGGTGCCGGACGCGGCGCGGGTCGCCGGGCCGAGCTCCCACTCCCAGGTGGACCCCTCCCAGAACGGGAACCCGGACGTGGCGTGCATCCGCACCAGCTTTCCAGGCTCGACGGTCACATCCGCCTCCAGGTCGACCGGCGCCTGGACGAAGCCGAACCGTGCCCGGGCGGCGGAGACATCGCAGTCGGCAGTCCAGAAGGCGCGCTGGCCGCCGGTGGTCGACAGGATGTCGACCACCCGGGATGGGTCGGCCTCGACGTCGACGGCGAGGGTGATCGAGCGGTCCACTGCTCCTCCGGTGACGTGGTGGCGTGCCAGCGACTTCTTAAGTAGTATCTAAAATTAGCCCGTGGCTGTCAAGCGCTGCGGGCCGAGACGGCAGGCTGTGCGGCGAGTGGAGGAGGACGCTGGCGATGGAGCCGCTGCGGGTGATCGCCGCCCCCCGCCGGCTGCGCATCCTCGAGCTCGTCTGGGACCGGGAGCTGTCCGCCGGGCAGATCGCCGCCAACTTCGACGTGTCCTGGTCGGCGATCAGCCAGCACCTGACCATCCTGAAGACCGCGGGGCTCCTGATCGAGCGCCGGGAGGGCACCAGCCGCATCTACCGGGCCGACCAGGCCGCCCTCGGATCCCTCCGTTCCGTCGTCGAGGAGCATTGGCGCAGCAGCCTCAACCGGATCAAGGACCTCGCCGAGGCCGAGCACCAGGACAAGGACCGGCCATGACAGACCCCGGCGTGCTCGAGGTGAGCGTCCACGTCGCGGCGCCGCCGCAGACCGTGTTCGCCTACTTCACCGACCCCGCCCGCTACGTCCAGTGGATGGGCAGCACCGCCGCTGTCCAGGCCGTGCCGGGCGGGTCGTACCGGGTCGGCATCAGAGACGGTGTGGAGGCAGCCGGCCAGTTCGTCGAGGTCGACCCGCCGCGTCGGCTCGTGTTCACCTGGGGCTGGACCCACGAGCAGGCCGTGCCGCCGGGCAGCACCCGGGTCGTCGTCACCTTCACCGAAGAGAACGGCGGCACCCGTGTCGTGCTCAGCCACTACGACCTGCCCACCGACCAGCAGCGCGACCACCATCGTGCCGGCTGGCAGGTCTACCTCGACCGGCTGGCAACCCGTGCCGCCGGCGGCGACCCGGGCCCCGACCCGAACACCCAGGCAGCCAACGATCACCCCGGCCTCGCCGACAATGCCAGGACCAGGCCGGTCCCGCCGAAGCTCCGCGTCCAACCGTGACCTTGCATTCCCGGCGCAGCCTCGCCGCCTATCGGTCGGGCGGGGCGGCTGTCGAGGCGATCCCGCGGTGCAAGCAGACCTCGTTCGCCGGGCGCTGGACTGGGCCGGCTGCCGGGTGTCCTGGTCGGCCGGCCGGGTCGGCAGGCGGCGTGGGCGGGTGGAGCCGGGCGGCGCGTAGTGCGAGGTAGCGCTGTTCGGGGATGCTCGCGATCATTCTCGCCGCCCGCAGGTAGCACTGGCGGGCGGCGACGGTGTCGCCGGCGCGTTCGAGCAGGTGCGCCCGTACCGCGTCGAGGCGGTGGGTGTGCGCCATCCGGTCGTCCGCGTCGAGCGTGCCAAGCAGGGCGAGCCCGGCTTTCGGGCCGTCCACTATGGCCAGGGCGACCGCGCGGCTGAGCGTGACCATCGGTCCCGGCGCGACCTGGGCGAGCGCCTCGTACAGCGCGAGGATCTGCGGCCAGTCGGTCTGCTCGGCGGTGGGCGCCTCGTCGTGCACCGCGGCGATCGCCGCCTGCAGCTGGTAGGGGCCGACCGGGACGGTGCCCAGCGTCCTGTTCAGCAGCGCCAGGCCCTCGGCGATCCTGGCTGTGTCCCAGAGTTCCCGGCGTTGCTCGTCGAGCGGCACGATCGACCCGTCGGCGTCGGTGCGGGCCGCCCGGCGGGCCTCGGCCAGCAGCATCAGCGCGAGCAGCCCGGCGACCTCGCCCTCGCCGGGCAGCAGCCGGTGCAGCAGGCGCGCCAGCCGGATGGCCTCGGCGGTCAGGTCGGTCCGGTGCAGGACCGGCCCGGAGCTGGTGGTGTAGCCCTCGTTGAAGACCAAGTAGAGCACGTGCAGGGGCTCAGTTGCGTCCCGCTGGAGGTGGCACCACCGGTGGGGCAGCGTGGAGGGATGCGTCGAGGGCGGCTGGCCGTGGTTGAGCGATCGGCGTTCGCCGGGTTCCGGTTCCCGCCGGAGGTCATCACGGTGGCCGTGCGTTGGTACCTGCGGTATGGATTGTCGTACCGCGACGTCGAGGAGCTGCTGGCCGAGCGCGGCATCGAGGTCGACCACGTGAGCGTGTACCGGTGGGTGCAGCGGTTCGCGCCGCTGTTCGCCGAGGCCGCCCGGCCGTGCCGGCACGCCGCCGGCGACCGGTGGTTGGTGGACGAGAGCTACCTGAAGGTGGCTGGCTGGTGGCGGTACCTGTACCGGGCGGTCGACCGGTTCGGGCAGGTCATCGACGTGCTGCTGAGCGAGCAACGGGACACCGCGGGGGCCCGTCGGTTCTTCACCCGTGGGCTGCGGCACGCGCCGGCGCCGGTGGAGGTGACGACCGACCGGGCAGCTGCCTACCTCAAGGTGCTCGGCGAGCTGCTGCCGGCGGCCCGGCATGTCACCGAGCGGTACGAGAACAACCCGATCGAAGCTGGTCACGGTCGGCTCAAAGCGCGGCTGCGGCCGATGCGCGGACTGAAGCGGCTGCGCTGCGCGGCGGTCATCGCTGCCGGGCACGCCTTCGTCCAGAACCTCCGCCGCGGCTTCTACGAACTCGGCCTCGACCGCTCGCCACGGCTCCGGCTGGCGACGGCGTTCACCGAGCTCGCGCAGGCGCTCTGATCGCGGAGCGGGCCCCGGACCAAGCACGTCCGGACCTCGGCAACGCAACAGCGCCTCTGGCCCCAGTTGTGGGCGCAGACACACGGTCCAGCCGGAGCCAGTTCAGGTGATCACACGCAGTCATTCCTGAACCTCGAGTTGGGGCCGCTCGCTATGCATCTGGCCAAGGCGGGGTGCGGGCGGAGTAGGTGATGACGAAGAGGATGTCCTCGATTTCACCGCGGGAGAATCGTTCTGCGAGGTTGGCCGCGAAAGTCAGCTTCCAGGTGCCGGCCACCGGGACGGGCGAGGCGGCGCCGCCGAGCCAGTTCCAGTTGCCGGCGCGGGTGCTGATCAGCCCCTCGACGGTGGACTGGGCCGCGGTGGAGCCGCTGGTCGGGATTGGTTGGTCGGCACCGGGCGGCGTCAGCGTCAGCTGCTGCACGAGCACGGGCTGTTCGGTGCCGGGCTTCTGGGAGATGTAGAGCAGCAGCTGGTCGATGCGTGCGCTGCCGCTTTCGAGGTTGGGTGGGAAGTCCTCGGGGCGGGTTTCGAAGCGGGCTGTCATCGGGGCCGCCGACTGCTCCGGGTTGTTCAGGTCGTACCAGGCGTCGGGGAAGCTCTCCCGGAAGCTGTAGGACCGGTCGGCGGTTACCCGCGGGTTCAGCGTCTGGATCACCTGCGTGCGGTAGTCGGCGTCGCTGAGTGCGGTGTACTCGAGGGTGAGCAGCAGGTCGGCGATCGACCGGTAGTCGAACGGGTTGGCCGCCTGAGGGAGCTGGAACTCCCAGGTGCTGGCCACGCCCGTGGACTCGAACGGCAGCAGCATTTCGGACTGCACGTCCAGGTCGAAGACACCGCTGGCGTTGACCGGGGAGGTCAGCGAGACCGACTCCGGGTCGCGTCGGATCACGACCTCTTCGAACATTTCGGGCCCGGTCACCACTCGGGAAACCCCGGACGATGTCAGGGTGGCGTGGATGCCGCTCACCGGCGACACCAGGGCGATGAGCGAGGTTCGGATGCGCTTGATCAGCCGCAGGTAGTGGCCGGGGAACGCGCGGTCGAACAGGGACATCGGGGTGACGAAGGTCAGTACCCCAGTTTCGCGGAATTGCTGGAATTCGAATGGCGCCAGCTGGGCCAGGGAGAACGTCTGGGTCAGGTTCAGCTTGCGTCGGTCGTTCTCGAAGGCGAATTGGGCCAGCTGCTCGATGTCCTGTAGCAGGCGTGCGGAGCCGGTCAGCCCGCGACGGTCCTGGGGTGCCGTAACACGGCCAGCGCCGCCGGTCCCACCAGCGGCGCCGGCGACCTCCGCGGGGGCGCGCCAGTAGTCGGCCTGGATGTACGCCGGCGGGATCTGCTGACGTTCGAACGAGAGCTGGCTTTGCGCGAGAAGCGCGGTGCTGGTGGCCTGCTGCAGGAAGTAACCGTAGACGCCGGCTAGGACGCCGCTCATCCACTCGTACAGCTCGGCGTTGAGGAACTTCCGGGCCAGGAAGTCAGCCACTGATTGGGCCTCGAATGCCTGCAGGCCGGCGATTCTCGCATCCTGCCCGACGACATCCTCGTGGTCGAGGGCCACGAGGATCGCCTCTTCCGCGACCAGCCCGTCCTGGGTCGCCAACGCCAGTTGCAGCTCCCACTCGTCCTGGCGGCGCTCCTGGCTGGCCCGCAACGAGTTCAACTGGATGTCCTCCTCGGTGCGGTTGAGCTTCAGGGCGTTCACAGCGCGGCCGGCGGCCAGCGCGCTGACCGCTGTTGCGGCGATGTACCCATACCCGGACGCCGAGGCGAGTGCCTGGGCGGCGGTGATGCCGGCATCCAGGCCGGAGATCCAGTCCCGGTAGACCCGAGCGTCGTCGTAGTTGCGGACGAGGTTTTGCTCCCACTGGTTGGCGCCGTGATCGATCCACTGCTGGTATGTCGCTTTCCGGAGGTCCCCGGTCGTCTTCTGACGGCGGGCCAGCTCGGTGCCTTTCTGGGCCTCGGCGACCCGGAGGGTGTGCAGGTGCTCACCGGCCCGGGCCAGGTCCAGGTCCAGACCCGCCTTCAGCAAGTCGTAGGATCCGGCGTCGCGTTTCTCCAGTGCGTTCAGGTACGACGCTTCCAGCTGGGCGGCCATCCCGGCGAGGTGTCGGCTGCGCTCCAGCAGCACCGAGAACAGGTAGGGCGTGGGGCGCGGCGGGGTGAGGGCGGGGAGGACGGGTTGGCCGCCACTGCCGACGGCCGGCATACCGGAGGACACCGCCGGCGTCGTGGTCGGGGCCTCGATCTGCCGTCTCATGCCGGCGATGTTGCGGCCCTGGCGCAGCTTGCGGAGCTGGTTCTCCACTCGGTTCACCAGCGTCGTCAGGACCGGGCTGGGCAGCGCGGCCGCGCCGCCGAGCGGGATGCCGCCGCCCGAGGAAGGCGGTTCCATCTCTGGGGACCGCAGCAGCCCGAGCGCGGTGAGGTAGAGCGCACGGGCCTTCGCGCGGGACTCGCCGGTGTCCCGGGTGAACTCGGAGTCGCCATACTCGAGGAAGCAGCGGGCGATCGAGGCGAAGGTGTATCGGGTGTAGGGGTTCGGGCGCTGCCCGGCCAGCGTGTGCGGGTTCAGCTCTTCGCGGAGCCAGTGGATGCCACGGGAGAGGAGTGCCGGGGTGTTGTTTTCCAACTGCAGGCCGTAGTAGATCTTGCGTTCGTCGAACGGCATGAAAACGTCGGGCAGATCGGTCTGGTCGTAGGCGTAGATGGCGCGGTACCAGTCGAGCGCGGCGACGTAGTCGCCGGAGCGCTGGAGGTTTTGCGCGAGCAGCAGGGGCACGTAGTAGAAGAGTTCTTGCAGGTAGTTCGGCAGGTTGGGGTGGTTCACCCCGAGGTGGGTCAGAGCGGCGGTTGACAGGCTCTGTAACTGGGTCAGGTTCTCGCCGGTGGGCCGGTCGGTGTAGTGAAAGGCCAGCAGCCCGTCGCGGATGTCCTGCCCGGCCGGGGGGACAGTGCGGACTGGGAAGTTCTCCAGCAACGGTCGGATCGCCGCCAGGACGTCGTTGGCCGCGGTCACGGCGACGTCGCGGCGTAGCCGTTGCTGGCCACGAAGCTGGGTCACCAGGGCCTGGAAGGCGGCGGTGGGCTTGGCGGTGGCGGGCGTTGCGGGGCCGCCGTCCCGCAGCGTGGGCGCCAGCAAGTCCTCGGGGAAGGTGAAGACGAAGATGGCGGCACGCCACGCGTCGTAGCTGCCCATCCAGGTCCACTCGTCATCGAATCCCGCGACGCTTCCGGGCTCGACGGTCCATGTCCGGGCCGGGTGGGGCTGCGGGAGGCGGCCCGAGCGCATCCCTAGGACGAGTTGTTGCAGGGTCTCGATGGCCTGCTCGACGCGGGTGGTCTGCCCGGTTCCGCCGCCGTTGAAGTCGACCAGCAGCAGCTCAGTGAGCTGGTCGGCCTCCCAGCTTGTGGTGCCGAGCAGCGAGATCAGGCCGTCCCTGAGCCGGGGCAACGCCGCCTGTTCGACCTCGCCGACGGCCTCCTGCAGGGCCGCCCGGAGCACGGCCTGCTGGTCGATGCGAGCCTGGAGCCGATCCCGCCAGTTGGCCCGGTCGGTGGCGGCTGCGCGCCAGGGGACCGGCGTCCACGCTGCCGTGGAGAGCACGAAGCTGTCCGGCGTTAGCGCGACCCCCGCCTCGGCCTGCAGCCAGGCCACTCGCTGTTGGTGCTTCCGGACCTGGGTGAGCAAGTGGTAAAGGTCTTGCCATTCGTCGTCGGTGACGATCCCGCTGCCGGCCACTTCGCGGGCGCGTAGTAGCTGCAGCAGTTCCGCCGGGATCAGCCGAAGCGCGGCAAGGTCGGCCTCGATTGAGATGCCGCGGCGCCGGTCCCGGTCCAGGTCCACCAGGCGGGCGACCGGCACGCCGACGATGTCGCCCACCACCGTGTCGAAAGCGTCCGCGGGAGGGACCGGGCCGAGTCTTTCGCGGCTGGCGCGGATGGCCGCGAATGCTGCGTCGGTCCACTGCCGGCGGGCGGTCCATAAGTCGAACGCCGGATCGCCGGCCACCCGGTGGCGGATGTCGGCGGCCACCAGCAGGTCGGGGTCGACGACGAGGGAGGTGTCGTCCCGCGCCGGCTGCGGGTGGTCCGCCTCGGCCCACAGTCGACGCTGCCGCGCCTCTCGCCACCGCTGTAGCAGTGGTGCGTCCATCGGACCGAACGGGTCGCGGGTGGTGTCCGCCATCCCGAAGAGTTCCTCCACCACCTCCTCGCTGGCTTGGGTCGGCGTGACGAGCAGCCGGTCGAGCTGGTCGGGCCGGGCCGGGACCAGGTCGATGCCCAGCCGCTCGGCGAGGGCGCACCGGAAGGCGGCGTCGCTGCCCCGCGCCAGTCGGATCTCGTCGAAGGACGTGCCGATCCGGTTCAGCAGCATGCGGTAGGCGAGGAACGCGTGATCGGCTGCGACGGCGTGCTCCCGCTCCTTCGCGAGGGTCATCACCCGGCTTGGGGGGAGGGTACGGTCGTAGATCCGCACGTCCTCGAGCCGGCCGTGGAACGCGCCGTAGCCGGAACTGGAGGCGCCCAGGTCCTCCGGCACACAGTGCAGGAAGCTCTTCGGGCTCACCCGACCGGTCGTCACCGGGACGCCGTCGAGGTACAGGACTGGGTACCAGCCCTCCGGCGTGCCGGACATTAAGTCCTTCTGCTGCCACTCATATGTGACGGCGATGTGGGTCCACCCGGCGAGCGGGATGTCGTGGACCAACGCGGCGGGGAGGTAGCCGTCGGAGTGCTCGTAGACGCTGACGCCGTTCGTGCCGACGGAGATGCCGACGCCGGCGTGGTCTGGTGAGCCGAAGGCGATGCCGCCTTGTTGCGGCCCGAACGCGTACCGCTGGCCCGCCGTGCCGCTCACACCCATGGTGGACGCCGTGTCGGTCTGGCGCGGCGAGAGCGGGAGCGCCCAGAACGCGATGGTAAAGCGGTTGGTGATCTCCCGCAGACGTTCCCCGGACCGGACCAGGACGGCGTCGCTCACGCCATCGAAGAGGAGCGCCGCGGTGCCCGCGCGGCCCTCGGTCCACGCCGCGCCCTGCACGGCCGCGGCGGCGCCGCCTGCCGTGCTGTCGCCCGTGGTCGTCCCGGTGCTTTCGTCGAACCGGAAGTGAGCCACCAGGCCCGCCTCGGGGGACTCCAGGAAACGCCGCAGCACCTCGATCGCTGCGCGGACCTGAGTCACCGGCGCCGACGCGGAGGGCTGCAACGGGTCGGCGAGCTGCGCGAACGGCTGGCGGAAGGCCTCGGTGAGGGCGGCCGCCGTCAGTGGCTGCCCGGAGCCGTCCAGGACGTGGGTGTCGGCGAACCACAGGAGATCGGCGAGGTAGGCGTGCCGGCTGAACAGGTCCAGCGCATCGGTCGGCGTATGAGGCTGGGCGACCTCGAATCTGACGGTGATCGCCCGCATGTTCCCGGCCTCGTCGGTGCTACGTACGGCGGCCGTATGCCGTCCCGGTAGGGCGGTCAGCGTGGTCTCCCACACGCCCTCCCAGTCGACCCGCGAGGTCACGGCCGCGAAAGATGCGCCGTCGAGCGACACCTCCACCGAGCCGACACCGCTCTCCAGGTCGGTGGCGGTGCCCCGGATGGTGATCGTCTGCGCGATGCCCGTCCCGGGCAGCCTGGCTCCGTCCTGGGGTTGCAGCACGCGCAGCGCGGGCGCAGTGATGTCGGTGACGGCCACCGTGACGTCCCGCGAACCCGTGTTTCCCGCCGCATCCGCCGCGGTGACGCTGATGGTGCGGCTAGTCCGGGTGGACGCGTCGAGCTCGATGGTTCGGGTGCCGCTCCACGACCGCAGCGGGGTCGCGAAACTCTCGTAGGCGCGGCTGATCCCCTCGACCGACCAGGTGATCGAGGAGATGCCGAGAAAGTCGTCCGCCACCTCCACAGCCACGGGCAGGCGCAGGGACGTGCCGTCGCCGGACACGGTGCTGTTCGCGGCGGGCGCGGTGATCGTCACCACGGGCGGCGTCGCGTCGGTCAGCTGGCACACCACGACCACAGACGTGGTACCGGTCAGGTCGTTGCTGCCCGTGGCGGTGGCGTCGATCCGCAGCGTTCCGTTGCCCGGAACATCACCGGTCACCGACCACGTGGCGGTGCCTGTCGCCCGTAGCCACGCGCCGTCCTCCCCGAACCGGACGTCCACGTGGTCGACCTGTGGGACCGGTGACAGGTGGCCGCCCCCATCCACGTGAGCGGTCCCGGTGACGATGATCCCCGGGCCCTGGCCGGTGAGCACCAGATTCCCGGTCGGCGACGTGATGGCGACAGTGATCGTCGGATCATCGAACTCAGTCTGATCGTCGAACCCAGGTGATGGCACAGCGAACTCCTCACATCAAGAGTTCAGACGGCCCGGGGGAGTCCGTGCCGCGTGCCGCGGTGCTGGTCGCGGCAGCGGGGCCGGGCCGTTGGCGCCACTCGGCGAGCCGGCGGCGAACCCGCAGACCGGGACCATGCGGTCCCGCAGCTCACCGGTGACGAGCCTCGCATGTTTTGGTGGGGCCGCGGGTGACTTGGGCGGCGATGACCGCGCACGGGCGCGGGTGCGGCGCCGTGTCGGTGCTGCCTACCCACGCGAGGCGCCATTGCGGCGGCGACCGTGGCCCCTGACGCGGGTTCGTCGATGCTAGTCATCAGAACCCCTCCCGCAGGCCGGACATGGCAAACCTGCTCCCGGTCGGCGGGTTCGTCAACGGCCATTGCGCGATCGACACGGCGAGGCGGGGGTGTCTAGCCTTCCTGTGGCTGTCCGAAAGGAGGCCGGACATGGCTGAGGCGCAGCGATCACCAGATGAGATCATCACCCTGCCGGAAGGCGGTGGGGCCCAGCGCGGCATCGGGGAGACGTTCGCCGCGGATCTTCAGACCGGCACCGGCAACGTGACGATCCCGATCGCGGTCCCCACTGGACGCGTCGGAATGCAGCCGAAACTCGATCTCGTCTACAGCACCGGTAACGGCAACGGCCCATTCGGTCTGGGCTGGTCCCTCAGCATTCCCGGGGTGACCCGGAAGACGTCGCATGGGGTGCCGACCTACCACGACGACGAGGACACCTTCATCCTGTCCGGCAGCGAAGACCTCGTCCCCGTGGAGACCCTGCCCCAGGGTGTGCGCTACCGGCCCCGCACCGAGGGGCTGTTCGCGCTGATCATTCATGTCACCGGCCCCGCCGGGCAGGACTACTGGCAGGTCACCTCCCGCGACGGCCTCATCAGCCGGTACGGGACCCCGAGACCGGCGGAGGCCGAGGACGGCTGGGGTGACCCAGCGACCGTGGACTGTCCGTCGCGGCAGGGCACCCCGCGAGTGTTTGCCTGGGCATTGACCGAGACTCGCGACCTGCTCGGGAACGTGATCGTCTACGAGTACGGGAAGGACGAGGGAGTCACCGACGAACATCGGTGGCGGCAGCCGTGGCTTGAGGCGATCAAGTACGCCGACTACACCGCCGACGGCGGCACGACCCGCTTCCTGGCCACGGTCACCCTCGACGCCGAATCACGTACTGACGCATTCTCCTCCTACACCGCCGGCTTCGAGATCCGCACCACGCGGCGGTACCGGGCGATCACCACCGCCGTCCACCCCGGGTCCCGGCAACCGGTCAGACGGTATGAGTTCACTTACGAGCAGGACCCGCACGACGGGGTCTCGCTCCTTACCGGTGTGGGCATGGTCGGCTTCGACGACGCCGGGGCGGAACACCGCGACCTTCCGGCGGTGACCCTCGGGTACAGCCGGTTCGAACCCGCCCGACGACGGCTGCACCCCGTCACCGGGCCGGAACCACCCTCGGTGGGGCTGTCCAGTGCTGACCACGAACTCGTCGACCTCACCGGTGACGGCCTGCCCGATGTGTTGCAGCTCGACGGCGTCGCCCGGTACTGGCGCAACCTCGGCGGCGGCGTCTTCGACCGACCACGCCCGATGGCCACGATGCCCGCCGGGTATCACCTGGGTGACCCGGGCGTGCAACTGCTGGACGCCGACGGCGACGGGCGCGCGGACCTCCTGGTGACCATCCCGGGCGTGGCCGGGTACTTCCCGCTGCGCTTCGGCCCGGCATGGGGGGACTTCGTGCGTTACCGGGAAGCGCCCAGCTTCGACCTGAAAGACCCCGCCGTCCGTCTCCTCGACCTGGACGGCGATGGCGTGACCGACGCCGTGCGCGGCGGCGATCGGCTGGAGTGCTTCTTCAGCAACTCTCGGACCGGGTGGGCGGAGGCCCGCCCCGCGAGCTGCGAGGGCGCCGACGGGTTGCCCGCACTGAACCTCGCCGACCCCCGGGTGCGGTGGGCCGACATGAGCGGGGACGGGCTCACCGACCTCGTCGTGATCCATGACCGGTGCGTGGAGTACTGGCCGAACCTCGGACACGGACGCTTCGGTGGGCGGGTGCGGATGGCCGAAGGCCCCGACCTGCCCCGTGAGTACCTTCCCGAGCGGCTGCTCCTCGGCGACGTCGACGGCGACGGCTTGGCCGACCTGGTCTACGTCGACGCCGACCAGGTGATGGTCTGGTTCAACCGCAGCGGCAACTCCTGGAGTCCACCGGTCGTCGTCCGCGGTGCGGTGTCCGACCTCTGGGACGTGCGCATCACCGACCTGCTCGGAACTGGCGTCGGCGGCATCCTGTGGAGCCGTGCCGCCCCCGGCGCCGGCCGCCCCTCGATGTACTTCCTCGATCTCCCCGGCGGGGTGAAACCACGTCTGCTCACCGCGGTCGACAACCACCTGGGCGCGGTGACCCGGGTCCGCTACCGCCCGTCGACCGCCTACGCCGCCAGAGACCACGCCAACCCCCGGACCCGGTGGCGGACCACGCTGCCGTTCGTCGTGCCCGTCGTCGCGAAGGTCGAGTCCATCGACCGCATCTCGGGGGGCAAGCTGACCAGCGAGTACTCCTACCGGCACGGCTACTGGGACGGCGTCGAACGGGAGTTCCGAGGCTTCGGATGCGTCGAGCAGACCGACACCGAGACGATCGCCGACTACCACCAGGACGGCCTGCACCCGGGCACTCCGTTCACTCCCGTGGCGAAGACCTCGTTCTGCCCCCCGACCCTCACCCGCACCTGGTTCCACATCGGACCCGTGGACTCAGACGCAGACGGCACCTGGGCGGCTCTGAACCCCGCCGAGGAGTACTGGCCCGGCGACCGGCCCCTGCTGGAGGGGGACGAAGACACCAAGGCGTTCGTGCGCACGCTGCGCGACGCCCGCGGACTGCACGATCGGCGAGCCTCCCGCCACGCCCTTCGTGCCTTGCGGGGGCGGATCCTGCGGGTGGAGCTCTACGGGCTCGATCCACCCGGCCTCGACCCCTCGTCCCAACCCGACGCCGACCGCTCGCCCTACACGGTCACCGAATACGCCTACGGGCTGCGCGAGGAGAACACCCGGGGGGACCCCCGACGGCCACGCGCGTTCTTCCCGTACGAAACCCGCCGTCGCGTCACCCAGTGGGAACGCGGCCGCGACCCGATGACGCACGACCCGATGACGCAGTTCACCTTCACCGGTGACCACGACGCGTTTGGGCAGCCGCAGCGTCAGACCACGGTCACACCCCCACGACGGTCGCTGCTGCGCCGCCCGGTCACGGCGGCCGTGGTAGGCACCGTCGCCGCCGACGAGACGACCGTGCTGGCAACGCACGTGCGAACCGACTACGCGACCCACATCCCTGTGGGAGTTCACGTTCACGACAGGGTCGCCCAGGTACGGACCTACGAACTGCAGACCCCACCGACCGTGGACGAGCAAGATCGCACGAAGATCCGAGCGGTGCTGGCAGACCAATGGATCACAGCCAAGGCCGTCGACAAGACGTTTCAGGCGCTAAGACACAGCGATGTCAGCCTCATCGGGGACATCGTGCACCACTACGACGGTGGCGCCTTCCTCGGCCTTCCCGCTGGCGAGCTCGGCCAGCACGGTCTGCTCACGCGTACCGAGTCGCTCGTGTTCACCGCTGACCTTCTCGACCACGCCTACGGCGCGCTGCGGCCCGACTTCCTCGGCGGCGCCGACCCGCGTCCCGACGGAGCCCCCGCCGATTTTGGTGCCGGGCTCGGTTACCACCCGGGCGGCGACGCGCCCTTGCAGGCCGCCGACTGGTACACCGACACCGTCCGGCGCGCCCACGACGTCCAGCTGTCCACGGCCGCCCACCCGTTGCCTCAGCGAGGCCTGGTAGTAGGCGTTCAGGACCCGTTCGGTCACGAGACAAGGATCACGCCCGACTCGTACTGGCTACTTGCCGCGGTCGTCAAGGATCCGGTCGGGGTGCAGACGGCCGCCGTCTACAACTACCGCACCGGTCAGCCGCATCGGGTCGTCGACGCCAACGGCAACGCCACCAATTACCGGTATCACCCGCTGGGACTGCTCGCCGCTGCGTTCGTCGAAAGCCGGGATGGCACGTCCGGGGGCACCGAAGCCAGCCCAGACATCCGCTACACCCATGACCTCGGCGCATTCCCGAGCCGAGGACAGCCGATCTCCGTGCACACCAGCCGGCGGGTCTGGCATGCCAGGGGCGCCAACTCCGACGAGGTCATCGATACCCGCGAGTACTCAGACGGCTTCGGGCGGCTGCTGCAGACGCGCGCACAGGCCGACGACCTCGCCTTCGGCGACAACGGGGACGACGCCGGCCTGCTCGTACCAGACAGCGCGGGAGTCCTGCAACCACTCCCCGGGCAGGCCGACGGCCCCGCGACAGGCATCCGGGAAGCGGAGCGGGTGGTGGTCAGCGGATGGGAGGTTCACGATAACAAGGGCCGCACCGTGCGAAAGTACGAGCCCTTCTTCGACACCGGCTGGGACTACCAGCCCGAGGCCGATGCCCGCCGCGGCCGCCCCGTGCGCACCTTCTACGACCCGCGTGGTCGACCCATCCGCATCCTCAACCCGGATGGATCCCAGCGACGCACGATCTTCGGAACTCCCACCGACCTCACTCGACCCGACGAACTCGACCCGACCCCACCCCTTGGGAGGCCACCGTCTACGACGAGAACGACCTCGCCCCGCTCAGCCACGACAACGCGGGAACACTCCTGGCCGGCCGCGCGCCCCCAGATCACCATTACACCCCGACCACCACCATCGTCGATGGTCTCGGACGCATCCTCTGCCGGATCGTCCGACTTGGCCCCCACCCGGTCACCGACTGGCACACCACCCGGACAAGCTACGACACGCGCGGCAACGCCCTCACCATCCACGACCAACTCGGCCGCACCGCGTTTCACTACGCCTATGACCTGCTGAACCGGCCGCTGAAGGCCGACAGCATCGACGCCGGACGCAGGATCACCCTCCCCGACAGCGCGGGCGCGCCGACAATGACCCGGGATGGTCGCGGCTGCATCACAGTGCGGACCTACGATCCGCTCCACCGGCCCGCCACCGTCCTCGCCCGCGACGTCCCCGGCGATCCCCTCACGCTTCGGGAGCGGCTTGTCTACGGCGACGCCGGCACACCCGCGCAGCCCCCCGCCGATCGAGCCGCCGCCCTAGCGGCCGGCCGGCTTGGGCGCCTGCGGTGCCATTACGACGAGGCCGGGCTGGTCACGGTCGACGCCTACGACTTCACCGGCAAGATCACCACGCAGACCCGTCAGGTGATCAGCAATGTCGCGATAGCCGCCGCGCACCCGCAGGTTTGGAAGGCCGACTGGGCGAGCCCCGGCGCCTTGGCCGACCTTGACCTCACCCCCTACACCACCGCCACCCGCTACGACGCCTTGGGAAGAGCCGTGGAGGTCGCGGCCCCGACCGAGGTAACCGGTTCCCCGGCGCGGATCCAGCCCGCCTACGCGCGCTCGGGCGCCCTCCGGTCGGTCACCGTGGACGGGGTGCCTTACGTGCGCCTGCTCGCCTACAACGCCAAAGGCCAGCGCGTCCTCATCGCCTACGGCAACGGCCTGGCCACACGCTACGCCTACGACGCCGACACGTTCCGGCTCTCCCGGCTGCGCACCGAACGCCTGACCCCGACCGGAGACACCTGGACCGGCTCCGGAGCCCCGCTGCAGGATCTGACCTACAGCTACGACCTCGCCGGCAACATCACCCGCATCGAAGAACGCACTCCCGGCTGTGGCATTGCCGGCACGCTGGAAGGTCGCGACGGGCTGACCCGGAGGTTCGAATACGACGCGCTGTACCGGCTCATCTCAGCGACCGGGCGCGCCTGCGCCGACCTCGGTTCCAACCGGCCCCTGGAAGACGTCCCGCGGTGCGGGTCCTACCCCAACTGGCCCACCCAGGACAACGCCCCCGAGATCACCGGCGGGTACCAGGAGAGCTATACCTACGATCCGGCCGGAAATCTTCTCGGCCTCTCCTACAGGGTCACGACCGGTAATCAACAGCCACACTGGCATCGGGACTTCGGGCTCGGCGAACTCCCACCGGACAACTGGCCTGACTCCCCCAACAACCGCCCGACCAGCCTACGCAACGGCTCGTCTACAAGCGCCTACGGCTTCGACGACGCTGGAAACATGATCACGGAGAACCTCGACCGCACGTACACCTGGGACCACGCAGGCCGCCTAGTCGCCTACCGCAACCAGGCAGGAGCCGGCACCTCGGTAGATGCCCGCTACCTGTACGGAGCCGACGGGTTACGAGTCAAGAAATGGGTCCGCCTCAACGGCGTGTCCGCCCTCGACGAAAGTGCCATCTACATCAGCGATCTTGTTGAGCACCACCAGTGGGCGAAATCAGGTGGTGGCGACAACTCATTACTCCACATCCGCGACGGTCACAACCGTGTTGCCCTCGTGCGCGCCGGGCAGGAGCATCCGGAGGACGACACGGGGCCACGTGTTCGATACGAGTCGACCGACCATCTCGGCAGCGCGTGCTTAACCGTGGACGACACCGCCGGGTGGATGAACCGCGAGGAGTACTTCCCCCATGGCGAGACCAGTTTCGGTGGCTTCAGCCGCAAGCGCTACCGCTTCACCGCTAAGGAACGTGACGAGGAAACCGGACTGTATTATCACAGCGCCCGATACCGCGCGCCATCGCTCTTACGATGGATTAGCTGTGATCCGGCCGCGCCCGCTGATGCACTAAACGGTTACCAGTATGCCCGCGACAATCCGATAGCGAACACCGACCCCCGAGGAACGCAAACCACCGCCGCGACCCGGCCGAAACCGGAAGGGCCCAAGAGCCAGCTGCTGAACGGCACCGAGACCGACAGTGAGGTAACTGCGGAATGGCAGCTTCCAACCTTCGTCAACCCGCCAGACGTGCCCGGCGGAGAGGAGATGCCGACTTTGTCGCCAAAGCTGTCACCAGCAGCGGCGCAGTCGCCGGACGCGCCGGTGGCGGCGGAGTTACCGATGTCGTTGGAGGCGCTGCAGATCACCGCAGCTCAGCACCGGGCTGAGAGACTCGGCAGCATCGGCGCTCCAGCCGCCTCGGCGCGGACGCCACTCTCCCGGGCGGATCTCACCGTGCCCCCTCTACTCGCCGAGCCGGAGCCCGGCGTCCTTGACTACCAGAGTCACCCAGAGGCGGAGATCTCCGAGATGGCGCGGCGCCAGGATTTGTTAAACCGAACTTACGTGATCTTGGACAGGTCGGTGGGTTGTTGGGCTGGGGTTTTGTGCTGGGCTGGGGTGTTGTTGGTGGCTACTTGTCGGCCAGGGTGAGGGGGATGGGGGCGCCGATGAGGGTGAATGCGTGGCGTTGGCTGGGAGTGGGGTGGGTGATCTTCTGGATGCGTTGGCCGGCGAAGTTGATGGTTTCCCGGTTGAGGGTGCGCAGGTGGGCGAGGAGGTTCTGGTAGCTGCGCACTGGGAGGCCGTTCGGTGTTTGTTTGCCGGCGTCTTTGGTGTTGGCTTCG
>WNGE01006145.1_pt1 | contig 25997 bp, 21 predicted proteins | sample 5400651 | NCBI WGS metagenome assembly WNGE01 (sample SAMN13153370, study PRJNA577476) | soil metagenome | isolation source: 60 cm soil or saprolite under grassland replicate 2 | place: USA:California | collected 2016-06-15 | reverse complement strand
ACGGGGTGCTGTTCTTGGACGAGCTGGCGGAGTTCTCGCGGGCGGCGTTGGAGGCGCTGCGCCAGCCGTTGGAGTCCGGGGAGGTGACGGTGGTGCGGTCGGGGGCGTGCGTGCGGTTTCCCGCGCGGTTCGCGCTGGTCGGCCATTATGTATAGGTGAACGTTGTCCGGTTGAATGCCACGCCGGGATCGGGGTGGCGACGTGGCCGGGTCGTACACTGTGTGGGTGCTGGGCGTCCTCGTCGGCGCTCTCCCGGTCCTCCCTGAGTTTTTTTCTGACGCCGCGAGGGATTCGCCGCTCCCCGGCACATACGAGCCATTGTTTGCTCGACGGCCGCCTGCACACTTGGCGCCCGACCTTGCTAGACCGACCCCCAGGACCGACGTGCATGGTGGACCCCGCAGACGACCGTGAAGGAGCACGCTCCGGCTCGCTAGAACCACACGAGGATCTTGCAGTTTCCGCGAGCGAAATCTCCGAGAGCGACCTTGCCGGCTTCGAGCCGTCCGAGGAGGCGTTGCACCTGCGGCGGCTCCTGGCGGACCAGGTGCTGCTGGCCGCCCTGCAAGCCCAAGGGTTGCAGGGGCGGGACTGGGATCGGTTCGCGGAGGTGCTGGCCAGGTACGGCTACCAGGTGATCCGCGCGTGGGTCCGCTCGGGCGAGATCTTCTGGCAGTGCCGCAGGCGGGGTTGGGGCCACCTGGAGCCACCGCGGGACGAGCGTCCGTGGGGTGCGGACGAGGCCGACGAGCTTGCGCTTGAGACGGTGGCGATCGCGGTCGGCAAGTACCGCGACACCGTCCTGGCGGTCAACCGGTGGTCCCCGGAAGGTGGTGCGACCCTGAAGACCTTCTTCATCGGCCAATGCTTGATTCGGTTCGCCAACGTCTACCGGGCCTGGCTACGCGAGACCAGGCCAGGCCCTGGATCAGGGTGGGGCGGGCCGCCGTGCGCGCCGCTCGAGCAGCTGGACGATCCCACCATGCGGTGGAACCTGCGCACCCAGGGGGAGCACGGCGACCCCGTCCAGGCCGTCATGACCAAGCTGGAGGTCGAGCGGGGGTTGGCGGGCGTCGACGCGCGGACCGGCACGGCCCTGCGATGCTCGACCGAGGGGTATGACTACAAGGAGATCGGGGCGATGCTTGGCGTGAGCGCCAAGGCCGTGGACGGGCTGCTGGCCCGTCATCGCCGTCGGCTCCGCGAGACGGGAGGGGCTGCGTGAGCGGCCAGCGGCTGACGGCCGAGCCGATCGAGCGGAAGATCGAACGGTCGTCGTTTGGCACCCCGGCGGCGCGGCGGTGCTGGCGGCGCACCCCGGGCAGCGTGGCCCAGGAGATCCTGGCTCGTGTGGACGACCATGACCGTTCGCTGGAGGGGGCCACCGAGGACCTGGTCGACCAGGACCGCTGGGAGTTCATCGAACGCCTCGTCACGTGCGATTTCATGGTCTTCGTCGAGTCGGACACCGAGCGCTTGGCGGACCTGCTTGACGGTGCGCCACAGCAGATCGTGTCGCTGTCCGATAGGACGAAGCGGTTCGTCAGTCGCAGCGGCGATGGGCGGCTACCCGTGGTTTCCCCGCGGTTCCTGCTGGAGCAGTTGGCGTTTCGGGTGTTCGCCGACGACTGGGACGTGGCGCTTGGCCGGGCCGGCGCGGCTCGTTCCGTGACCGTTCGCCTGCGGAGCCAGGTGGACGTCGTGCCAAGGTTGCACGCGGCGAACCAAGCCGACCCGCCATCGGACCGGGCGCTGGATGCGGCAGGGGATGTCGAGCAGGCGAAGTTGTTTGACCTCGCCGCGTTCTACACGCGGCACGTCCAGCCAGTGCGTTCGGTCTGCCGGGCGCTCCCGCTCGACCCTCACCTCGTGGACGACGTGGTCCAGGAGGTGTTCCTGGATGCGCTGGATCGGCGCCCCTGGGAACGCCTGGATGAGGATGCGCTCGGCAGGTGGCTGCTGTGCGATGCGCGCCAAGTGGCCGCCAGGCGGTTCCGCGAGGGCCATCGTCGACGGGCCGTCCCGCTTGACGAAGCCGACGAGGCGGCGGTCTCGATCGCTGACCCTGCTGCGGACCCGGAGGAACTCGCGGTCCGGGCCGAGCGGCGTGCGTTGGTCGCGGCCGCGCTCGACGGGCTGGGTGAGCAGGACCGGGAGTTGCTGACGCTGTCGATGCAAGGACTGGATGGCCAAGAGCTGGCCGAGGCGCTCGAGGTGTCGCCGTCAGGAGTCTATGTTCGGCTGCATCGAGCGCGGCAGCGGCTACTGGCAAGCGTCGGCGCGTTGCTGCTCGCCCGCCGGGGAGCAGATGGGTGCGGCGCGCTGGCTGCCGTGTTGGACGGCTGGGACGGTCAGTTCCGACCGGTCGTGCGCAAGCGGATCGTGCGACATCTGGAGGGCTGCGCCCGATGCGGCGAACTGCAGCGTCGGATAGCAAGCCCTGAGCAGCTCCTCTGATCCGCCTCGCACCCTGGCGAGGGGATCGGGCGGGTCGGGCACCTAGGAGGGGCCAAGGCACCTAGGAGGTGCGCCCGCTCGTCCCAATGAGGGAGCTGCCTGTGAACGTGCGCTGTGCTGCGCTGACTGGTGGATCGGTCCTGACCTCGGCCGAACTCGTGGTCGGCCACCTCCCACCGGTGCTGCTGCTCGCCTGGCTGGCCGCGCTCATCGTGGTGGCCGGCACGCGAGTGTGGCTGCATCAGCAGGCACTCCAAGGAGCGCTCACGTTGCTGCAGCACCTGCGGCGGGATGCGGTCATGGTCGTCGTCCGCGGCCGACTGGACCGCCGTGACCCCGTGGCGGGGCACGTGCGGGGCTGGACGGTCGGCAGCGCGCTCGCGTGTGTGATTCAGCCTGCGCTAGGGTGCGCTGTTCGTCACGTGTCGGCAGGCGCCGCGCCGATCGCCGTGTGGAGCTTGGGGCCGCCGCAGCAGGAGCACACCGTGGATCTCGGACCGTTCACTATCACGCCAGCACAGGTCGAAGCGCTCGCCGAGAGCTTCGTGCCGTTCGTGAACGCGCTCCTCGCCGCCGACTGCGCCGCCCACGGCGTCCGTGACCGGTTGAGCATCACCGACCGGGAGAACGATCCTGACGAAGGGCTGGACGCCGTGGTGCGAGACGCACCACCAAGTAGCACGTTCGTCCCGGCAGGGATCTCCGGATGGCAGTTCAAGCGCTCGTCCCTCCCACCGCGGGAACTCGCCGAGGAGCTGCGCAAGCCTGGCGTCCAGCGGGTGCTCAGGGAGGGCGGCATCTACTGCCTGGCGGTCGCCAAAGGGCTCACCCCGGTCAAGAAGAAGAACCTCACCGCCAAGTTCGCCGACCTGGTCGGCAACGACCGGCAGATCCGTGTCCTCAACGCCAAGGACCTGGCCGACTGGGCGGGCACCTACCCGGCGGTGCTCGCGCTGCCGGCCCTGGGGGTCAACACCGGCGGGCTGATCGGCTACCGGACCTGGGCGAGCCGGCATCCCACCGCATGGGTCGCCGACACCGCGCGGGACGTCACGGTCCGGGACCTGCAAGCCCGGCTGCGGGACCCGTTCGTGGCGGTGACACGGGTCGAGGAGCCGGGCGGGATGGGCGCCGGCCGGCTGGTGCTGGAGGCGCTACGCGACCCGGCCCTGGCGGCATGGGCGGTCTACGCCGAGCAGCCCGACGACTTCGACGCCAGCGTCGCCAACTACCTGGAGCGCGGCAGCCGCAAAGCGATCGTGGTGGTCAACCGTTGCGACCGTGACGCGCACCGGCGCCTGGCCCGGCGGTTCGTGTCTGGCGGCGGCCGCCTGCTGATCACCGTCGGTGCCGGGGAGGACCTGCGCCCTGTGGTCGATGGCGACGGCGTCTTCCAGGTCGGCCCGATGGCCGAGACGGACTTGGACCGGGTGGTCGAGGCGAGCTTCCCGCGGCTGCCCTGGGCGCAGCGACGGTTCGTCGCCGAGCACGCCGACGGGTCGGTCGAGTTCGCCATCCTGCTCGCGGAGCGGTTGCTGCACCTCAAGGAGGCCGACGCCGCTGACGTGATCGCCTCCGCGGACCCGGAGACAGTCCTGCGGCTCGCGATCCCGGTCGACATGGCTGACAGCCCGCCGCCTGGTCAAGCGGGAGGGCCGCTACCGGTCGTTGCGCCCGCATCCGCTCGCGATCGTCCTGGCCGCGCGCATGTGGGACGACCGTGCCGGCGAGATCGCCGCCGACTTGCTCCCCGAGCTCTCACTGGAAGGCCTGGAGGCGCTGCTTGCGCGTGCGGCGAGCCTCGGCCGGCACCCGCACGCGCAGGCCGCCCTCGGCGGTCTGCTCCGCCCGTCGGGTCTGCTCGGCTCCTGGGAGGCGATCCAGACACCCGGCGCGGCGCACCTGCTGTCCTACCTTGCGGCGATCGACCCCGCCCGGACGATCGCGATGCTCTCCCGCGAGCTCGACCGTCCCGACGTCGACCTCGCTGCGGCTCGAAGCCGCCACGAGCTGGTGTGGGCGGCGGAGAAGATCGCGTGGAACCAGGCGACGTTCACCGCGGCGGCGGACGTGCTGCTGCGGCTCGCCGTCGCGGCACGCGAGGGTGACACCCACGCCACGGAGACATGGGGCGTGCTGTTCGGCGCCCGCCTGCCGGCGACCTCGGCCTCGCCGAGCGAGCGGCTGGCCTACCTGGACCGCTGCGCTGCATCGCCGAACCCGGCGGTGCAGCGGCTGGTCGTGGATGCCGCCGCGGCGTGCTCCTGATGGAATGGCGGGTCGCCTCGGCCGAGCAGCAGTTCGGCCACGCCGCCCCGATCGCCGCTGGCGTGGCGGGCGTGAACGACGCCCGCCACTACCGCACCCACATGCTTGGCCTCCTGGCCCGTCTGGCTACCGATGCCGACCAGGGCGTGGCGGGCGCCGCGGTGGACGCCGTGCTCGAGGCGGTGCCGCAGTGGCTTGGCAGGCACCTGGAGGCCGAGGTGCTGTCGACCGTGGCGTCGCTGCCCCGGGACGCGGACGCGCGCGTGCACGCCGCGACCCATCGGTGGCTTCGCATGCGCCAAAGTGAGCTTGCCGTCGAGACCCGTGCCGCGATCGAACAGCTCGCCGAGGCTCGCGAGCCCACCGACGTGGTCGACAAGATCAAAGACCTCGCCGGGGCGCCGTCCCGCCACGGTGACACGGACGCCACGGAGCAGCTTGACGCCCTGCTGGCCGAAACCGTGCGGCAGGACCGCGCCGACGAGCTCATCACGTGGATGGGCGGCGTCGACTCGCCCAATGCCTGGCTGGTGGGCCGCGCGCTCGCCGCCGCCGAGGCGGACGCCGCCGACGTGGACGTGGCCGACAGGCTGACCGTGCTCGGCCGCGCCGATCTACGGGCGGCGGACGGCTACCTCGACCGGCTCACCGGGCCGCGCGGGCAGATCTGGCGGGATGAGGTCCTCGACACACTCGCCGGGCGGGGAGAGGCGCTGGTCGCCGTATGGCTGACCGTCAGCGGGGACGCGACCGCAGCTGGCCTGGCGCGCGTGCGACAGCTGATCCGCGCCGGCGGCGTGCGGCCAGCTGCGGTCGGCGCGTGGCGTCCGAATGCCTGGACGCGGCAGCTCGCGCCCGCGGACGCTGCAGGCCTGATCGAGCAGTGGCGTGGGGCGAACCCGACCGCGGAGGACGAGGTCGTCCTGCTCGAGGTCGCCAACGACTACCTCCACGAGCATCCCGACACGCTCGACCAGCTCGAGGCGGCCGTCTGGCCGCTGCTCGAGGCGCTCCCACGCCTACCGACCACCCCTGGGGTGCTGTTCGACTGGGCCCGGCCGGCACGCCGGCTGCTCGACCGGGACCCGGCGCGCGTGGCACGCATCCTCGTCCGGGGGATCGCGGCGGGCGTGACCGTCCTCGATGGCCTGAGCGCCGGTGGCGACGACCCGGCCCAACTGGGCACCGACCCGATCGCCGAGCTGTTCACGCTCGCCGCAGCCCGCGTGCCCGACGCGCTGTGGGCCGAGCTCACCGTCGGGCTCGAAGGCCCGCAGCGTGGCAACGTGCTGTGGGCGGCGCGGGGATGGCTGCTGGACTACCTGCCGCTCGACACGATCACCGCCTGGGTCGACGCCGGCGGGATCGAGCGGGCGTGGCTCACCGCCAAGCTCGCCCGGGCGGGCCGCGAGCGGCCCACACCGCTTGCGCGGTGGCTGCTGGAACACCATGGTGCTGACGACCGGGTCGCGACCGCGCTCGCCGACCAGTTCGAGTGCGGCATTCGGATAGGGCCTGAGTCTGCGCACTTGCGGGAGCAGGTGGAGCGCCTGGGCAGCTGGCGCGCGGAGGGTGGCGCGGTCGCCCGGTGGGCGGACACGGTGGCGACCGCGCTCGAAGAGCGACTCCACCTGGTCGAGCAGGCTGAAGCGGAGGGCAGCGGGTGAGCGGCGAGCCGTGAGAGCTGCCTCGCCGTTGCAAGGCCTGCGGAGCGGTTCGGCGACCATGAATGACGGTCGTAGTCTCCTGGTCGGCTAGCACCAGGCGTCCTCACGCCTGGTCGCCCCCACCAGAGAAAGCGACCTTCAGGCGGGACGCCTTCGTCCTGATAAGGTGCGCCGTCATGTCGACCCTGGTGTGGCAGGTCCACTTCACCCGACGGCGGCTGCTCTGGCCCCGCGAGCCTCAACCGCTGCTCGACGGGTGGGAGCCTGGAGAACTGGACGCCTGGCTGGACGCCGAGGACATCCCCGAGGGGTTGCCGTTCCTGCTCGACCCCGACGGCCGCTACGACGTCGACCTCAACCGCTACTTCCAGCGCGCGCAGATCCAGGCCGGGCCGGAGAACACCCAGCGTGCGATCGCCTACGACCTGCGCAACTGGCTGAGCTTCCTCTGGTGCAACCGCGGCGGCAAGAGCTGGCGGGACGCGGCCGCCGAGGACCGCGCCGCTTACCAGTACTGGCGACGCAGGGACACGGCTGGCCCGCACGTGGAGGGCTCGACGTGGGAGCGCGAGGTCGCCACCGCCAACGGCTTCTACCGGTGGGCGGTTCGTCAGGGCCTGGTGGCCGAGACCCCGATCGAGCAACGGCCGACCAGGAGCACGCGGGGCAGGTGGCCGGAGGAGCACGAGACCCCGGCAGAGCGGCCCCATGACGCCCGCCGGCATGCGATCTCGTGGCTGCCGCCGAAAAGCTACCGGCAGTGGAGAGACGTGGGGATTCGTGGCTACCTGCCCGTGGGGCTGACCGACCCATCGTTTCGCGGTCGCCATGCCGCCCGCAACCAGGCGTTCTGCGACCTGATGCTGCGCACCGGGCTGCGCCTGGCCGAGCAGGTCAGCCTGACCCGGTTCGAGCTGCCAGACCTCGACCCCAGCCGGGTCCAGGTCCCGTTTTGGCTGCCGCGGGCGGTCGCCAAGCGGGGGTCGGCCCGGTGGGTCTACGTCCCGGCGGCGGTGCTGCGGGCGGTCTGGGACTACGTGGCGTTCGAGCGGGCCGAGGCGGTCGAGCGGGCCCAAGCTGCGGGCCGCTATGAGTCGCTCGATGACGCGCTGCTGGTCGAGGACCCGGCCCGGCCGCGGGTGTGGACGGGCGGCGGCTGGGTGAAGGTCGCCAAGCTCGACCCGCAGGAGCGGACCCGGCTGCTGGTGCGCACCCCGCAGGGCCTGGAGCCGGCGATGCTGTGGCTCGCCGGAGACGGCCTGCCGACGAGCCCCAGGGCCTGGCAGGCGGTCTTCAGGGACGCGAACGCCCGCTGCCGTCGGCGCGGCGTCAACCTGCGAGCCAACCCCCACAAACTTCGGCACAGCTTCGCGGTGATCACCCTGGAGCAGCTCCAGCGCGGCCACCTGCGCGACCTTGAGCGGATGAACGCAGCGCAGCGGCGCAGCTACCAGATGCTCTTCGGGGACCCGCTGGACTGGGTCCGTCGGAGACTGGGCCACGCCAGCCCGGAAACGACTGCGGGCTATGTGGACTCTCAGGAATTGCATCAGACGGGCGAGAAGCTGCAGGTCGCCTGCTGAGGGTGATCTCGGAGTCGCTCGCCCCGGCCGGCCGTGCATGGCGGGTGACCTGCACGGCTTGCACGACGATCCCGTTATATGCATGATCCCGCCTTCAAACGGTCGCGGTCGGCGGGGCGGGAGGGCTGGGTGGGACGGGGTGATCTGGCGGGTGCGGCGCACCTCGAACTCGTGTCGGGCGTGGTGCAGTTGCGCCCAGAGGACGCGATGGTCGAGGCGATGCTGCGGGGCTGGCGCGCCCAGCAGACGGCACGTGGCCTGCAGCCGGGCACGATCGAGCCCAGGGAGCGGCTGGTGCGACGGTTCCTTGGGTTCACCGGCGAGTACCCGTGGCAGTGGGGTCCTGGCCACGTGGAGGAGTGGACCCTGTCGTTGACCGCCGAGCAGCACCTGGCGCCGTCGACGATCCGCGGCTACCAGACCGATCTGCGGCTGTTCAGCGAGTACCTCACCGACGGCCGCTACGGCTGGGCGGTGGCCTGCCAGGAGGCGTTCGGCCCGGGCGCCCACCCGGTGGCGATCTGTCACGAGTGGAACACGATCGCCCACCTCAACGACTACGAGGGCAACCCCGAAGCACGGCCGCTCACCCGAGCCGAGTTGCAGCGGTTCCTCGACTACGCCGACGACCAGGTGGAACGTGCCGTGAAGGCCAAGCGCAAGGGGGCACTGGCCGCCTACCGGGACGCCACGCTCTTCAAGGTCATCTACGCCTGGGGGCTGCGCCGCACCGAGACGTCCAAGCTGGACCTGGCCGACTGGGGCCGCAACCCCGCGGCGCCGGAGTTCGGCCGCTACGGGATGCTGCATGTGCGCTATGGCAAGGCGGTGCGCGGCCAGCCACCCCGCCGGCGCAACGTCGCCTCGGTGATGGGCTGGGCAGTGGAGGCCGTCGGCGACTACATGGAGAACATCCGGCCGCGGTTCGGCTGCGTGGGACATCCGGCGTTGTGGGTGACCGAGCGGGGCGGGCGGGTCAGCCCGGCGGAGGTCAACGCCCGGTTCGTCGCCTACCGCGATGCGCTCGGGTTGCCGGTCGAGCTGACGCCGCATTCGCTGCGGCACTCGTATGTGACGCATTTGACCGAGGACGGGGTCGACCGGCGGTTCATCCAAGAGCAGGTCGGGCACCGCTGTGACACCTCCACGGCGATCTACACGCATGTCAGCGGCGACTTCATGAATGCGGCGCTGCGCAAGGCGCTGGCCCCAGCCTTCGACGCGGGGAGCGTGGGCACGGAGCCGCTGGCGGGCCGGAGGGAGGGGTGATGGCACGAAAGCTCGACTACCGGTGGAACCTGCGGCAGGTGATGGCCGCCCGCGGCATGTTCGCCACCACCGACCTGATCGAGCCATTGGCGCAGCGCGGGATCCGGCTGTCGTCCAGCCAGGTCTACCGGCTGGTGGTCGAGCGGCCCGAGCGGCTCAGCCTGCGGGTGCTGATGGCGCTGCTGGACATCCTCGACTGCCCGATGGACGAGCTCATCGAGCCGATCGCCATAGCCAACCCGGCCCGCAAGGCCAAGACGGCGGGCGGCAGCGACGCCGGGATCGGCGACCGGCGTCCCCGGCGCGCCCAGATCGCCCGCCCCGGCGCCGGCGGCTGACCGATGCCCATCGAGATGCTCCACCTGCCCGCGGTGCTCGCCGATCCGATCGCCGATCCGATCGCCGATCCGATCGCCGATCCGGTCGGCGTTGCCGTCGCCCTGGTCGCGGGGGTTGACACGCTGCTGGGCCGCGAGGAGATCGAGGCGGTGGTCACGCGGGTTGCGGCCGGCCGGGCCAAGCGCCGCCGCCTCGCCCAGGCGCTGGCCGCGCGGCCGCAGGTCCTCACCGACGGTCGCTCCCCGGCACCCCGGGTCGTCGGGGAGCTGCTGCTCGCGCTGCGCACGGCCGGCGCCACGGCAACCTCCCCACCGATCTGTGCCGTGTGCGGCAAGCAACTGCGGACCCTGCAGCGCCGCGGCCAGGACTGGTACTGCGGTGCCTGCGGGCCCAAGCGGGAGCCGTGCGCGGCCTGCGGGAAGGTTCGGCCGGTGGAATCGCGGGACCAAGCCGGGCAGCCCCGCTGTGCGCGATGCCCGCCTGGCGGCCGAGACCCGGTCCAGGTCGTGGTGGAGCTCGTCAGGGCCGCCGATCCGGGCGTGTCCGCCGACTTGGTGGTCGCCGCGGTGGGTGCGGTGGCGTCGCGTGCCGGGCAGCGCCGCCAGCTCGCCTGGACGCTGGCCGACCGGCCCGAGCTGCTCACTGGGGCAGGCGCCCAGGCGCCCATCCCGTCGGTGCTGCGGCTGCTCGATGCGCTCTGCGACGCCGGCGCCCAGACGATCACGCATCCAGCCTGCCCGCGGTGTCGGCGTGTCATCCACCTGCACCGGCGGGTCGACGGGCAGTGGCTGTGCCGCAACTGCGTGGCCAAGTCGAGGGCACGGCCGTGCTCGCGGTGCGGGAGTGTCCGGGAACCCGCCACCCGCGACCCGGACGGCCGGCCACTGTGTCCGAACTGCTTGATCACCGACCCGGCCAACCAGGAACCCTGCATCGGCTGCGGCCGGCGCCGCCGGGTCTGGACCCGGACCGCCGACGGGCCACGGTGCCAGGCCTGCCACCAGGCGCCGACGATGCGGTGCTCGATCTGTGGCCGCGTGGCGCCCTGCTGGATCTCCAAGACCATGGGTGAGCCATGGTGTTTGGCCTGCCAGCAGCGCTGGGCCCGCTGCGCCGGCTGCGGCACGGTCCAGCCGGTGCGGGGCGGCACCCGCACCCAGCCGCTGTGCGCCCGGTGCACCCGTCCCGACCCCTCGTTCTGGCGCACCTGCCCGACCTGCGGCACGACCGCCCAGCTCCAGCCTGGTCCGTGCACCTGCTGCGTGGTGGACCGGCGGCTTGGTGAGCTGCTCGGCGACGGCCACGGCCAGGTCCGTGCCGAGCTTGCGGGCCTGCACCGCAGCCTGGCCAGCGCCGAGCGCCCCGACACCGTGCTGCGCTGGCTCGACCGACCCACCGCTCCCGCCATTTTGCACGAGCTTGCCAGCGGGACCTGCCCGCTCAGCCACGCCGCCCTTGACCGGCTCCCCACCAGCAAGCCGCTGGAGCATCTGCGCGCCATGCTGGTGGCCACCGGCGCGCTGCCGGCCCGCGACGAACAGCTGGCCCGGCTGGAGCGCTGGATCACCCGCACCATCAGCGACCGCGACGACCCCGCCGAGCAGCAGCTGCTGCACCGCTACGCCGTCTGGCATCTGCTGCGCCGGCTCCGCCACCGCAACGGCGGCGCCGACACCACCCACAACCAGCTCGCCACCATCCGCCAGCAGCTCCGGGCCGCCATCGTCTGGCTCGACTGGCTCACCGCCCACGACCTGACGCTGCAGGCCGCCCGGCAGGGCGACCTGGAGGCCTGGCTCGCCGGTGACCAGGCCAGCCACCGCCTGGAGGCCGGGCACTTCGTCCGCTGGGCCAAAGGACAGAAGCTGACCAGCCTGGACTTCCCCGCCACCAAGTGGGGCGGCCCCACCCGTGTCCTGGACACCGAAGCTCGCTGGCAGCAGGCCCGCTGGCTGCTGCACGACACCACGCTCCGTCCCGAGGACCGCGTCGCCGGGCTGCTGGTGCTGCTCTACGCCCAGTGGCCATCGGCGGTCAGCCGCCTCACGCTCGACCACGTCCACGTCGGCGCCGACCAGGTGCGGCTGCAACTGGGCCGCGAGCCGGTCGTGCTCCCCGAGCCGCTCGCCGGCCTGGTCCTGGAGCTGGTCGCCACCCGCCACGGCCACGCCGCTCTCGGCGACCAAGGCACCTCCCGATGGCTGTTTCCCGGCGGGCAGCCCGGCCGCGCACTCAGCGCCGAACAGCTGGGCGAGCGGCTCCGCCGCCTCGGGCTGCGCCCCGGCCAAGCCCGCTCGACCGCGCTGTTCCAGCTCGCCACCGACCTGCCCGCCGCCATCCTGGCGCGCATGCTCGGCATCCACATCACCGTCGCGGTCGCCTGGCAACGCGCCTGCAGCGGCGACTGGGCCGCCTACGCCGCCCAGGTCAGCCGCCGAACCGTGCGGCAGGACGGCTGAGCGGTGACCTCGACGGGCGCGTCGGGCAGCTTCCTCGACCCCGATGCGCTCGTCGGTGCCTGCACCGCACCCGGCGTGCCCGGACTCATGCCCCATCCTGCGCAGTCGCTCACGCTCGTTCCCAAATGGGTGCTGCGGCAGCTGGACACGAGCCGGCGCGGCGTGATCGTCCTGGGTGTCGACGGTCTGTCGTGGTCGGTGGCTGCCACCTGCTGGCACGCTGCCGAACTCGCCTGCCTCACCAGCACCTTCCCCACTACCTCGGCGACTGCGTGGCTGACCGCGCTGACCGGGGTCGGCCCGGCCGAGCATCTGGCCGCCGCCAACTCCTACCTGGTGCCGGCGCTCGGCATGGTGGTGAACGCAGTCAACGCGCAGCCGATCACGTGGCCCCGCCAGGCACTCCTGCCACTCCAGGCCAGCCCGGACGCTCAGCTGGTGGCCCCGCACCCCACCCTGTTCGAGCGTGCCACACAGCAGGGGGCCACCTGTGTCGCGGTGACCCGCGAGCTCGACGGCCTGCCCGGCCCCTGGACCAACGCGCTGCTGCGCGGCGCCGACCGCTGGGACCGCGGCAAGACCTCGGCGGGCGCGCTCCACGCACAGGCCGCCGACCCCCGCACCCTCGCCACCGCGGTCATCGCCGACGTCGAGCAGGTCCTGGCCCAACGCCCAGGTGTGCAGGACACACTCGTGTGGGTCTACGTCAACCTCGACGACTACGTCCACCTCCACGGCTACGACCGTGCCGCCGAGCACGCCCTGCAGACGCTGGAGACGGCCGCGACCCGGTGGACGGCCCAGGGCTGGACCGTGGTCGCCCACGCCGACCACGGCCAGGTCCACCGCGTCAGGGACCAGGCCCTGGAAGCGGTCTGGGCGGCGGTCGACACCCCAGCGCTGTGCGCCTTCCCCGGTGCGGGCGCCGGCCGGGCACGCTGGCTTTACCCACGCCCCGGCAAAGCAGCCGAGGCGACCGAGCGGCTGCGCCAAGGGCTCGGGACCAACGCCCTGGTGCTGTCGGCCTCCGACCTGGTCGACCTGGGACTCCTCCCCGACGCCCCTGGGCTGCTGGAGCGGGTCGGCGAGGTGGTCGCCCTGGCGCGCACCGAGCGCTTTCCCCTGGAGGACCCCGACATGCGCTACGAGCACGGCGGCGCGCACCCAGACGAGATGCTGGTACCGCTGGCGACCTGGCCCTCGACCTGACCTCACACCAGCCACAAGATCCGCGACAAGCTGACCATCGGACAGGACCCATTCAGACAGTTGCAATACCTGACTCCGCCAGAGGGCACCTCGGCGTCCGGATTCCGCGCCGAGGTCGAGGCCGAGCAGGCCCTGGCACGCGGCGAGACGCTGCTCGCCATGATCGAAGGTCACGAGCATCAGCGGCTGGCCGGCCCAGCCGCGCAAGAAGCCGAGGCGCGCTTGGAGGAATTCGGCCGGCAGGCCAGGTTCGCCGGCAGCGTCGTCACCGACCCGCGCCGGCTCAAGCTGATCATGCGTCGTCACAACCCAGGCGTCTTTCCCGGCGAGTTCGTCACCTGCGTGTTCAACCCCGACAAGGCACTGTGCCTGCGGGCGGGCAGCAACCAGGGGCCGACCCTGCCGGACTGCAAGCCCTTGAGCTGCCACAACGTCGCGCTTACCAGCGGCAATCTCGCTGCGTGGCGTGCGCACCTGGAGCGCCTGGAGCAGGCGCTCACCAACGGCGCGACGCTGGCCCCCTACCTGCGCCACCGGCTCCAGCAGCAGCGCGACGACATCGCCCGGTTCCTCGACACGACCGGCGGCGGCGCATGAGGCACCCGCTGCCGACCGAGGCGCAGGTGCGCACCGCTGCAGCGGAGCTGCTGGGGGCCGCCGCCAGCAGCGGCCAGCCGACCGCCACGGCACTGGCCGCCCACCTCGGCATCAGCCGCCCCGCGCTCTATCGGCACTACCGGCCGCTAGTCGACGAGCTGCTCGACGCCGCCGCCGAGCAGGCAGCCGCCAGCAAGCGGCACGCTCGAAGCGCCGCAGCCACCTGCGAACACGAGGAGGAGCTCGCCAGGCTCCGACGCGCCAACGAGGACCTGGGCCGCCACGTGAAGGTCTACGAGGAGGTCATCCGGCAGCTCACGGTCGACAACGAGGCCCTCAAGCAGCAGCTCGCCCACCGTGCCGGCGTGACTGATCTGGCCGCCCGCCGGGACCGCGCCCACCAGCCGGAGGGAAACCGACCATGACCCCCGCCGGTCGAGGTCCACACCGCACGCTCGAGTTGCCCGCTGCGCCAGCGACCGGGAGGATCTGCTTGTGACCGCCAGCTTCGTCGTCGCCCGCAACCCGGAGCCCGCCTCCACCCTGCCCTACCTGCTCCGCCTGCCCCTGCCGGACGGGCCGCTGCTGCTCAAGGCGCGGGAGCCCTGGCCGCGCACCGCCAAGGTCTACTGCCACCGCGCCGAGGACTGGCCCGCCGACGCCGAGGTGCTCCAGGAGGTCCCGGTGCGCTCGTGCGTGCGCCGCGGCGTCGCGATCGACCTGGTGCTGGACCGGCCCAGGGAGAACCGCTCCCAGCTGGTCTTCACCCGCCTGCCAGGGCAGGGCAGTCGGGAGGCGATCTTCTGGCAGACCGCCCGCACCACCGCCACGGCCCGCCCCGGCGTCCGCGTCCCCCGCCGCCGCGCCGCCGGCCACGCCGAGCTGGAGATCCTGGTCGACACCAGGGAGCGCTACCCGTGGCGGTTCGCCCACCAGCAGGCCCGCACCCAGCGCCAGGCCCTGCCCGCCGGCGACTACGCCGTGGAGCTGGACGGCGAGGTGGCGGCGGCGGTGGAGCGCAAGACCCTGGCGGATCTGGCCGGCAGCCTGGTCGACGGCGGCCTGGCCTACGTGCTGGCGGAGCTGGCCTGCCTGTCTCGGGCCGCGGTCGTGGTCGAGGACCGCTACTCGGGCCTGTTCAAGCTCGAGCACGTCAACGGCGGGTGGGTCGCCGAGCTGCTGGCCGCCGTCCAGGTCCGCTACCCGGCCGTGCCGATCGTGTTCGCCGAGACCCGACCCCTCGCCCAAGAGTGGACCTACCGGTTCCTCGGCGCCGCGCTCGCCTACGCCCAAGCGGCCGATGAAGCCGATCACGACCCCTTGGGCTAAGCGCCGGTGGGCGGGCAGGTGTGGTTCCACACCAACGAGTTGATGGCCTGGCTGGACCCACCACTGCCGCATGGTCGGCGCTGCTTGAGACCATCGCCTCCCCTGCCGTGGGATCCCGCCGGCCGCCAGACCGGGCCGTGAACCGGGAAGCTAGCGACGAACGAGGCCCTACCGGCTGTTTGCCCCATCTGCTTTGCTTACGCCTCTGTTGACATAAGGAGGCGCCATGCCATCCGACGATGCAGCCTCGGAAGCCACCGGCCAGCAGGCGGGAATGCCCGCTGATCCTGGATCGGCCCAGCCGACAGGGCAGGACGCAGCCACGGGCCGGACCCGGGTCGTGCGACGCAGCCGTGGCTCCCTCCGCCGAGTCCTCGTGGTCGTGCTCGGGGAGACAGTACTCCAGCCCGACCTGCGGGCGTCGACGGCGGACGAGGCCCTCACCAGCCGCGCCCAGATCGTGCGGTGGAGCCGCATCCTCGTCCGCGCGGGCTTCGCACTCTTCGCCGCCAGCGTCCTGATGATCTTCGCGATCCCCGGGCCGGTTGGCTGGCCGCTGGTCACGCTCCTGGTCATGGTGGCGGTTGTGGTCGGGATCTACGCCTATCGGACCGTGAAGGGCCTTCGGCCCCAACCACCCGCCCTGCCAGACTACTCGCCCGTCGACCTGCGGCTTTGGGAGCAGGCGCGTCGGTATGGGGTGGCGCTTGGCTGGCGCGCGGGCGTGGCCGCATTCGTCGTCGAAGGCATCCTCACGCTCCTCGCGCTCTTCGCCTTAGCAGCCGCAGGATCACCTGCCGTGTTCTGGGCGCTGCTCGCGTCGTCGACGGCGTTGGGGTTTTGGACTGCCAAGCTGGGGAGGGAGGAGTGTCACGACGTCCTGGCGCAGCAGACACCCCGTCGAGCGCTTCCAACCGATCTTGTCGAGCGCGCACGAGACGTCCAGACGGCGATGGAGCAGGTGGCGTTCCTGGCCGAGGAGCTGCAAGACGACGTCAAGGTCCAGCAGCGCGTCCTCGACGAGATCCAGCGTCAGGTTGCCGATCACCAGCGCACCGCCGCGATCAGCAGGGCACAGGCCGAGTCGGTCGCGCGAGTCTTGGACGCACGCCAGGAGCAGGGCCGGCGCCGATCGTTTTGGAGTGGACTTGCGGTCACCGTGGTCGTCGGCTTCCTGTTCTACATGCTCGGTGTGCTCACCCCAGCCCTGATGGACACCGATTCGCTGCGGCTCCTACTGCGCCGCTGGCTGCACCTCGGCTGATGTTGGCATTGGGCAGCGCGAACGCCCTCTACCTGTCGAGATCGGCACGACCAGCCAAGGCCTGCGGTCCGACCACTGTTCCTTCGAGTGACACCCGGTGAACAACCGGACAGCTTTGAACCGTCCACATAACGCCGCGGCCAACCCGTGCCCGTGCGGGTACCTGGGCGACGGCGAGCGGCCGTGTCGCTGCGGCCCCTCGGTTATCTTTAGCCAGGGGAAGTGGCAGCTCTCTGAGCAGCAGCGCTGCGTCGTGCATGGTGTTCAGGATGTAGCTGCCGATCGCCGCTTCAGGTGAGGCGCAGCGCCACGAGCTGTGATCGAATCGATGCCGTCATCGCGGGCAAGGGTGGAGCAGGAGCCCACGGATTGAGCCAGCAAACGACCGATCGACGATGATCACGGTGGAAAGAGCGCGTCGTGGACGCTGGCGGCACCGGACACACCGTTGCGCCATGCGGTCATGTGGTTGCGGGCGTCATCGTGGGCTTTCACGGCGCCGCGGCCGTCGAGCAGCGCCTGGAGCGTGAAGGACAGCGCCTTGCCCGCGCGCTGATGCGCGAGGCGATGGACGGTGTCGGCGGCCGGGGTGAGCGGGCCGCCGTGAGCGAGGGCGTTGCGGACCCGCTGGAGTCGTGCGCGGGCGCGGGTCCAACGATCGCCCAGCGCCTGGCACCAGGCCTCGAGGGCTGCGGGAGAGGACAGGTGCGCAGCGAGGGTGCGGAGCTGGCGGCCGAGGTGGTCGTGGACTGGCCAGATCGCGGTGAGGGTCGGCAAGGCGGCCACCGCACGGTCGGCATGGAAGCGGTGGCGGCCGTCGGGGAGCGGCTCGAAGAGCGTTGCCTCCAACGCTGCAAGCTGCGGGTGTTCGCTGGGTGGGACGACGTGGTAGCCCCTGATAATGCGGGAGCGGATCCAGTCGTCCCGGTGATAGGAGTCCAGATAGTCATACCAGGCGCCGTTGGTGACGCGGGCCGCGACGAGCTCCAGGACGCGGACGTCAAGGACGATGGCCGCCAGGGGTGGCTGGTCGGTGGCGCTCTGCCACCAGCCCAAGGCGTCGATCGTCTCGGTGAGGGCAGGGTCGGCGACGGGCAGCCGAGGGCCGAGGGTGGCGGCAAGCGTGCCGAGTTCGTCGGCTGTGCGGTCCAGGTCGGGCGCAACGTCGGCACGGTGGAAGGGCTGGCCGAAGCTCGACCAGCCGGTGACCCGGCCGTCGGTTGCGTGGATGTAGCCGTCCAGTGGCCGCCAGTAGCGGTCGCCGGCTCGGACGCTGGCAACGGTGACGACCGCTTGGGCTTGCTCAGCGGCGACCCGTGGCGCGTCGGGGAAGACCCCAGTGCCGAGGTCCACGCGCGCGAGCACGATGCGGTCGCCCTTGGGCAGGTCGGGGGGGCGCAGCGGCGAGTCCGGGCTGGTCAGCTCGGCTGGCAGCTGGCTCCGGCCGGGGCCGTTGTGTTCCAGGGTCGCGCGCACCCAGGCGCCACGGTAGAAGCTGATGGGGCCGACGGTCTGGGTGGTGCCGTCGAGGCGGGCGCGGTCGAAGGCGACCCAGACGACGTGGTGCGCAGGCGTGGGGGGCGTGGCCAGCAGCCGCTGGCAGAGGCTGATCCGCTCGGGTTCGGCCAGCCCGGCGGGCTGGTCGTGTCGGGGCCAGGCCCCAGGGCCGGGATTGGCATGGTCGCCCAGGCGCACGCGCGCCATCTCGACCTCGAGGGCGTTGTCGTCCAGGACGCCGGCGAGCAGCCGGCCGAGCTCTTGGGTGTTGCGGTCGGCGGCACGGACCAGCTGCCAGAACAGGTCGCGGCGTGCAGCAACGGTCTCGTCGGGCGTCCGGGGGTCGCGGCAGGCATCGGCGATGTCGCTCCACGCCACCTCGAGCACGGCCGGGTCGACCAGGCGGGCGCGGAGCGCGGCGAGCGCGGTTTGCGCCGCGGGGCGGGCGGGGGTTGGGTCTGACCCTGGCAGGCCTGCGGTCGCCGACAGGGCGGTGGTGAGGTCACGGCCGAGTGCAGCGTGCAGCCGAGGACCGATCAAGCCAGCCGCGGTGTCCAGGTCGGCGACGGCTGACTCCCAGCCCTGCCGGTGGAATCGGGCCTCGTAGGGCCGGGGGTCATGCAGCCAGGCGTCCAGGTCGGCGGCGGCGGTAACCACGTCGAGGACGTCGGCCTCGCTCCAGCGCCGATCCGGCGAGGTCATGGCCTGGCTGAGCTCGTCGACCCAGGTCGGCGGCTTGGTGGGATCGGTGGCGTGCGAGTTCACTGTGGGATGGTGACCGGGCCGGTGCGCGACGGTTGGCCTGCTGGTGGACATTGGCATGATGCCGCTGCCAGGCAGGGCACCGCCAGCCAAATACCAAGCACCGAGCGCTGCTTCGGGCTCGTGACAGACCTGCGAAGCCATGGCCTGTCGCTGCCGTTGCGGTGGACGGTTCTGATTAGTCGTCAGCTGCCGCTTTGCGGTGGCGCCGCGGGTAGTTGCACGGTGACGCGGAGCCCGCCGGCGGCGGGCTGTGGCCTACTGGCGACGTTCCGGGATCTTCGGCCCCCGTGCGTGGGAGAGCCACGTAGGCGCTCCGAGCGCGAGCACGCGACGCTGTCCCTCGGTCGTGCCGCTGCTGAGCTCGCCGAACCAGACGCCCACGTCCCCTCCGAGAACGTTTGTGCCGGCGTCGGTCTCGACGACGACCACCTGATGCCCGTCCGTATGCCCGGGCGCCGGCAGCAGGCGGATTCCCGGTAGCAACTCCACCTCGCCCTCGTGCTCGACATACGTCGCGCCGTCGAAGTCGACCCATTCTCGGATCGTGTAGTCGTCGAGCGAACGCGCGTCGGCGAGCTCGCGTGCCTGGACGTGAATCGGCACGCCCGGGAAGAGGCGGTTGCCGCCGCAGTGGTCGAAATGCAGGTGGGTGTTGATGACGCAGGCGACGTCGCGCGGGATGTTCTCGGGGTGCGGCGTCGGGCTCATATCGTCGATCTCGGGCCTCAAGTCGATCAGGCCGGTGTCGACCAGCACACGGCCCGCGGGGTGGTCGATTGTCCAGACGAATACGGGCAACTGTTCGCCCTCCACGATGAGGTCCGCTGCGAGGTGGGCGTTGATCGCGGGCATCACTGCCTCGCTCCCGATCGATCGCTCATCAGCACGCTCCTGGTTCGTTGAGTCACTCTTGTCTGCAGAGGCGCGCTGAAGTGCCCCTGCACCTCATCAGACTCGGTTCAGGTCGCAGAGTCATCGGTCTTCGTCGGGGAAGAGGAAATCTCACCCAGGCCGTTGGAAGGACCAGCCTGTATGACTGCGGATCTCTGGCACCCGGCTTAGGACCTGAGCGGATAGGCGATCAGGTCGGGCTCCAACGGTTGCGCCAGTCGATGAGGCGGCCGACGATGAGGATGGCCGTGGCGAGGCAGAGGGCGGCGTGGCGGTGGCGAGCTCGCCGGTCGGTGTTGCGGCGGAGCTGCCCGTAGTTGGACCACCAGGTGTTGGTCGCTTCGACGACCCTGCGCAGCCCCAGGCGCAGCGGCTGACGCTTGACATCGGGCAGCTTGGTGCCGCGGCGTTGGATCTCGAACTGGTCGATGCCGACGGCAAGGAGCCGGTCCCGTACCGCAGGCGAGTCGTAGCTGCGGTCGAGGTGCAGCACACCGATGTCATCGAGCAGGCCGGCGTCACTGACCGCGTCGAGAGTGGGCTCGAGCATGCGTACGTCGTTGCGGTTGGCGCCGTCGATCGCCCAGCCCACCGGGATGCCGTGGCGCTCAGACGCGACCGACCACTTCCAGCCCAGCTTGGCCCGATCGGTGGGGTTCGGGCCGGTGCCCTCACCGCCGTAGGGCGCCTTGTGCAGCGACCCGTCCACCACGACGTCGTCAAGGTCGAGGCCCACGATCCGGTCGAACGCCGCGAGGGCTTCGACCTTGACCTGCTCGAACACCCCGGCGTCGATCCACTCGTCCCGGCGGGCGCGCAGGGTGGTGTCGGACACCTGGTGGTCGAGGATCGCTTCGATGTCGACCCAGGAGGCGCCGGTCACCAGCCGGATCAAGATCCCCCGGAAGCAGAGCTGGTCCGGTACTCGGGGCCGATGACAGCCCAGCGGGTGGGTCCGGGGCGGGGGCGGGAGCAGCGGCTCGATCGCCGCCCAGATGGCATCTACCACCTCCCGTTCCATAGCGCGCATGATGACGTCGGTCCTCCACCAGGTCGTTGGGCATGGGAAGCACCCGGTATGAAAACCGGGCCAACCCAACGACCGGTGCCACCTATCCGCGCGTCCCGCACGGACGGCAGCGGGGGGTCGTCGAGCGAGGTCCGGGGGTAGATCGGCGCATACCCTGCCGCCAGCAGCAGCTCGTTGCGCTCCCGCAGCGACAGCTCCAGTGGCTCGGCCAGCCGGATAGCCATCGCTCGGCCCGGCGCCGACGGCCCCCGCTCGACGTAGCTCACGTAGCGCTGGGTCGTCCCGGCCCGGGCGGCGAGGTCGAGCTGGCTCAGGCGTCGCCGGGTCCGGCAGCGGTAGAGCTCGTCACCGAACCGGTTCGCCTGGTCGATCGTCACGGTGGCCATGCCGCACCGTGCGACCTCCTGCTAGCCGGGTGTTCCGCACATGAGGGTTGGTACCAGTGTCGAGGTCATGATGGCCTCCGATCAGTCAGCTCGCCCAGCGCGGGCGGGTGGGGTCGATCTTGAGCAGCTCCAACAGCTTGGCCTGCAACGGCGGTGGCGCGGGAATGGCCGGGGGGTCGTGGCCTCGGGCGGGATGGAGGCGCAGCCCGCCCAGCGCCTCGAAGATCAGCCGGCCGGTCGGCTTGGCCGGGCGGCCGACGTACAGTCCGGCAAGCTCGACGGCGGGGGCGATGGCCTTGCGGACCGCCCGCTCGACCAGGCAGAACACCAGCAGCGCCAGGCAGATCACGGTGATCAGCGCGGCGATGCGGCGGTTGTCTTTCAAGAACATGGGGGCGACCCCGAGCGGGCCCTTGAACGCGCCGTAGCGGCGCTCCACGACCTCCTGGCCCTTGTAGCGGCGCAGGACCTCGGCGGCATCGGCCTGCTCGACCGTGAGGTTGGTCAGCAGCCCGTACCAGCCGTCGGTGGCCTGCTCGGCGGCCAGGGCGGCCTGGTCGAACGACCACGCAAGGGTCGGCTTGCCGGTGGCCGGATCGGTGCCTGCCTGGGCGCGAAGCAAGCCGGTGACCTTGCGGCGACGGGCGATGGTGGCCACCCGGGCGGTGACCTTCTCGGCGGTCCGGTAGTGCACCCCGCCCAGGCCGCGCTGCACCCGCTCCAGGTCCGCGCGGGCGCGGTCCAGCTTCTTGGCGCGGCTGGTGGCGGCGGCCTGGGCCCGCGCACTGGACCACACGAACACGCACCGCACCGCAAGGTCCGGGTCGGCCTTGCGCTTGGCCTTCAGGGTGATGGCGCCCTCCACGACCCGGTAGCTGCCCCGCCGCTCGGGCGCCGTGCCCTGGTCGCGTTCGGCGAGGTAGTCGACCGGGGTGGCCGCCGCAGGCTCCAGCGCCCCAAGCTGCTCAGCGGGCAGGTAGGCCTTGCCGGCCGGCGCGATAAAGGCCACCCGCGCGGTGTTCATCGCCTGGACGTTGCCGCGGGAGACCAGCTTGGAGTCGCCCACCAGCAGCAGCTTGCGCTGGCCGGCCAGGTCCTTGAGCGCGGTCATCGCGCCGACCACCTGGGCGACCTCGCCGGCGCCGCCGTCATAGGCGCGATGCCACACCGGGATGCCACCATCCCCGCTGACCGCCAGGCCGGTCTGGACCTGCTTGAGGTCGGGCCGGCGGTCTTTGGGCTTGCCCCACTTGGGCACCGCAAAGCCAGCCTCCGCACCGTCGTAGACGCCATACAGCGACATCGACGTCATGTCCCAGTGCAGGCGGGCCACATCGACGCCGAAGGTGGCGATCGCCCGCGCCCCCACCGACCCGACGACCGGCTCCAACACCGGCGCCATGGCGTCCAGCGCCCGGCCGATCCGGTCATCGTTGAGCGCGTCCGCCGCGATGCCGAAGACCTCCTCGACCGCCCACTCCCGCGCCCAGTCCTCCACCCGCAGCAACGGCCGGGGGCTGGTCAGCCGGTTGGCGACCAGCGCCTCGATCACCTGCCCGTGCGTCACCCGCGCCACCTCCTGGCGCATCGGGCAGGCCCGGTCCACGATCCCGGCCACATCCAGCCGCCGGCAGAACTCGCCCACCACCGACAGCGCACCCAGCAGCTTCTCGACACTGGGCGGCGCGTAGGCGTAGCGGACCGGACGCAAGCCGGGCGGCGGGCGGCGCATCCGCAGAATCTGCCACAACTCCCCACCAACAGCACACCCACCCTCAGCACCCACCCGCCCCTACCGCCCACCATGTGCGGAAGGCAGGGCTAGCCGACGCCATTCCCTGGAGGGAATCGTTGACCGGCTCCGGGACCAGGGCCACGAGCCCCTCGTCATGTCCCGCCGCCCGACAGCCGACAGACCACAACCGATGAGATCGGTGCGGTGGTCGGGTCTAACTGAGCGACGACTGACCTTGACCCGCCTTCGGGGGACAGCGTATCCACGGAAGCGGGACAAGGTCCGACCCCAACCCCAGCCACGAAGGGGACCGCGATCATGACGAGGACAACCGACGAGGTCATCGACCGCTTCAACCGGGCGTTCCAGGAGCGGGACGCCACCCTGCTCGAGGACATCATCGCCCCTGACGGCGTCATGGAGAGCGTCCAGCCAGCCCCCGACGGCACCCGCTACGAGGGCTATGACGCGTCGTTCAGCTCGTGGGAGGCGCTCATCGACGACACCACCAGCCACTTCGAGGTCGAGGACGTCCACACCGGCGACGAGTGGGCGCTCATCCGCTGGCGCTACGTCTGGGGCCCCGCCCCCGACGACTCGGTCCGTGGCGTCAACGTCATGCGGGTCGTCGACGGCAAGATCGTCGAGGCCGCCGGCTACTCAAAGACCGCGCCGGTAGTCGCCGCCCTGGAGAGCTGACCGATGACCACCGTCAACGCCAATGGGGTCGCCCTGGGCATCGAGTCCTTCGGTGACGACGCCGCACCACTCGTCCTGCTCGCGGGTGGGACCACGATGCTCTCCTGGCCCGACGCGCTCTGCGAGCGCCTCGCCGCCGGCGGGCGACGCGTGGTGCGCTACGACCTGCGCGACAGCGGCGAGTCGACGACAGCGAACCCGGAGGCGCCCGCCTACACGCTGCGCGACCTCGCCGCCGACGCCGCGGCCCTCGCCGACGCGCTCGGCGGCGGGCCCGCGCATCTGGCGGGGATCGGCGTCGGCGGGATGGTCGCCCAGGTGGCCGCGCTCGACCATCCCGGCGCGTTCTCGGCGCTCACCCTGGCCGGCACCCGCGCGGTCGCGCCCGGCAAGCCCGACGCCGACCTCCCCGACCACGACAAGGCGACGATGCAGCGCCTGTTCACGCGTCCGATGCCCGACTGGGCCGACCGCGAGGCGGTGGCCGAGTTCGCCGCCGCCGGCGCCGAGATCCTCGGCGACGACCCCATCGCCGCACACGCGACCGCCGCGCGCATCTGGGACCGCACCCCCGGCACCGCAGCCCCGATCCAGATGGCCAACCAGCTCGGCATGGTCTTCGCCACGCTCGACTGCAAACCCCGCTGGCGCGAGCGCCTGCCCGAGATCGAGGTCCCCACGCTCGTCGTCCACGGCCGCCGCAACCTGTTCTTCCCCCTCGGCAACGGCGAGGCGATCGCGCGCGAGATCCCCGGAGCGCGGCTGCTCGTCCTCGAGGAAGCCGCCACTGCGATCCCCGATGCGGCGGCCGGCGAGGTCGCCGAGGCGATGCTCACGCTCGGGTAGCTGATCGCCTATCCGCGCGGCTCCTTAGGGGCGCGTCAGCTGCAAGGACCGGTCATCGTCGAGCCGGACCGTCCTAATGCTACGTTCCTCAAAGGCGGTACACGAAGACTCGCCGGCGGTGGCGTGGGGATGGTGGTGGGCGGCTCCACACCCACGGGCGCGCGCGGGCGTTGAGCCGGGCGGTCGCCACCCTGGTCGCCAGGGTGATCTCGCCCGGGTCGGCGAAGGTCTCCCCGGCCAGCGCCTCGCGGCGGAACAGCCGCCACCAGCCCTCCTGCAGGTTGAGCCAGCAGGCCCGCTTGGGGATGAAGGCGTGCTGGATGCGGGGATGGTCGGCCAGCCAGGTCCGGGTCGAGTAGCTGGTGTGGCTGGAGAGGTTGTCGGTGATCACCATCATGGTCCCGGTCGGGTTGGCCTGCTCCACCAGCCCGAGGAATCGCTGGTAGTTGACGCTGTTGCGCGACGGTGCGGTCATCGTCACCTCGTGGCCGTCGCCGACGCGCAGCGCGCCGTACACCCAGGTCTTCTCCGGCCCGCGGCTGTACTCCAACGGCGCCTTGATGCGATGGCCGTCGGGTGACCAGCCCGGTGCGGGCGGGAAGCTGCGCGGGATCACCGGGCCCAGCTCGTCGGCGCACAGCACGGTCACCTGCGGCGGCGGCGTGGTGTAGAGGGCGATGACCGTGGCCCTTTTGGGGCGAAGTCGGGGTCGGCGCTGGTGGTCCACGACCGGGTCGCTCGCCAGCGCACCCCCTCGGCGCGCAGGATGCGGCGGACCTGGCTGCGGGCGACCTGGATGCCCTGGGCCTGGGCGCGCTCGGCCAGGGCGTCCAGGGTCCAGTGCGCCGGCGCGGTGGGATCGGCGGGCGCAGCCAGGCCCTCACCGCCCTGGTGCAGCCGGCCGGGCGGCTGAGAGCGGGCCAGGGCGATGATCCGGCCGCGATCATGCTCGGTCAGGCGCCGAGGTCGGCCGGGTCCTGGCCGGTCGCCGAGCCCGTCGACGCCCTCGGCGTTGAACCGGTGCAGCCGCTCCCGCACCGTCTGCGGGTGGCAGCCCAGCTGCTCCGCGATCTGGGTGGTGCGCCGGCCGTCCCAGCTGCCGGTGATGATCCGGGCGCGCCGGATCCAGTCGCCGGGGGCGTGCCGGGCGCCGGCCAGCTTGCGGATGGTGTGCTCTTCGGCGGGGTCGACCGGTGGTCGGGCGAACAGCAGGACGGGCACGGCGGCTCCCTCCTCGGCGCGCGCCATCGCGCAACCGTCGATACGAGCAACACCACCACCTATACCCACATTGAGGAACGTAGCACTATCTATGCGGCGAGTGGCGAGCCACCCTACGATCCCCGGCCTACTGAGCCGACTCTGCGACTTGACGGGATGGCCCGACCGGCGCTGGAGCAGAACGGCCCACCCGACGGCCACGTCCGCCTCTACCGCGGCGAACGGGCCACGAGAGTCACGAACATTCCGGAGTGGATGCAGGCGAATCAGGGCGGGTGGTTCACCTCGGACCTAGCGATGGCGCAGGGCTACGCCCAAGGCGGCAGGCTGGTCGCGGTTGACGTCCCCGAGCACATCGCAGAACAGTGGAAGGTCACCGAGCAAGGACGCCCAAGTGCAGGGGCGCGGGTGGAGTACCTCCTGCCCGAGAACGTTGCCAGGCTCGCAGCGGAGATCGCTCCCGGACTGCCGGACGGTCATGAGCGG
>WNGE01002247.1_pt1 | contig 26010 bp, 23 predicted proteins | sample 5400651 | NCBI WGS metagenome assembly WNGE01 (sample SAMN13153370, study PRJNA577476) | soil metagenome | isolation source: 60 cm soil or saprolite under grassland replicate 2 | place: USA:California | collected 2016-06-15 | reverse complement strand
ACGACCGCAAGATCACGGACTTGCTTGCAATCAAACAGGCAATTGCGCAACAGGTCACAGCGAAGTTGAAGTTGAAATTGTCCAGCGAGGAGCAGCGGCGGCTGGTCAAATACGACAGCACAAATCCAGAGGCGTATCAGTTCTACCTGCGCGGCCGCTATTTTTGGGACAAGCGAACTTCCGACGGAATCAAACAGGCGATCGAGCATTTCCAGCAGAGCATCGAGCGCGATCTTAATTTTGCTCTTGGCTACGTCGGCTTGGCGGATTCCTACACTGGACTGGCGTTTTACAATTTTGCCGCACCTCACGAAGCGATGCCAAAGGCAAAAAAATCGGCAATAAAGGCGCTGACACTGGATGACACACTCGCCGAAGCGCACGCGACGCTGGCGCATATTCTGACCAATTACGATTGGAACTGGTCGGCGGCGGAGAAAGAGTTCAAGCGCAGCATAGAACTTAAGCCAGATTATGCGACGGCCCATCAGTGGTATGCGATTCACTATCTAACGGCTATGGGCCGGTTGGAAGAAGCTGTCCAGGAAATGAAAAGAGCACTGGAACTCGAGCCGGCGTCACTCGTAATGAACACGTTTATGGGAGCGACCCTCTACTACGCGGGCCGGTACGATGAAGCCATAGATCAATGCCGCAGAACCATACAAATGGATCCGAACTTCGCCGTCGCGCACTGGCATCTTGGTCTAGCCTATGAGCAAAAGCAGCTTCTTGAAGCAGCCACCGAAGAGTTTAAAAAGGCGATCTCTCTGTCAGGAGGCAGTCCGTTAATGAAAGCTGCACTCGCTCGTGCATATGCGAACTCGCAGAAGACGTATGAGGCGAATGAAATGCTCAATGAGTTGAATGAGCTTGCCAAGCGACAGTACGCCTCGGCGTACGAAATGGCGACGATCCACGTCGCCCTTGGTAACAATGAACTGGCTTTTCAATTGCTGGAAAAGGCATACGTAGAGCACTCGTTTCATCTTGTTAATCTGAACGTGTCTCCACAGTTCAAATCAGTCAGGTCGGATCCGAGATTTCAGAATCTGGTGCAGCGTCTCGGCCTTTCCCCGTAGCAAGTCGCTTCTGCTCTTCTCCCCGCCGTTCGTGACAGCAATTGCGATTAAGAGCAACATTAAGAATGGCGTGCCTGGAGGGATTCGAACCCCCAACCTTCTGATCCGAAGTCAGAAGCTCTATCCGGTTGAGCTACAGGCACTATGGGAAAGTGATTAGTGGCAGACCAACTTCTCACCTTTCACTTCTTACTTCTCACGTTTTTAAAAACGGGTGGCCGACGGGACTCGAACCCGCAACAACCAGAACCACAATCTGGGGCTCTACCATTGAGCTACGGCCACCATCGCTGACGCGGAAACAAGACCTTAAAATTCCAATCCTTTTTTGCAAACAAAGGACTCGACTTTTCCCGATCACTCCACTAATTGTCGGCGCCGGTGGAACGAACATCTACCTGGAGTCGGCTCACTCCCCCGCTTCATCAGGTGGTGCGGCGAGTTAGTCGAGCTTTGCTTGTTTGTCTCTTTTCTGCTGCCTTCGTCGGCGTTCTTCCAGCGCAGGAGGACGATCCGAGCGACGTTTTTCTTAAAGCTTATCTGTCCGCGCAGCAGGGCGAAAAACTCGAGCACGAAAACCGATTTAAGGCTGCTCTGGCCAAATTTCGGTTCGCTGGAAGCCTGATCGAAGAGTTGAGGAAATCGCATTCCGATTGGCAGTCCGCGATCGTCGAATATCGCGGCCGTAAGATCGGCGAGGGAATCCTGCGAGTTCAGGAGCGCATATCGAGACATAATGATTTAAACGCAGCTGCGAGTCCTCTGCCGGAGATTGTTCCTTCGCTGCCCGAGAATGACACCTGGTCAGAGCCCGGTCCCGAGGTCGTAGCTCCGCAAGGATTCGACACGATTTCCCAAGGCTCGGGCGATGGGGCGATTGAAGAAGCAACCAGGAGACTGCGCCGAAAGGTCGATCAGCTGCAGACGGCGCTTGAAAAATCGCACAGCGATCTCGAAACCGCGCGAAAAGAAAAGGAAGCCGTCAGCGCGCGTCTGGAGGAAACAAGATCCAAGCTTGAGAATGCACAAAAGGAAATTGTGACGTTGAAGGAGTCGGAACGTCAGGTACGCAATCAGCTCGCACAGGCACAGGCATCGCAGGAAAATAACACTACCGAGCAGTTGCGCGCGCAGATTGCCGATTTGAGAAATGAAGTTGCTGTTGCTGAAGAGGCGCGTGCAACAGCAGAAAGCCAAAGGGACGACACCAACGCGAAACTTGCCGAAGCAAACAAGCAAATCGCTGCTGTAGCGCACCAGCGCGATCAACCGCTCACCCCGCTAAAAGGACGGAGCGAAACGGAACAACCCGCGCAGGCGCTCCTTGCCGAGAATCTCGATCTCAAGCTGCAACCGGCGAATTTAGACAAAAACGTACCTGCTGACGACAATTCAACAAATGCCGAGGAAGCGGGGGTGAAGCAGCAGGTTACGCAGCTGCAGCAGCAACTGGCCGAGAGTCAGAAACAGAATCAGTATCTCGTAGCCAGAATTTCGGAGCTTTGGGTGCAGTTGGATACGACTGCCGTGCAGCTGCAGAGCGCGAAACTGTCCGGGAGAAACAGCGAGGAGACGGACGGGCTGATGAGAGAAAACGAGCTTCTGCGAAACATCGTTGTGCGCGAACGTCAGGAAGAAGCGCGTCGGGAAGAAGCAAGAAGATTGATGCTGGCGGAGCTGGACCGGTTAAAAATCAAATCCGATGCGTTGAACAAAGAGATCGAATTCCTTGCCCAGCCAGTGACAAAATTAAGTAGCGAAGAACTGAGTCTGCTGCGACAGCCGGTGGTTCCAGTTTCGGATCACAGTCGCGCCGCATTGACCGCGAGTTTTATATTTGCGAAAAAATCCGCCGGAGATTCAATCGATGGCGAAGCGCCAACGAACAACTCCGGCGGGTTGAAAGCAGATGTACACGGCGACTTGCACAGTGTTGCACACGCTGCGAAGGAAAACTTTAGCGGCGCGAGTACCGGACAAGAGAAAGCTATGTCGAGAAATCCAGACCAGGGATCCGAATAAGGTTTTGCGGTGGTTTGACCACAGAATCTAACGGCGATTGTTCGACAAACTCTGAGCAAGCTAGCCACAAAATCTTCATGCGCGTTCTCCGTACTTTATTCATCGCGCTTTTCACGGCGTTCGTCGGCTGCCTTCTTGCCTTTTTTGTCGGCGATTACTTAAGCAGCCTGGCGCACATGTCCAACATGGAAGGCGGTCGGGGCATGTTCGTCGTGTTTGTGTGCGCGCCGCTTGGAATTTTGATGGGCTTGGTAATTGGAATCGTTTCGTCCATTTGCGTCCGGCGCCAAGGACCTGCTGGATTTTTCGTTGCACAAGGTTGGTCGCTTTTGATTGTTTGCGGATTCGCCGGTTTGCTGGTCGGGGTTTCATATGCGCTGTCGGACAAACCTCCGCGGATCGATGGCAAATTTCTAATGCTCGATTTCGAAGTTCGCGTTCCTGCGAGCATTCAACTTCCCGCAGAAATGCATGATTACACCGTCAGCGTCAGCCTTTACACCGATGGCACGCAGACGCGCGTTGCGGAGATCGACCCACGATCGATCAAAAAAGATTCAACCGGCGCGACTTTCAGCGGCACCGTTCCGATTCTGTCGCACGCGGCGAGCCGTCAACTCTTTCCGTCGATCGCAAATGTCGAACACGGCTCGCAATTCATTCCGCTTGAATTGCCGGCCGCGCCTCGAAAGGAAAATGAGACCTGGTCCGATTGGATCTTTGCCACTCAATACGCCGATGATACGCCGGCGACTGGATCGGATCGAATGTCGGCGCGTTATCGTGTCCAACCGGTCGATCGATTTCCGTAGCGGCGGTGTGCGACCGCCAAAATGCCGCATGAAACCATTTCTCACTGCCAACTGGCGTTACCTTTCGATGCTGAATTATGTCGTCGATCCTCGCATACTCGCGCCGTTAGTTCCTCCGGGCACCGAGATCGACTTTGAAAACGGCGAGACGTTCGTCAGCATTGTCGGATTTTTGTTTCTCGATACTCGTCTTCTCGGTCTTCCAATCCCGCTGCATCGCGATTTCGAAGAAGTGAATTTGCGGTTCTATGTAAGGAGAAAATCGGCGGACACGTGGCGCCGCGGTGTAGTTTTCATCCGCGAGCTGGTTCCGCGGCGCGCGATCGCGCTGATCGCGCGCGCATGCTACGGTGAAAATTATGTGGCATTACCGATGAAACACGACATCGAGCATATCGACCTTCGTTTAAAAGTGGAGTACTCCTGGCGACGCGGCAGAAAATGGGAATCACTTAAAATGAGAGCGGCTGGCGAACCGCAAGCAATTCCCGCCAGAACGCACGCCGAATTTATCACTGAGCATTACTGGGGTTATACGTCGCTTGGCAACGGCTGCGGCGAATATCGAGTCGAGCATCCACGATGGAGGTTTTGGACCGCGAGCGATTTCGAACTGAATGCAGAGATTGCAACTCTCTACGGCCAACAATTTGCTGAGACATTGCGTCAGCGACCACGATCAGCGTTCATTGCCGACGGTTCGCCGATCACAGTTCACACACGGCAAATTTTGTAGGGCGTCTGTGTCAGACGCCAAGGAATTCCGGCTCGTGAGCCCGCTGCCGGACAATGCCGGCTAGCGGGCGTCGAGCTGCTTTATTCTCGTTCTCAGAATGCGGGGCAGGGAGTCGGATGTGCGCAACCTGGGTCGGGCTTGTCGTCCCGTCGTCCTGCGAGGTGCGGAACAATCTGGACTGCGACATCTTTCGCATCCGCAAGCGTCTCGTTAACGACGTTGTGTATGTCCCCGCAGCCGAGGTCAGTGAAGCTCTGACCTCCGCTGTAAGTCTCGAACGTGCAGTCGTCGTGGTACACGGTGAGCGTTCCATATATCACCGTTATCAGACTGGGACCAGGATGGGAGTGCCAGCCAGTTTGACCTCCGGGATGGAAGATGTGTTGGGTGACGTAGAGGTCCGAGTCGCCCTTTACTTTGGTTTTGAGATCCCAACCGCGCAGGAGATCTTTACATATCAAGTTCAGCAAGCCGTCTGGAAAGTAGCCAGCCGACACAGGCGCTAAAAGATTCGTGCTGTCGACCCCGCACGTTGGTGTTGCGAGGGCTGGTGCGGTTGTAAATGCCGCGAGCGCGATGAGCGCCAGTGCGATGAGAAGTGGCAGAATTAGTATTCGTTTGAACTGAGTTGGCGAATTCATTGTTGTTCCTTTCTTTTTGGTTTGGTAGTTCGCTGTTCCATTGCGATTAAAACTATCGCGGCGGCCCGAAGGTGAGGAATTGCGGGCGGAACAAGCCGGAGGCAAAGCGGGTCCACGTGCCGTCGAGGGCGAACTTTTTGATATCGCCGCCCGGAATTTCGGGTAGACCGGCCTCGGCTACAAAGAGATAGCCGGAGCTGTCAAAGGCCAGGCCCCTAGGTGTAGTTAGGCCGGTAGCGAAGGTGCTCTCCATGCCGTCGGGAGTAAACACCAGGATAGTATCGTTTCCCGGATCGCCTTCAGTGGATACAAAGAGATTGCCCGTGCTGTCGAAAGCCAAACCCACGGGACCGGTACCTTCGGCGAAGGCGCTCGGCCCAACGAAAATGGTGCGCGTCCCGTCCGGAGCGAATTTATAGATCGTTTGGGCGCCACTGGCGGTTGCATAAAGATTGCCCGTGCTGTCGAAAGCCAGGCCAAAGTTTGGTACCGGATTGTCCGGAACGCCGGGAACCGAGCCGAAGACGGTCCGCTCTCCGCTCGGTGTAAACTTAAAGATAGTACCGTCTGCTGTGGGACTCGTATCTGTCCCCATGACATAGACATTGCCCGCGATGTCTATGGCGAGGCCTTCAAAGAAAAACTGAGCGGCGCTGCCGAGGGTGGTGGCCTTGTTACTGAGGTTGAATTTTAGCACTTTCCCAACCTCAACGTCGTCGGCGGGAGCGAGCGTTTCCGCGGCGAAAAGATTGCCGAGACTGTCAAAGGCCAACCCTCGGGGGAACGACAACCCTGAAGCGTAGGTGCTCTGCACGCCAGATGGCGTGAACTCCAAGATTGAGTGGGTGTATGCCCCCCTCCCGGGGGTATGAGCTGAGACGTAGAGGTTCTGCGCGTGAGCGGTTATGGCTAACGCGAAGATCGCGCCAAGACTGAGGAGTGGCAGGATTCGTATTTTTTTGAGCTGAGTCAGTGGATTCATTGTTTTTCCCTTCTTTTTGGTTTCGTAATTGGCTTTCATTGCGATAAAGCGCGAGGAAGCCATCAAAGTGATCATCTGAATTTAAATTTTTCCGAAGACGCTTTCTGCGTGCAGAGCTTTTGTGGGGCTGATAGGCTGTGAAGTCCGTGATGGATGCGCCCGGCGTTTCTCAGCAAAGGGTGACGGAGCTCCTGGGAAAATGGAGCCAAGGGGACCAAGCCGCCCTCGCCGAATTAACGCCGTTCGTTTATGAGGAACTGCGACGCCTTGCGCATCGTGAGATGGATGCAGAACGTCCCGACCACACACTGCAAACAACGGCGCTCGTGAATGAGGCCTATCTCCGCCTTGCCGACCAGACCCATCCACGCTGGCAGAACCGCGCACACTTCTTCGCTGTGGCCGCTCGCGCGATGCGCCGAATCCTGGTCAGCTACGCCAGGAGTCAGCGATCGGAAAAGCGCGGCGGCGGTGCGCTTAAGATGGAATTGGACGAAGCGGCGCTTGTCTCACCGGAGGAATCAAAGGAAATTGTCGAGCTGCACGAAGCACTGGAAAGACTGGCCGCACTCGACTCCAGAAAAGCGCAAGTAGTCGAGCTGAAATATTTTGGCGGCCTCAACTACGACGAGATGGCAGAAGTGCTTAAGATTTCACCTGTAACGGTGAGGCGCGACTGGAGATTTGCCAAGGCATGGCTGTACACGCAATTGCAGAACGAAGGCTGACAGCCACGAGACACGAATTTCACTAATTCACACGAACGAACCAACGGCTTGTGAAAATTCGTGATAATTCGTGCAATTCGTGTCTCGTTTTCCCATTCCCGTAATTCGAGTCTATGACGCCGGCGCGGTTCCAAACGATTGAGGAAATCTTTCTTGCAGCGCTGGAACAAGAGCCGGAGCAGGTTAGCGCGTTCCTGGACACCGCCTGTGCCGGCGATCAGACTTTGCGGCGTGAAGTTGAAGCTCTACTCGCTTCAGATCAAAAGGCAGGGCGGTTTATAGAAAAATCAGCCGTCGGCCTCGCGACGAAGGTTATTCAAAATCATCAAGCTGATTTGGTCGTCGGTCGGACGATCGGCCACTACAAAATTTCTGAAGCAATCGGCACCGGCGGGATGGCAGAAGTTTATCTCGCTACCGACAATGTCGCGCGTCGCAAGGCCGCGCTCAAACTGTTGCCGTTGCGATTTACCGGTGACGCCGAGCGCCTGAAGCGGTTTCAACACGAAGCGTATGCAGTGGTTGCGCTCAACCACCCAAATATCCTGACCGTTTACGAGATTGGCGAGGACAACTCCATTCATTACATCGCCAGCGAACTTATCGAAGGCGAGACGCTGCGTGAACATCTGACGGATGGACCGATGCAGTTGAGTGAAGCTGTTGATGTGGCGATCCAAGTCGCGAGTGCGCTCGCCGCTGCGCATCAGGCGGGAATTGTTCACCGCGACATCAAACCGGAGAACATCATGCTCCGGCCGGACGGCTACGTGAAGGTGCTCGACTTTGGCATTGCAAAACTCGCCGAGGAGGAATTGCCGGCAACCATGTCGAGAGACGAAGCGCTGTTCTTGGTTGAAACCAATTTGGGAGCGGTACTGGGAACCGTTCGTTACATGTCGCCCGAGCAGGCGTGCGGGGAGCGCATTGATCAAAGCACCGATATCTGGAGTCTCGGCGTGGTGCTTTACGAAATGCTAACCGGCCATGCCCCATTCCCCGGCGACACGCCACAAGATGTGATGTTTTCGATTCTTGAGAAGGAGCCGCCGCCGCTCATGCATTACATCGCACGCGCTCCCGCTGAGCTTCAGCAGATCATCAGCAAAACGCTGCGCAAAGATCGCAGCCAACGATATCGCAGCGCGCACGAGTTACTGCAGGCGCTGAAAGATCTTCGTCGGAAACTGGAAGCTGAATCGGAACGCGCCGCTGCTCCTTTATGGCTCCGCTGGGCGCGATCGCCCGCCGCTTTGGCGCTACTATTGTTAGTAACTGCTTTGGCGGTAGCGCTGCCGTTCTACTGGCATCGGAATCTGACAATCACCTCGCCACCCGAGAAAAGCATCGCCGTGCTTCCGTTCGAAAACTTGAGCCCAGATCCGCAAAACACCTATTTCGCCGACGGCGTACAGGACGAAATCTTAACCGACCTAGCGAAGATCGCCGATCTGAAGGTGATCGGGCGCACCTCTGTGATGCAATACAGGAGCGGGGTCGCGCGCAATCTGCGCAAAATTGGCCAGGAACTCGGGGTGGCGCATGTGGTGGAAGGAAGTATTGCGCGCTCTGGCAATCGCGTCCGCGTCAACGCGCAATTAATCGATGCGCGCACGGACAAACAGCTATGGGCGCAGACTTACGACCGCGATCTCGCGGACGTGTTCGCGATCCAGAGCGAGATCGCAAAGACCATTGCCGACCAATTACAGGCAAAACTTTCGCCAGATGAAAAGAACGCAATCAAACGTTCTCCGACGAGCGACATGACCGCCTTTGATCTGTACACACGAGCCCAGAATCTTTCTTTGAGCGCGAGCTTGAGTGCCACTGCTAACGCGAATTTGTTGCAGACGGTTGATCTGCTAAACCAGGCTGTCGCGCGTGATCCATCGTTTTTCGAGGCTTACTTCGAGCTTTTTAAAGCCCATGACCTTCTTTATATCTTTGGCTACGATCACACATCCGCGAGGCTGGCTCTAGCGGAAGCAGCTATCCAAGGAGCATTTCGTCTTCGTCCTGATGCAGCGGAACTGCATCTTGCGCGTGCGCTGAACCTTTACCATGGCTATCTCGATTACGACGGTGCGCTGGCCGAGCTGGAACGCGCGCGCCAGACCTTGCCCAATAATCCGCTAGTATTTTTTTGGAGAGGTTCGATCGAGCGGCGTCAGGGGCGCTGGGAAGAATCTGCCCAAGACTTCGAGCACGCCATTGAGCTCGACCCGCGCAACGTTTTAATGTTGCAGGAGACTGCACTCCTTTACCAGTTTTGCCGGCGTTATGCTGAGGAAAAATCGCTATTGGATCGCGTATTGACCGTCGTGCCGAACGACGTCGCTACCAAGGCGGCCCGGGCGTTTGTGGAATTCGACTCGAGAGCAGATACCCGGCCGTTGCATGAAGTGATCGATTCAGTCGCGACGACACAACCGGGTGCACTATCAAGTGCCGCCACTTATTGGTTTACGTGCACACTGGCTGAACGTGACACTGCCGCAGCAAATACTGCTTTAATCGCCTTCGGCGAGAATCCGCGCTACTTGGGTGTGCATGACAACTTCGTTGTTAATCCCGCGTTTGCAGAAGGCGTTATCGCTCGCGTGACAAATCAGGATGACAAGGCGCGGTCAGCTTTCACCGCTGCGCGCGCGGAGCAGGAGAAAGTCGTCCAAGCTGAACCAAATTACGCTGAGGCGATGTGCGTGCTTGGATTGATCGATGCGGCTCTCGGGCGCAAGGAGGAAGCGCTGCGAGAAGGCCGGCGCGCGGTTGAGCTTCTTTCTGTCACAAAAGATGCACTGGCTGGGAATTGGATGGTCAAGTATTTGGCGATGATCGCTGCGTGGGTTGGCGACAAAGATCTCGCCTGCGAACAGCTTGCCAGCGCCATCCGCCGCCCGAGTGATCTCAGCTATGGCCAATTGAAACTGCTGCCTTATTGGGATTCGCTGCGCGGCGACCCGCGTTTTGAGAAAATCCTAGAGGAATCGAAGAACCCCGTCGTGCTTAAATAGGAATTCGCCATCGCGTGCGGCGGAACTCGGCTCGGCGGCGAATTACTTCGTCAGCAATTGCCGCAGGACGAACGGCAGAATGCCGCCGTGCCGATAATAATCGATCTCGATCGGCGTATCGATCCGAAGCTTCACTGGCAACGCGCGTTTCTCTCCGTTCGTTCTTTCGATCTCCAGCGTGACCTGTTGTCCTGGTTTGACCGAGTCGGACAACCCCGTGATCGAAAACTTCTCCGAACCGTCGAGCCCTAGCGATTGCGCGGATGTGTCTTCGAGAAACTGCAACGGCAACACGCCCATTCCAACCAGGTTCGAACGGTGAATTCGCTCAAAGCTTGCCGCGACCACCGCTTTCACGCCTAACAAACGCGTTCCTTTCGCTGCCCAATCGCGCGATGAACCTGTCCCGTATTCGTGACCGGCGAGAATGACCAACGGAGTCCTTGTTTCCGCATATTTCATCGCCGCATCGAAGATCGACATCTCTTTACCTTCACCATTCGCAAAATATTTGGTCACGCCGCCTTCAGTTCCCGGCACTATCAAATTCTTGATCCGGACGTTGGCGAATGTTCCGCGTGTCATCACCAGATCGTTGCCGCGCCGGCTGCCGTAACTATTGAAATCGCGGGGCTGAATTCCGCGCGACATTAAATACTTTCCAGCAGGCGAACTCTCCTTGATTGCTCCCGCAGGAGAAATGTGATCGGTCGTCACTGTGTCGCCAAAAATGCCAAGGGCGCGAGCGCCTCGAATCTCTTCAATGTGCCCGGGCTCCATCGAAAAATTTTGGAAAAACGGCGGCTCGTGAATGTAGTCGCTCTCCTCGTCCCATTGGTAAATGTCGCCGGTGCTCGAAGGGATGTCGTTCCACTTCGGATTTTGATCTGCAAAATCGCGATAGAGTTTGCGGAATGTCTCCGGTGCGAGCGCCGTTTGCATGGCGTCACGAATTTCACTAAAACTCGGCCACAAATCCCGCAGAAACGTCTCATTACCATCCTTATCTTTTCCCAGCGGTTCGCGGGAAAGGTTAATGTGCACCCGGCCTGCGAGCGCGAACGCAACGACCAGCGGCGGCGACATCAGGAAGTTTGCCTTGATATGCTGGTGCACGCGGGCTTCGAAGTTGCGGTTTCCCGAAAGAACTGAGGCGGCAACCAGATCATGTTTGTGAATCGCCTTCTCGATGTTCGGGTGTAGCGGTCCCGAGTTGCCGATGCAGGTTGTACAACCGTAACCCACCAGGTTGAATCCGAGCTGGTCGAGGTATTTCTGGAGACCTGTCTTGTGAAGATAATCGGAAACAACACGCGAGCCCGGCGCCAGTGAGGTCTTGACCCCAGGATCAACTCGCAGTCCTCGCTCGACTGCTTTTTTCGCGAGCAATCCGGCCGCAATCATCACGCTCGGATTGCTGGTGTTCGTGCAACTTGTGATCGCCGCGATGAGAACGCTGCCATGCCCGACGTGAGTTTGCCCGTGCGTAAAAACATCGCTGGATTCAGCTTCAATTTCTTTGCCAGGATCGGGTGTTGGCCGGTTTGAAGTCATCTCAATCTTGTTGAGTTCGTCCCCAGGATTAATTCCCTGATCTTCCTTCGTATCGGTCGAGGCCATCGCGTCGTCGCGAGGAGCGCTGCCGTTCAATTCCACGAGATGCTTTTCGCGAAGATCGACATTTTGTTTGCCGTATCCGCCATCGCGCACCGGTTTTTCGAGCAACTCGCGAAACGTTTTTCCGAGGTCCGGCAAATTGATCCGATCCTGGGGCCTTTTGGGCCCGGCGACACTCGGTTGCACTTCGGCCAAATTCAGATCGATATCGACGCTGTAGTCGATTTCGCCCCTCAGCGGGATGCCGAACATTTTCTGGGCACGAAAATAATTTTCGAAAGCAAGGCACTGCTCTTCGCTACGTCCTGTGGCCTTCAAGTAATCCACCGACTCTTGATCGATCGGGAAATATCCCATTGTCGCGCCGTACTCTGGCGACATGTTCCCAATCGTCGCGCGATCAGGAACTGGCAGCGACGCGGCGCCTTCACCGTAAAACTCGACAAATTTGCCGACTACTTTTTGCGCGCGCAGCAATTGTGTAATGTGCAAAACAAGATCGGTCGCGGTGACGCCTTCGCGCAATTGGCCGCTCATGTGCACCCCCACCACTTGGGGTGTCAAAAAGTAAACTGGCTGGCCGAGCATGCCGGCTTCCGCTTCGATTCCGCCCACACCCCAGCCAACCACGCCGAGGCCGTTGATCATCGTCGTGTGGGAATCAGTCCCCACGAGAGTGTCGGGGAAGAAAAGTTGAGAGTTGAGAGTCGAGAGTTGAGAGGAAAGAACGCCTTTGGCCAGGTATTCGAGATTGACCTGATGCACGATGCCGATGCCTGGCGGGATCAGCTGGAAGGTTTTGAACTCCTGCTGTCCCCATTTTAGGAACTGATAGCGCTCGCGGTTGCGCCTGAACTCCATGTCGAGGTTCAGTTCCAGCGCTCGCGCTGAACCGAAGAAATCCACCTGCACCGAGTGATCGACCACCAGATCGACGGGAACGAGGGGTTCAATGATTTTCGGATCGCTCCCGAGTCTTTTCACCGCGCTGCGCATCGCAGCGAGATCGACCACCAGCGGCACGCCGGTGAAATCCTGTAAAACGATGCGCGCAACGACGAATGGAATTTCTTCGCTGGCAGGGGATTTTGCGTTCCAGTTCGCGAGTGCCTCGACATCTTTGCGCCGGACTTTTTGGCCATCGCAATTGCGGAGGACCGATTCGAGGACAATCCGGATGCTGACCGGTAATCGCGAAATTTTCCCTATTCCCTGTTCCTCCAGAGCCGGGAGCGAATAGAAAAATGCTTCGCGCCCTTTGCCCGCATCAAATTTCCTCAGTGTCTTAAATTCGTCGTTCATTGTTTATTGTCATTCCGAGCGGAGCGCCGTGAAGTCGAGGAATCTCTCGACTGTTAACAAAATGAGATGTCTCGACTTCGCTCGACATGACAAGCATTACTTCAGTTCCGCCAGTTTCGCCTTGATCTTGTCGAAGTTGGGCAGCTGTCTGGCGTCGTCGTTGCTCTCCACATACTGGATTACTCCATTCTTATCGATGATGAATGCAGATCGTTTCGGCACGCCTCCCATTCCGAGGTTCATTTGTGGCAGGAACGAATCGTACATCACGCCGTAATCCTTGGCGACCTGGTGTTCGTAATCGCTGAGCAGCGGCACGGTGATTTTCTCCTTTTGCGCCCACGCTTCCTGCGCAAACGGATTGTCGCCGCTGATCCCGTAAACGGCAGCGTTTGAATCGGTGTAAGCGTTCATACCCTGGCTGACTTCACACATTTCGGTCGTACATGTGCCCGTGAACGCCATGGGAAAGAAAAGCAGCAGCGTGTTTTTCTTTCCGAAATTGTCGCTGAGTTTGATTTGCTTTGGCCCGTCGGCGGCCTTGGTCGACAGCGCGAAATCTGGCGCTTTAGTTCCAACAGAAAGTGGCATAACTGAAATCTCCGGTTTGAGTTAACCCGGGGGAGACTTTCAGTATAGGTTCGACAGCGGAGTGGTCAAAACGAAGATCGCGATTCGTTAGTTCGTTATATCGTAATTTTCGACCGAGTTACGAATCTCGAATTTCGAATTACGATTCACTGCATCCCATGGAACTCCTCTGGTGGTCGGTCGCAGTCATCCTGTTCGCAGTCGGCTTGATTGGCACGGTGCTCCCTGTGTTTCCGGGGACAATTGTCATTCTTGCCGGCGCGCTCCTTCACCGGATGATGCTCGGGCCGGAGAAAAGCATAGGGTGGGGAACGATCGCCGTCCTGGTACTGTTGACTGTGGCGTCGTACGCGCTGGATTTTCTAAGCGGCTACTTTGGTGCGCGATATTTTGGAGCCACAAAGTGGGGAATGTTCGGCGCGCTGCTCGGAGCCGTAATCGGTATCTTCTTCGGGATCGCCGGATTATTTGTTGGACCGGTGATTGGCGCGGTCGCCGGTGAATTCATCGCCGGCAAACGAATGATCGACGCCGGCCGGGCTGGCTGGGGCAGTTTGCTGGGGAATCTCAGTGCAATGATGGGCAAACTATTTATCGCGCTCGTAATGATCACGATTTTCTTTATGATCGTGCCATCTCCGCTTTGAGCCCGCGTCTCTTATCGTAGCGCGCTCGCGTTTTGGGGTGCTGTGCCGCTGTTCGGCGTTTTCTTCTTCACCCGTTGTGATAGATTATTTCCCGATGGCAGATGATCGCTGGCGAGTCCCGCGTTGGCGGGAGTTGCTGGAGGAAAGTCCGAACACCATACGGCGGCGTGCCGCGTAAAACACGCGGGCATCACGGTTGAAAAACTGCGGTGACGGAGAGTGTCACAGAAAAGATACCGCCGGTTCTTTGGCAGCAAAGTGCAGGCAAGGGTGAAAAGGCGAGGCAAGAGCTCACCGCTCGCAAAGCAATTTGCGAGGCACGAAAAACCCCATGCGGTGCAAGACAAAACAGAGGAAGGGCAGCCGGCCCGTTTGATCCTCGGGTATCGTCGCATCACGGTCCCGCGAATGCGGGATCGGGCTCTCGCCCCGCGATTGCGGGCCGAGAGAGATAAATGATCATCACGGCTGAGAAATTGGCCGACAGAATTCGGCTTACCGCCATCGAAATATGAAGGGCGCTTTCGGGAACGAAGGCGCCCTTCGCTTTTTTTCCGCCAGTCTCGAATTGATGTCAGATCAAACTCGCCGCAAGATCCGGTGATGCCGACCGTTCTGCGGATTGGACCGTATCGCTTCCATTTCTACAGTCGCGAATCAAACGAACCGCCGCACATTCACGTCGCCCGCGAGGATTTCGAGGTAAAATTCTGGCTACGTCCAATTTCAGTTGCTTTCAACTACGGATTCGCGTCCTCAGAGGTCAACGACATCCGGCGGTTGGTGGAACAGAATTGCGATTTCTTGCTTGAAGCTTATCGTCGCTTTCATGGCAACCGCTGAACTGGAGACGGAAGCGCCGCAGGCGGTGCGATGCTGGGTCGAAGGTGGACGCGTTTGGATCGAGCTCGCCGATGAACGAACGATCAGCTTTCCCGCAGCAAAGTTTCCGAGACTTGCAATAGCAAGCCCCGAAATGCTCAGACAAGTCAGCCTGCGCGTCAAAGGGAGAGCTCTGCGCTGGGAAGCACTCGACGAGGACATCTGGGTTGGCGATGTTTTGGCCGGCCGATTTCCGAAATAGTGCGATGCACTCGTCGGCTGTTCCGACAAGCGTTCGCACCCGCAATAGCTATGGGTTTACGGCTGCCCAAATGAGCAAGATCGCGCGAAATCTGCATCGCCGAGCGAGGGGCAAGGAATTGCGAGCAGCCATAGCAAAGAATTCCGCGGGTTCTGACAGAATTCGGCTTATCGCCATCGAAAATATGAAGGGCGCTTTCGGAAACGAAGGCGCCCTTCGCTTTTACAGTTCGCTGAATAACGCGCGCCAACTGGCGCCCGATTTCAGGCAACGGACGGCTTAAGGTTCGACTTTTTGCGCAGCAGCGGCAGAACTTTTTCCACCAGCGCGTCAGCGGTGATGCCGTGTTTCTTGCGCAGGATTGGAACGGCGCCGTGCTCAATGAATTGATCGGGCCACCCGATGCGCGCCACCGGCGTATTGATCATTTGCGAGTGCAGATGTTCCATGACGGCGCAGCCAAAACCGTTGTGCAGCACGTGGTCTTCGATCGTACAGACCACTTCAACGCTACGCGCGAAAAATTCGAGCGTGCCAGTGTCCATTGGTTTGATCCATCGTGGATTGATGAGTGCGACGGAAATTCCTTTCTCTTCAAGTTTGCGCGCCGCCTCCTGGGCAACTTCAAACATGTTGCCCAAACCGAAGATGGCCACATCGCGCCCATGTTGCACGACTTCCGCCTTGCCGATCTCGAGAAGTTTTGGCTCCGGTTTGATTTTTACGCCTGGCCCCGATCCTCGCGGATAACGAACGGCAATCGGACCGGAGTTGTAGTGCGCCATGGTCCATAGCATATCGACGAACTCGTCCTCATCCTTCGGCTGCATGTGTACCCAATTGGGGACGTGTCGCAGGTAACCGATATCGAACAAGCCGTGATGCGTCGGGCCATCGTCGCCGCTCAATCCAGCGCGGTCCATGCACAACTTCACGTTTAGGTTTTGGATGGCGATATCGTGAATCGCCATGTCATAAGCGCGCTGGAAGAAGGTGGAGTAAATCGCGAGGAACGGTTGCAATCCCTGCGTTGCCAGACCACAGGCAAAAAGCGTGGCGTGCTCCTCCGCAATACCGACATCGAAATAGCGGCCGGGATGGGCCTTAACGAAATGCGAAAGACCAGTCCCGCTTGGCATCGCCGCTGTAATGGCAACGAGCTTCTGATTCGTCTCCGCGAATTTCGCCAGCGTCTTGCCAAAAATCTCCGAATAAGTAGGCGTCGGAGTCGGCGCGGTCTCGCCGCTCTCGATCTTGTATTTGCCGAGACCATGGAACTTGTCCGGTTGCTTGAGAGCCGGTGCGTATCCTTTGCCTTTCTGGGTGAGAATGTGCAACAACACCGGCTCCTCCTGAGTTTTCAAAAATTCAAATGTGCGAATCAACAACGGAATATCGTGCCCATCGATTGGTCCGTAGTAACGCAAGCCAAGTTCCTCGAAAATGACACTCGGCACCAACAACCCCTTCACGCTTTCCTCCACTTTATGCGCGAAGTGAGCTACCGATTTTCCGGCAACCGAGCGGACGAAATGAGCCGCTTTCTCATGCAAATGCGCAAACGTCGGGCTCGTGACAATGCTGTTTAGATAATTTGCAATCGCCCCGACATTTTTGGCGATCGACCACTCATTGTCGTTCAGCACAACGATGAAACGCTTGGTGTGCGCTTTTACATTGTTGAGCGCTTCATAACTGATCCCGCACGTCAATGCTGCGTCGCCTGCTACCACGACGATATTCTCGTCGCCACCGCGGAGGTCGCGCCCCACCGCCATGCCTAGCGCAGCGGAGAGCGCCGTCCCCGCATGACCGGCACCGTAGCAATCGTGTTCACTCTCGGTGCGTAAAAGAAAGCCGTTAAGCCCGGCGAATTGGCGCATCGTATTAAAACGATCGAGCCGCCCGGTAAACATTTTGTGGACGTAACCTTGATGACTGACGTCCATAACGAACCGGTCGTGCGGCGTGTTGAAGACCCGGTGCAACGCAATCGTCAGTTCGACGACACCGAGATTTGGGCCCAGATGCCCCCCGGTTTGGGAAAGGACCCTGATCAGTTCCTCCCGCACCTCCTGTGCGAGCTGGGGCAGATCGTGTTCGCGCAGCGCCTTGATATCGGCGGGCAATCGAATCCCGTCGAGCAGGCGCGACGGTACGGCGGTTGCCTCGGAAGTCTGGACCGACTCAGAAGAGCTTGATTTCATCATTTGTGCTTTCGGATTCATCTACGGTTTCGGCCGGAGCAGCCGGTTCCGGTGTGGGCTCGAAATCCTTAACTATCGCCTTTCCTGCGCTGTTGCGAGCTATGATTTCGATCTTTTGCTCCGCCTTGGCAAGTCGTTCCTGGCAAACTTTCACCAGATTCATTCCTTCATCGTAACGCACGATGAGGTCTTCGAGCGGGAGTTTGCCGGATTCCATTTGCTCGACAATTTTTTCGAGCCGATCCATCGCGCCCTCAAAGTTAAGCTCTGCCTCGCGCGCCTTCGATTTGCTGCTCATGGGGAAAACGGAAGAATTAAGCACAGGTTAGGCAGGAAAAAAGGATGACTTATGCCCGGTGCCCGCCAGGAACGGAGCGAATTGCACGCGTTAACGCTTTCAGACGACGCACGAAATAGCATTCGCGTCAATTCAAAGCGCGGCCGAATATCCTTGCTCTTGCGTCCATGAAAAGAATGTCGGCGATTTCGCGTTCTTGGTGGCGTCGACCTAACGATATGAATCAAAATGAGCTATCGCCCGCGCCATCCTATTACGGGATGTGGGACGCGGTCGCGCGATTTGCGGCTGAAATCCGCGGCAGCGATTTCACGGCTGAGATGATCCGGCGCCGCGATGCATTCGGTAGCGAAGGAGTGATGGGAGCGATCGATTGCGCGACGCTTTACGGATTGACGCGTTGGGTCCGGCCGACGGTGGTCGTCGAGTCCGGCGGGTATATTGGAATGTCGTCCGCCTTTATCTTGAAAGCGCTCGCTGACGAAAAGCTCGCGACGGCCAAACTGTACAGCATTGAATTGAGCCAGGAATGCGAGCAAGGGGCTTTGATTCCAGATGAATTGCGATCCGCCTCCGCCGGTTTCGTGCCGATGCGCGGAAAAGTGGAAGATTTCCTCCAGGGCGATCGGCTCCCTTCGTCCATCGACATATTTCTTCACGACAGCTCGCATAGTTACCGCCACATGCTCTGGGAGTTTCGCCAATTTTGGCCGCGCCTGCGCGACGGCGGATTGCTGGTGTCGCACGACGTGCAGATGAACGCGGCGTTTCCCGAATTTGTGACCAAGACGTACGCCCACGATAAAAAGACCGGACGCCGCGACGCGCAGCGTACATCGCATCACGAATGGGGCCGCTGGGGTTATATCGGCTTCGCTATTAAGAAAAGCTGACGACAAATAATCTTGCGGCTCGCATTATAGAAGTCGTTTTCCTCTGGCCGATTCTTTCATCAGTTTTTCTAGCCGCTTGAACCGGGTTGCTTCTTGTTTTGCGCTCACGACCCACCACCCGATTGCTTTTCGATATGAGGGCGGCTGAGCGTAAAAGAACTCCCAGGCGGCTTTGTTTTGTCTCAGTTTTTTTTCATAGGGCGCGGCGAGCTTTTCGCTCCTTTGTTCGTAGGAATAAATTCCCGAGCGGTTTTCTTTCCGCGCATCAAACGCAGCCATGCCCGCAGGCTCCATCAAACCTTTATCGCTTAGCTCGTGTGCGCGCTTGATGTTGACTGCGCTCCAAATGCTACCCCGTCTCCGCGGGGTAAATCGACTCGTGTAGCGCAAATCGTCGACGCTTTTACGGATCCCGTCGATCCAGCCAAAACACAGCGCTTCGTCCACCGATTCCGGCCAAGTCATGCTCGGTCGCCCTGAGGCTTTCTTATAGTAGCCGACCCATAATTCTTGTGTAGTCCGATGATTGATCTTCAGCCATCTGCGAAAATCGCTTGGTGACTTGAAATATCTGACCTTCATCGCGGCAGATCACATTCAGTCCGAGCGAAAGGCCAGGAACTGCGTGGACTACGCAAGCGAGCAAGGCAGGCACCATGCACGGGGATGTTAGCCGATCTGCTTTTTGTAAGCTTCTGCGTCTTTCAATTGCTTGAGATCGTCGGCGTTGTCGAGCTTGAGAACGAAAATCCAGCCCTGGCCGTATGGTTCGCGGTTGATCAGCCCCGGGTCGGCTTCCAGCGGTTTGTTTACTTCCACCACGGTCCCTTTCACCGGCGCGTAGATGTCGCTCGCTGCTTTCACGGATTCAACGACTGCGATCGCTTCTTTTGCGTTTGCCTGTCGATCCATTTTTGGCAACTCGACGTAAACCACGTCAGTCAATTCGGACTGGGCGTGATCGGTAATGCCGACACGCACGTTGTCGCCTTCGCGTTTAATCCATTCGTGTGATTCGGTGTAGAGGAGGTCGTCAGGGACATTCATGGTTTTTTGTAGAGCGGTTTCTTTTCTATGGTAGCCGGAAATTTTCGTCCGCGAATTTCGATATCGATCCGGGCGCCGATTTTCGCGCGCGCCGTCGAGACATACGCCATGCCGACGCCCCAGTTCAAGCTCGGAGAAAGGGTGCCGCTGGTGACTTCGCCGATGCGTTCCCCGTTCTCGAAGACTGCGTAATGCGGTCGCGGGGGCGGTCCTTTCTCTTTCATTCGAAACGGCACCAGCTTTTCGCGCGGTCCGTTTTCTTTTGTTTCAACCAAAACGTCCCGTCCAATGAAATTTGGTTTTGTCAGATCGACGAAGAATCCGAGCCCGGCCTCGATCGGATTTCGTTCCGGTGACAGATCGGAACCGTTCAGCGGATAGCACATTTCCAGGCGCAACGTATCGCGCGCACCGAGACCGCACGGCTTAATTCCGAACGGCTTGCCTCTTTCGAGCGCGGCGTTCCAAAACCTCGCCGCATCGCTTGAGCGAAAGAAAACTTCAATCCCATCCTCGCCCGTGTAACCGGTACGCGCCACCGAGACAGTCGTCCCATCGAATGGAAAATCGGCAATCGAATTTCGCGGGGGAAGATCGGCATCGTTACCGAACAGCGTGTGAAAAAACTCTGCGATCCGCGGACCTTGAATGGCGAGTCCGCCAAAATCCGCGCTGCGATTCTTGAGCAGAACTGCGTTTGCGGATGGAAGATGGTCCTGCAGCCACGCGAAATCCTCGTCTGCTCGCGCCGCGTTCACTACGAGCAGAAATTCCCTGTGGCCAATTCGATAATCGATCAGGTCATCGATGATGCCGCCACGGTCGTTCAGGAGAAAGGTGTATTGACCCGTGCCAACGTCGAGCTTGCCGACGTTATTCGTGAGCATGGTGTTGAGCCATTCGCATGCGCCTGGCCCCTCCACGATCAATTGTCCCATGTGCGAAATATCGAAGACGCCGACATTGTTTCGCACGGCTTGATGTTCCTCGACGATGCTCGAGTATTGGACCGGCATGAGCCACCCGGCGAAGGGGACCATTCTCGCGCCGAGCCGAGCATGTTCTTCGTAAAGCGGCGTTTTCTTTGGTGACTCTTCGCTCACGCGCCAAACTAGACTGCACGAATAGCAGCGCAAGCGTTCGCATGATCAGTCATTGGGCTGGATTTCGACTCCTCACCTTCATCCTCTCCTCGGTTGAGCAGGAGAGGAAAGGATCCGAACGTCCAGATTTTTCACTAGCGGTGGCTCAAGATCCGCCTCGCCCTTTCCGAAAGGGAGAGGATTGAGGTGAGGGATTGTTGCGCTACTGTCGCCGAACGATGCCTCTACTCGACAAACTTGAACGGCGCTTCGGTTTTCTTGGCATTCCGGGGTTGATGCGCATTGTGGTTGCCTTTACTGGGCTCACTTTTTTGCTGGTTCGTTTGAACCCGGGTTTTGGTTTCATGCTTGACCTGGACCCGGCGCGGATCCGCCACGGCGAAATTTGGCGACTGATCACGTATATTTTTCTTCCGCAGACCAACAGTTTTTTATGGGTCTTCCTTCTCCTTTGGTTCCTCTGGTTCATCGGGGAGGGCCTTGAACAGGCGTGGGGAGCGTTTCGCCTCACGCTTTATTTCATCGTCGGAATGATCGGCACGACGGTGGCCGCATTTTTCTTCGGAGCGCGTTTTTCCAACTCAATGTTGTACGCGTCGTTGTTTTTCGCTTTCGCCCGGTTCTATCCCGATCAGGTGATCTATCTTTTCTTTATCTTGCCGGCGAAAATCAAATGGATCGCCTGGGTGTCAGCAGCGTTCTTATTGTTCGGTTTTGTTGTGAGCCCGAATTCCTATCGAATGGCGCTGGTGGCTGCCCTGGCCAATTATTTGATCTTTTTCGGACCAGAAATTATTCATGACGCTCGCCATCGCGGCGAAGTCTCAGCGCGAAGAAAACGTTACGCGCAGAGTTCTCGAAGCGAAGCCGAGCCGCTTCATAAATGCGCAGTGTGCGGCGCGACCGAATTGAGCGATCCGAACCTTGACTTTCGGGTGGCGCGCGATGGCGAGGAGTATTGCATGGCGCATTTGCCGAAAGCTGCAACGCCCGCGGGATAGAATCTTGCGGAGGCGCTCGCCGCGGCGAGCGCCCGGCAGCGTTTGACACAAACGCCGCTACGCCCCTTGACCAAAAATCCCTGGGTATGAAACTAAGCGCGATGACCGATAAAAACATCGCGCTGGTTCCCGAAGAGGGCTGGCATTGTCTGCATTTGTTTTACCAGATCGAGTATGGCCAATGGCAACTGCTGAGCCGTGAAGAACAAAATGCCACAAAAACAAATCTGTCATCGCTCGTGCAGGAGGTGCGCGCGATGGATTCGACCCAATTACTGACGCTTAGCATGGTCACGCCGAAAGCCGACGTCGGTTTCATGTTGATCACACCCGACCTGCATAATGCCAATAAGATTGAAAAACAGCTCTCGCTCTCGTTAGGCGCAGACGTGCTGACCCCGGTTTACAGTTATCTGTCGCTGACCGAGGAAAGCGAATACATCACGAGCGAAGACGAATACGCACAGACGCTGGAGTCCAACGTGCGGAACAATTCCGTAAAACTCGATGAAGCTCTGGCGACATTTCGCGAGCGAATGAAACACTACCGACAGGACCGCGTTTATCCCACGCTGCCCGACTGGCCGGTCGTTTGCTTTTATAACATGAGCAAACGCCGTGGCGAACAGCGGAATTGGTACGCGCTGCCGTACGATGAGCGTCGCAAACTGATGAAAGGACACGCCACAGTTGGCCGCGAGTTCGCTGGCAAAGTGAAACAGCTCATCACCGGGTCGACCGGCCTCGACGACGCGGAATGGGGCGTGACGTTGTTTGCGCGCGACACTTTTCAGATCAAAGCGATCGTTTACAAGATGCGTTTTGATCCCGTGAGCGCTGAGTACGCGGACTTCGGCGAGTTTTACATCGGCATTCAATTGCCACTCGACGAATTATTCCGGCGGCTGCAGCTGTAGCGGCGCTCCCGAATACAGATGCGACGATCTTAGACCGATACTACAATTGAGGTCGCTCTAGAGGATGGGTGACAGAGCGGTCTATTGTGCACGCCTGGAAAGCGTGTGTGCCGAAAGGCACCGGGGGTTCGAATCCCCCCCCATCCGCGGTTGCTTCGCGTTCTGCGCTTCGCAGGATTGGGAGCCCGATTGCGCTTAAATCGCGCGTTGTTCAGCAACCTGCAGCTCTTGTCGCAGCTTGACTACGCTGCCGTGTGGGAGAACTCCGCGAAAGTTTACGCTGGGATAAATCATGCAATCGCGGCCGATGACCGAGCCGGGATTGATCACCGCGTTACAGCCGATTTCGGTGTGGTCGCCAACGATTGCGCCGAATTTTCTGAGGCCGGTCGGAATGTGGCCATCGGGTGTTACGACCGCGATTTCGGCGTGATCGAGCTTTACGTTGGAGAGAATCACGCCTGCGCCCAGATGTGCGTGGTGACCAATAATCGAATCACCGACGTAATTGAAATGCGGCACCTGTACTTCATCGAATAGGATAGAGTTTTTAAATTCGCAGGAATTTCCCATGACTACGCCGTTGCCAACGATCACGTTTTCGCGCACGTAGCAGCCGCTGCGGACGTGGCAGTTCTCGCCGATCCATGCCGGGCCTTTCAACACCGCGCCCTGTTCGACGACCGTTCCTCTGCCAATAAAAACATGGTTGCTAATAAATGGCTTGCCCATTAGCTCGCCGAGGATTGCAGGCTTCAAACGAAATTGGAGGTAACTAGCGATTTGTTTGAGCGCGTCCCAGACGTAATTCTGGTTTTCGAACAACTTCGGATGAGCCGTGTGTTCGAGGTCAAGAAAGTCGGCGTGAGTTTTTGGCCGTCTTTCGTATCGCGCACGTCCCATCCTAGCGCGGAAATTCGATCGCGCAGTTCATCGCTTCGTTTCCAATCCTTTTCTCGTCGCGCGTTCTCGCGCTGTTCTTCCAGTTGCACCACTTCTTCGGGAACCGCAATCTTCGTTTCTGGTTCGAGATCGAGGACAGTGTTGATCCGTTTCCACCAGTTGAGCCATGCGTTTGCGGACGCAGCGTCGAGTTTGTTTTCATCCATCGCGCGGTTCGTTTCGCGAATCGATTCGAACAGGAACCCCAGCGCCGCGGAAATGTTTAGATCGTCATCCAGCGCTTCTTCAAATTTCTGCGTTGGACGTTGGACGTTGGACGCTGGACGCTCGACGTTTGCTTCCTGCGATTTCTGCTTGAGTCGCGTCAGCCATTCATCAATTCGAGCTAACGACTCTCGCGCCTCTTTCATTCCCTCCCAGGTAAAATTGAGTGGCACCCGATAATGCACGCGCAATAGCGCGTAACGAAGCTCGCGCCCGGTGTAACCTTTCGCCAGAACATCCGGCACGGTGTAAAAATTGCCTAACGACTTCGCCATTTTCTGGCCATCGACCAGCAAATGCGCGCAGTGCAGCCAGTAACGGACGAATTTCTTTCCCGTCACGCCTTCGGTCTGGGCGATTTCTGCTTCGTGATGCGGGAAAATGTTATCGACGCCACCACAATGGATGTCGATCTGATCACCTAACAGCGCCGTCGCCATCGCGCTGCATTCGATGTGCCAACCGGGTCGGCCCGGGTCCCATGGCGAATCCCATTTCACATCGCCGTCTTCTTCGTCCCACGCTTTCCAGAGCGCGAAATCGCCGATGTGTTCCTTGTCGTATTCGTCGTGCTTCACGCGTCCCGTTGATTGCAATTGCGTGAGGTCGAAGTGCGCGAGCTTGCCGTAATTAGAAAATTTGTTGATACGAAAATAAACCGATTTGTCGTCCGCTTGATAAGCGAGACCGCGCGCGATGAGCTCGCCGATCATCTCGATCATCCTGTCGATGTAACGCTGGTCGGTGGCAGCGGGGAATTCATTGGCGCGTTTGATCCGCAATGTTTCGGCGTCTTGAAAGAACGCCTTTTTGAATTGCTCCGTGAACTTTGTCAGCGGCACTTTGGCTTCGCGCGCGCCGCGGATCGTCTTGTCATCGACGTCGGTGATGTTCATCACCCGATGCACCTTGTAACCGCGCAGTTCCAAATGGCGCTGAAGCAAATCTTCGAAGATGTAAGCGCGAAAATTTCCGATGTGTGCGCGGCTGTAAACGGTCGGTCCACAGGTGTAAATACTGATCGCGCGCGCTGCCGGATCGCGCGGTTCGAATTCTTCGATCTTCCGCGAGTAAGTGTTAAAGAAACGCAACGCCATTAGTCGCCTTTTCGGCGCGCCCGGCGGTCGCGCCCTACCACTTCAACGCTAGCCACCGCCATTGCGGCAATGCCTTCGCTGCGCCCGATCGCCCCGAGCTTTTCATTTGTTGTCGCTTTGATGCTTACATCGGATTCGCTACCGTCGATGGCGCTCGCAATGTTCTTCCGCATTGCGGAAACATGCGGCGCGATCTTCGGTTCTTCAGCGATGATTGTTGCATCGATGTTGAGCACGCGGGCTTTCTTTTCTGTAAGCAACTTGCTCACGTGTTTCAAAATATCGATGCTGTTGATGCCGCGAATTGATTCGTCCGTGTTTGGGAAATGTTGGCCGATATCGCCGGCCCCGATCGCGCCCAGCAATGCGTCTGCAATGGCATGAGACAAGACGTCTGCGTCGGAATGTCCTTCCAATCCGCGCGAGTGCGCAATCTCGACGCCGCCAAGGATCAGCTTCCGTCCTTCAACAAGGCGATGCACGTCGTAGCCAATTCCGCATCGAACACTCGTGGCCATCAGAGTTTCAGATTAATAACGCCATTCGACGCAATGATGCTGTATTTGTCTTTCATGTCCTCGCGCGGGCGAAGATCGACAGTTCCACCGGCGTTTTCAACCAGGAGCCAGCCGGCTGCGATGTCCCAGAGGCTGATTCCCTGCTCAATGTAAGCGTCGAGTCGTCCGCAGGCGACATAAGCCAGGTCGAGCGCAGCGCTGCCGAGCACCCGGCATTTGCGCACGCGATGAATCATTTGCTGGAGCAATGGGAAATTTGTGTTGATCGTCTCGGCGGTTTTGGCGAGCCCAATGGAAACGACTGCTTCAGCGAGATCTGCGCGATCGCTTACGTGGAATGGATCGCCATTCAATTTTGGAACCTCGCCTTTTTGTCCTTTCCACATTTCCCGACGAATGGGGTCGTAGATAACACCAACCATGACCTCGTTGCGGAGACGCAATGCAATCGAGATGCAAAAATGTGGAATGCCATAGAAATAATTCACGGTGCCATCCAGC
>WNGE01001898.1_pt1 | contig 26038 bp, 25 predicted proteins | sample 5400651 | NCBI WGS metagenome assembly WNGE01 (sample SAMN13153370, study PRJNA577476) | soil metagenome | isolation source: 60 cm soil or saprolite under grassland replicate 2 | place: USA:California | collected 2016-06-15 | reverse complement strand
CCGCGATGGCATGGCCCCGTACCAACTTCTCAATCAGCTCGAGCGCTTCCTTGGCTTCGTCGTCGGACATGTGGGGACTGTTCCTGCTGGGTCATCCGCTGCGTGGGGTTGTCCGTCATTTTCCTCTTCTCCCCCACCCCCGGGCAGGCCAGCCATGTGTCTTGAAATCCAGGAATGCATTGATCATTTTAAACCATGTCGTCGCCAATAGCTCGAAGCCCGATGTGCTTCTTGCCAGGAGCACCCTTTCGGTCAGGGCCCTTCTCGCCGAGACCCGCACGATCCCGATCGTCTTCGTCTCTCTGTCCGATCCGGTGGGTGAGAACTTCGCGGCGAGCCTGGCGCGGCCCGGCGGCAACGTCACCGGCTTCACCAATGTCGAAGCCACGATGGCCGGCAAGTGGCTCGAACTTCTGAAAGAGATCGCGCCGCGGTCCGCCGGGTGGGGCTTCTGTTCAATCCGAGGGCAGCGACCGCAGGCGGCTCCCGTTCTTTCTTCTTACCCCAGATCGAGGCCGCCGCTCCAGCCTTCGCGCTCGCTCTGGAGATGGTTCCGGTCCACACGGTCGGGGATATGGGACAGGCCGTGGCAGTGTTCGCGCGCGAACCCGACAGCGCCCTCTTGGTGCTTCCCGACGTGTTCACCGTCGCCCACCGGGCATCGATTATCGAGCTGGCCGCACGTCATCGCCTGGCCCCGGGGGCACCGCCTTGCTCTCTAGTGCATATGTACGCAAATTACAGCAGTTAACAGCAAAGTCAAGCAGGAATATGAAGATGGCCAAGGAGCGCGCCGCGCTGCAAGTCCGGATCGATCCGGAGCTTCATGACGCAATCGCCAAGGCGGCGGAGGATGACCGCCGCACTATCACGCAGCTCGTTAAGTTGATTCTTGAGGACTGGGCGCGCGAGAAGGGCTACCTGGGCAAGCCGAAGCCGAAGAGGTGACCGATGCGCCAGCTACTGATTGTCGCCATCCGCTGCTCTGGCAGTTCCTCAAGCGCCTGTATGTGCCGACTTTTGGGGTGATTGGCGGGCTGGTCTGGATTGCCGGCTGCATGCTGCTGGCGTTCTGGATGGATGACCACGTGTGGCCCTGGCGCTATGCGGTAGCGGTCACGTTGCTGCTGACGTTGAATTTCGCGTTCTTTGGCGCCCTGGCGGCATTCGGCAATTGGGGATTTATTGAGGCGCCGCTGTTCTTCGGTTATCGACTCGCGAACGTCATCGACGACCGCGCAGTGCCGGCATAGTTCGCAAGGGCACGGTTTGAACGGGTAGACGGCGGGCAGGCGGTATCGCTCCGCCAGCCAGGGGATCTGACGATAATAAATGGTAGTGGTATAGGTGCCTGGGAACACGATCAGAGCGCCGTTCGGCGTTCGAGCGAATCCATCAATTGTGCGCTCAAGCTCGGTGATGCTGTCACTGTAGCTTCTTGACGCCTTCGGGGTGTCGGGGAGGATGGTCAACTGTACCCCGAAGGAGCGCGCGGGAAGCTCGATTGCGCTCAAGAACCCAGCGAGCGACGATTTGGGCTCATCCGGATGCACGATAACCGCCACGCGGTTCACATTTGGGGCGATCTCCTCGAGCAACTCGACCCACTTGCCTCCCATCCCGGGTTCGAGCGCATGCACGGTTCTCCCGCGGGGCAAATCCTTACAGACCAGGACCGCCCCGGAGAGGCAAGAGCGAGGGAGTCCGCCGAATTTCCTTTATCATAGGATGTTGCCCCCCCTATGGCCATCTACCCACGCTCCAACCCACCGACCTGGGTCGGCTCTACGCGCTAGCACCCATCCCGAATGAATTTTCCCGCACTGATGCAACAAGGTGACACCTCCGGTGGCTCGAGAATGTTATGATTCTACCAAGCGGCAGCATGAACCTGATGGGAAATGGGCGGGGGACCGCGATGAGCAGCAAGCAGGGGGATAGTCGCCGGAGAGCACGGCCGCGCGTGAGTGGTTTACGGCTGCAGCATGTTCTTTTTGTGCCATTGATGATTGCTTCGGGGCTGTTTGGCGCCGGACTTGAGCCTCTACAGCATGCCCAGGCGCAATCGCCGCAGATCGAAGAGAGTGGGGGCGTACGGCACATCGTGGTGACGCTATACAAGTCGCGCACCTTGCGGTTTGAAAAGCCGTTCGCCAGCGCTGTAGTAGGATCGCCCGATATCGTGGACGCGTTGCCGCTGTCGGATCGTTCGCTGTACATTCAGGGCAAGAAGGTTGGGACCACCAACGTCTCGGTATTCGATCAGATGATGCGTTTGATCGGGGTAATCGACGTGGAGGTCACCCTGGACACTGGCTATCTCCAGGAAAAGATCCGTTCGAGCACCGGCAGCAGAGGTATCCGCGTTGGCAGCAACAACGGCCAGATCGTGCTCAGTGGCGTCGCCAGCAATGCGGTGGCCGCCGAGCGCGCGGTTCAGGTGGCCAAGAGCATGATGCTCGAAGGCGGCACCATCGTGAACGCGATGAAGGTGGCTCCGGCGCAGCAGGTCATGCTCAAGGTCCGCTTTCTTGAGGTCGCCCGCTCCGCGAGTCGCGAGTTCGGGGTGAATTGGTTCGGGGCCAACAATGGTGGAAACCGGGGCTTTACCACCGGTGTAGGCGGCTTGAGCAGCACTATTGCGCCGCCCGGGCAGCCGGGCGGTCGGCCGGGCATCATGAACCCACCTTTTGTTGACGCAAGCGGACATCCGGTACCCGCGCCAGGTTCGCCCCCTGGCAGCGGTGCACCGGGCCTTCCAATATTTACGACTGCAGGCACATTGCTCTCCGGCGGACAGCCCTTCGGCGTTGCGCTGGCAAATCTCGCCAGCAATGGTGCCAGCCTTGATGTTCTCCTGACTGCCTTGGAAACTAAAGGATTGGTCCGCCAATTGGCCGAGCCCGACCTGATTGCGCTCTCCGGCGATACCGCCTCGTTTCTCGCCGGCGGCGAATATCCGGTGCCCGCGGTACAGCCAGGGAGTGCCGGTGGCGTGCCGGTCATCACCGTCCAATACCAGCCGTTCGGTGTGCAATTGGCCTTCACCCCGACGGTCCTGGACAACGGCATCATCAATCTGCGCCTCGCGCCGTCGGTGAGCGAGCTCAACTTTGCGCAAGCCGTGACCATATCCGGCTTCAACGTCCCGTCGATCAACAAGCGCGAGGCGCGCACTACGGTCGAGCTGCGTGACGGCCAGAGCTTCTCGATCGCCGGTCTGCTGCAGTCTAACAATCGGCGCAACATCTCTCAGCTTCCCTGGATCGGCTCGGTGCCGGTCCTCGGCGCGCTGTTCAGCAGCAAGGAATTCCAGGAGACCGAGACGGACTTGGTGGTCGTCGTCACGCCCCATCTCGTCGCTCCGGCCGTGCCTGGGCAGGAATTGGCAAGCCCACTCGATAATCACCTTCCCACCAATGACGTCGATTTTTTCCTGATGGGTCAGATGGAGCAGCGGAAGACCTTCCTGGATTACATTACCAGCGGCGGCAACATCCAGGGCCCATATGGTCATATCATTGGCCGACGGGACACGGCCGTGCACTCGATGAACAAGTGAGGTCTAGAATCATGAGAACCAGACACATCATCGCCTTCGCCGTCCTGGTCGGTGGTAGCTTTGCAGGCTCCGGCGCCTTGGCCTGGGACCAGGATCCTTTCGCGATGTATTTCCAACGCAGCGACACCATCACGCTAGGGGTTGGCAACGCCAAGGAAGTGAACGCCGCTACCCACATCATCGACCCCTGGCCGCGCTATGTTGGCAACCGGCAAATTCCGGGGAACGGCGATCGACTGTCGCGCGCGGTCGAGCGCTACCGCCAGGGATCGTATAGGCAGCCAGCGCCGCCGCTCTCGCCGTATTCGTCCGGTGCGACCGGCGGCGGTGCGGGCGGCGGCGGTGCGGGCGCCGGCGGTGCGGGCGCCGGCGGTGCGGGCGGTGGGGCGGCACAATGAAGTCAAGCCGATTTGCGGCCGAGTTTCGATCCTAAGATGATGAACGCGGAACGATAGGACCATAAATTTGGGGAGCAAGAAAGCGACAGCAGCGGTTCAATCATACCGGCCGCCCAGCGGACTGGCTCCCTCTGCAGAACATTAGCTTCCGAAACTTCCGATTTTTCTTCTTGGGCCGCCTCTGGGGATTTGACAATATTATGATACCGGGCATGACCACGACCACAACTGGTGAGGATCTCCCGTCGAGCGGCCCATGGACCCGCAACCATCAGGTCTGATGCAAATCTATTTTTTTACCGCCGGCACCGACTCCAGCGAGCTGAACGAGTTGGAAAGCCGAATCAGAAGCAATGTGCCGAGTTTGCGGAAGCTCGCAAACCTCGACGAGGTCACCCGCGGGCGCCCTCGGAACCATGGCCCAATTTACATCATCTTTCCGGTGCTGGCTGCCCCATCATTCGACCGCATGGTGAGCATCGCGGAGCAGGACCATCGCGGTATCTTCTTCATTTTCATCAGCAGGGAGATCTCGGCCAGCGACTACAAGAGATTAGTGCGCAGCGGAGAGGCGGACTGGGTATCGATGCAAGGCGCTCCGCATGAAATTCTGGACATCCTTTCCCGCGCCAGCCGGAAAGAAGTCGGATCCGTCCGCGATGAACAGGTTCGACCCGCAGTCGTAGCATTCGTGCCAAGCAGCGGCGGGGTCGGCAACGCCACGCTTGCGATTGAAACCGCCATGCAAATCAAGGGCGCCAAGGGAACGCGCAGCCGGCGCGTTTGTTTATTGGATCTCGATTTGCAAGCCAGTCATATCTGCGATTACCTCGACATCGAGCCACGGTTCCACATCGAGGAGATAGTCCAAAATCCCGACCGCCTCGATGCGCAACTGTTTGATCTTTTTGTCAGTCGTCACGCGGCTAGCGGTGTGGACGTGCTCGCAATGCCGCGAAACCGGAGGGCTTCCATCGAGCTGAACATGGCTGCGCTCGATGCTCTCTTTCGCTTTATTTCCGAGCAATATGATCTAGTGATCGTCAGTGTGCCGCCGGCATGGTTTGACTGGACGGACCAAATCCTCGCGGTCTGCGATCTGGCCATCGTTACCGGGTTGAATAACGTTCCCGGGCTCCGTCAGGTTGCCGAGACTCTTCGAGAGGTCAAAAGTGCGGAGCGCGTTCCGCCCCAGATCGTTGTTGCCCTTAACCGATGCGAGTCCGGTCTGGTCGGAGGGATCGCGCACCGGCGGCGTGTAAATCGGGCTCTGGGGAACCAAACGGTTGTCTATGTTCGCGAGGATGCCGCCGCCGCCAATCACAGCCTCAACACGGGCGTGCCTATCTCGATGACAAGCCGCTCAAGCAAGATCACGAAGGATGTTCGGGCCCTGGCGTCGCTGGTATCTGGATTGCGGCGCGGCCACGCTCAAGCAGTCGTCGAATAGAACATTGAGCCGTTGACCACAAGTGAGTGACATCAGGGCTAGGACCTTGTAGACTAATGCCAACCCAGTGCAACAAGAGCAGAAAATGACCTTTTTCTCCAATACTACCACGCGAACGCGGACACGTCCAAACGCGGAAGTTATCAGGCGCGAGCCCGCCCCGATCGAAAAAGAGCACGTCTATCGCGAGCTAATTGCGCAGCGGCCTGCCTTGCTCGACGAGAAGCTCAAGCTGCACGAGCGGATCATTGACGAGTTCAATCTCGCCTCACTGGAAAATCTCCCGCGCGAGGACCTAGTCCGCGAGGTTCGTGCCTATCTCGGCGAATATGTCCGGACGGAGCGGCTTTCCCTCAACCAGAGAGAGCTGCAGGCTTTCGCGGAGGAAGTCGTCGACGAGATGACGGGCTTCGGGCCGATTGAGCCGCTCCTCAAGGACCCGACCGTCAATGACATCCTGATAAACACGCACAAGAAATGCTTTGTGGAACGCTTTGGAAAGCTGGAAGAAACCAACGTCCATTTCAAGGATGAAGCTCATCTCATGCGCATTGTGCAACGGATCGTTGCGTATGTTGGACGCCGGGTCGACGAATCCTCCCCGACCGTCGACGCTCGATTGCCTGACGGATCGCGCGTCAATGTCGCGATCCGGCCGGTCGCGGTGGATGGACCGCTGGTTTCGATCCGGAAGTTCTCGAAAAAACCGTTTTCGATGGATCGCCTTATCGAGCTTAACACCCTTCGACCTTTGATGGCGGATTTGTTGAAGGCGGCCGTAAAAGGAAAAATATCACTCATCATTTCGGGCGGCACGGGCAGTGGCAAGACGACCCTGCTGAATGCTTTGTCAAGTTACGTTCCCCCCGAGGAAAGACTTATCACCATCGAAGACGCCGCCGAATTGCAGCTCCAGCTTCCGCATGTTGGGCGAATGGAGACCCGGCCGCCGAACGCCGAAGGCAAAGGCGAGATCCGCCAACGCGAGCTCGTGAAGAACGCGCTTCGGATGCGTCCCGATCGTATCATCATCGGCGAGTGTCGAGGTGAGGAAGCGTTTGACATGCTTCAGGCCATGAACACCGGCCACGAAGGATCGATGACCACGGTGCACGCTAATTCACCGCGTGATGCGACCAAGCGGCTGGAGCAGATGGTGAGCATGGCCGGAATGTCCATGAGCCCCGCGAGCATTCGAAGCCAGATCGCGTCTGCGATCCGCTTGCTGATCCAGGTGCAGCGCCTGCCCGATGGCCAGCGCAGGGTGGTGAGCATTGGAGAGATTACCGGGATGGAAGGCGAAGTCGTTCAGATGCATGAAATCTTTCGGTTCGTTAAAGAACGCACGGATGAGCAAGGCAACATTTACGGAACCTTCAGAGCAACCGGCATCCGGCCGACTTTCCTGATCGAACTGAAGCATATGGGGTTGGACCTTCCTCAGAACCACTTCGATCCCAACCGGGCCTTGTGACCGCTATGATCGGGACCCAACTGTGGCTCATCTATGCGCTCGTGTTTGGGGCGGTATTGCTGGGTTTCCAGGGTGTCTATTGGGTGCTGTTCAAGGAGCGTCGCGAGCAGCAGACGATCAACCGACGCTTGGCCCTGACTGCCGAACTCGCCAATCCGAAGGAAGTCTTGCAGATTTTGCGCAAGGAGAGGGGCGTCGATGTCCTTGCCCACATTCCGTCGCTGCAAAGCTTTAAAGAGCTGGTCGTTCAAAGCGGCGTGCGATTGACCGGCGCAAAACTGCTTTTGGCGGCCGCCGTCCCAACGGCGCTATTTTTCCTTTTGCTCCGATTCGCAACCGGGTCAAGTTTTCTTGCGGTCGCGCTTGCGGGTCCGCTTGCGGCCGCTTCGATCTATGTGTTCCTGGTATTGGTCCGCCGGCGCCGGGTCGCCGCATTCAGCGAGCAATTTCCCGATGCGTTGGACGTGATTGCCCGCGGCTTGCGTGCCGGACATCCTTTCAGGGTGGCGATCGCCCTCGTCGCCCGTGAGATGCCTGATCCGGTGGGATCCGAATTCGGCATTGTCGCTGATGAGATCATGTTTGGTCTGGAACAGTCCACCGCGGTGGACAACCTTGGTCCCCGGGTCGGGCACAATGATCTTTCATTCTTTTCAACCGCGGTGAACATCCAGAATCAGACCGGCGGCAATCTCGCGGAGATCCTGGGCCGGCTTTCGAGGATGCTTCGCAGCCGCTCCAAGTTGCGCTTGAAGATACGGGCCTTGAGCGCTGAAGGGCGCTTGTCGGCAATCGCCTTGTCGTTGACTCCGTTCATCCTGTTTGGGCTTATTACGCTGATATCTCCGGACTATTTTTTCGGAGTCAAGGATCATCCAATCGCCATTCCCGCCCTCATCGTCGGCGGGTTCTTGTTGGTCATCGGGAATGTCACCCTGTATCGAATGGTAAACTTCAAGTTTTAAATGTCCTCAGAACTCTCACTCCTGTTGATCACGATTCTCGCTTTCGGCGCGGTTGCAATCGGAGTGTTCGCGATCGGGCAGTTTGTTGCCGTTCAGATTCGCGTGCACCAGCGGGTCGCAGCCCAGGGGCGGGATGCTGAGACTGTGCCGGGTTTGACATCGGGGTTCGATGCGTTCGTCTCGACTATTTTCGATGAGAAGCGTTTCGGCGTTGAAGGCTCGGTGCGTACGAAGCTGCGGCGCGAACTGATACGCGCGGGCTTTTTTCGTGTTCATGCCATCAAGTACTACATCTTTGCACGAATGGCGACCGTCGTCGTTTTGGTGATCGCGGCTCTCTTCGCCCAACAATTCTTGGTCAATGTTCAATGGTACCTGAAGTTCGGTTTGGTGGCTATCGTCATGCTCCTCGCGGTGGTGGGACCCGGTGCCTACATTGCGCGCCGCAAAAGGAAATTGCATCTGGGATATCGGATCGCCCTTCCTGATATGCTCGATCTCCTGGTCGTATGTATCGACGCCGGGCTTAGCCTCGAAGCGGCCCTGGACCGCATCAGTGGCGAGATCACGAGGCAGAACCGCCATCTCGGCACCAACTTGCACATCATGCGAGCCGAGATGCGCGCCGGCCGCAGCACGATTGATGCACTCACTTCGCTTGCAGACCGGCTAGGACTGGACGAGGCGCGCTCCCTAGCCGCCATGTTACGCCAATCAATCGAGCTCGGCACCGACGTGGGGGATACTTTGCGCGCGTTCAGCGATGAAATGCGCGACCGCAGGCTGCTGCGGGCTGAAGAGCGCGCCAATCAGCTTCCTGTGAAAATGCTCGGCCCGCTGGGCCTGTGCATATTTCCAGTTATTCTTGGCATTGCTATGGTGCCGGTGATCATCCGGCTGCTCACGGTGCTAAAGTAGCATCAACCCGCAGTCGCTGGTGATCGCCAAATTTTGGTGACGAAGAGGCCAGGCGTGTAGTGGTCTGTGACGACTTCCGTCGGCGGGCTGTATACGGAGGACGACTTGCGGCAACTGGATGTGGCATCGACGCGACGCCAGCTTTTCTCGAATTCAGGGCTCATCAGCCGGGGAAGTTGAGTACAAATGCGTCTCCTTCTCAAAGCCCCTGAATGCGCCGTCCTTATATTCATGATTGGAGGTTGTAGTACCCCATGTTCAACCATTAATTGCGAGGCGACACTCGCGCCACCGCTTGCCGCCGACGTGGGTCCCTCCACGACGGCCAAAGTGCAGGATCCCGACGACGTCAAGTACTACCGCTCCGACGACCCCTTGCGCATGGGAATCGAGCACTTCAATCGCGGCAATTACGGGATCGCCGAACGTTACTTCCGCGACGCCACTGAAAAGGCTCCGAAGGATCCCACCGCCTGGATAGGCCTGGCGGCGGCCTATGACCGGATTGCACGCTTCGATCTTGCCGACCGCGCCTATGTTTACGCCATCAGGCTCGTCGGGGAGACCACGCAGATCCTGAACAACCAGGGATACTCGTACATGCTACGTGGCGACCTGGTGAACGCGCGTAAGAAATTCCTTAGAGCCTATGAACGCGAGCCCAATAATCCGACCATTGTCAATAACCTTCAACTGCTCAACTCGAGTTCGAGGTTCATTCAGCGGGCTCCTGCACAATAAGAACTGATGATGGCGGTCTCAGCGCCACTGTCCCACGTTGTGCTCGTGATTACCGCCGCAGTATTGTTCTATGTGGCCCTGACCGATTTCAAGCAATTCAAGATCCGAAACGAGTTCATCCTTGTCCTCGCCGGGCTGTTCGTCATCCACGCGCTCTTATCCGGTCGCTGGGTGAGCGCATATTCGAACTTAGGCCTCGCCGTCCTCATGTTCGGCGTGATGTTGTATTTCTATGCGCGGAATTGGATGGCGGGTGGCGACCTCAAGATCCTTAGCGTCGGCTTTTTGTGGATCGGTGTCGATTGTGCACTGGTGTTTGCGGTTCTGCTCATGATCTTTTCAATGATCTACGTGCTTGCTGCCAAATTCGACTGGGTCAAAGTGCAGCAGGTCGGCGTGCACAAGCGTATTCCATTCGCGCCGTCGGTGGCGGCAGCGTTGATTGTCAGTTTCATGCTAGGCTGCCTGCGGCCAGTGTGATTGCGACTGAAACTCGCAGTGAGTCCGCGGTTTCGCCCGCTGTCCGCCATCCGCAAGGCATTCCAAAACGAGTGCTTGTCGCCTAACGGGCCCCATTTTGATAGTTACCCCGGTAATGCCGCAATGCCCGGGGCCAGGAATTGTCGTCAACGTCACCCGGGGAGACCGCCATCGATTTGAGGCGATCGTCTCGGATCGCTGCGCGCCGCAGAAGCATGTGTGGCGGGCCCAGATCATCCTTGCCACCGCAGATGGCTGCGGTACCACCGAGATCATGCGCCGATCCACCAAGGCGAAGCCGGTGGTGTGGACCTGGCAGGCGCGGTTCATGGCGGAGGGGGTCGACGGATTGCTGCGCTACAAGACGCGCAAGCCCGGTAAGCCGCCGCTGCCGGCCGACACTGTGCAATTGGTCGTCAATCTCGTGACCGGCCCGCCTCCGGGAGAGGCCACCCACTGGACGGGCCGGATTCTGGCCAAGGCGGCGGGTATCAGCTTGCGGTCGGTGCAACGCATCCTCGAGGCCCACCAACTCGCGCCGCACCGCATCCGGACATCAAGCTGTCGAACGACCCGAAGTTCGCCGAGAAGCTCAGAGAAGTGGTCGGCCTTTATGTCGACCCTCCCGGTAGAATGCTCTACCGCCGAGGCGCTCCTGATTAAGGGGGAGCTTTACATCATGAACCCGGACGGCTCCAAGCCGATTCGCCTCACCAACGACGGCTTCAGCGACGCCCTGCCGGCGCTTTCGCCGGATGGGAAGGGCAAAATCGTATTCGACAGCAACAGGATTGCCGGATTCCGGCTTGACATCCTCAGATTCGACAGCGATCTGTTTCTCATAAATGCGGACGGCACCGGCTTGGCTGCAACAATCAAACCGACGCCAACAACAGCCTTATCTCCGCCCGGGATCGGTGATCATTGACGAGGCTCACCGGGAATGTCGTCCATGATCTGAAGGGTCTCAGCGCCAACGATGACGTCTGGTACAATGCCGGTGATAATCAGTACTTTCTGGCCGGCGGGAGCCGCGTCACGCTGCCCGGCGGCGCACCCCCAATCCTCGGTGTCGTTGATCCCAATGGAAGCGAGGACGAGGCACGCGGGGTCGCATTCTGTCGCGCCCAATCCAGTTTACGACCAGATTTATCTCCGGCGAAGGGCAGTGCGACGCTTTGCGGTAAGGCGCGCCCGTCATCGCAGCGGAAGGCGAAGGCGCAGCGGAAGGTCTGCCAGTATTCCTGCGGGCGTGGCAGCCGTCCTCCCGGCGGCGGCCACTAAGAAGACTGACAGGCGCTCTTTTCAATGCCTGAGCTGGGCATTATCATTCCGGGGCCGCGAAGCCGTGAGCCCCGGAATGACTATAGAAACTAGCCTTACATCGGCGATCCAACCGACAAACCGGTGGGATCTGTCTTGCCACTCTTGGCTGAGCGACGGGGCAAGAGACGATTGGGAGAAGTCCAGGCATGCGTACCAACCAGTTCATCATCATCGTCGTCGCGATCACGATGGGAGCAGGTGCGGCATATTTGGCGCGCAGCTGGCTTCAAGCCCAGATGAACACGTCAGCCGTCTATCAGCCGGCCAGTCATATTGTGATAGCAGCGGAATCCCTCGCATATGGCGCGACTGTGACTTCTGACAATGTGAGTGAGATCCCATGGTACACGAACATGCTTCCCGAGGGGGCTTTTGCGACCAAGGATGATCTACTCAACGGCGGCCGTCGCACCGTGCTCTACCCGCTCAAACGAGGCGAACCGGTGCTGCGCTCAAAAGTCACCGGAGCTGGTCAGCGCGCCTCGCTCGCTGCGATGCTAGAAGAGGGGAAACGGGCGGTGACGGTGCAGGTCGATGACGTGCGTGGGGTTGCGGGCTTCGTCCTGCCGGGCGATTTCGTTGATATCGTCATGATCGCCGACGAACCATCGAGCAAGCGCCAAAGCTATTCAGACATTTTGTTGGAACACGTAAAGGTGCTGGCAATCGACCAGATCGCCAGCGAAGCCGAAGAAAAGCCGACAGTCGCGCGGGCCGTGACGTTGGAAGTCACGAAGGAGCAGGCGCAAAAAATTCTGCTGGCGACGAATGTCGGCAAATTATCCTTGATTCTCGGTCGACCGATCGAATCGGGTCGCGATCCAAATCGCCGCATCGGCGAGCGGGATATTGGTCGCAGAATCCCCGAGCCGGTGCGGCCGGCTGTGCCTCCCCCGCCCGCTCCGGTCGCAGCGGCACCAGCGCCGCCGTCGAACCAGGTGAAGGTCACCATCGTGCGAAACGGGGAGGCCAAGGAGTATTCTGTGATGCGCAGTGTTGATGCTGCCACCCAGGGTAGGCGCCTCCACGGCGGAGCGGCCACGGATTAACATGCATCAAGCACAATGGAATGTGCTCGATGACGTCAAGTTGGCCTGTCTTCAAAAAGGGCATGCGATTCGCTAGGGCGCTCTGGGACGACACCAGCGGAGTTATTCTGCCCTATGTGACGATCATGCTGGTCGTGATCGTTGGCCTGTCGGTACTGGCGCTCGACGGGGCGAGGCTCATGAGCCTGCAAACGCAACTGCAAAATGGCGCAGATGCGTTGGCGCTCGCGGGTGCGGCGGAGCTCGATCGCTTGCCGGATGCCGAGACGCGTGCGCGCACCGCGATCGAACGCTTGCTCACCAACTCGACAACGTTCGGTTCCGGAGCCAGTAGGACGATCGCGGTCTCGAACATTAAGTTCTACAGCCGTCTGCCCGCGAGCGATGCGAGCCCAATGTCGGCCGGTGCGCTCGCGACCGGCCCCGGGAATGCGCGGTTCGTTTCGGTCACGGTGAGACCGATCATCCTCCCGACGATCCTTCCAGCAGCCTTGTTCGGCGGGGCGAACACGGTCACGACCGGCGCTTCAGCGGTCGCCGGCTTTGATCAGGTGGTCTGCGGGGTCACGCCGATCTACGTGTGCAACCCTTATGAAACTCCGGGCATAACCTACGATCAGGCGACCGAGGCGTTACAGCACGCAGCGGCCAACCCGCCGGACCAAGGGCGCCTCATGCGGCTGCGCCAATATGGGGGGAACGCCCCCTATGCTGCCGCAGACTATGGGTTCCTCAGTTCGCCGACCTTGGGCAGCGACGAGATGAGCCTGATCGATTCGATCGCCGTCGTCCGACCAGCGGCGTGCTTCCTGCAGCGGGGCGTCAATTTCCGGCCGGGCTTGGTGCGGTCCGTGCACGAGGGCTTCAATGTGCGCTTCGACATCTACGAAGGGTCGATGAGCGAAAAATACAACGACAGCAAGTACCGTCCGGCGCAGAATGTGCGCAAAGGGTATGTCATGGGCAGCGGCGGTGAAAATCAGAATGCTTGCACTACTCGACCGGGTGCCAACTGGCCGATCGGAAGGCCTCCGGACCGGGTCACGGGGCTCCCGCTCGATCGAACATGGCCCCATTTCGGCAGCATGGGCGAAGGAAACTGGGACTTCGATACCTATTGGCAGGTCAATCACGGCGACTCTGGACTCCCGTCCGATCTCAACGATGGATCGGCGGGCAATGCCGATGTGCCGAGCCGATATCGCGTTTACCGCTACGAGATCGAACAAGGCAGTGTGGCAGATGTGTCCCTCGGGGGGGAATCGGGGGCGCCGGCCTGCTATAGAGGCGGCGATCTGTCGGGGACGCCGGATCGCCGCATCCTCCATGCCGCCATCGTCAATTGTCAGAGCCTGCAGTTGGTGGGCGAAGTGCAGTCCAATGTCCCAGTAGCAGCCTTCGGCAAGCTCTTCCTCACATTGCCTTTGGCAAAATCGCAAACCGACCTTTACGTCGAGATGGTCGGGCTCGTCCGGCCGGGCGATGGCGTCAGCTTCGACGTGGTTCAGCTTTATCGGTGAGAGCGCCCGGAAGCGACATGTTTGCGCGACGAGAGCGATCGTTCTGGCGGGACCAGCGAGGATCCGCGCTGATCGAAGGTGCCGCGGTGACCTGGCCGCACTCGGCGGCGCGGCGGCGGCGTGGCCGCTCGTGGCGCGTGCGCAGCAGCTAACGAAGCTGCCGACCATCGGGTTCTTGGGAGCGGGCACACTTTCAACCTACGGCGTATGGGTCACCGCCTTTATGCAGCGGCTGCGCGAGCTCGGCTGGATCGAGGGCCGCAACATCGCGATCGAGTATCGATGGGCGGAGGGCCGCAACGAGCGATATTCCGAAATCGCGGCCGAATTCGTCCGGCTCAAGGTCGATATCATCGTCACAGCGGGAACCCACGCGGTTGTTGCGGCGAAGCAAGCGACAACAGCCGATCGTGTTCGCGGCGGCGGGAGACCCGGTTGAGACCGGCCTGGTTGCCAGTCTGGCGCGACCGGGGCGGGAACGTCACTGGACTGTCGAGTCAGACTGCCGATTTGGCTGCCAAGCGCCTTGAAATCTTGCGCGAGGTTGTCCCTGGTCTGCGCCGCTTGGCGATCTTGAGCAATGTTGGAAATCGTCTCGCCGTACTGGAAATGCGCGAGGTTCAGGCGGCGGCCAGCACCTTCGGCCTCGAAGTTGTCACCCTAGAAATCCCGAAGGACAGAATATCGCGCCCGCCTTCGAGGCGCTCGAGGGCCGCGCGAATGCGCTCTACGTCTGTTTGGACGCCCTCCTGCTTACTAACCGAATTCGCATCAACACGTTGGCGCAGACCGCGCGACTACCGATGATGACTGCAACTCGGGACTCGGTCGAAGTGGGCGGCCCGATATCCTATGGACCGAACTTTCCGGAATTGTGGAGGCGCGCTGGCGATTATGTCGACAAGGTACTTCGCGGGACTAAGCCAGCCGATCTCCCGGTCGAGCAGCCGACCAGATTCGATCTCATCATCAATCTGACCACCGCCAAGGCACTCGGCCTCGAAATTCCGCCGACGCTGCTCGCCCGCGCCGACGGGCGATCGTGTGAGCCGACCCCTGAAAGGTCGGCGACAATACGTAACCCAATCGTTCGGGCGCACAACTCCCATTCCAGAGCCGTGATCGCCGCACTCGTCACTTTGCCCTCGCCAGAGTCGCGGAGACCTCGCGTACGCAGGCGATGAACCGCTCGGCCAACGGGCTTAACGTCCTATGCTTGATCGTGATGAGGATAGCCGAAAACAGCTGCATCGGCAATTTCACGGGCAGGATCCGCAATCCGAGCCGTCCGGCGCTGAACTGCACCACGGTCCGGGGCAGCAATCCGACGAATCGCCCCGTCGCCACCAGCGTGACAGTCAGCTGCACCGACAAGGTCGTCAAGGCGGGAGTTGGAGGCTCAAGCTTGTTGATTCGAAAAATCTCAGCAATCAGCGTGCCCCCTGGGCTGTCGTAGGGCGGCAGCACCCACGGCTCGTCGACCAGTTCTGCCAAACCGATTTCCCGTCTCCGCGCCCATCGGCTGTGATTTCCGGCCACCGAGACAAACGGCTCGTCGAACAAAGTCTCGACGAAAAGATCCCCTTCCTGGAAGGGCGTGAGTGGCATTCGCCCGATCACGAGCTCGACGTTGCGCGTACGCAGCTCCTGGAATTGCTGCATGGCGGTGTAAGCATGAACGACATGAATGCGGATGCGGGGATGGCGTCGCCAGAAGCGCTCTAGGATCGCTGGAAGAAGTCCGACCACGATTATTTCCGGGCAGCCGATCCGCAGTTCACCTGAATTGGGATCCGTCAGAAACTTGATCTGCTTCAATCCCTGGCGCATCTCGTCGAATACGAGCACGCCGCACTTGAGCAGGGTCTGCCCGTAAGTCGTGAGCTCGACGCCCTGAGACGTGCGGTCGAACAGACGCACACCAACCGTCTGTTCGAGGTCGGAGATGGTCTTCGAAACGACGGGGTGCGAAATAGCGAGCTGGGTCGCCGCCTTCGACATGCTGCCGCTCTCAGCGACGGCAAGGAGAATATGCAGGTCGCGCAAGCGGATACGGCTGCCGATTCGGTCTGTCCAGTCCATATCCGGGCCCTTAGTTTGAAGGCTACAGGGATGTCGGAAAAAGCAGGCTTCCAAGCTACAGCGGCATCGGACAGGATTTCAAGCAGAAGTGAACGGGAGCGTTTTGACGTCTTCTCGCCTAGGCGGCGACGACACCACCGTCGCAACCGTATGGCGGCAACAGCAAGCGAACCAAACGACAGCGGAAGGCCGCGGCCTATGCGGAACCCGTAATTTTTTGGGGCGAGCAGCTCATGGAACATCCAACTCCGCAGGCGTCTCTCGAAGCCCCTGGTCTGCCGGCGACGCGCGACAGGGAACCGGGACCAAAAGGGGCTCAGTGGACAGCCCCGTGTCTTCCATTGCGTGTGCTTTTCGTTTCCGACGTCAGGTTCCTTCGAGAGGGCCTTCCGGGGATCCTGCACCAACAGTCGGACCTCGCGATCGCGTGGGTAGCCGAGGACCAAAATCAGGCGCTTGAACTCATACGAGCCGTTCATCCTGATGCCGTGCTGCTTGATACGACGCTGCCCAGCGGCTTCGATGCCGTCTCGAGCATAGTAGCGGCAGCCCCGGGCATCCCCGTCATTGTACTGGCCATGGTCGAAGCGGAGCATGAGATATTGACCTGGGCCGAGGCCGGGATCGCCGGATTTGTGCCACGCTCGGCGTCCATTTCAGACATCATTAGGACGGTGAGCCTTGCGGTTCGTGGCGAGCAGATCTGTTCCGCCAGGGTCGCGGGCTCGATGATTCGGCGCCTGCGTCAGCTCGCGGTATTAACACGGGAGGAACGCTATGGCCCCGTTGTTGGAGGATTGACGGCACGCGAGCAGGAGATCGCTGAGCTGATCGCTCAAGGTCTAAGTAACAAACTCATCGCCCGCCACCTTCACATTGCGGTAGCCACGGTGAAGTGCCATGTGCATAACATTCTCGATAAGCTGAAACTACAGCGGCGCGGTAATGTGGCGTTCTGGATCCGGCAGCGGGTCAATTGGGTAGTTTCAATCGCCATGGAAATCGTGGCAGCCGATTCTTTGATGCCAGCGGAGTATCTGTTCTGAGCCGGTTCTCTGCTGACCTCCAGGCCGGTGTTGGTGGCCGTGGCGGCAAGGAGCTGGCTTGCCCCTGACGCGCTCTACCGCGCTTACCCCGTGGCGACCCGCTCCATTGCCTCGGCTGCGAAACGCCGCTTGCCGCGTTCATCGAGCAGCAGCGCAAGCCCTTTGAAGCGGTGAGTCGCCGATTCATCAATCAGACAACCCGCGAAAATCCATTCCAAACCGAGTCACTAATTGCCGGAACGAACCCTAAGGTCGATCGGCGAGCCGCTCGTCGATTGCCTAGAGTTAGGCAGTTAGGCCATCTTATTATTAGCCCTCAATCTAGACCTTTCGTCCAACTTTCGAACTATTCTCAGCCGGAGCCAGCCGCACAACGTTTACATGTCCCTCTACTTAATTGCTGGAGCACACTTTGCGCGGGATTCGCATCATCGTAGCTGGCATGTCATCCCTGTTGGGCGACATGCTCGCACGAACCTTGGCCAGAAAGTGGCTCATCGAGTCGATCACCCGCCTCGAGCTTAGCCGTGATTTGGCCGAATACATGAGCGGAATGGTGGCCGATCTTGTCGTCGCGGAGCGCGTCAGCAGCGCATCCAATGCTGTCACAGCGGACCTCCTGACCATTCGCCCCGATATCAGCCTGCTGGAGCTTAGTGCCGACGGGCGCATGGCGTGGTTCTATCGCACAGGAAGCCCAATAGCGGTTCTTGTAGACTTCTCAGCCCAGGAGCTGATCGACATGCTCGACTCTGGCGGGGTTGGGAGCTTCGCGGATGGAGCAACAGGGGGCAACAGGGTTTAGTCCTTCGCCTAAGTCCAACCTCCACCCATTGGCGGATTCCCCGCCCGTAAGCTCACGACCATCATCTGATTTTGACGCTCGGTTTTGAAGCCGGCTGGCAACCGACGGGCCCCGGGGCGCGCGGCATGCAGTGCCTCCGCGAGGGTTGGCCACAACGACCACAGGGAGGGACTGACCATGACAACTAATTCCGCTCTGAGTGCATCACTCCGCTCACTGAGGCTGAGGCGCCTGCTGGCGGGCGCCGGTGTGTTGGCGTTCGCGGCCGTGGCGTTCACGGGCTCACCCGCATGGGGGGAGCCGCGCGAGAAGATCGTGTTGGCGAACAGCTGTCTTGTCCCGGTAGAATGCTCTGCCGCCGAGGCGCTCCTGATTAAGGGGGAGCTTTACATCATAAACCCGGACGGCTCCAAGCCGATTCGCCTCACCAACGACAGCTTCAGCGACGCCCTGCCGGCGCTTTCGCCGGATGGGAAGGGCAAAATCGTATTCGACAGCAACAGGATTGCCGGATTCCGACTTGACATCCTCAGATTCGACAGCGATCTGTTTCTCATAAATGCGGACGGCACCGTCGACGGTGGCCTACAGCCAAGGCCCCTGACCCAGGGGCAGCTCGGCGGGGGCAGCTCGGCCTCGTTCGATCCCACCGGCAAGAATATAGTGTTCCATCGCTCGGCGTCCCCTCCCCCGGAGCAACCTTACGGGACCAGGATCAAGAACTTTAATTTGATAGGTTTCAGGAACGAGCCCGGAGGGCCCACGACCGACAGCGACATCTTCTTGGTCAACTTGGACGATCTCCTCGAGACAGGCGAGCTCCCCGTGAACCTCACGAACGGTCTCACATCGACGCCCGGTGTGCGCGGGCCCTACGCATCGGATGACGCGGACTGGTCACCCGACGGTAAGTGGATCGCGTTCACGAGTCGCATCCCGAATGTTGAATTTGACCAGGCGGACGCCGGCATCTACGTCATGAACCTCGAGACGAAACTGGTAACGAAGTTGACCAACTTGACCAACAGCGGCCCGGAGGAGCGGTCCCCTGCCTGGTCCCCAGACGGCACGCACATCGCAATCATGAGGCGTCCAGAGCCGCCGATTCCACTCCAACCGTTTGAAATTTGGGTGCTCGGCTTCGATCCCGCATCGGATCCCCCACGGGTGACGACCGAGATCCAGCTCACCGACAATACAACCGCCGACTTGTCGCCGGCGTGGAGTCCCAGGGGGGAGAAGATCGTGTTCCACGCGAACCGCCCGGGACCAGGCAATAGCCAGATCTTCGTCATCGACGCGAACGGCCAGAAGTGCAAGCCTGGAGACTGCTCGGAGACGGCGCTGACCGGTCCGTCGGCCCCGACCGGCGCGCTGCAGGGCCAGAACCTGTTCCCGAAGTGGGGCCTGATCGCGGTCGGCCAAGACCCGCAATAGGTCGCTGGGCTTGGCCGGGTAGGCTAGCAGTCTGCACCCCTGGTGCCTGTAGCGGCCCCGGTGCCCACGCCGGAGCCGTTGCCTTTGGGGGGCAGGTGCAGCCTAGGCCAGCGTCCACGGTAAGTTCTATCTCAATTCTTGAAGCTCTTGGTCGTTGAGAACGGGGAGGGCAAGACAAACCGGGAGGAGATAAAACAATGCGTAAGAACCAGTTCATCATTCTTGTCGTCGCGATCGCGATGGGAGGAGGCGCGGCATATTTGGCGCGCAGCTGGCTTCAAGCCCAGATGAACACGTCAGCCGTCTATCAGCCGGCCAGTCATATTGTGATAGCGGCAGAATCCCTCCCGTATGGCACAGCTGTGACCTCCGACAATGTGAGCGAAATCCCATGGTTCACGAACATGCTTCCCGAGGGGGCTTTTGCGACCAAGGATGATCTACTCAACGGCGGCCGTCGCACCGTGCTCTACCCGCTCAAACGAGGCGAACCGGTGCTGCGGTCAAAGGTCACCGGAGCTGGTCAGCGCGCCTCGCTCGCTGCGGTGCTGGAGGAGGGCAAACGCGCTGTGACGGTGCGCGTTGATGACGTGCGTGGAGTTGCCGGCTTCGTCTTGCCAGGCGACTTCGTCGATATCGTGATGATCGCTGACGAAGTATCGAGCAGGCGGCAAAGTTACTCCGACATACTGCTGGAGCACGTAAAAGTGCTTGCGATTGACCAGATCGCGAGCGAAGCGGAAGAAAAGCCAACAGTTGCCCGGGCAGTCACGCTGGAAGTCACGAAAGAGCAGGCGCAGAAAATTCTGTTGGCATCGAATGTCGGCAAGTTGTCCTTGATTCTCAGCCGACCAGTCCAATCGAGTCGTGATCCGAATCGCCGCATCGGCGAGCGGGATATCGGTCGCATCATCCCGGAGCCAGTGAAGCCGGTTGCGGCTCCCCCGCCCGCTCCCGTCGTAGCGGCACCAGCGCCGCCGTCGAACCAGGTGAAGGTCACCATCGTGCGAAACGGGGAGGCCAAGGAGTATTCCGTCATTCGCAGTGAAGGCGCCACTACCGCTCAAAGGTAGGCGCTGTGTCTACGGCGGAGCGGTTTCCAATTGACGCGCCTCAAGCCCGTGGAATGCGCTCGATGACACCAAGTTGGCCTGTCTTCGAAAAGGGCGCACAATGCGCTCGGGCCGTCTGGGAGGACAACAGCGGGGTTATTCTGCCCTATGTGACGGTCATGCTTGTCGTGATCGTCGGCCTGTCGGTGCTGGCACTCGACGGGGCGAGGCTCATGAGCCTGCAAACGCAACTGCAAAATGGCGCGGATGCGTTGGCGCTCGCGGGTGCGGCGGAGCTCGATCGCCTGCCGGATGCTGAAACACGGGCACGCGGCGCTATCGAAAACTTGCTTACTAACTCGACCTTGTCCGGCTCGGGGACGAATAGGACCATTGCGGTCTTGAAGATTCAGTTCTACCGCCGTCTGCCGGCGAGCGACGCAAGCCCAATGTCGGCGGGCGCGCTCGCGACGCGGCCAACAGATGCCCGCTTCGTCTCGGTCGCGGTGCGACCGGTCACTCTCCCGATGATCCTTCCAGCAGCATTCTTTGGCGGGGCAAACACCATCACGACCTCCGCTTTCGCGGTCGCTGGCTTTGATCAGGTGGTCTGCGGGGTGACGCCGATCTACGTCTGCAATCCTTATGAAACTCCGGGCATGAGCTATGATCAGGCGACCGAGGCGTTACAGCACGCAGCGGCCAGTCCAGCAGACCAAGGGCGTCTCATCCGACTGCGCCAGTATGACGGGGACGCCCCCTATGCTGCCGCAGATTATGGGTTCCTGACTTCGTCGATATTGGGCAGCGATGAGGCGAGTTTGATCGATTCCGTTGCTGTTGTCAGACCCCCGGTGTGCTTCCTGCAGCGGGGAGTGAATTTCCGGCCGGGTTTGGTGCAATCCGTGCGCGAGGGCTTCAATGTACGCTTTGACATCTACGAAGGCTCGATGAGCGACAAATACGATGACAGCAATTACCGGCCGGCGCAGAATGTGCGCAAAGGGTATGTCTATCAGAATGCTTGCCCGACACGACGGGGTGCCTATTGGCCGATCGGCAGTCCCCCGAACCGGGTTACGGGTCTCCTGCTCGATCGAACATGGCCCCATTTCGGCAGCATGGGCGAAGGAAACTGGAACTTCGACATCTATTGGCAGGTTAATCACCGAAGCGATGCCGGGCCTTCGGCAATGGTTGACGGTGGACCCGCTGACAATACCGATGTGCCGAGTCGATACCGCGTTTACCGCTACGAGATCGAACAAGGGCTTGTCGGGGAATCGGGAGCGCCCGCCTGCTACAGGGGCGGAGATTTGTCGGCGGTGCCCGATCGCCGCATTCTCCATGCCGCTGTCATCAATTGCCAGAGCCTGCGTTCGGTGGACGAACCGCACTCCAATGTTCCGGTAGCAGCCTTCGGCAAGTTCTTTCTCACATTACCTTTGGCACCTGCGCAGACTGACCTCTATGTCGAGATGGTTGGACTGGTCCAACCGGGCGATGGCGTCAGCTTCGACGTCGTTCAACTTTACCGATGAAAGCATCCGCGGAAGAATTCGGACATGTTTGCGCGACGAGGGAAATCGCTCTGGCGGGACCAGCAAGGATCGGCGCTGATGGAAGGCGCCGTGATGGTGCCACTGCTGATCGCCTTCTTTTCTGGCGTATTTGAGTTTTCGTGGTATCTCTATCAACAGCATCTGGTCGCGATAGGTTTGCACGATGCCGCAAGCTATCTTGCCCGATCGTCGGATCCCTGTAACCCAACTTCGCACGCCTGGAAGGTTGAACTAGAGCAAGCAAAAAATCTCGCGACCAGCGGCTCGATCAGCGGTGGTGCGGCCCGCGTCCGTGGGTGGACTACCGAATCGGTGACACCTCATTGCACGAAAATCGATAATCCCATCGGCACGAACGGACTAAGCAGATATCGAGGCTTATCCATTTACGTTGTGTCGGTGTCCACCAAGTTCACCTATCCGTCGTTGGGATTTCTCGCTCTTCTGAAGCTGCGATCTCCGGTCATTTCCGCTTCGTATTCGCAGCGCGCCATTGAACCCAGATAAGACAATGCCGCTGAATCATTTCTTGCGCGATCAACGAGGCGCCGTGATGGTCGAAGTGACCATCATGTTGTCGATCACGCTGGTGTTGGTACTGGGCGCGATCGATTTCCTCTTGCTTTTTTACCAGTGGAATGCTGCGGCCAAGGCGATGCAGATCGGGGCCAGACTTGCGGCGGTCTCGGACCCTGTGGCGTCGGGCCTCAACGGCCTCAGTCGTGCGGTCGTGAACGCCTCGGTACCTCCCGGTGCCGCCATGCCGAAATTCATCGTCACCTGCGACGGCCGCACCGCCATCTGCACCTGCAACAGCGTCAGCGCCTGCCGGGAGCTAAAGGGCTACGATAGCACGGCGATGAACACCATCGTCTTTGGACGCGGCAGCTCGTCTTGTTCCGATGCCAAATCTGCCGATCATGCGGGCATGTGCGACATCTTTCCAAGGATCACGCCTGCCAATGTGAAGATCGTGTATGCGCAAACGGGGCTCGGATATGCGGGGCGCCCAGGGGGGCCCATGCCAACGATAACCGTGTCGCTACAGAATTTGCCGTTTCAATTTTTCTTTTTGCGCGGGCTGATGGGCTTTCATGATGTCCAGATTCCTGCATCAACCGTTTCGCTGACCGCAGAGGATATGTCCTCTCGTGCGCCGTCGTTTTGACCTGTCTAAAGCTCAGTTTAGAGGCCCCACAAATCCGGATTTATGGGATACGGGGACCGAAAATGTGTGCCATTGCAACTGACTTTCCTATCTCATCTCGGCTAGTGTCGGCGCAGCTTCCTGCTAAAAGATACCGAGCATTCCTGGTCGGAAGCCTCGTGGGGGATCGCCATTAGCCGGGCGAGCGCAGTAACAGGATCCGGGAACCCGCTCCAACAGGTCCAGCACTCGGTCACTGAGCTGCGGACGCGAGCCGCCGCGCAGTGAAAAAAAGCCGTAGAACTTTGGCGTTCAAAAAATGCAACCCCGCGAGCCTTGACACGGGTGGCGGCGGGTAGCAGCCTACTACTAACGTGGGTCAGCAGAAAGGCGCATGCTGAAAACCAAAATCGAGCGTCCTGGGCGCCAATAAAATGTCCACCCGCCCGACTACCTGATCGAGACGCCATGGAGGAGAGCATGAGGGGTGTGACACGCAGACGCGTGCTGCGGCACGCGATGGGAGCTAGTGCAGCGCTGGCTCTGCCATGGGGGGCGGGAGCCCCGTCGGCAAATGCCGCGGGCACTCAACTGAAAAAATACGTCGAGAAAGTGCCGTTGCCGGGTGCAGGGATCGTGGTCGCGACCGGATCATCTATCGCGTTCACGCAAGTCGAGATCGAACGGCAACTTCATCCTGACCTACCGCCGACGCCGCTCTGGGCGTACGACGACGGCTCTGGGCTTAAGGGCCAGGCGGGCTCGTTTGGGATGGCCGTGATCGCGCAGAGCGGGACGCCGCTCCAGGCCAGCTTCACGCACATGCTGCCAAGCACCTACCCTGAATGGATTCCGGTTGACACACGGCTAACGCGGCTCGGCAACCAGGTGCGGGTGATGACCCATCTTCACGGTGGGTTTGTTGACGCCGGCAGCGACGGTAACCCCGCGGTCACGCCAGACGGATTTGGTCGCGGGCAGACGCAGACCGTCTTCTACACGAACCAGCGGCCGGAGATGCCGGCGTCGCTCCTGTGGTTCCACGACCATGGTCTGGGCGCGACGCGGTTGAACGTGTTCGCCGGGCTCGCCGCCGCCTACATCCTCCGCGACCAGTTCGACACTGGCCGGGAGCCGAACCCGATCGGGATTCCGGGTGGACCCTACGAGATCCCGTTGGTCGTCCAGGACCGGCAGTTCAACTCGGACGGGACGTTCCTTTACCCTACCAGCGACATCGAAGGCGTGACCTGGATCGGCGAGTACTTCGGCGACGTGATGCTGGTCAACGGGAAGGTATGGCCGTTCCTGAACGTCGAGCCGCGCTTGTACCGGTTCCGCATCCTGAACGGTTGCAACGCACGGATCCTGAACCTCGATATCCCCGGCACCAAGATGTGGCAGATCGGCGCTGAGGGTGGCTTGTGGGACATCTCCGTGCCGGTGAAGCAGCTGGTGCTCGCCCCGGCCGAGCGGGCCGATGTGATAGTAGACTTCAGCACGCTGGCGGGCCAGAGGGTGCCAATGAGCAACCATCAGCCGCCGAAACCGGTCGCCACCCCGGCACCCACCCTGACGCAGGTGATGCAGATCCGGGTCGGGACGACGGTCACCCAGCCGGGCCCGACAACCATCCCGAGCAACCTGCCCGGGCGCGCCGCCGATCTCCCCAGCCCGGTGACGACGCGCTTCATCACCCTCAATGAGGTCGCCCCGGAGACGGCTGACTGGTTCTTGAACCTGAATGCTGCGGGTTTCTCGCAAGCAAGTGAGCAGGATGCGAATCCGGCGGTCGGGACGGTCGAGGACTGGGTCTACATCAACCTAACCGGGGACACCCACCCGATGCATACGCACCTGGTCACCTTCCAGGTGGTTGGGCGGACACCATTCGACGCCGCCGCCTATCAGGGGGCGGCCCCAGGGGCCGGCCCGAACGGCGTTCCCGGTGGGTTCGATCCGACCCCGTTCGCGACCGGGCCGATGCTCCCCCCCGACCCGACGGAACGCGGCTTCAAGGATACTGTCAAGGTCAACCCCGGGTCCTTCACGAGGATCAGAGCAAAATTCGATTTGCCGAACGGCGTGTCCGCGCCGCAGACTTATGTTCACCACTGCCACATCCTCGAGCACGAGGACAACGATATGATGCGGCCGTTCGCCGTCGGATAGCGAGATCAGCCGGCTGTTGGCGATGGCGACGCGATGGGTGTATCGGCCGAGATAGGCCAGCACCTGTCACGGCTTTGGCGGGAACAGCCCACGAAGCGCGAAGGGAGGCGAAAAGCAGGGCAGCCACAACGACGGCGAGACTGATCGCCGTCGGTGAAAAACCTCCGCTCAGCCGGCATGGGGAGCTCTCCGAAAGCGCGGACGCGAAGGCGCGCGCCTGCATGTTCACCACCACCACCCGGGACGCAGATATGGCCTGCGATAGACCGCGTGTCTGGCGCGAATCGACACTCGCTGGTATGGGTAGACTGCTGAAGAAGGGTAGTAAGCTGGTGGATAGTAGGAGCGTGAATAAACATAATAACACGGATAACGAACCATCAATTCCCAACCGCGCGGATACCAGCTGGGAAGGGGGTGACAGGCAAGCTCCACCGGATAAAAGGGGGTTTGTGCGCGGGGCGTCGAGCCACAGCACAGGGTTATCGCAATCAAAGCCAGTACCAGAGCAAGCCGCTGCACCTCCGCCTCCCAATTTCTACAAGTTAGATCGATTTTCGCTTTGTTGGAACCGGAATCCGCCCCCGCTCTTTGCGTTCGACGTGCGAGTCAGACCGCCAGAATTGTCTACCGCCAGACACTTGCAGTGTCGGCCAAGGCCGTTTCCACGCGGCGCGTTTAACGCTTATGTCCGATTCAGTAAAGCCGCCTACGCCGCGTTTTACCTCGACGGTACGTCGAAAAAAATGGGTTCGCTCAAATCTTGAGTGTCGTCAGTTCCGGGCTTTCCGGCCCGCGTCTTGCCGCCTCAACTCCAACGCTTTGATCCTTCGTAACGATGACATAGCGTTG
>WNGE01008620.1_pt1 | contig 26056 bp, 21 predicted proteins | sample 5400651 | NCBI WGS metagenome assembly WNGE01 (sample SAMN13153370, study PRJNA577476) | soil metagenome | isolation source: 60 cm soil or saprolite under grassland replicate 2 | place: USA:California | collected 2016-06-15 | reverse complement strand
GAAGACGGCGCGAATCGGGTCTTCGTGCTTCCAGGTGAAACCGCCGAACAGAATGGTGACTTGGTTCCGCTCTTCGGCGGTAAATGCCCGCTCAACTGGCCGATGGAAGTGTTTCGGCTGATCGAGGCCGGCGATCTGGCGCAGTCTGGCACGCTCAGCTTGCAGGCGCTGCTTGATTTCGTCGTCTTTTTCGATTTGGACAAGATTGGTCGCCATTATCTTCCTCCGGCGTTGGATTTTGAGAATGTTTGCTGAATGAAATGGGCGACCGGAAGGCCGCCTGGATCGGGTTGGCAGGGATGCAGTCTTCGCCGGGAGCTTGAGGTCGCACCCAAGCGGGAACAGGCTGGCGAGACATCACGACGCATCCGAAACTCCTTCGAGCTTGGCAAGGAGTGTCGCGGTTGTGCGCCGGGGAGAGTTACGTCAAAGACGAACTTCCACGCGCCGGTAATAGCGAACTGCGATTGCGTTCTCGTGCCGGCCGTCCGAAGAGCATCCTGTACGACGTGCGAGCTTCGAGAACAGCGCAACTACCAATTACACAAAGCTGCCGGTTACGCCTTGGAATCCATGGGCAGCCTGCTTCAGAACCCAGTTGATGACCCTCGCATCGTTGTAGCAGAAACCTAGGTTATGATTCAAGGTCGAGAAGCAATGGGTCTGTCAAGATTTCTTCATTTCATCCAATTGCGGAACCTCGAATTTGTGCTTTTCAATCGTCCCCCGGTCATGCGTAGCTGAGTACATGGGGAAGCATCTACCCTAATAATCAATGAGTTCTGGCCAGCTCTGCAATTCCAAGGTTCAACTTTTCCGCGCAGGAAATCCTTCATATCCTGCAGCCGCTTCACCGAATTCACCATCTTGTAACCGGATTCATTTTTCTGAATCAGACAATCGATTAATTCGTCCACCTTTGGCCAGTCTTGCCGATGGATGAAGGTATCGTTAGCTTCGTAATGCTTGAAGTGCTCCTGCTCAATCATGGGCGATTCGTTGATGTGATAATCCGTGGCGATACCGTGTTCGCGCGCAATCTCCGTCAATTGCTTCACATCCTCAATATTATTGCGACAAATGTTGATGTTGAAGAAGACCGCGTATCCGTACTTGTACTGCTTGCGAATTAGATAATCGAAATATTTCCGAATAGGATTCAGCGCCTGGGGGAGGCCAGGTTTCTCATCCACCCCATCGACCGCGAAACTAAAAATTGCAACACCGGCATCGGCGAGCCGATCAATCACATCGGGCCGCAGCAGCCGGGCATTTGTCGGCATGTAGATCCAGAAGCCTTTCTTGGCGGCATAGTAAGAAGCCTTGTGCACCAATTGCGGCCGCAACAGGGGATCCCCTCCCATAAAGGCCAGCGCGGCAGGTGGTCGAGTGCAACCAATCGATTGATCGCTTGGCCACATCTTCAGTCATACCTTTAACTGAATTGTCAAAAGCCCAGCCGTAGTGGCAATCGAGATTGCATTTCCATTCCGTAAAAAGGTAGGCAATGATCGGATGAAAACTGTCCCGGCAACAGGCGTGATTTGAAATATGGGAAGAGCCACCCATTCATCGCGCGGTAGACCAGCGGGGCAGGCCAATGGCGCTTCCCGGCTCCGGCGCGCTCTAGATTCTCCTCATAGTTGTCGTCTTGCGCCATCAATTCGGGATGCTGCGGAAATACCGGTTCAGGAAATTTCTCAGCCTGACGCCCGGGCACCAGGATTGGCCGAGGTGCAGGCGACTTCTTTAGAAGATCGTGAAGTTGAACATCGAGACGAAACGGCGGGGGTGCGTCATGCGCACCGTGCTGTTCCTGAAGAGCAGGCATTTGCGTTCTCCTTGCGGATCAGGTTTCCCGTGTAGATGTAGATGCTATCCTTAAGTTGCACAAATTTTTCGAAATAAAAAATTCTAAGCGAGTGAGATGCGATCCCGATGCGGAAGAACTGACCCGATTCTATTTTTCGGACTGGAGTCCGGCATGATGATGTGCTATGCGTCTAGCATATTGGTTTAATGTTTTGTGATTTATTGCCACTGTTGCTGAACAGTTTTCTTTAGACTTGCTATGTAAGTACCTGACAGATTGGACGGTGATTTGAACGCACGTCGCACTGGTCGCCGGCACGCAGCCGGCAGCAGGAAATTTTCGGAGCCGATCCGTTCCTTTCATCATCCAAAAACAAGGAGTAAGTAGCTGGCTTTCAGTGGCTTGCTAGTCGAACCGATTCAGCTAGAGGCAAGGCTTACGTTATTAGCACTGGGCAGGGTCGATACCTGCCACCCCAGAGGTCATCATGTGGATTGTTGCCCTCGCCCTGCGGCGGCCTTATACCTTCGTCGTAGTCGCGCTTCTTCTACTTATCCTCGGACCTATCGTTATTTTTCGCACTCCGACGGACATTTTTCCAAATATCAATATTCCCGTCGTAAGCATTTTGTGGAACTACGGCGGACTGAGCGCCGAAGAGATGGCAAACCGCATCGTCTCCCAAACTGAGCGCGGCCTGACAACCACAGTCGACGATATTCAACACAGCGAATCGCAATCGCTCAATGGCATCTCGGTGATTAAGGTCTTTTTCCAGCCGGGCGCCAACATTGAAAAGGCGATCGCCCAGATCACGGCTATTTCGCAGACACAGTTGCGATTTTTGCCTGCCGGCACGCAACCTCCATTGATCATCACGTACAGCGCGTCCACGGTCCCCATTCTTCAACTCGCGCTGTCAGGACAAAAATTGTCTGAGCAACAGCTATTTGATTACGGTGTCAACTTCATCCGCACGCGCCTGGTGACAATTCCCGGTTGCGCAATTCCCTGGCCGTACGGGGGGAAGCAGCGCCAAGTTCAGGTCGACCTCGATACAAACGCGCTGCAGTCCAAAGGCTTGTCTCCCGTCGACGTAGTCAATGCAATCAATGTTCAGAATCTGATTCTGCCGTCAGGAACTTCCAAGATTGGCGGCTTCGAATACAACGTCGATTTGAATGGCAGCCCACAGACCGTGGCTGAACTAAACGATCTGCCAATCAAAAGAGTGGGAAACACCACGATCTATATCCGCGATGTAGCGTACGTTCGCGACGGGTTTCCGCCCCAAACGAATATTGTTCGTGTAAACGGGCATCGCGCTTCCCTGCTGACAATTCAAAAGAATGGCAATGCTTCAACGCTGGATATCATCTCTGGAATCAAATCCCTGCTGCCCCACATTATGTCGGGGCTTCCTCCCGAACTGAAGGTAGAACCCCTGGCGGACCAATCATTGTTCGTCCGCGCTTCGATTGACGGCGTAGTGCGCGAGGCGCTGATTGCAGCGTGTCTTACTGGCTTCATGATCTTGGTTTTCTTGGGAAGCTGGCGCAGCACGGTCATTATCGCTGTATCGATTCCACTTTCCATATTGACTTCGATCATTGTTCTAAGCGCTTTGGGCGAGACCATCAACATCATGACGCTGGGTGGTCTGGCGCTGGCGGTCGGAATCCTGGTCGATGACGCGACCGTCGAAATCGAAAACATCAACCGCAACATCGCCCAGGGAAAGGAAATTCAGCATGCGATTCTGGATGGCGCGCAGCAGATCGCCGTTCCCGCGTTTGTCTCAACGCTTGCGATCTGCATTGTGTTCGTGCCGATGTTCTTCCTGACCGGGGTCGCGCGGTATCTATTTGTTCCGCTCGCTGAGGCCGTTGTATTCGCTATGCTCGCATCCTATCTGCTTTACAATGGCCAAATACCTGTTACGCGGCCACGAGCACGAAGCCGGGCATTTGCCGCCGCCCAGCCGCAATCCGTTCGTGCAGATGCAGATTCGCTTCGAAGAGGGCTTTGAGAAGTTCCGCGACAGCTATCACGAACTGCTGGAGCGTTGCCTGCACCACCGCCGTGCTTTTTTGTGGGCATTCTTTATCGCCTGCGTCGGATCTTTTTTCCTGCTCGTGCCCTGGCTGGGGCGTGATTTCTTCCCCAAAGTTGATGCGGGTCAGTTCAAATTGCATATCCGTGCGCGTGCCGGCACGCGCATTGAGGAAACAGCAAACCTCTCTGACCGCATCGAGAGTTTCATTCGCCAGCAGATTCCGCCCGATCAAATTGCAAGCATTATCGACAACATCGGGCTGCCTTACAGCAGCATCAATCTTTCCTACAGCAATTCCGCTCCCACAGGACCGGCCGATGCCGATATCCTGGTAACGTTATCGCCGAAGCATCGGCCGACTGACGATTACGTCCATGCTCTGCGCCTGAAGTTGCGCGAGGCCTTTTCCGGCGTGGATTTTTCTTTTTTGCCCGCCGATATCGTGAGCCAGATACTAAACTTTGGCTTGCCTTCGCCGATTGATATCCAGGTAGTCGGCTATAACCTGGAGGGGAACCGCCGGTTTGCCGATAAGCTGCTCCAGGAAATCCGTATGGTGCCGGGCACCGCGGATCTACGTATCCAGCAGCCCTTCGATCAACCCTATCTGCACATCGATGTCGACCGTACCAAAGCGCAGCTGGCCGGCTTCACTCAGCGTGACGTCGCACAGAACTTACTGATATCCCTCAGCGGAAGTTTCCAAACTTCGCCCAGCTTCTGGCTGGACCCGAAGAACGGCGTGAGCTATTCGATCGCCACGCAGACCCCGCAATACCGCCTCGATTCTCTACAAGGGCTGGAGAACATCCCGGTTACGGGTCCCAGCGGCGCGCGGCCGGAAATTCTGGCCAGCCTTGCATCCATCCATCGCGGCTCGGGAATGTCGCTGGTTTCGCATTATGATATCCAGCCGGTCGTCGATATCTACGGATCTGTCGCCAGGCGTGATTTGGGCGGAGTGGCGAATGACATCAGCAAGATCGTGGATAACGCCAGAAAAGAACTGCCACGGGGATCGGAGGTAAACATCCGAGGCCAGGTGCAAACGATGAAAAGTTCGTATTCAGGATTGCTTTCCGGCCTGGCATTCGCAATTTTGCTGGTTTACCTGCTCATCGTGGTGAACTTTCAGTCGTGGCTCGATCCATTCATTATTATTTCCGCCCTGCCTGCTGCTTTAGCTGGCATCGTGTGGTGCCTCTTTGTGACACACACGCGAATCAGCGTTCCATCGCTTACCGGGTCGATCATGTGCATGGGCGTGGCAACTGCGAACAGCATCCTGGTAGTCAGCTTCGCGAAAGAACAAATGTCGGAGGGAAGGGACGCGCTCTCCGCCGCGCTGCAAGCCGGTTTTACGCGCTTCCGCCCCGTGCTGATGACGGCGCTTGCCATGATCATTGGCATGGTGCCGATGGCGATCGGGCTGGGTGAAGGCGGCGAACAAAATGCTCCATTGGGACGCGCAGTAATTGGCGGATTGGTTTTCGCTACCGCGGCGACGCTCTTCTTTGTACCCGTTTTCTTTAGCGTCCTACACGGACGGCGTAAACCGGAGGAGATTGAATCACAGCGGTAAGTAGGATCATCATGATAGCTTTATGTGTCGGAGCGCCTAATGAAGGTTGATGACGAGAGCCGGCTGGAGACCGGTACACTCAGAGACTTCGAACCGCCCGAACCGGCGCAGAAGAAGCGTTCGCAGTGGTGGATCGTCGTCCTCGCCGTTCTCGTGGCGGTGGGGCTGGTCATCTTTGGCATCATGCCTCGCATCCAGGCCGACAAAGACCTAAAAAAAGAAACCGCCCGGATGGCCATCCCAACGGTTTCGGTAGTTCAGCCAAAGCGTTCGGCCCCTGCACAGGAGCTTATTCTTCCAGCCAATGTCCAAGCCTTCTCCGATGCTCCCATTTATGCGCGTACGAACGGCTATCTGAAGCGTTGGTACGTGGACATTGGCGGACGCGTGAGAGCCGGGCAACTGCTGGCGGAGATCGATACGCCGGAAATAAATCAGCAATTGCGCCAGGCGCGAGCCGATCTATCCACAGCCGAAGCCAATCTGAACCTATCGCGAATCACCGCTGAACGCTATGCCGGCCTGTTAAAAACGGACTCAGTATCCAAGCAGGAGGCCGACAATGCCGAAGGCGACTATCAGGCAAAACAGGCAGTTGTGCACTCCGCGCAAGCCAATGTGAAGCGCCTGGAAGAGCTGCAATCGTTTGAGAAAATTTATGCGCCTTTCGACGGTGTGATCACTGCCCGCAACACGGATGTCGGCGCACTGATCGATTCCGGCGGCAGCGCGGGCACGCGCAGCGAACTGTTCCACATCGCCCAGCCTGACCATCTTCGCGTTTACGTCAACGTGCCACAGGTTTACTCGCAATTGGCCAAGCCCGGTATGACGGCAGATTTGACTTTGGCTGAATTTCCCGATCGCCGGTTCCAAGGCAAGCTCGTTCGTACCGCGAGTGCGATCGACCCCGGTTCCCGCACACTGCTCGTTGAAATCTCGGTGAATAATCCTACAGGCCAGCTTTTCACGGGCGCTTACGCTGAAGTTCACATGAAGCTGCCTGTCGCGGCATCTTCCTTCACGCTTCCCGTGAACACTTTGCTGTTTCGTTCTGAAGGGCTGAGATTGGCGGTTGTGGGTCAAGGCAATAAAGTCGAGCTGAGGCCAATTCAGATCGGCCACGATTTCGGCAGCGAGGTCGAGATCATAGCCGGCTTGAACGGCAACGAGTCGGTGATCATAAATCCCCCTGATTCCATCGTGTCTGGCGAAGCTGTTCGTGTTGGTCAAGCCTCGACACAAACTACCGGAGCTTCGCAGTGAGAGTTCGCATCTCGAATTTTGGGCCTCGGACCTCAGCGTCTGCGGACCGGAATCTGAGGTCCGAAGTCTGCGGTCTGGCTGTCGTTCTACTTGTTCTCAGCGGCTGCGCAGTTGGGCCACGGTACGCGAAACCTGCGACTCCGACGGCGCCGGAATACAAAGAAGTTCCTCCCAACTGGAAAACTGCACAGCCCAATGACCAAATCGCGCGCGGCAAATGGTGGGAGATTTTTCAGGACCCGCAATTGAACGCTCTGGAAGAGCAGATAAATGTCTCCAATCAGAATCTGAAAGCGGCGCAGGCGCAGTATGAGCAGGCGCGCGCCCTGGTACGTTTCAATCGCGCAGCTTACTATCCAACGGTTACCGCCGGAGCCTCAGCTCTCCGTGAGCACGTGTCGCAGAATCGGCCGCTAATAAGGTCCACAGGTCAGATTTCGACTAACGCTTCCGACTTTCAGATTCCGGTGGACGCTTCCTACGAGCCGGATGTCTTCGGGCGCGTCCGCCGAACCGTGGAGGCTGCGCGGTCAAACGCGCAGGCCAGCGCAGCAGATCTTGAATCCGTGAATTTGTCTCTTCACGCCGATCTCGCAATTGATTACTTTCAACTCCGGACCCTTGATGCCGAAGCGCAACTGCTGAACTCAACGGTTACTGCGTTCGAGAAAGCGCTCGATCTTACGCGAAATCGCTATCAAGGAGGCGTGGCTTCCGCGGTAGATGTAGCACAAGCCGAAACCCAGCTTGAAACTACTCGTGCGCAAGCCATCGATGTGCAAGTACAACGAGCACAAAACGAGCACGCCATCGCCGTTCTGAGTGGACAGCCGCCATCCACTTTCAGCATCCCGGCTTCCCCATGGACAACCGCGCCTCCGGTAATTCCGCCTGGACTTCCCTCAGATTTGCTGGAGCGCCGTCCTGACATCGCTGGCGCAGAACGCCGGGTTGCGTCTGCCAACGCTCAGATCGGTGTTGCCCGTGCTGCATACTTCCCCGCGATAACTTTGACAGGTTCTGGTGGATTTGAAAGCACCGCGATCACCACTCTCATCCAAGGACCAACCGGATTTCTGACCAGTGGTGCCTCAGCAGTAGTGACCGCATTCGATGTCGGACGACGCCGCGCCATATCTGAACAAGCGAGAGCAGCCTACAATCAAGCCACAGCGAATTACCGTCAATCCGTGCTAACCGTATTTCAGGAAGTAGAGGACAACCTGGCAGCCTTGCGTATTCTCGAACAAGAATCTAAAACCCAAGACGCCGCAGTCGCGGCCTCCGAGTATTCGCTGGAACTTTCCACGAACCGCTATAAAGGTGGGGTGGTGAGCTATCTGGAAGTCATCACCGCTCAAAGCATCGCGCTAAGCGATGAGCGCGCTGCAGTGGGCATTCTGCGGCGCCGCATGACGGCTAGCGTGTCGCTGATCAAAGCTCTCGGAGGAGGATGGAACGTGACCAGTCTTCCTTCGGCTAAAGTTGCTTCGCAATCAACCAACGGACAATAGCTTTAGGAAAGTTCGGTTTTAGCAGGCTACGGAAAAACAACGGTTCGTGTCAGGGCATCGCTTTAGCGATGCCGTAAGTGCCGCGTGGTGCGTGGCGCCTTCAGGCGCTGGCAGGCCGAAAACGAGTTTTCCGAAACCGCTCTCAGCGTGCCGTTACAATCTTGTCCTTTCTGCCGGTAATTCCGCCTGAGGCACGAACTTACCTCGAAACTACCAGCGCGGTTACAACCTGCAGTTAGACAGAATCGAAACCCAAGGTTCGAATCTCTGCAAACAATTCTGGGCAAACTATCTTCCCTTAGCAGAATATGGCGTACCTGACCTTTACCTTCTACAATGACTTCGCATTACAACCGCACTGAGGGGGTCAGATGGAAAACCTAGCTACTGCTCTGAATCAGCTCCGCGCACAACGCCGGCAGTCACAACAGCAATTAGAAACTCTCGATCAAGCAATCGCCGCTCTGGATAGGCTCGCCCGCAACGGATCCGCGGGGCGAAGGAACCATCCAAAGCGCACTCTCTCTGCAGCCGCCCGCAAACGAATCTCTCAAGCTCAGAAGGCTCGGTGGGCAAGAGTAAGAGCGAAGCAGGCAAAGGCTGCGGCCTGAGTGCCGCCATCCGGTACGGCAGCCATGTTGATGAGTGGCGGGTAAGCGCTTCTCGGTACTGACTGTACGACAAGCTCGTCACATAAGCAGCGGGCGAGACCGCCGGTGTTGCTGTTGCTTTTCGCCACTCTTGATGCTTCCGCTGCAGGATGGATCCTGGTAGCACGTGCGGAACGTCGGTACAACTAAGGCCTGCTCCAGGCTGGGATCATTAGAGTTCGCCAGCGTCTCGGCCGTATGCTGCGCCTGGGTACGGTCTCCGCTGTTCTGATAGGCAGCGGCCAGCAGCTCAAGTGAAAGGGGATTATTCTCGTCCTCTTCCAGATGTGCGATGGCTTCATTGTATTTGCCATCAGAAAATGCCACCGCGCCGCCGGCTCCGTGGTACGCGGAATCAATTACTTTATCATCCGAGCTTTGTGACAACTCCGCGAGCTTTGCCAAGCTGGAGTTAACAGTCTTATTATTACGCGCCTTCAGCGCAATTTCCACGCGTGCGCGAAGGATCTGTGCCGACTCCTGCCGGATCGCGGCTTGCATGGCGTTCTTGCCTTCATGCAGCACAGCGTCCGCTTTCTTCAAGAGTGCGAGTCCATGCTTTGCGTTCTGCTGATACATTGCCATTTGCCGGTACGTGTCAGCTTCCACCTGGCTCATGTTCTTTGAGTGCGTGTATTCGACGATGGCGTGAAAAGCCCGATCTGCTTCTTGATAATCGCCTTCGCGAACGTAGGTAGTCGCTTCCCGCGTCTGCCACAGTATCTTGTGTAGTTCAGGGAGTGAAAACTTCCGAAATCCGGCCTCATACTCTTTTCTTGCCTGAGTCTGGTCTCCCATCAAAGAGTAGGTGTCTGCGATACCAAACTGCGATGAATAGAATTCAGGATTAATCGCGAGAGCCGCCCGATAATGCTCAATCGACTCCTGGAAACGTCCTGCCATTCGCAGAATCTCAGCATAGGAGTCCTGCGGGTTCGCATCCTGAGGCAACGCCCCTACGTACTTGTCCATTTGTGCGAATGCTTTATCGAACTGCCGCAGATATGCGTAGGAGTAGCCCATGTTGTTCATCAGGCCAGGAGAATCGGAAATTCCCGAGCGCTCATAAACCTCAATCGAGCGTTCATATTGTGTTTGCGTTGTTAACCACCACGTGGTCATCCACACAACCCACTTATCATGCGGATATCGGCTGAGTAGATCATTCATCTTCACGATCGCGGAGATAAGCTTGTGGTCCATGGCATCCTGGTACCACTCGATCGCCAGCCGCTCTCCCGCACTGGCATGGTTTCGTGTGGCAAACGCTTTCTGCTGCTCGCTTACCTGCTCAGCCGGATCAAGGCTGATCTGTGTTAGGAACTCGTGCGCCATGGCGAAGTCAGGATCAATTTTGACTGTCTTTCGCAGTATTTCGATCGCTTTTGCCTGCTCCACTTGGTCCAGGTCCAGCATCATTGCTTCTTCCGCGAGGCGGCGAGCTTCCGGAGATTTAGTTGTGAGTGGCAATACCGCAGCGTGACGTACCGCCAACTGTGCGTGTCCGGCGGTGGCCGCCAGCAGGGCAATGCTCACCAGTAGCGCAGTTACCCTACTGCTCATTCTTATCATTGCGAGTTCCCCCTCAGCACGTAGCCCTGCTCAACCGGCAACTTGCCGTCGATCTTCAAAACTTTTACATCTTTGGTAAGTGAATACAGATCGACGATGCCGATTGCGCCTCGATTGGTTGAAACAAACTTAACCACTGCATCATCAGAACCTGCCAGTACGATTGCGCCTCGATGCGCCTGCACAAACGCCTGCGCTTGTTCAGGTGTCATGGCCAGCAGCCTATGCACCACCAACTGCATGTCGGCGCAAGATGGGTCACGCACGATCAACTTGATCGCTCTTCCATCGGGCCAAGTCTGAGTGCGCGCATTGACAATTTTCACCAACTCAGCCGTGGTGAGGTTCGTTGTTGGATTTGCTGTATCCGCTATCACCGCCAGTTGCTTCCCTTGGGCGGTCCACGACATTCCCGCAACCCACACCAAGATCAGCAACCAGCGCCTGAAACCCATAGCTGCGTGATTCTAAGTCGATTCCAACCTTGTTGTGGAATGACGAAAGTAACCGAGGCGAACCTACTTTGGCCGGAGTTGAGCTCGGTAGGGCGTCACTAAGTCACGCGAATAGGTCGCGTGTAGAAGATCGACTTGGGCGCAGCTTCGCTACCGAAAGATGGGGTATATGTTGCGGAATAGATTTACGAAAATTAGGTATGCCAGTCCGTCGAAATATAAGAACTATTCAGTGCAGGAACGCAGGGACACCCCAGAAGTCTGAGTGTTCGTTCCACGTCGGCACGCAAAATTTCCAGTGCGCGTGCCACGCCCGCCTCCCCGGCCGCCGCCAGTCCATAGGCGTATGCTCGCCCGATCAGCACGGCGCGGGCTCCCAGGCAAATTGCTTTGACAATATCGCTGCCGCGACGAATCCCCCCATCCATCAGCACCTCGGCTTGCCCGTTCACTGCGCTTGCTATTTCAGGCAGCACTCGCAATGTCGCCGGAACGCCATCAAGCTGGCGCCCACCATGGTTCGAGACAACTACGGCCACAGCACCTTCGTCCACCGCTCGTCGCGCATCATCTCCGGTAAGAACGCCCTTGATGACAATCGGTCCGAGCCAGCAGTTTCGGATCCACTTCAAGTCTTCCCAAGTAACCGCTCCGCGTGCCAGCGAGGTGCTGACATCTTGTAGAGGCATCACTCCCTGCCCCGGAATCACGACATTGGGTAGTTGCGGCAGACCACCGTCAAGCAAGAAGTCCATCAACCATCCGGGACGCCCCAGAATCTGCGGCAGGAAAGGAATCTTCGCGAACAAGCTGTCGCCCAGCAACTCCGTCACACCATTGCGGAAATCCCGCTCGCGCATTCCCCCCACGGCAGTATCAACCGTGACCACCAGAGCTGAGTAACCCGCTGCCCGAGCCCGTTCAATCGCACCTTCAGCGGCTTCACGCCCGCCCAACAAATACAACTGATAGCAGACTGCACCCGACGAGCCCGCTTTCACGTCCTCCAGCCGGTGCCCGGAAATTGTGGAAAGAATGTATGCCGTGCCCGCTGCCCCCGCCGCGCGCGCTGCCGCAACCTCGCCACCAGGATGCATTAGACGGCTGTAACCAACCGGTGCCAGGAGGGCGGGAAAAGAGACATCAATTCCCAGCACGCGCGTTCGCAAATCACATGCAGGCACGGACACGGCCTGGCGCGGCCTAAAAGTCACGCTCTCGAAGGCGCGGCAGTTTTCTCGCAACGTGACTTCGGCGTCTGCGCCGCCGTCCAGGTAATCGAAAACCATCTTTGGCAGCCGCCGCCGAGCCAGGTTCCGCAGGTCCTCGATGTTAACCACACGCGGAGACTTAACCGATTTCGATGACGTTGCCATTGAACATTCCTGAAAGGACTCTCAAGCAATCGCAATTCGACCCGGAATCATAGCAGGGTATTGCAAAATCGGGAGCCGTCTCGATGGTTCCGATGTCTATAGCGAAGCCAGATTGCGATAACAACTGCTGGTTCAAGTAGCTGAACTCAGCTTCTACTGCCTTTGTCGTAGATCTTTCGGTTATTCGGGCGGCGGAGTTATTGAGGACGGCTCCGGTTTCCACGCCATCGGATTGGCAGGCGCTGCCGGATTTACCCCGAAATCCCAGACATAGAAGTTCATTCCTTCTTTGCCCAGCAGTTCGACAACTGCATATTCTCCGGCGGCAAGCGGAGCGCTGGGAGTAACCTTCACCCATCCTCCGGTAAGCTTCTCGGCGGTCGTGGGCACCAGCTTTTGCTCCTGGCTAACTTTTCCGTAGACCGCGATCTTGATGTCGCCGGCGATTCGCTTCCCTTGCTTCTCTTGCATGCGCACAATTTTGAAGCGATCCCAGGGCAGCTCAGGCTCTTTCTGCGGCTGCTGGTTGTCGGCCGGTTGATCCTGCAGATCAACGTTCACGTATATCGCCGGCAGCGTTACATGCGCCTGAATCTTCGCGTGCGGACCGGGAATTTCGATGGTCTGCTTCGCACTGGCGATAGGATTGATGGCCGCGCGCAGGATGTTGCCTTTCATGTTCTTCTTTAGCTCGCCGCCGCTCTGCTGAAGTTCGTCCAGTTGCGGCTGGTTCTGGAAAGTATCGAGCAGCACTACGCCGCCCGAGTCGGGCAGTTGCAATCCCGGCGCAACGTGAGGCGTTTTTGCTTCTTCGGCCTGCCGCTCGGCTTCGAGTTCTTTGTCGAGTTCGACTGCTTCGGGCGCCGGCTTTCCAGACGCGCGATCTTTCTCGTACTTGTCAGTCGCAGTCCAGTCCACCATGGATTTGGGCAGTTCCTCCCACTCGCCACGCTCGGCGCTGAAATAACGCACGCGATCGCCCTTGACCTCCCACTGGGTTGCAAGCTGGTAGGAGCCATCTTTGAGGATGAGGCGCTTGGCGAGTTGCTGGGCTAACGATGCCGAAGGAAACATCGACACTAGCCCCAGAAGCAAGCTGGCGATCAGAATGCGGCGGAGTTCAAGCATGGTCTAGTGATTAGATGCGTTTGATTAGAAGCGTTCTGTAGAGCCAGTCTACGCAAATGGTACGCCCGTGATGAACTGTAACAGCGTGCAAGTCGCGGCATACATATGCCGGCAGTACCCGTGCCAAAGGCAAGGGAATGATTCGGTCGGGGAGAGAGCAATCAATGTAAGTCATTGATTTGATTCGGCTGCCACCCAGGCATTCTAGCCCCGATATAGCGGTCCAGAGTGGGGCGATTACGAAAGCGTTGTCAGGCAAGCATACGACCGAACATGCAGAAGGACAGCGGCCATTAATCATCAGTTGTTTTTTCCGGTCACAGCCATCTATTGCAATGTGGCTTGCTTATCAGCAGGGAATCGTTCATCGAGCTCCAGCGCATTGAAGAAACCGCCGCCATTCGTACCAAACTCGCCTTGTGGGCGAGGCCGGAGAAGTAGCGCAATTTAGATTCCCATCAGCTTCAATCTCGTTTTGAAATACACCAGATTCGGGAAGCCATTGATACCGCAATCAAGAGCTCACGCCAGGCACTCCTTCGCCATCGCCTTGAAGTCAACATTCCGCAGAGTCTCCCGCCAGTGCGAATGGATCTTGAACGGATCACTGAGGTGATCATCCACTTGCTGGACAACGCAGGTAAGTACTCCCCGCCAGACACTCCGATTCACATCACTGCCGAGTTGCGAGGTTCTGAAGTGGTCACAAGCGTCGCGGATCATGGTCCGGGAGTTGATGACATGGAACAGCAGATGATTTTTGAGAAATTCTATCGTGACCGCTACCAACGCATGATCATCCAAGGCACAGGAATGGGCTTGGCAATCGCCAAAGCAATCGTCGAATTGCATGGCGGAAAAATCGGAGTTACGAGCCAGCTCGGTCGAGGATCACTCTTCTATTTTTCTCTGCCAGCGGCTTAATCCGGGTGGCAAGCGGCCTGCTTGAGGCCGTTTCAATCAGAATGATCTTATGTATGATTCCGGAATCGTCATTCAATACAATCTTCATGCAGTCATTTCTGAACAAAGGGCGGATGGAGCCGCTGCTTAAGGAAATGCCAGTGAAGATTGGATCCTTCATCTTGGGCACAATCTTGGCAGCAATGCTGCCGCCAATGAAAATGCCCCCTGTGGCCATGAAATGCAAAGCACAGTTTCCGGTCTCCGCTCCGTAAATGCTGACGAAAATCGACAAGGTCCGATCGCAGATGGATGACTTGTTTTCCAATGCGATTTGCGAGATCAGCGCAGGAGGATCCGGTGCTCCACTCATCTGTTCTCTCAGCCATTGGGGTTCGTCTTCTTTCTTCGTGTCACGAAGAAAGTCGTAAATGTTCTTGATTCCTGGCCCGGAGAGAATTCGCTCACAGCTTATGCGGCCATACTTCTTCTGAAGATAGCCCAGCAGCTCCATCTCGAGCTCATTTCTGGGCGCGAAGTCGGCGTGCCCGCCCTCGCAAGCGAAGGGATGGTGCCGGAACCCATCCCAATAAAGGCCCGCGACTCCAAGCCCGGTCCGCGCCGAGATCACTGCTCGATTGCCCTCTGCATCTTCGGATCCTTCGCTGAGCGCAACGAAATCCTTGGATTCTAGAGCGTCTATTCCGTAGGCGTAAGCTTCGAGGTCGTTGATCAGCCCTACCGAATTCAGCTTGAGTTGCCTGGCCAGCTCGCGGGAATCAATGATCCAGGGGAGATTAGAGATTTTGCTGCTGCCGGCTCGTACTGGACCTGCGACCCCGAAGCAAGCACTTTGCACCGGTATCCCCTCGGTTCTGATGAAGTCGGAGATGATTTCGGGCAAACCGCCGTGTTCCTGGCTCATGTAGATTTTTTCGACCACCTGCTGGAGTTTGTTGCCTTGAGTTTCGAAAGCGGCCAGCCGGGTGCGAGTAGCGCCGATTTCACCAGCGAGAATCATGCGTCGATTTTCCTCCATTCGCGCTCGTCGCGCTCCATCAGTTCGTCGGCCTCCTTCGGTCCCCATGTACCGCCTGCGTAATTTGGAAATCGGCGGGGAGGCAAGGCTTTCCAGACATCAAGGATAGGATCGACAACACTCCAACCAGCTTCGACCATGTCGGCGCGCTGGAACAGGGTGGCGTCTCCGATCATGCAGTCATAGAGCAGAACCTCATAACCGGTATAGGCGGCCGCCCCAAAATATTTGGAATATTCGAAACTCATGTCCACCGATCCAACCCGTAGGACTGGGCCCGGGACCTTCGCGCCAAAACTCAAGGATATCCCCTCCACAGGTTGGATCTGGATTACGAGTGTGTTTGTGTGCAGCTTGTGAAATGGAGCATTTCGGAATAGCTCGAACGGAGTGCGCTTGAACTGAACCGTGATTTCAGTGTGGCGCTTAGCCAGCCGCTTGCCCGTCCGCACATAAAATGGCACGCCAGCCCATCGCCAATTATCGATGTTCAACTTCAATGCTACGAACGTCTCCATCCTCGATTCGGGAGAGACTCCGGGCTCAGCACGATAAGCGGGCACTCTTTCGTCGCCCAGCAGGCCATCGCCGTATTGACCGCGCACGCTGCGATGCAGCACTTCTTCGGAATCTAGAGCCTGAATCGAATGCAGAACCTTGGCCTGTTCATGACGGACCGCGTCGGCTTGGAAAGAGACAGGTGATTCCATGGCCGTCAAGCTGAGGAGCTGCATCATGTGATTTGGAACCATGTCGCGCAATGTCCCCGCCTGATCGAAATATCCACCACGCTGCTCTACACCCACCGTCTCCGCATTCGTGATCTGTACATGATCGATGTAACGCCGGTTCCAGATAGGCTCGAAAATGGCGTTGTCAAACCGGAAAACCATGATGTTCTGTACGGTCTCCTTACCCAGGTAGTGATCAATGCGGTAGATTTGGTTTTCGCTCAGCACACCTCTAATCTGGCGGTTTAACAACTTTGCGGACTCCAGATCATGTCCGAATGGTTTCTCGATCACAACGCGCCGCCAGCGTCCATTCTCCTCCTTCGATAAACCGGCCCTGCTCAACTGCTGGACAATCGGCGCGAAAAACGTAGGCGCGGTAGCCAAGTAGAACAAGTAATTACCTGCGGTATGGCGCTCCCGATCCAAATCGCTGAGCCGATTGCCTAGGACGGAATACGTATTCAAATCCGCGAAGTCTCCGCGTTCGTAGTAGAGCCGCTGCGTGAACCACTGCCAGGCCTGATTTCCCCGATCTTCAGGTTGCAGGAATCCGGTTACCTGGTTACGAAATTGTTCGAGACTCAATTCGTCGACTGAAATGCCTATGATCGCAAAGTTGTCGGATAACAGCTTCGCTTTCACGAGATTAAAAAGCGCGGGAACCAGCTTACGCTTGCTCAGATCACCAGCCCCGCCGAAAAGTACCATCACGCACGGACCAGTCGGCTTGCCGGACTGTTCGTTTTCGCTCCCCCGATTTAACAATGCTGCAGTTGTCATGAGCCGGTCGACTCTTGTTGTTGAATCCTATCGCAAATCCGCGGCCAGCATTGTAGTGCCCGCGGAGTTCGCATTTCTATAACTCGGAAGCGAATACGCGTCCTTGAAAGGAGTCTCAGGCTGCATTCGTACCATGGCATGTGCAATGAAAACGAATCAGAGCTGATTCTGGAGTTGGGAAGGGCTTGATTGTGTCTCTTGACCTTGAAGTGTAGTTCCACGACCGGCGCGGTGGCTGTGTCTGCGCATTAACTACCCGGTTGCGCCTTTTCTTTTTGGCCGTTCCGAAAATGCACATGTGGGAACGTGCTAAGTACTGCAGAGGCGCCCCAGCAGGGAGGCCGCTATGCCCATCCCGCGTGGCAGGAGTTGTACAACGCTGCTCTCGTCGAATTCGATCTCGCCAAACTTCCTTGACGTGTCGAGGCCGCATGTCAGGCAATTCATCAACACAGAGTACGGACGGCGCTTTGCGAGCGTTGTTCACCCTATGCAGAGAGCCACGTCGTTTGCTATATCTGCTACAATCCTCGCCCGGAGAGGAACACATGGACATAATCGCGCAGTTGAAGGCTGAACGCGACAAGGCTGCACAACAAGTGAGCGCTCTGGATACCGCGATTGGGGCGTTGAGCGGGTTGAACAGCACGAGGGCACCGCGAGGACGGTGGACGATGAGTGCTGCTGCTCGTGCCAGAATTGCAGCCGCACAGAGAGCACGATGGGCCAAGGTGAAAGGGCAGCGGAAGGTTGTTGCAATCGCTCCCAAGCGCAAAATCTCAGCGGCGGGTCTAGCGCGAATCCGAGCGGCAAACAAGACGAGATGGGCAAAGTGGAGAGGGGGGCAGAAATAGCTCCGATATCCTACGGCGATTTCCGCAGACCTGAACAAATCGTTAGAATGATCTCAACGGGGGTCGCATATGTCCTCTCTAGCCGCCAAGACCTGTGTTCCCTGCCGCGGGGGCATACCGCCGCTCAAGGGAAAAGAACTCGAACAAATCCTTAAGCAAGTGCCGCAATGGGCTCACTGGAAGGTAGTCAACGAGCACCACATTACCCGAGCGTTCACGTTTCCAGACTTCAAGCAGGCGCTGGCGTTCGTTAATAAAGTCGGCGAAGTCGCCGAAGAGCAGGGACACCATCCCGACATTCTGCTCACCTGGGGCAAAGTCGAAATCACACTGTGGACGCACAAGGTTGATGGCCTGACGGAGAGCGATTTCATCATGGCAGCGAAAATTGATCAGTTGTATCCGGGCTGACCAGAGCTCTTCGTGAGACGGCGCGTCTACTCAGAAGGATTCAGGTTGCGAACCCTATGAAACTCGTCACTTTCGCAGTTTGCTTTGTTCTTCTGGTGTCACTCATCCCGCTCAGGGCCGACGACAAGCACCAGCATTTCATTTCCACTGAAAAGCTGGGAACTGTTTCGTTTCCGACCTCTTGTTCAGCGAGCGTGCAAAAGCCATTCGAGCGAGGCGTTGCGCTGCTGCATTCCTTCTGGTACGACGAAGCGGACAAGCAGTTCAAGCAAGTTGCGGAAAACGATCCAAAGTGCGCAATGGCCAACTGGGGACAGGCCATGAGCTTGTATCACCAGCTTTGGAGCCGGCCGGATACTGTCGATTTGAAGCGCGGCTGGAACCTGCTGCAAAAAGCTCACGCAATTGGCGCGAACACTGCGCGCGAACGCGATTACATCGAAGCTCTCAGCGCTTTTTATCGCAAGTACGACAAAGTGGATCACGAGAAGCGCGCGACGGCCTACGCCCAGGCGATGGAGAAGGTCTCTCAGAAATATCCTGACGATCATGAAGCATCAGTCTTCTATGCGCTATCGTTGCTGGCATCAGTTCCGGATCATGATACGACGCTGCAAAATCCGAAAAAAGCGATCGCTATTCTCAATAAGCTGTTCGAGCAAGAGCCTGATCATCCCGGCGTCGCTCACTACCTGATTCATGCTGCGGATAACCCGCAGCTTGCCGAACTCGGATTGCCGGCAGCGCGCCGTTATACTGAGGTCGCTCCAGCTTCACCGCATGCAGTACACATGCCTTCTCACATCTTTGCGCGCTTGGGGCTTTGGCCGGACGACATCCAATCGAATTTGAAGTCGGTCGAAGTATCGCGGCAACACTCGGGTATGCGATTGGGAGCGGACAAGGTGCACTCGATGGACTTTCTCGAATATGCCTATCTTCAAACTGGCCAGAACAGTAAGGCCATGGACATGGTGAAAGGCGTGGCGGACGTCCAAGATATCGAGAAGAGCTTCAGTGGATACTTGAACTACGCTCGCGCTCACTTCCCAGCGATGTATGCCTTGGAAACTCACGCATGGAAGGATGCCGAAGTACTAAACCCGCCAGCGGGGGCTGAGCCTTACAACCAAGCGATCACCTACTGGGCGCGCGCGATAGCCGCGGGACGGCTGCGGGATGCGGCTGCGGCACGCGCCGCGATCACGCAATACGAAGCGATGATCGAAGCTACTCGCAAAGGAAAAGAAGCATTCGTCGCTAAATACATGGATACGGGCCGCGACGAAGCACGCGCTTGGCTGGCATTTGCGGAAGGAAAAAACGGAGAAGCACTGCGCTTGTTGCGTCCGGTTGCCGACCGGCAGGATGCCGAGGGAAAGGGCGAAGTCGAGTTGCCCGCGCGGGAAATGCTGGCTGACATGCTGCTCGAAATGGGTCGTCCGGAGCAGGCGCTGGCGGAATATGAGAAATCGTTGAAGACTGATCCGAACCGTTTTAACGGACTCTACGGTGCCGCGCAGGCAGCAGAGTCCGCGCATGATTCCGAAAAGGCGAAACTCTATTACGCCCAATTGCTAAAGAATTGCGAAAGCGGGGAGCGTCCGGAGTTGACTCGCGCTAAGACGTTGCTTGCAAAACAGTGAAAGATGGTTTGTCGGAAGGGATCAAACTCGACCTGCGGTTTCTGGCCTCATTGCAATCGTCTCTCGCTTCCACAACCGCAGTGCCCAGGCCCACGCCGCGGCGGGTAGCAGCATTGATGCTCCAGCCGCTGCGGACACAATCCGCGCGGAAACACCCCAATCCAGGAATGCCCCAGCCAAGTAAGCTCCAATAGCAATCGTGAACATCGAGAGCCCTAAATCTGCCGCGAAAACACGCCCGCGGAAGCGATCGTCCGTGTTTAGCTGCAACAGCGTAGTCGAAAAAACCCAGATTGCCGAGCCTCCGCAATGCGCCAGCACTACGGAGACTGAAGCTACCCAGACATTCGGGGCGAGGCTGAGCCCTACGTAGCCCGCAGTATCAGCCAAAAAACCGAAGAAGATCCCCATCCGAAGCCGGGATTCGCGATGTCCGGCAATAGAGGCGAAGAGCAGCGGACCGAGCAATGCTCCCAGTCCTCGCGATGCCATCAGCAGGCTCATGCCCAGCATGGCGCCGCGTTGCGCATCGATTCCGTGCCAGCGCACAGGGAAATAGCGCTGCCCCATCACTGTGAACAAAACCCAACTAGGGCCGATGACCAGCAGCCCTGCCTTCACCAAAATCGTCGCGAACAGCCTGGCATCCCGGCGTGCGTAGCGCACGCCTTCGCCTATCGGTGAGAAATCCAGCAGATCGCGTGCTGACAGCGCATGCCCGCCTTCTGCATGCGTCTCCTCAAATCGCATGCCACGAATTAGCAACGCCGATAGGAGAAACGAAATTGCATTCAGCACGAATACTGCGTCGCGCCCCAGAAACGCGGCCACCAAGCCACCCAAGGCGGCGCCAATCATCAGATTCACCGACCATGTACTCGAAGCCAGGGTATTTGCGACGATTACATCTTCCCTCGCCGTAATGTTGGGAATCACAGAATTCCGTGCCGGCTCGAAGAACGCGGCCATGATAGTTTCCAGCAGCAGCAGCGGATAGACCAGCCAGACCGTGGAGCGCGAACGCACCAGCAACATGGCTAGGACCACCGCCATGCGGACCAGATCGGCGGTGATCATCACGTGTTTGCGGCGGACCCGATCGTTCACTACGCCTGCAGCGGGTCCAACAAATGTCTGCGGAAGAACTTGTAACACCAGCGCCAGCGCCACAGAACTGGCGCGCCCTGTCAACTGCAAGAGAAGGCTATATATCGCCAAGGAATAGAACCAGTCGCCAATTTCGCTTACAATTTGCGCCATCCAGAGCCGCCGGAAGTTCCGGTTCTGGCGGAGCAGACGCGCGTACGCGGATAGCGAAACCGAACTGGCTTCGTGCTCAGGCTGGGGTTCCATGTTGTGAAAAATGCCGGATCGCCTCTGCCAAGATACACGAAGCCATGTATGCAACCGGAGACGCCACGAATGGGGACTTGCGAGCCTCCGGGCGTAGTTTCTACTCTGGTGTGGGGATTCTTGCGAAAGATGTGAAAGGGTTTTCACACGGTTAGGCGCACCCCGCGGCCGAAATCCACAGTTATGCTGTAAACTGTTGAAGCGACAGCAACATAGATGGCTCGGCCAAGCTGACATCCTAGGCTGGTTTGGCATTGGGCTTGCTTTATAACTCAGTGGAGGAATACTGCAATGCGTTTACGGGCTCTGAAGTCGCTTGCTCTAGCTATCCCCCTGGTTCTAATTTTCAGCGCCTCAGCGCTGGCTGACACTTGCAACGATTTCGCAACCTTTACTTGTGCGGGAAACTCCAACGTCGCTCGTTTGGGCGGTGGCACAGCCAGCGGTCAAGCTGTGGGCTTCGTTCTCACTGGCAGCACATTCACCGTGTTCACGACGAATGGCAAGGCGGCTGGTGACGTGATCATTATCGCAGCCTCGGCTGGTTCGCTTAGCGGCGCAAGCCTCAATGGAAGCTCCTTTGTCAGCTTGTCGAGCTTCCCGGAAGGCGGAGCCATCAACGCCATAAACAGCAGCCTGAGCGCTCTGGGTTTCGGCAATGCTAGCTCTTTCGGCTACGTTGATCTCAAAACGGCGCTATCAGCGGGCGGCAGCGTGACCGTGAATGCTAGCGGCGTTCCTGCGGGTACAGCTTTGTATGCAGTACTACTCAATGCCAGTGGCCAGATCGTATTCATCACTCCCAATTCTGAGGCCCTCATCACGAAAGCGGTTGTGCCTGAGCCCGGCACTATGACCCTCCTGGGTAGCGGCCTGATCGGCCTGGCGGGCCTAGTAAGACGGCGTGTTCGCAACTAGACATTAGTGGTAATTGCCTCCAAAACCGCGGGCCTCCTGCTCGGGGTTTAATTTTTGCTTACGGTGACGCCTGACGCACCGCGAGATTCCACCCAGCGTTGACTCAGCCTGGCACCACATCCTAAGATGCGCCTCTGATCTCAACTCCTGAAAACTTCCGGTCATCGCTGGAGATTCGATGAAGCGATTCATCTGCCTCTTTCTGCTGGTATTTCTGAGCGCGGCGGCGTTCCCACAGAACGCTGGAATCGTTCCGAACGAAAATCTAGTGGTCGAGGGCATCCCCAAGATCCCCGCTTCACTCGCCGAGACAGTGGAGCGCTACACCAATTTTCGCGGGGCCAGTCTAGGCAGTTGGGATCCGGTCAAGCGGGAGATGCTGATCTCTACACGGTTCGCCGATACGGCTCAAATCCACCTGGTGAAGATGCCAGGCGGAGCACGCACGCAATTGACGTTCTATCCGGACTCGGTCAGCAGTGCACAGTTTTCGCCTGTCTCCGGCAACTCATTTGTGTTCTCGAAAGACATCGGTGGGAACGAGTTTTTCCAGGTCTATCGTTTCGATAATGCTAGCGGCGACGTAACGCTGCTCACTGATGGCAAGTCGCGCAATGTGGCGCCAGTATGGTCGTATGACGGGCAAAAACTGGCTTACGGATCAACTCGCCGGAATGGAAACGATGTTGATCTCTACGTTGTTGAGCCGGCGAATTCCAAGAGCGATCGCATGCTCACGCAACTTCAGGGTGGAGGCTGGGAGCCGATGGACTGGTCTCCGGATAATCGCAAAATTCTTGTACGCGAGGAAATTTCAGCGAACGAGAGCTATTTATGGATTGTAGATGCGAGCAGCGGCGAGAAAACCCTTATCACTCCGAAGGGTGGCGTAAAGATCGCTTATCGTGGCGGCCAGTTTAGCAAAGACGGCAAAGGCATCTACGTTACAACCGACAAAGACTCCGAGTTTCAAAGACTGGCATACGTCGATCCCGCGAGCAAACAGCATAACTACCTGAGCAGCCACATTTCCTGGGACGTGGATGAGTTCGATCTTTCTTATGACGGCCGCACGATCGCGTTCGTGACTAACGAGGATGGCTTCGGCGTGCTGCACCTACTCGACACCAAAACAGCCAAAGAGAAGCCTGTGCCGGACCTGCCGAAGGGAATCGCCTCCGGCGTGCGCTGGCACAAAAACAACCGTGATCTGGGATTCAATATCACTTCTGCGCGCTCAACTTCCGATGTGTATTCGCTCGATGTGCAGACCGGCAAGGTCGATCGCTGGACGTACAGCGAAACTGGCGGACTGAACACCGCCAATTTCTCCGAGCCGCAACTGATTCACTGGAAGAGCTGGGATGGCCGCGAGATCAGCGGATTTCTGTACAGGCCTCCGGCAAAATTTACGGGTAAGCGGCCGGTGATCGTCAACATTCATGGCGGACCTGAGGGTCAGTTTCGTCCAGGATTTCTGGGGCGCAATAATTACTACTTAAATGAACTGGGACTCGCGATGATTTTCCCCAACGTGCGCGGTTCCACAGGTTACGGCAAGACGTTCCTGACGATGGACAATGGCCTACTTCGCGAAGGTTCTTACAAAGACATCAATTTCCTGCTCGATTGGATTCAGACCCAGTCTGATCTCGACGCGAATCGCGTGCTCGTCACCGGCGGCAGCTATGGCGGATTTATGACCCTCGCCGTCGCGACTAATTACAACAACCGCATCTGCTGTTCCGTCGATGTAGTCGGGCCATCGAACCTGGTCACGTTCCTCGAGCACACGTCAGGGTACCGCCAGGATTTGCGCAGGGTCGAATATGGCGACGAGCGCGATCCTAAAATGCGCGACTTCCTGGAGCGAATCGCACCATTTAACAAAACGAAGAACATTACCAAGCCGCTTTTTGTGATTGCGGGAAAGAATGACCCACGCGTTCCCCCCAGCGAATCGGAGCAGATGGTTTCTACTGTGCGCCAGAATGGCACTCCGGTGTGGTGGCTGGAAGCGAAAGACGAGGGCCATGGCTTCCGTAAGAAGAAGAACCAGGACTATCAGTTCTATGCGACGGTGATGTTTGTGAAGGAATACTTGCTGAAGTAACCGGCAGCCCGTCTCAGTCTGTCAGATCTGTTTCAGATGGGCAGCGATCTGCTGTCCGTGGAAGCGGCCGTTCTCAATGAAGATTTCGTTTGTCCGCGATCCCGCAACAATCACCCCCGCTACGTAAATTCCCGGGACATTGCTCTCCAGCGTCACCGGATCGCAAACCGGGCGGCATTGATCTGCAGAAAGCTCGATTCCCATCGAGCGCAAAAAATCATAATCGGGGTGATATCCCGTCATGGCGAAGACAAAATCGTTCTTCAGCCGAACTTCGCCTTGCGGCGTCTCGATCAAAACGTAATCGGGATCGATCTCAGTGACCGCGCTGTTGAAGTATGCCGCGATTTCCCCATTTTTGATCCGATTTTCAATGTCGGGAAGAATCCAGTATTTAACGTGATTGTGCATCCTCGGGCCGCGATGAACCAGCGTCACGCGCGCGCCGTGCCGCCATAGGTCGAGCGCGGAAATCGCAGCGGAGTTTTTGCCCCCGATCACCAAAACATCCGTATCAAAATACGGGTGTGGTTCGCGGTAATAATGAAAGACCTTTGGCAAGTCCTCGCCCGGAATTCTCATCTCATTAGCAAGATCGTAGTACCCAGTAGAAACGATCAGTTTGCGCGCGCTGTAATCGTAGATGCGGCCCAAACGATCTGTGGCGGTGATGTTGAACTCGCCGTCCCGCCCCATCACCGTCTTCACCCACTGATATTGCCGGATATCGAGGTGATAGTGCTCCGCAACTTTGCGGTAATACTCGAGCGCCTCTTCGCGTGTGGGCTTCTGGCGGGAAGTGCTGAATGGAATATCGCCGATCTCCAGCAGCTCCGGCGTAGTAAAGAACGACATGTTCGCTGGATAGTTATAGATGGAGTTGACCACGCAGCCCTTGTCAATCGCAATCACTTTGAATCCCGCGCGTTGAGCTTCGATAGCACAGGCCAGCCCGGTTGGGCCAGCGCCAATGACGATGACATCGGCGCGCGTGTCAGGACGCGAGACAGTCTGCGCGCGTGGAAGCGTGTCTGGTATTTGTTGCGTCGGCAATCAGCCTTGTCCTTCTGGAGAGCGCAACTTAGCTGCTAAAAATTTCTAATTCTAGCATGCGCTAAATGGTCCACTGCCAGCAGCCGTGAAACAGAAAATATCGTTGAACGGAAGCCCTTGTCGCCCGCTTGCCGGATTGCGATAACCCATGCAAAGATCAATGGTTCGAAAGAGAAAATCAAACTTCAATTGGAGGCTTTCCTTGTCTGCAACCATGACCGGCGCACCCCCGTCACCGCAATTATTTTTCGAGACTGCTAATGCTTTTCAGAGAACAGAAGCGCTCAAGACTGCCATCGAGCTCGAACTATTCACGGCCATAGCAGAGGGAAAGCAGACCGCTGAAGATATTGGAGCCCGCTGCAAAGCGTCCGCGCGAGGAACGCGCATTCTGTGCGACTTTCTGGTAGTCCATGGATTGTTGACCAAGCATGCCAATCGCTACGCTCTGACGCCTGATTCGGCGGTGTTTCTGGATAAGCACTCCAAGGCCTATGTTGGGGGCGCGCTGCGATTCTTACTGCTGCCATCCGCTGTGGAAGGATACAAACATCTTACTGAAGCCGTACGCAAAGGCGGAACTGCACGTGACGAGCATAGCCTGACGCCGGAACATCCCATGTGGGTGGAATTCGCCCGCGGTATGGCGCCGCTCATGGCGATGCCAGCCGAACTGCTCGCCAAATTGCTGAGAGCCGAAGAGGGAGCCAAGTGGAAAGTGCTGAGCCTGGCAGCCGGCCACGGACTCTACGAGGTGACTCTGGCGCGCCACAATCGAAATGCAGAAGTCTGGGCTGTAGACTGGGCTAACGTGCTGGAAGTCGCGAAAGAAAACGCTGC
>WNGE01007859.1_pt1 | contig 26056 bp, 19 predicted proteins | sample 5400651 | NCBI WGS metagenome assembly WNGE01 (sample SAMN13153370, study PRJNA577476) | soil metagenome | isolation source: 60 cm soil or saprolite under grassland replicate 2 | place: USA:California | collected 2016-06-15 | reverse complement strand
TCTTTGGCTCAGTAGACAATTGCCTTTTTTCCGAGTACGAGGTTTATCTTGCGGTGGCTTATCATTTAGACAATCTTACACATGGCGGAACTCCAGGTGATCCTGCCACATGGGTAGTTCAATTTGCTTTTCCGTTTATGGGCGGCTTTTAATCCTTGATTCGTGGAAACCTAAATCCGTTGGTGACAGCACATGTTTCAATTGTAAGAGTCCGTATATGTGGAAACAAAAGTTCAACCTATGTTGCAGAAGACAGATCAATAAAAAAGTTAACCCTTGATGAGTTAACCTAAACAAAGAAGCCGGTTTCTATTTTATGCCGGCTCCTTTTCTTTCATCTCAGTTTATTTCAGCATAAACATCCCAACACATGAAATAATAATTGCAGTATCGAGCAGCAGTGAAATAAACATTGTGGGCAATGTAACTTTTGGAGGCTGCGCTGCTAAATTCAATGCTAACACTGGAACATTTACTGCACATGCAATGATCCATAAATTAAAGTTGTTATTGGCTAAAAATAAAATAGCAAGCAATGTTACCGGAAGCACCATTCCTATATGTCCGAAAAGACTAATCGCCAGCCACAGAAATCTTTTCTCTTCCTGCTGATTACACCAGTCTATGAATTTAATTTGCTGAAGAAACCTGCTTTGGCTTCTCTTGTTTGTGCATAAACGTTTGGAGCAAATGTCGTTTGAATGTTGGCTGAAGAAATTATTTGTTGCATACATCATCGTTTTTGTGTATACAAAGTTTGAAATCAATAAGAAGAGAAAATATGATTTATATCAGGTTCGGAGATTATTCTCATCAGGTCTTGAGCATCGTAATCGTGAAATGACAAACGAGAAACGCGAAAAAAATCTCACGTCCCACATTTCACGTCTCATGAAATTTGATGGGAGATATGTCTATCTAATATTAGTATTGCGTTGGATGCCTGTAATCACCCGAAGGATGCCTTAAAGTTTTTTTGAGAGGTATTTGCATACCATTGGTAGATTGCAGCCAACTAAATAATTCGGCTGCCAATTGTTTTATAGTTTCCTGGTATTCAGGTTTTGTAATAAGGTTAGTTGTTTCATCAGGATCATTTTCTATATCGTACAATTCATTTGTATCCCATATTCCCTGGTAGTGCATGTATTTATATTTATCGGTGCGCACACCAAAAACAGTTGGCGTCATGGGAAAATCATATTCCCAGTAATACTCATAAAAAATTTTATCACGCCATTGAGTTGTATCGTCTTGTAAAAGTTGTATGAAAGATTTGCCAGGCATAATCCGGTTTTTGCAAACCAGCACAGTCAAGAATTGTAGGAGCAACATCAATGTTCTGCACCATCTTGGTAATTGCCTTTCCACCTTTCAAAAGTTCTGGACAATAAACAAGAAATGGCACTTTTACTGATTCCTCATAAAAATGACGCTTATCAATTAGTCCATGTTCACCCCAGCTAAAACCATTATCGCCCATATAAATAATCATGGTATTTTGATCAAGACCTTCTTTTTTTAAATAATCCAAAACAGCGCCGATGCTTTCATCAACAGCCATCAATGTTTCACAATATTGCTGCACCATTTCATTTATATCGTAATGACCGTGATACATATAATCAACACCATGCCAGCTATACCGTTGTTGCTCACCCACTCCGGCCAGTTGAGTTTTTTATATTCATCAGAAAGCGTTTGATAATAAGTGGAAGGCAAAGGATATTTGTTGCCCGCATACATTCCTCTGTGCCGTTGCGCAGGATAAAATTCTGCATGCACTGCTTTGTGTGATAAGTAAAGAAAGAACGGCTTGTTTTTATTTCTTTTATCAAGCCACTGAATCGCATCTTTTGTAAGCAGGTCAGTTATATAAGTGGAATCATTATAGATTATTCTTTTTCCATTTATGTCAAGTGTAGGATTATAGTAAACACCTTGTCCTTTGAAGCTTTCCCAATGATCAAAGCCGGGACGTAGATGATCATCTTCATTACCCATATGCCATTTACCAAAGAAAGCAGTTTGATATCCTGCTTGCTGTAAATATTGAGGAAAGTAAATAAGATTGCCAGGCTCCGGTGCTGAATTATCTACGATAGTATGCACATGTGAATATTGCCCTGTAAGTATTGATGCACGGCTTGGCGAACAAAGTGATGTAGTAACAAAAGCATTTTTAAACCATGCTCCTTCTTTTGCAAGTCTGTCCATGTTTGGTGTATGCAACCAGGGAATTTTTCCGGTAAAGCCCATAAAGTCATAACGATGATCATCGGTTAAAATAAAAATAACATTTCGCGAGTGTGCATTTAGAATTTGCTTCAGATGCGGAACGGATTTATTTTGAGTATAACTTGAAATACTAATAAACAAACATGCTACAAAAAAAGATATAAGAAAGTAAATTCTTTTTTTCATAATTATTTTCCTAAGTATAATTTTTATCGTTGTTCGTTCTCCAAAGTCTCCCTTTAGGGAGATTTGGAGGGCATCATTACACTTTTGGTTCCCACCCTTTCTCATATTCTCTCTTCCACAATTTTTGTGCATCCTTATCATCTTTAATATGTCCGTTGCTGTTATCACAGTAGATTGTTTTCCCTGTACGTTGTGCAATATTTGCAAGATGGCAAAGCAATACACTCTTGTGTCCTTCACTTACAGGAGAATTAATTTTTGTTTCACCACGAACAGCTTGTATAAAATTGTTGAAGTGATACAGATCAAGATTGCCGCTTGCGCTCACAGGGTTTGTTGGATCAGTTTTTACATCTGTCTTTATTTCTTTCACCAGTTTATTATCGGCATCAAAAATTTTATAATCAGCAGCATCGTAATTCACCAATGTTCCTTTATCACCATAAATAATGAAGCCGCGTTCTGCTCCATCAACAGTATAATGATTGCAACTTCTGCCCTCCCATGTAATTGCCTTGTTATCTCCAAATTCAAATGATGCCACTTGTGTGTCGGGCGTTTGCCAATCATCTTTAAATGCGTAACGTCCGCCTGCTGAAGTAACTTTTGTTGGAAAATCAACACCAAGAAACCAACGGCAGCAATCAATTTCATGGGTACCATTGTTGCAGGCCTCGCCTGTGCCCCAATGCCAGAACCAATGCCAGTTATAATGCACAAGATTATCCTGGTAATCTTTGCGTGGCGCGGGCCCTTGCCATAATTCAAAATCAAGTGTGGAGGGTACAGGAACCTTTTTGCCAACACCAATTGATTTGCGATTATTTGTATAAAAGGCTTTTGCAAAATAGGCGTTACCAATGATGCCATCATGCACTTCTTTTGCGGCTTGTATCAATGTAGGAAATGAGCGTCGCTGGTTGCCCATTTGTATCAGCTTGTTGTATTTGTTCATTGCTTCTATCAGCAATTCACCTTCATGCGGATTTTGTCCACAAGGCTTTTCTACGTACACATGCTTGTCATGCGATACCCCAAGAATTGCGGCAGGTGCATGCCAGTGATCTGGCGTAGCAATGATCAGTGCATCAAAATCTTTTTTCGCCACCAGTTCACGAATATCCTTTACCAGCGTGGGTTTGCGCGGTGCGTCTTTCAGCGCCTCAAAACCATTTGCAATTGCTTTTTCTTCTACATCACATATATAAGCCACTTCCACATTTGGCAATTGCGCATACGATTTTGCAAGGTATGCACCACGGCTGTTCACGCCCATTACGGCAACAATAACTTTATTTGAAGGAGCATTTTTTCCAAACACAGGAAAATTCAAAATGGTAATGCCTGCAGTGGCAAGCGAAGTGTTTTTAATAAAATTTCTGCGATTCATATAGCAACTTTTTTTGGTGAGAAGATTATGATACTAACTTTTGTATCTAGGCATCTTCGTTGCGTCGCATTACGTTCATTTGCAGTGCATGTATGATGCAACGATGCGTAAATATAAATGAAGTTTAGGCAAAAAGTAAAGTGTTGAAATGGTTATCCAAACGACAAAAGGATTTTTTTCACCAAAGCAGTGTATGTCTCTTTGCGATGCTAACTTGCTTAAGACATTACTTTGAGTTGAAGTGTGCGGAGCAACTTATAAAACAAAACACAAAAGCTTTTTATTGATAATTCATTTTATTATCTTTCATAGATAAACTTTTTATATGCACATGTATTCTCTTTCACTCAAAACTTGCTGCTTGATTCTGTTTGCACTAATAACATTTTTAGCAAGTGCTCAGAAAAAACAAAAACCTGCCGTACCATTAACAACTGTTGAAACAAAAAAAGACACACAACAATTGTGGAGAACACTGAAATGGCGATGTATAGGACCTTACCGGGGAGGAAGAAGTCTTGCAGTTACAGGTGTGCTCGGAAATCCGCTCATTTATTACGGCGGTGCAACCGGTGGTGGTTTATGGAAAACAACAGATGGTGGTAACACATGGCATTGCGTATCTGACAGTTTTTTTAAGTCGTCGAGTGTGGGTACTGTAACAGTTGCAGCCCCGGATACGAACATTGTGTATGCAGGAACGGGTGAAGTGGAGATGCGCGGGAATATTTCTTTTGGCGATGGGGTTTATAAATCAACTGATGCCGGCAAAACGTGGAAGCATATTGGTTTGGAGCAATCATATGCAATAGGAACGATTGCAGTACATCCGCACAATCCTGATATTGTATATGCCGCGGCATTTGGAAAAATATGGGGACCCACTCCAAACAAAGAGCGTGGCTTGTATCGCTCGAAAGACGGAGGTAAAACATGGGACAGAATTTTATTTGTTGATGATACAACAGGCTGCGTGGATGTAAAGATGGATCCTGATAATCCTTCTGTTTTGTATGCATCCATGTGGAAGGCTTGGCGCAGGCCTTATTCATTAAGCAGTGGAGGTGTGGGAAGCGGTTTGTATAAATCTACAGATGGTGGCGATACCTGGAAACTCATCTCTGAAAATCCCGGCATGCCAAAAGGTTTGAAGGGAAAAGTTATTTGCACTGTTTCTGCAGTGGATCACAACAAAGTGTGGGCAATTGTTGAAAATGCGCAATCTGGAGTTTATTATTCTGCAGATGGTGGCGATACATGGATGAGAGTAAGTACAATGAATGATCTTACGCAGCGTCCATGGTATTTCAGTCAAATATTTGCTGATCCTAAGAATGAAAATGTGGTGTATGTTTTAAATGTAGAATTCTGGAGGTCTGTTGATGGTGGTGTTACATGGAAGAAGATCGTGAATCAGCATGGTGATAATCATGATATGTGGATCAATCTTGATAACAGCAACAACTGGATTATGGGTGATGATGGTGGTCCTGAAATAACTTTTGACGGAGGAAAAAATTTTACAAAAGAAGATCTCCCAACGGCGCAATTTTATCATGTAAATCTTGATAATGATTTTCCATACAATCTTTACGGCGGGCAACAGGATAATACAAGCATCAAAATAAAAAGCAGAACATCAGGACCTAACATAACAGAAACTGATTGGAAACCTGTTGCCGGCGGTGAATCAGGATATATCATCCCTGATCCAACAAATTCTGAAATTACTTATGGCGGCGGATACGATGGCATCATGACCACTTTTAATGAAAAGAATGACCAGACACGAGCCATCTCTGTTTATCCTGAACAACATTATGGCGAGGGAGCAGAAGTGAATAAGTATCGGTTTAACTGGACATTTCCCATTGCATTTTCTCCTTTCAATCCTAAATGTTTGTATGTTACTTCCAACATTGTTCATCGTTCATTTGATGGTGGGCAAACATGGGAAGACATTAGTCCTGATCTTACTCGTCATGATCCAAAAACTTTAAAAGCAAGCGGTGGTCCTGTTACACTCGACAATACCGGAACAGAAGTTTATGCAAGCATATTTGCTTTTGCTGAATCGCCTGTAAAACAAGGATTGTTGTGGACTGGCAGCGATGATGGTTTCGTGTATGTGAGTCATGATAACGGAAAAACATGGCAGAATGTTACACCCAAAAATTTACCAGAGTCGGCACTAATAAGTTATGTTGAGCCTTCACATTTTGATTCTGCGGTTTCTTATCTTTCGGCAACGAGATATAAGCTTGGTGATAACAAGCCTTACGTTTTAAAAACCTCTGATTTTGGTAAAACGTGGAAGATGATCACCAACGGAATGGATGAAAATATTTACAACCGTTGTGTGCGCGAAGACCCGAATAAAAAAGGATTGTTATATGCAGGCATGGAAACAGGAATTCTTGTTTCATTTGATGATGGAGAGCACTGGCAGAGCCTTCAATTGAATTTACCTAATACACCGGTGCATGATATACAAGTAGCACCACGAGAAAAAGATCTTGTGATTGCAACACATGGAAGATCGTTTTGGATACTGGATGATATAACAACACTGTATCAGATGGATGATGAAATTACAAAATCGAATGTATGGTTATTCAAACCGCGTGATACCTATCGTTTCCCCGGAGAGTTGCAGGAGGAGGTGCATGAAGCGCAGGAAGGAGAAAATCCTCCCAATGGTGTGATGATACGTTATTATTTGAAACATACCCCTGAAAAAGAAGTAAAGCTTAGATTTTATACTGCAGCAGGAGACAGCATTATAACATATTCCACGATTTATGACAAGAAGGGAAAAGCTGTTCCGGTTGCAAAAGAATTCATCGAAAATAAAAAAGTGGTGCGACCCGGGTTGTTAAGAAAAGATAGTGGTTTGAATGTTTTTGTTTGGGATATGCGCTATCCTGATGCAAAGGGGGATACAAGTGCAACCTTCGAAGCTTCATTGTTAGGACCAAAAGTAGTGCCCGGCAGGTACAAAGTAAAATTGTTTATTGGCGATTCAATGATACAAGAACAGGAATTTAATGTTATTAGAGATCCACGCAATTCTGGAACAGTTGCGGATCTGCAGGAACAGTTTGATTTGAACAAGAAAATTAATGAGAAGGAGAATGCAATTGCAAAAGCGAATGTGCAAATAAAACACGTAACGAAACAAATCAATGATTTTATAGCATCTATAAAAGATTCCACTGCTGCAAAACCATTTAGAGAAAAAGGAAGGCTAATCATTGATTCATTAACGAATATCAAGAATGAATTGTTCAATGAAAAAATTCAGGCGAATGAAGATAATCTTCGTTTTCCATTGAAGCTTGAAGAAAAAATTGCAAGCATGAATTATTTGTTACAGGTATCTGATACAAAGCCTACAGCGTCGATGTATGAAGTGTATAAAAATTTATCTGCGCAAATAGATATGCAACTTCAAAAACTGAAAAATACTCTTGATACAAAAATTCCTGAATTCAACAGCATTGCAGCGAGTATTCAAAAGGCAGTGATTGACGTGAATGTGAAGGAATGATAAACGTGAGTCAATAAACGTGAAAACCCGAGCAAGAGTGCGACGCAACAGAAGCCACATATCAGTACAATACTCTGGCTCAAAAAAAAATTATCTGATATAAAATAGCACCGATAATTATTCCCTGGTTCCGTGTTTAAAGTTTTGAGCTTCCCTAATTCCAAATTCCTAATTCCCAATTCTTTGTCCCTTGTTCCTTGAACCTTGTTTCTTGAAATTTACTCTTTATGATCAACAGTTAATACAGGTATGTTTGACTGATAGGAAATTAATTTTTTCGTGACCTTATTCCACGTACCCGGAAGACAAAATTCTTTTATGGAAGAGATCATGATTAAATCGGCATTTATTTTTTTCGAGAAATCGAGCGTTGCTGTTGCAAGGTTTTTCCCTTCCAGCATAATAGATTGAACGGGTATTGTGGTAAGGCTTTGTATTATTTCAAGCGTTTCACTCAGCAAGGGTAAATGATGGCCGGCGCTATTTTTTACTGACAAAACATAAATAGTGGATTTAAAATGACGGCCAAGCAATGCTGCAAGACGGATTCTGCGCATCGGTATTTCATCATGCACCGGCAATACTATTTTTTTAAAGTGACATACCAAACCGCTTGAGCGCACAGCAAGAACAGGAATATTTGTTTTGCGTACCAATCTGCTAATAGAAACAGTTGACCATATCCGGTGCAAGAGGTTAAATTTTGAAAGACCTTTAATAAGCAGATCCATCTGGTATTGTTCAATATATTTTTTAAGCTCCGCCTGCGGATTACCGTTCAACACACTTATCTCAATTTTACCGCCGCTGCATACATGATGCTGGTACTGCTCTTTTAATTGCTTCAGCCTTTTGCTTGCATATTCCATATCTGCAGTAACATTATAACCAAGGGTATAACCGGTATCCGCTCCCACAACAGGTATAGCGAAGTGTGACACCACATGCACGAGGTGTATATTGCATTTAAAAGTATTTGCAAGCTCTATCGCTTTTGCAATTGCCCATTTTGAGCGGGCAGAAAAATCCACAGGAACAAGTACATTGTAAACACTATTTGGCATAGCAGTATTTTTTAAAAATGAATAAAGGGGTTAACTCAAATTCAGGCATGGGCTAATAAGGATTGAAAACTTCTTTCATTGATGTGTTTATTCGCCATTTTCTTCAAAAGCTCATCCGTAGTGCAGAATGCAAAACCTTTGCCAGCATGCCCGACCATGCACCTGTCATCTTTACTATCGCCAACCGCAATGCAATTTTTAAAATGCACATTATACTTTTCGCAGGCATATTGCATTACATTGGTTTTACAATAAGAATGTCCGCAAATACTTTCGGGAGATGCAAAGAAATAAGATGGCATGTCAACTTCGCCCGTGGCTTTGCCTTCAAAAAATCCCATTTGATTGGCATAAGTAAAATCTGCACCAATGTTTCTCATTACATAATTGGTAATAATAGTATAGCTGTTACTAATGATGCCAACAACATATCCTTTCTTTTTTAAAGCAGAAATCACTTCCTTAATATCATGTACCATTTCAATACTGTGCACCACATCAAGCATTTCATCCATCGTTTTTCCTTTAAGCAGCAAGCCAATTCTTTTGGCCAAAATAATAGAATCTGTTTCCCGCTCTCTTAAATCTTCCAGTTTTGCCGCGAAACCAAATTTTTTTGCACATGCATCAATAAATCTTCCTTTTAAAATGGTATCGTCCATATCGAATATTATCATCTTGTGGAAACCGGACAAATTTTCCTGCAACGCATAATTCATTTGTCTATTAATTTCCTCAATTGACCTTACATCTTCTTCTGTTACTTCATCAGGAAGGTGTTGCACCGCCTTTGTAATAATTGCTTTTGCTACTTCCTTGCTCATCTTGCCAAGCGCTTCCCACGGTTTGCTTTTGTTTTCAATATAGCCAATGTCAACTTCTTTAATTCTTGCCTTCATTAAATACATATCAATCAGTATGCCTACATCTACACCATAATCATTGAAAAATTTAATACGCTCAAAAAAGCTTTTTCTGCCGGCAATCATTCCGCTCAAAGGCTGTGAAAAATTTGCAAGACCGGGATAAAGAATATTTAATAATGGTTTGGCGACAAGTTCTGTTACACGACCACCATTACGACCAAAAGTTCCTTTTACAAAATCGGCTTCATTAAGCAATAATGGTTCTGCAAGCAATGTAAGGGTCTCTTCAGGATAAGGATCAATATCGCCATCAAGAAAAATCAATAATTCATTTGTTGCAGCATTTACACCATCTTTCATAGAAGTTCCCTTGCCCCGCACTTCGCTGGTAATTACTCTTGCACCTGCCGCTTTTGCGACTGCTGCTGTATTATCTTCAGACTTATCATCTACAACAATAACCTCATTTATTAAGGGATGGGCCAGACAAAAATATATCACCTTTGCAATAGTTAACTCCTCATTTAAGGCGGGTATAATAACACTAAGCATTAGTTCCTCCTACGGTATTTTTTTAATACTTCCAGAAAAAAAATTTCGTTTAAAAAGGGAGGAGTTGACTCTTGAAAAATATCAAATTAAGCTAAGCTGTGTTTGGAAAAAGATAATAAGCTGTTATTTAATTATTAATTCAGTTTTTGCAAAAATAGGTGCAATGTTTAAAAACCCATATTTAGTTAAAATTACACTTTTATGGCACATCTTCCCCAGTTGAAGCAATATATAATTTAAACCAATCTTCTCTTTCCAATATTATATTAACTGCTTCTTTTGCCTGTAATAGACGTTCAATTTTTGTAGTGCCTAATACAGGTATAATGCCCGAAGCATGTGCCAGCAAAAATGCGATCAATATTTGATTGATTCCTGTTAAATATTTTGCCGCAAGTTCTGCAGCACAAGCTGCAATACTTCTGTAACGCGGATGCGTATCATCACTGAGTATTCCGCCACCCAAAGGCGCCCACGCCATAGGTATTATGTTGTGCTGCAAACAATGATCAAGCATGCCATTGATGAATGGATACAAGTGAATTATTGAAACTTCCAGTTGATTAAATTGAACAGGAATAAATTTTTGCAAAAGGTCGACCTGGTATGGCCAAAAATTAGAAACACCAAAATGTAAAATTTTCCCTTGTTGCTGTAATGCTGTTATTGCCTCTGCAACTTCTCCCGGATTTAGCAATGGATCGGGACGATGTATAAGTAATACATCAATATAATTTGTGTGAAAATTTTTAAGCGATTGCTCAGTTGACGCAGTGATATGCTCTTTACTGGTGTTATAGCTTTTTATCGGGTGCTGTGGACGGTTGCGTATCAATTTCTGTACGCCACATTTGGTAATGATTTGCATTTCTCGTCTTAACGATGGCGCATCTTTTAATACTTCACCAAATTCTTCTTCTGTTGTATAATCACCGTAAATATCTGCATGGTCAAAAGAAGTGATACCATTGTGCAGGCATTCATCAATTATTAAGCGATATTCACGTGTATTGAAACCGGCTCCCCATTTCCCCCAGCGCATACAACCGGCAATGGGAGAAGAGAAGTTTACCATTCTATGAATATAAGCAAAAAAGTTTCGATTTGCCAATCTGGAATTACGATTTACGATCTGTGATTCACGATTTTTATATTCTCGTTTCTTGTTTTATTACTCATTTCAGCACATGAGTGATAATGATCTTAAAGCGATTTATAATTTTCTCCATACTTTAAAGCCGGCGAAGAGTATACAAGAAACACAATTGGCGCAGAAATAACCATAGTAAGATTAACCTTTTAAAGCACCCCCATGAACAGCGAAGTTTGTTAAGAGCAACTTCGCTTTTTTATTTTTATGTACTTAGCTGAAGTAGTACTATTAGACTTCGTTGTGTCACTCACTTGTACGTTTTGTTCTCCCTCAATAAGAGAGCGTATTCCGGTCAATATTTCCAATCAAATAAAACAGCACTATGAAACAGCAAATTAGCTTTCTAACAATAGGCGTTAATGACCTCGGCAAAATGAAAAATTTTTATAAAGAGAAATTTGAGTGGACAACAATTAAAGATAGTGATGACATCGCTTTCTTTAAACTGAATGGTTTTATTCTCGGGCTCTTTCCCGTAAATGAATTAGCAGAAGATGCTGGTGTGCCACAGGATGGGCAAGGGTTTAAAAGATTTGCACTTGCAATAAATTTTAATTCTGAAGAAGAGGTAAACAAAGCGTTTGATGAACTCAGGCATAAAGGAGTAAAAATAATTAAAGAGCCGGAAAAAGTATTTTGGGGTGGCTATCGTGGTTACATTGCTGACATAGAAGACAACTATTGGGAATTTGCTTATAATCCTTTTCTTGAATTGGATAAGGAAGGCAATGTCATGACGCATAAGTAATTCTTCTGATAACCAAAAATTATTCAAATACAAATTCATTCTTCACGCCATCATTTTCTACCAGCACTTTTGTCCAGTGCTTTTCTGAAGGTCGCATAGTTGGCAGCCATCCACGCCCGGTTTTTGAAACGATAAACATGCCATCGGCATCACCCATTACGGCGAAATCTTGCAGGCGCGGACCTTTTTCAAAATAGGGAATATGAAAGAGAGTATTAAACTCATGACATGCATGCCCTACATCTTCTACTGTTATACCAATTTCGCAAATGCCGGTGATTAGTGCAGTACTAAATGATTGTGTCGAACTTGTTTTTAAATCATAATGCGTAATGAACTCCAGAATATTTTGATTGTTGTCGTGGAAATAAAATGCTTTTGCATTCCAGCCAATAAAATCTGCAATAATTTCTTTTTCAGAATAGGGAAGAATATTAGTTTTTTCACCTACCCATTTAAGTGCTTCATCTAATTTATTGTTTGGTATAGAAAACGCAACATGATAAAAGGGATCGTTTTCATAGGACGCATGAAAGCTAAGCGTGGAATGTCCAAATGCGAATGAAATATATTGCTCTGATTTTTTAATGATCGGTGTTTGCAGCAGCTCAGTGTAGAATTTTTTTGTTGCGGCAAGATCATTTGTTAGCAGGTGTAAAGACTGGATGAACATACTTAAAATTGTAGATCCGGTTGTAAAATTATATCAGTGTGTAAGATACAATTTCCCGGCTTTCATTTTTTTGTTAATCTGCTTATTGCAATCAAATGGCTAAACAAAACTATCATTACAATAAAAGAAGGTAACCATATAAACGGGAAATATAATACCGCAATATTTGGTTGATTAAATGCAAACTGCTGAAAAGGAAAAGGCAGCGAGAGAATTGCATTAACAACAATATTTAAAAGAAGCAACAATGAAATTAAATTCCATACAAAAAGCAATCTTTTATTAATAACAATATTGTCTTTAAAACAAATAAAATAAACAATCGGTGCTGTAATGCCTGCAAGAATATCGAAATTCCTTCCTGTGAAAGTCATTAATTCAGGTACAGCTTTATTCATAAACAGCCAATACAAAACAAACTCAACAGGAATACGAACTATGCTTAATAAGGTTATGGTGCGCAGATCAATATTATTAATAAACCTTGTGCCCCCATTTGTCACAAATAATAAAATAATGGCAAGCAAAGGTGGTGCAACAGCAAAAATAAAATGAGGTGGGAACCCGGAAGTGTTTTTAAAAAATCCATTATATGCTAACACACCGGTCAATGCAAGCCATACAAGGGAGATGATTGTAACGATGATTTTATTTTTTGTTGCTTTTACAAACAACCATAATGTTAATAATACAGTAGCAATAAAAACTGCTGTAACATATGCTGGAACATTATTAAGCATAAGCAAGGTTTTAGTTATATAAAAAAAGCCTGTCAGAGTGTTTATCTTATAGGCTTTCAATGCAAAGTTATCATGTTGCAACTTAAGTTACCATGTTGTTGCTTTGAAATAACTTCCTGCTTTTGGAATATCGGGAATAAAACGTATCACCATCCATTCTTTTCCGTACTCATCTGTTCTCATTGTCCAGTAATAAGTAATTGGTTTCAGCTCGTCTTCCGTTGCTGATCTGTCGAAATTGCTGCCTGGCGCACAGGAACAGAGATCTCTGTAATTTCCCTGTTGCGGTTGATTGGCGTTATCAAATTTTACCATGCCTTTGTAATAAGTAAAGCCTTCTGTGCGGCAAGCGCCCAATTCGCCATATTGTTTAACAAATAATAACAGTATTATGCCTAAGTTCTGACTTTACTTTAAATTAAAACTTATGAAATACAAATTATTAGGAAGATCTGGATTGAAAGTTTCTGAATTATGTCTTGGCACCATGTGTTTTGGAACAGAAGGTGGCTGAGGCCCAGATAAACGAACTAGCTTTGCAATCATAAATCATCATAAACCATGAGACATTGGTTTAAGCCATTCAAATGGAAATAAGGTAATAAGGTCAAAATATATTTAGCAGCTTTTTACTAAGGTAATAAGGTTAAGTGTCAGAAAAATTTGAAAAACAAGCAGTGGCAATCTTCGACGATTACAGCAACATCTTAACGGTCATCCCATGAATTGCACTTTCATTTGTGGATGTATTAACGCTTAACGGCATTACCAAATATTATGGTAAAATCCGCGCATTGAACAATGTTTCTTTTTCCGTTCCGGAAGGAAGTGTGTTTGGCATTCTCGGGCCAAACGGAAGCGGCAAAACAACGATGCTCGGCATTATCATGGATATTCTTCGCCCAACTTCAGGCAGTTTTTTATTTTTTGGCGCACCTCCAACCGGAGCTATACGAAGGCAGATTGGTACTTTACTGGAGACGCCAAATTTTTATCACTATTTATCGGGTGAAAGAAATTTACGTATTGCTGCAGAAATAAAAGGAAAAGGGCTTGATCAAATTGATGAGGTATTGCATAAAGTTAATTTGTATCAGCGCAAGACAAGCAAGTTCAGTACATATTCCCTCGGCATGAAACAAAGACTTGCCATTGCTTCTTGTTTATTAGGCGACCCGAAGGTTTTGGTTTTTGATGAACCAACAAATGGTCTCGATCCTGTTGGCATTGCAGAGATAAGAGAGCTGATAAAAAGCATAGCGGCAGAAGGAAAAACTATCATCATGGCAAGTCATTTACTGGATGAGGTGGAGAAAGTTTGTACGCATGTAGGCATATTAAAAATTGGCAATCTTTTAGCGGCCGGCAAGGTAGATGAAGTTTTGGTGAATGAAGATATTGTGGAAATTGGTGCTGCAAACATGCAATCATTAGAACAGGCTTTGCACTCTTTAAATGGTTATACAACTATCAAAAAGCAAAATGAGTATATACAATTACTTTTTCCCGTTGGCCTTGCAAACCTTGAAAAAATAAATGTGCACTGTTTCAATAATGGTATTGTGCTTAATCATCTTCGCTTAAAGAAAAAAAGTCTTGAAACAAAATTCCTTGAACTCACCAATCAATAAAGATTATGTTGCAATTATTAAAAATAGAATGGCTGAAAGTAAAAAATTACAGAACCTTTTGGATACTTTCTACACTATACCTGCTGAGCATTTGGGGAATCAATTATATTGTTTACGTAATACAATGGAAAATATACCACGATAAGAATGCAGGTGATGCTGCCAAATTATTTTTAGGCGGACCACCTTACGCTTTTCCAAAAGTATGGGCGATGACATCATACGTGAGCAGTTTTCTTTTGTTCATCGCCGGGTTGCTTATAATCATAATTGTGACGAATGAATTTTCTTTTAAAACGCATCGTCAGAATATTATTGATGGGCAAACACGAACACAATTTATTGTAACCAAACTTGTGTGCGGTGTAGTAGTGGCGCTGGTTTCAACGCTTTTTGTTTTTCTTACAGCCATGTTCTTTGGCTTAACTGCGGAAAGCAGTGATTTTAGTTTTGAGAACTTTCAATACATATTTTACTTCTTTTTGCAAGCCTTAAGTTATTGCTGGCTTGCAGTTTTCTTCAGCCTGCTTTTTAAGCGAAGCGGAATTTCAATTGGCGTATTCTTCCTTTATACAATTGTGTTGGAAAATGTGTTGGTTCAGGCGTTGAATCATTATGCAAATGGTTCGGGAAAATATCTTCCTATTCAAAGCAGTGATGAATTACTGCCTTTACCTTTCCTGGAAAAGGTACAACAACAAATTTCACCTAATGAAGTAAATACAACATTGCAGTTAGCATTGGTGCTCGCTTATCTCGCTGCATATTTCTTTTTTAGCAAGAGAAAGTTTGAAACGGATGATTTGTAAAGAAGCAAGAGAAAGGGAATTGGGAATTAGGAATTGGTTTGCAAAAAAGACAAGATACTTCAACTGCAAAACTCCAAACTACAAACTATCTTCGTTATTTAGTAAGGTTATTTATCGCGGCATCTATAGAAGGATATATAAACTGAAAGCCAGCAGATTTTATTTTTGCCGGACTTACCGTTACGCCTTTTAATACTTCAGTGCCCATTTCTCCAAGTACTAATTTCAATGCAAATGAGGGAACGTGAAGAGGAATAAAAAATTTTCCTCTTACTGCTTTTGCAAGTTTAAGCATCAATGTTTTATTGCTTACGGGATGCGGCGCTGCAGTATTAAATACGCCACTGATATTATTTTCCAAAGCATGTATATAGATGCGGCAAATATCTTCAATATGTATCCAGCTCATAATTTGATTACCACTGCCTAATATCGCTGCAATACCAAATTTTAATGACTTTTTAAATTCCGGGTAAGCGCCTCCCATATTGCTTAATACAATAGCAGTTCTTATAATCACCAAACGCTTGCCCAATGTTTCTGCAGGCTTAATGGCTTGCTCCCATTGTTTACATATTTCCCCAAGAAAATCCGATGCTGCCGGATCTTCTTCATGAAAACCTTTTTGTAAAGATGTATTGGTATCAGCGCCATACCACCCAATTGCAGATGCACTTACCACAGCTTTTACATGATTGGTATTTTCTTTTAAAGCTTTTACAAGCAATGCACTACTTTCCGTTCTGCTTTCTACTATTTCTTTTTTGCGTTTTTTTGTCCATCTTTTTTCACTGAGATTCGCTCCTGCAAGGTGAATAATATAATCTGCCTTCGCTACAGCATCTTTATCTATAATTTCTTTTTCAACATCCCATTCTGCATAGGTTATCCCGGATGTTTGATGGCTGACATCTGATTTATTTCGTGTAAGAATAATTACTTTATATCCTTTGTCAATAAGCATCGGAGATAATGCTGATCCTATAAGACCTGTTCCACCAGTAATGAGTACGGTAGGCATAAATAAACATTCCTCGAAATGAATAACAATATAAGTCATTGGATGTTTAGTGATAAACAAATTTGCCAGAAACAATTTTAAAATTGACATGTATATCGCAATGTATTCACAAGTACAAGTGCGGCGTCTGTCCGTACCGGTACGTACGGGAATCAAAGCAAAATAGCAGCAATACAGTTTGGCTCATAAAAACCATCAAAAAAAAATCCCCCGGTATAAAACCAGGGGATAACAACTAAAAAACACAATCGGAGGTTTTACTATTAATCAGGTTTTTTCCCATCCAAAAAAGTATTGATGCTTGATATCTGTGTTTCATCATTCTCATCTTTCTTCACAGTGTACTTGCTGTAGAACTGTTCAACAGATGTAAGCGTGTTGCCAAACAACTCCATATTTCTGCGCACATAAGCAGGCACATTATCATACTCCGTATTGGCATCTGCAGAATTCATGTTGAAAGAAAGATTACGCAACTTGCTGATGCGTTCCGCAGCACGACGTTTCTGTTCTTCTTCTTCATTGTGCAGCAGATCATCCAATGTTGTTTCCGGTGAAAATACCGGGTGTGTTTTGGGCGGCTCCTCTTCTTTAATTACCAACTGAAAGTCTACATTGTCTTCAGGCAATGGCTCTTCTTTTAAAAACATCGGTAGTTCCGGTTCCTTTTCAGGCAAAGGTTGCGGCGTTGCCGGTTGCGCCTTCATTACAGGCTCAGGCATTTGCTGCTGAACTGGCGGCTCTTCCTTTATTACAGGCTGTGGTGGTTGTTCAAAAAGCGATGCATCCGCATAAATATTTTTTGGTTTATTTAAAAAGCCGGTTGACATTTTCGATGGTGCAGGAATTTTCTTTTCTACATATTTTATTTCCTGCTCTGCTGAAGGCTTTGATTGTGCAGTTCCATTTTGCTGCTCATGCTTTTTTGTTGTTTCTTCTTTTTCTGCAAACAATTCAAAATGTACACGCTCATTAGATTCAACCACTTTTGTTTTCTTCGGTGCTTCCTCCTGAGTTTGCATAAATACAACAGTTGATAAAGTATGTGCCGGCTCCTGTTCTTCTTCTATAAGCTTTGGTGCAAACGGATCTTTATCAGTAAATGGAAGCGGTTGCTGGTTAAACATTTTTTTCTCTTCACCATCAACACCAAGTGTCATTACAATCTTTTCATCAGCAGACGCTGGTTTTTTCTCAGCAGGTTGCTTTTTTGAAAAAGGATCTTTGTATTCAAAACCAGTTGCAATAATTGTAATGCCTATTCTGTTGCCCAATGCACTATCATAACCTGTACCAATAATAAGATCTGTATTATCGCCGCTTTGCGTGCGCAGATAATTGTTGATTATTTCAAATTCATCCATCGTACATTCCTGCTCGCCCTGGCCACTGTTTATATTTACCAGTATCCATTTTGCACCACGAATGTCACTATCATTCAGCAGCGGTGAATTCAATGCTTCTTCTATAGCTTTCTGTGCCCTGTCTTCTCCTTCTGCCGTTGCACTGCCAAGAATAGCTACGCCACCGTTTTTCATAACAGTACATACATCAGCAAAGTCAACGATAATTGTTCCTTTACTGTTGATAATGTCCGTAATACATTTTGCTGCTGTTGCCAATACATTATCGGCTTTTCCAAATGCTTCTGTCATTTTTAAATTGCCATACTGCATGCGCAATTTATCGTTGCTTATGACGAGCAGTGTATCAACATAAGGCTGCATTTGCCTGATGCCTTCCTCAGCTTGTTTTAAACGACGCGGACCTTCAAAAGCAAAAGGAGTGGTTACAATACCAACAGTAAGAATGCCGACCTCGCGGCAAATTTTTGAAATAATCGGTGCACCGCCTGTTCCCGTGCCCCCACCCATGCCTGCAGTAATAAACGCCATCTTCGTATTCACTTCAAGAATGCGGCGTATTTCTTCAAGTGATTCCTCTGTAGCCTGTTTACCAACCTCAGGATTAGCGCCTGCACCAAGTCCCTGCGTTAAATGCGGTCCTAACTGAATTTTATTGGGCACACGACTTTGCTCCAACGCTTTGGCATCTGTATTACAAATAATGAAATCAACTCCTTCAATGTTTTGTGCGTACATGAAGTTTACTGCATTGCTTCCGCCACCACCTACACCGAGCACTTTGATGATAGATGATTTTTGTTTCGGCAAATCAAAATGAATCATAACAACTGTTTTAATTTGGATGAGTAAGTAAGTTTTTATTTTATGATGTTAAGCCAAATTCTTTTTTATTTTTTCAACATTTTCTGCAACATTAAAATTTTTTAATTTTCATTTTTATTTTATTTCCATATCTCCTTCTTCCTTAAAGAGATCAATAATGCTGTCTTTGAATTTGTCCCAGAAGCTGTTGAGCCCTTTACGTTTTCTTGTATCTACTGCTTCATTTTTTAACACAGCAGTTGTTTCTGCAACAAACTCATCTTTCTTTAAACTGTCAGGCACTATTACTTTCTTAAACCTGTTCTCAAATTCCTTTCTCTTGTTTTCATAATCGCTATAGCCTTTTAGTATTAACCCAATACATGTTGAATACATTGGCTTTCTTAATTCATCAATATGATTGGGTGCAAGATATTCTGTAGGATAACCAATTCTTGCATTCAAACTTGTAATATATTCTGTTAATTGAATCAGGTGAGTAAGCTGTGATCCGCCACCGGTAAGAATTATACCTCCATTCAAAGCCCGGTTATCCATGCCAACCTGTTTAAAATGATAAGTAACAAAATCAAGTATCTCACTCATTCTTGCCTGGATAATATTTGCAAGATTTTTTACGCTGATCTCTTTTGCTGGCATTCCTTTCAATCCGGGAATCGTAATAAATGCATTTAGTTTTGCTTCATTCGCCAATGCACTTCCAAACTGCACTTTCATAGCTTCTGCCTGACTTTTTAAAACACCAAGACCCATGCGTATATCATTGGTAATATTTTCACCTCCAAACGGAATAACGGCAGTATGTCTTAATGTGCCTTCATAAAACACAGCAAGATCACTTGTGCCACCACCAATATCCAGTATAGCAACACCGGCTTCCATATCTATGTCACTCATAACAGCACTGGAAGAGGCAAGTGGTTGCAGCACGAGATCTTTTGTTTTTAACCCACTTCTTTCCACTGCACGATTAATGTTACGAATAGCATTTCTGTCGCCTGTGATAATATGAAAATTAGCGCCCACTTTTACACCATTGTAACCAACAGGGTCTTTAATGTTTTGAAAATTATCAACCTGAAAATCCTGCGGTATCACATCAATGATCTGATCCCCTGCAGGAATAAATGTTTTACGCTGATTGTCTACCAAATGGTCAATTTCCCATTGCTTGATTTCGATGTCCGGTTCCTGGCGAACAATATCACCACGTGTTTGCAAGCTCTTGATGTGATGACCCGCAACACCTACATACACTTCATTAATTTCAAGATCAGGATTACTCTCAGCGCAGTTTTCTAATGCCTGGTGAATAGCTTTGATTGTTTGGTCAATATTCAACACCTGTCCATGTTGAACACCGTTACTGTTTGCACGGCCAAAACCAAGAATCTCCAGTTTGCCAAACTCATTTTTTCGTCCGGCAATAGCTGCAATCTTAGTAGTACCAATGTCAAGACCAACAATGATCGGCGACTCCTCGTCAGATGCCGGCATTTTAGGCACTGTTACTGTAACATTAGTGCTTTGGTTCATAATCTGTGTTTTAGTTGTTTGTTGTTGATTGAAAAAGTTTATTGTTTTATTATTTTAATTTCTAATTCCTTGATTCTTGCATCCTGGTTCTTGATTCTTGGTTCTTGACACTTGATTTTTTATGTAACCAGCTTATGATTCGTTACTCATTTTCGTTGTGTCACTCTCTTGTACGTTCTAATCATTTCTCTGCTTTTATCAGTTTCCAGTTATACCGACATCTCATAACTTGAATCCGGCAACACCACTCACTATTCACCACTCACCATCTCAGTGCTTCTTCATTACAGCCTTTGGCTGCTTTCTAATTGCAACAACATTATTCGTTTTCCTGACAGTTGTCGTTGCAGGATTTGTTGTTTTTTTCTTTTTAATATCATTCTTCTTTACATCATTCGCCAAGGAATCTTTTGCAACAGATGGTTTCACAACAGGCACAGCAAATGCAGTATCATTCAACGCTGATTTTATTTGCTGAGATGTATTGCTAAACTGCTGCATAGCTTTTGCAGTATCCATATATACTTTGCCTGCACCTCTTTTTGTAGCCACTACCTGGTTTGTATATTGCACGTCTATTACTTTATATTTTTCAAACCCGGTTTTGGCCCACACCTGTTTATAAAAGTTCTTCAGCTTTGTAAATTTTTCATCAAGGTTTTTTGCATCTCCTATTCTTATCAACTGGTCGCCAACTACCGGTATCATTTCATAAGTTCTTTGCGAAGTGAAATCAATTTGCGCAACCTGTGCCATCCAGAAACTATCTTGTTCAATATATTGCGCGATTTGTTTTATATCTATTAATACCAAACTATCAGGGCGGCTCAATATTTTTTTATCAGAAGGAAAGGATGTAAACATGGGAACACGTGCTGAAAGTTTATCACTTAAGGGCAAGCGGTTGCAACTGCTGTCAATATAATATGATTTGCCCTGCAGTGTAAACACCCTTGCCATCGGCTCACGCTCTTCGATGTTTGCATGCAATATCTGTTTATTATCAAAGAACAACTCTGCTTTTTTCACCCATGCATTTTTCTCTATCTCTTCCTCAATCTTTCTTAACTCAATCACCGATATTTCTTTTTCTTTTGCAGCGCCATTTTCATGTATTATCTCCAGTATATCTTTTTTATCAACGAACACATGATTATGCGCACCATTGATTTCAATTTTTATATCTGCGCATTTCTTCTCTTCCCTTTTTTGTACAGCAGCAACAAGCAGGGTGCATGTACCAACCGCCGTTAAACTCCAAACCGCTATGCGCAAAGGTTTCTTCCACATACTTATTAATTCACATCTTTTCTTTCAAGCAATTTTTTTACAGGTTCAACCAAAGCATCAATATCGCCGGCACCGCACATCACCAATAATTTTGGCTGATATTCTTTCACCCATTCCAGCATTTCTTCTTTGCTCAATAATTTTTTTTCTGTTAGTTTCATCTTATCCAGGATCACTGCACTGCTCACTCCTTTTATCGGTAATTCTCTTGCAGGATAAATGGGTAAGAGAATTACTTCGTCAGCCATGTCAAGACTTTCAGCAAACTCCTCAGCCAAATCTTTTGTTCTGCTGTATAAATGCGGTTGAAAGATCACTGTGCATTTTTCCTCTTTAAATAAACTTCTTACTCCGCTAATCAACGCCTTCAGTTCTTCAGGATGATGTGCATAATCATCGATCAGCACCGCTTCTTTGCGATCCTCTTTGGCGGGGAAAGAAGAAGGCCTGAGAATATATTCAAACCTTCTCTTAACCCCTGTAAAGGAAGCAATCGCTGATCTTATTTGCTCGTCATCAATTCCCAAATATTTCGCCACCGTTATTGAAGGAATACTATTTTCTATATTATGCAGGCCACCCATGTGTAACACAATATCTTTAAGTGCCCACTCTTTATGCAATACATTATACCTGTAAGCACCACTCTCTACCTTAATATGAGCAGCATACGAATCAGCTTCTGCATCAACAAAGCTGTATGCATAATGATGCGCGGCACGCAAATCCCCCGAACGGTTTAAACCATATTTGCTTATTAAACAACCATCTTGTTTAATACGATGAGAGAATTGTATAAATGCATTTTCAACTTCCTCTGCAGTGCCATATATATCAAGATGATCAGGATCCATTGATGTGATAACTGCAACATCAGGAACCAACTTTAAAAATGAACGGTCATATTCATCTGCCTCTACCACGCATACATTTTTTTCACTGCTCCAGAAATTGGTTTTATAATTTGCTGAAATGCCGCCGAGAAAAGCATTACAGCCATAGCCTGTATCACGAAGTATATGTGCAATCATTGTGGCAACCGTAGTTTTGCCATGCGTGCCTGCAACACAAATGTTAAACGATGATTCTGTTATCCATTGCAACACGTCGCTGCGCTTAACTACTTTATAATTGTGTTCACGGTAATACTTTAATTCTTTATGATCAGCAGGTATTGCCGGTGTATAAACAACCACATCCACATCTTTTGGAATAAGATCTCTCTTCATAATGAATTGCGATACCACTTTCTTCCAATTCTATTGTTAATGGTGTTCTTGTTCTGTCATAACCACTTACTTTTTTCCCCAATGACAAAAAATAACGAGCCACCGCACTCATACCAATACCGCCGATGCCAATAAAATATGTATTATTTATAGTATCTAAATTTTTCATCAGCTAATTCTCAATGTTCTTCAATGTGATTTCGTTGAAGATTGTTTATTCAATGTCATAAGGCGATTGTGAGGACACAATCGCAGGCAATTGTGATTTGTGTCTCCACGCTATTCGTTCATCAGCATTTGTTACAGCATATTTTGCAATGTTCGCTTTAAACTTTTGCTGCAATGTTTTGTCCTTTGCAAGCCGTGTAATAGCAGCAAATAATTTTGCTTTTGCTTCGCTGTCTTTTACCATTAGGGCAGCTTCTTTGTCTACCAAATACTTTGCATTTACGGTTTGATGATCTTCCGCTGCAAAAGGATACGGAACAAACACAACAGGCTTTTTTGCCACACATAATTCCGCCACAGACATTGCACCTGCCCTTGATATTACTGCATCTGCCGCAGCATAAGCTTTATCCATTTCCTGTATAAAATCATTCACCCAAATATTTTTATAATTTTTTCCCCTGTCTATATAAGCTGCACCGGTTGCTTTACCTGTTTGCCAAATCAATTGTAAATCCAGTGATTCAAATTCATGTATATGCGCAGCTATTACTTCATTGATGCTTCTTGCGCCCAAACTGCCACCTACTGCAAGGATTGTCGTTTTATTTTCTTCCAATCCGAAATATTTTATTGCTTCTGTTTTTGTTGTTGATGATTGCACAATAGATTTTCTTACCGGGTTACCTGTTACCATAATTTTTTCTGCCGGGAAAAATTTCTCCATTCCTTTAGTGGCAACAAAAATCTTTGTTGCTTTTTTTCCAAGCAGCATATTGCTTTTTCCTGCAAATGAATTACTCTCATGAATGAATGTTGGTATCCCTTTGCTTTGTGCAAACCGTAAAACAGGAAAGCTTGAATAGCCACCCACACCAACCACAGCAGCAGGTTTGTATGTGTTGATAATGGTTCTTACCTGCAAAAAACTTTTTACCAGCTTGAATGGCAAACTCAAATTTTTAAACAAAGAACTTCTATCGTAACCAGCTATATCAAGGCCTTTTATTTTATAACCAGCCTGAGGTACTTTTTCCATTTCCATTTTTCCTCTGGCGCCAACAAAAAGAAGGTCTACATCCGGCCTTTGTTGCTTTAGCGCATTGGCAATTGCAACGGCAGGAAAAATATGTCCACCCGTTCCACCACCTGCTATGATAACGCCCCCTTCCCCTAAAGGGGAGTTTTTATGTTCGTTAATATTTTCATTTTCGCTCATCGTTAAATCATGGTCTAAACGTACAAGAGTGCGACGCAACGGATGCAACATTTACATTCTATCGCATGGCCCATAAAAAAATTATTTATCTTCCTCGGTTGGTGTATTAATTATTTGTTCCTGGGCTTTCCCTTCCATTTGTTCTAAATTTCTTGCTACACTTAACACGATGCCGATTGATGCGCAAGTAAACAAGAATGAACTTCCACCCATACTGATTAATGGCAGCGTTACACCGGTTACAGGCACAATGTTTACATTAACCGCCATGTTTGCAACAGCTTGTATCACCAATGTAAAACTGAGTCCTAACGCAAGGAATGCCCCGAATGCATAAGGGCAGCGCCTGAATATGCGAATACACCTGAACAGAAAAACGAGATAAATAAAAATGATAAATGCAGCGCCAAGCAATCCATACTCTTCAATGATGATCACATAAATAAAATCATTGTAAGCCTGCGGCAAAAAATTTCTTTGCCTGCTGTTGCCTGGACCAAGACCAAAAAGAACACCACCATTGGCAATAGCAATATTCGCCTGCTGCACCTGGTATGGCACTTCAGCATTTTTTGTGTAAATGAAATCTTGCACACGCTTTACCCACGTTCCAAAACGCTCAACCGACCGCAGGTTTTGTGTAATAGAACTTTTGGTTTTATCGCTATGCGTAGTAACAGCAACACTTACTATGATGGCAACAGGAATTAATGCTATGCACAACACCATTAAAATGTGTTTTACGCTTACACGACCAATAAATAATAACAGCAATGCGGTTGCACCTGTAAGCAACGCATTGGATAAGTTAGCCGGCATTATTAATACACAGGTTATAACAATGGGAATAATGACCGGTAAAAATCCTTTTTTAAAATCTTTTATGTCGTGTTGTTTTCTGCTTAATTGTCTTGATAAATACATAAATAGTGCAAGCCTTGCAAAATCACTGGTTTGAAAGGTTACGTTGATTACGGGAAGTTTTATCCATCGGCTGCCTTCATTAATTTCGGTACCAAAGAAAAGTGTGTATATCAGTAACGGCACTGATATAAGATAAAGGATCAACGATACACGTGAGTACAATGTATAATTGATGCGATGCAAAAAATAGATCAGCATAAAACCAAGCACGATAAATGAAAGCTGCCTGAATAAATACACTTCTGTATTTCCTTTATACATTTTATATGCGAGTGAACCCGTTGCACTGTACACAACAAGCAATGATGTGATAGCCAGCAGCACAACAATGCCCCAGATATATTTATCGCCCTTTGTACGATGTCCCAAACCCCTGAAGGGGCTTTCTACATCTATTAATTGATTTATAGTATCATTCATACTTTCTCTTTTAACCCCTTTAGGGGAAGGGGTATTTATAATTCTTTCACTGCTTCTTTAAATTGTTTGCCACGGTCTTCATAATTTTTAAAAAGATCAAAACTTGCACAAGCCGGGCTTAGCAGTACTGTATCTCCTTTTTCTGCAAGGCGAAAAGATTGATACACAGCTTCACCTGCACTATATGTATCAATAATAACTTGTACTACATTTTCAAATGCTTCATGAATTTTATTATTATCAATACCAAGACAAACAATTGCTTTCACCTTTTCCTTTACCAGGTCTTCTATAAGTGAATAATCATTGCCTTTATCTATACCGCCCAGTATGAGCACTGTTGGCTTTTCCATACTTTCCAATGCATACCATGTGCTGTTTATATTTGTTGCCTTGCTATCGTTGATAAATTCCACGCCGCGTATAGAGGCAACATATTCCATCCTGTGCTCAAGACTTT